>Ga0326727_10026954_pt1 | contig 10597 bp, 10 predicted proteins | sample MB2enrmetagenome_FD_207643 | JGI IMG/M metagenome (GOLD analysis project Ga0326727, IMG submission 207643) | Lab enriched peat soil microbial communities from McLean, Ithaca, NY, United States - MB29MY | ecosystem: Environmental > Terrestrial > Soil > Wetlands > Peat | place: USA: New York... | reverse complement strand
GTATCGCGGTGCCATCCTGGTTCATTTTGATGAAAGCCGACGCTGGATTCGGACTCGAAGTAGAGCCGATGGGATAGAACATGGCTGCTATCCCGGTGCCACGCTTCTTCATTGGATCTTCACCTCCCTCTTCCAGCCTGACGCTGCGACGGCTTGCTGGATGCATTCAGTCAGGGTCACCGTCCTAACCACTTGGCCGGTAGGCAGCGCACAGTTATCGGCAAACGCATTTTTCAGGCGGAATTCCACCGGATCGATTCCCATTTCCGCGGCAATGGTTTCCATATGGACTTCATAAGCGAATCCCAATTGCGTTACGCCAAAGCCGCGCATGGGGCCACCAACCGGATTGTTGGTATAAACCAAATATCCCTCGATCGCCACATGGGGAATGCGGTAGGGGCCGGCGGCGTGGATACACGCCTTGCTCAGCGTGGAATGGCCAAACGAAACATAGGCGCCGCTGTCACTAATAATCTCGACCTGCCGGGCTACCAGGGTGCCATCTTTCTTAAGGCCAGACTTGTATCTCATTAGGTAGGGGTGTCTGGTGGTAGATACTTCAAACTCATCTTCACGGGTAAAGGTCATCTTCACCGGCCGGCCAGTTTTCAGCGCCAGCGCGGCGATATAAGGCTCGACGGTAAGCTCGTTTTTGCCGCCAAAGCCGCCGCCCACCGCCGAGGTAGCTACTCTGATCTTGTGCATCGGAAGCTTCAGGACTTCGGCCAAGTCGGAAGCAAAAGCGAAGGGGCGCATGGTCGAGGTGGTAATGATCAGTTCTCCGGAAGGGGATACCTCGGCCCAACCGGCATGGGGTTCGATGTGCCCGTGCTCCACCATCGGGGTGGTTATCTGCTCTTCAAAGATCACATCCGATTCTTTCCAGCCGCGTTCTACCTCGCCGAAGCGAATTTTCAGGTGGGTAACAATGTTGCTGTTCCCATGTATTTTCGGCGCATCGGGCTTCATGGCTTCCAGCGGATCGAAGACGGCTGGCAGCGGTTCATAGTCGACCTGAATCAAGCCCAACGCCTCTTCGGCCCCTTCCAGTGAAGTGGCGGCAACCACCGCCACGGCATCGCCGCGATAACGAACTTTGTCGTCCGCCAAAATCGGCTGGTCTTTGTGCGTGAGGCCGAAGCGGTTATAAGCGATATCGCGAGAGGTGATCACTGCTTTCACCCCGGCCATCTTTTCTGCCCTCGAAACATCTATCTTCGCAAGCCGGGCGTGTGCGTGTTGACTGCGGAGAGCTTTGGCGTAAAGCATGCCGGGGCGGGAGAAATCAGCTCCGTAAAGGTTTTGTCCTGTTACCTGCAGTACCGCGTCCATTCTGGGAATTCTTTTCCCAACCACATTCTGACTCATGACTTCCCCTCCCAGGACTCATGCCTGGAGCAGTAAGCTAAAACGGCAATAAGAAACGAGCCAGTTAGGACACCCGATGTAGAGCTTCCTTAAGGGCGTACCTTGTCCATACCCTGATCATCTCTTTCCGGTACGCCGCAGTCGCTCTCTGGTCCGTGATAGGCCGTGATTCGTCCGCAGCCGCAATCGCCGCTTCTTCGATCAACTTATCGGTAATTGCTTGGCCGAGAAGCAGCTTCTCCGCCTGCCGCGCCCTCAACGGAACAGGAGCGACCGCGCCCATCACGATGCGAGCTTCGCGAACCTCACGTTTGTCGCCCAGCGCCAAGCGTGCGGCAACGCCTACGATCGCAATGTCGGTGTCGCCGCGGATTGCATACTTCTGGTACGAACCTCCAGTATTGGGCAGGGCAGCCGGCACCAGGAAACTCAGCAACACCTCGCCTGGAAGTAAGGCTGAGATGGAAGGCCCGACAAAGAAATCTTCCAACGGCAAGGTGCGCTCGCCCGGTTTACTGAGCAGTCGAACCCGAGCGTCGCACGCAATCAGACCGGGAACCGTGTCTGCGCTGGGCGAAGCATTACAAGTATTTCCTCCCAGCGTCGCCACATTGCGCACTTGCATACTCGACACATGCCGGGCCCCTTCCCTAATCAGTTCGTAGGGACCTTCCAAAAGTTTGCAAGCGGCGACTTGGCGCAGTGTGCTCATGGCGCCGATCTCCAGGCCCCCCTCCGCCGCATACCCCAGCGTGGTCAGTTCCTTTAACCGTTGTAGACCGATAACGGCTTTCGGCTTCAAACTCCCAGCGCGGAGCTTCACCACCAGGTCGGTTCCACCAGCCAGGGGCTTGGCATCCGGCCCGTAATTGGCCATGATCTGCACACATTCCCGCAACGAAGCAGGCTCATGATAGAACTGAAATCTCATTGGCTTCCACCTCCTCGTCTTTCGTACTGGGGACGTTGCGTGCCGCCGCCGCCATCTTGTCCCGTGCCGCTTCAATGGCCTCGACAATCTTCACGTAGCCCGTACACCGGCAGATGTTGCCGTGCATGCCTTCGCGGATATCCTCTTCGGTAGCATGGGGATTCTCGTCGAGAATCGCCTTGGCGGTCAAAATCATCGCCGGCGTGCAGTAACCGCATTGAATCGCGAAATGGTCGATAAATGCCTGCTGGATGGGGTGCAAATTCTCCTCGCACCCCAATCCTTCTACGGTCAGGCCCCACAGTTGCCGTCATCACAGCCACGCTTCGTGCCGGTGAGACCGAGATCTTCCCGAATCACTTCCAGCAAGGTTCTGGATGGATCCACCGCCAGTACGTGCAGGCTTCCGTTAACTTCCAGATGAACATTGATCTTAGTCGGAGGTAGTTCAGGCATTTTTGTCCTCCATTTCTTTCTCCTTGAGGAGCTGCAGAATTCGCTCGGCACTCATGGGCATCATCGTAGGCCGGACGCCGACCGCATTATGAATCGCTGCGGCAATGGCGGGAGCGACCGGGACTGTATTCGACTCAGCCATACCTTTGGCTCCATAAGGACCATCCGGCAACTTGTCTGGAGTAAGGAGAACTTTGAAGTTGCTGCGCAGGGGTGTGTCCAGAACAGTGGAGATGCGATAGTCCATGAAGCTGCCATTGGTCATCGCACCGCCATTGTTGTAGATATATTCTTCATTTCTGGAATAGCTGGACGCCATGCAGAAGCCACCTTCAATCTGCCCCTCGCACATCTTAGGATTGATAGGGAATCCCATGTCCGCCGCCAAGACGGCATTTAACACCTTGACCTGCCCTGTTTCGACATTTACGGCGACCTCTACGCCGCACGCACTGTACTGAAACCAGTTCCACATCCTCGGCGTGAGGCCGTCTTCTTCTTTCCAAGGAACCGCCGCGGCGGGAGAATATACGCCACGCCCAATCACGGGTGTTCCCTTGAAAAGGCCCCACTGCTGCTGGGTGAATATGGAAAATGGTTTGAACAGGCTGCTGACCGGCACCTCAGTGACATGCGAACCTCGGATCACGGCTTTGCCGCCTTTAATGCTTACATTTTGGGCGGCCACCCCGAACTCGCGTCCAGCGGCATCACAAAGTTGTCGGATAGCGTCCCGACATGCAATCAGGAGCGCATTGCCCGTGTTGTAGGTGGTTCGGCTGGATGCGGAAAAGTTGTCGTAGGGAGTGAGCGCGGTGTCGGAGCGAGTGATTTTGATCAGCTCCGGAGAAGCGCCAAACTCCTCGGCCGCAATCTGGGTCATCACAGTTTCGGCGCCCATACCTTGCTCATCACAACTCACGCATACCTCGATGCCGCCGTCGCTGTGAACTCGTACCTCAACCTCAGAGCGGCCCAGCGGCGTGTTCTGCTTTCCCCCTATGGCAATGCCTTTGCCTTTCCGCCAGGGTCCTGGATCCTGAGTCGATGGCTCGCCATAATGAATCGCTTCAGCCACCGCCTCGATAGCTTTCCCGGCCCCTATGCTGGTCACCACCTCGCCATACCCGTTTTTGTCGCCCTTTCTGAGCAGGTTCTTTTGCCGTATTTCCAGAGCGCTCATGCCTAACTTGTCGGCGAGAATGTCGATCTGTGTTTCCATTCCGAACTCGACTTGGGGACATCCTAAGCCACGGTAGGACCCCACAGGCGGCGTATTCGTGTTGACCGCGTATGCATCCAGATGGACGTTGGGAACGTTGTAGACACACAGCAATCCCGAAGCCGTTGCCCGGCCGTCGCGATAAGAATTCAGCGTCGCACCGCAGTCCTCGATCATCTTGATTTGGTGGGCTACGATCGTACCGTCCCTTTTCGCGCCGGTCTTGATGTAGGTCGTGACCGGCCAATTCGACGGTCCTGAGACATACATCTCGTGGCGGCTGAAACACACCTCCACTGTTCCCTTGGTTTTCAAGGCCATCAGCACAGCCAGCGGCTCAATGTAGCCAAACAGTCGATTGCCAAAGCTACCCCCCTGATAAGGCTGCTTGATGCGCACCTTACTTTCCGGCAGCTTGAAAATAAAACACATGAGCGCTTTCACCCCCGTGTGAACGCCACAGCAGTTCGTCCACATCGTGATGCCCCCGTCAGTCTCGTAGCGGACAATACACGTGGCCGGTTCCACCTGGGAGTGGCTGATACGCGCAGCGTAATACCGGTTCTCAACAATCACGTCGGCTTCTGCAAAAGCCCGTTCCGCGTCGCCGGCGCGGACCTTGTGGTGATAGGCAATATTGGGAGCCTCGGGAGTGAACTGGCGGTATCCTTTGTACCGTCCGAGTTTGGCGTCCACGATCGAAATCGGCTCCTTTTGCATCGCCTCTTCCACATCGATTACATACGGTAGCACCTCATACTGAACGTCAATGAGTTCAAGGGCTTGCTCGGCGATTTCTTCCGACTCAGCGGCCACTGCCGCTACTCCTTGCCCGGCCCAGATCACCTCGCCCTGGGCGGGAAAGGCGAAGACCTCAACCCGGGTATAGATCCATGGACAGTCGTCAGCGACCACCACGGCGCGAACACCAGGCAAGCTCTCAGCCCTGGACACATCCAACTTCACGATATGGGCGTGCGCGTGAGGACAGCGCAATACCTTGACGCATAACAGCCCAGGAAAATTCTTGCGCAGGTCTCCGGTAAACTCAGCCTTGCCAAGAGCCTTAACCTTGGCGTCTACCCTTGGCATGCTCTTGCCTACTACTGAGTATTCTTCAGCTATTACTCCCTCTTCTTTGGCCATACCTTTACCCTCATTCAGCAGCTTGCGCCAGCGCACTTGACTTTGGCGCACTGGCCTGTCAGATAGTCGTAAAGGCGACTAACGTTGAGTCGTTGAATCATAGGCCCTGAGCTCTCCTGGCCTATATCCACGGGGCAGCGATCCAGAAAACTGATTTTCTCAATAGATTGTTCCTTCGTCCACCCTTTGGCAATAGCGCTGCCGACTGCATCTACCCACTCGCGTATAAAGGAGATTTGAACAGACAAATACTCCTTAGTGACGACGGGCCCGTGTCCCGGAATAATGTAGTCAACGTCCAGGGTTTCCAACAATTTCAAGCTGGCAATCCAGGCCTCAGGATCCGCTTCCTGCAGCCAGGTCTGGCAATGTGAAAACACGGTGTCGCCGGTGACTACCACCTTTTCGTCCGGAATATAGACCGCAGTTTGCCCCTCCGTATGTCCAGGCGTATGAAACAGCTTAAAAACCTGGCCACCCACCAGCAGGGTCATACGCTGGCTGTACGTAATATTGGGGTGGTTGACGATATATTTTTCCCGACTGGGCATGGACGGCAGACCCTCGGAATCCTGCTGCTGAATGATGTCGAGGCTAACTTGGTACAAATCCGGATGCCGAGGATTCACCCAGAACAGCGGGGCCATGGCTTCGTGGGAAACCACGGGGCAGACTCCGGCAAACCAATGATTACCGAAAATATGGTCGATGTGTTGTTCGGTGTTGATCAGGAATCGCACCGGTCCTTTGGGTTCGATCTCCCGTTTCATCTCAAGGACCTTACTCACAAGCTGGGGCGTGTCGATAACCACGACGCCGTCCGGGGTACTCACATAGGTCGGATTACACCCCCGATAGTCCGTCGCCGTGAATACATTAGCGGTTACTTGCTTCATAGAATCTCCCCCCAGAGGTCGCCGGCCGTGCTTCACTCCGCCAGTTAAAGTCGGCCAGCTTATGGTTTTGTTCTCGCATTGTTACTAGTCCCAGAACAATTCTCAGTCGGTCGCCATAGCCGAGTTCTGCTTCACTTTTCCATTCATCACTGCAGCTGCATGCCGGATCGATGCGACGATCTTGACATAGCCGGTGCAGCGGCAAAGGTTGCCGGCTATCCCAGCGCGAATCTCCTGTTCGGTTGGGTTGGGGTTTCTATCCAGCAGTGCCTTGGCGCTCAGGAGCATGCCGGGGGCACAAAACCCGCATTGCACCGCGCCATGCTCGATAAACGACTGCTGCAAGGGGTGAAGAGAAGTTGCCTGGCCGAGACCTTCAATGGTGAGGATCTCCCTGCCTTCAGCTCTGACCGCGAGATAGAGACACGAATTCACCGGTTCCCCGTCGATCAGTACCGTACAAGCGCCGCACTCGCCGGTGCCGCAGCCTTCTTTTGTGCCGGTTAGCCCGATTTGTTCCCGAATTACGTCCAATAACCGGTCTTTGCTGTCGACCATCAGGGAGTAATCCGTACCATTAATTTTCAGATTTACGCTTTTCTTCACTGCCGTGCCCTCGTAGCCCGGCCAAACGCGTTTTCCAAAGCCCGGCGCACCAAAACGGCACTAATCTTCCGCCGATAATCGGCCGATGCGCGTAAGTCGCTGATGGGCGATATCTCGGTCACGGCCGTGGCCGCGGCTTCCGCCCATAGACCGGGCGTGATCTTCGATCCATTCAGAATCTGCTCAGCCTTATGCGCCCGAACGGGCGTAGGTGCAACTGCTCCCAGTGCAATGCGTGCTTGTGTGATTCGCTGGTCTTGCACAGCCATTCCCGCTGCAGCGCTGGCCACTGCCAGAGTGAGCGCCTTGCGCCGTCCAAAGCGGAGAAAATTAGCCTGGAAGCTATCACGGACCGGAATGATAATCTCCGTCATAATCTCGCCGGGTTCCAGCATGGTTCGGCGCGGGCCGACAAAGAAGTCTTCCACCGTTACCAGCCGTTCTCCACCCTTCGCCTGCAAATGGAGCTTAGCGTCGAGTACCAGCAAGGGAGGAGCCGAATCGTTGGAAGGAACCCCCTCGCAGAGATTGCCTCCGATGGTAGCCAAGGTACGGGTCTGTACCGCACCTATCTTCATTGCCGCCTCGACGATAACCGGCAACTTGACTTGAATTTCCCGGTGCCGGCAAAGGGTGGCAAAGGTTACCAAGGCGCCAATTCGGACTTGCTCTTTTTCAAACACGATCTGATCTATACCAGCGGCGCCCAGATCGACGACATAGTCGGCAGCTTTGGTCCGGGCCCGCAAACTGGGGATCAGATCGGTACCGCCGGCCAACACCTGGGTTTTCTTTCCTCTAAGTTCATCCAATACAAGCAATACTTCCGCCAAGCTGTTTGGCCTGACGTATTCGAAAGTATTCAGCAGCATTGCTAGCCCACTCCTATGCCCGGCTGGCCCGATAAATGTCCGATTCTTAGCAGGCCGCCGTGTGGCCGCTGGAGAACCACCTCTTGCAACAGAGTCGGACTACTCCAGGCGCTCAAAGCTATTTTGGTGGCGACAAAAATTTATCCGGAATAGGGCTGAAAATCTCCAGGCTCGTACAAGCCTTTGTTCCTTTCACTTGCAGCGTGTGTGGAACGTCTGACGCAACGACCGCCACATCTCCCGCCTTCATGGCAAGGGTTTGGTTTCCGAGGACCAAATCTGCCTCCCCTTCCATGAGGAAGACCAGTTGCTCCTGCGGGTGAGAATGCAACTTCCCCGAGGTGCCCGGAGCGAACTCGTTTAAGGCCATCATGCACTGCTTGCCTAGAAGTACTCGCTGGGAAACACCCGGGCGGGGCACAACTTTCCGGATCGTAGACCAATTCTGTATTTCTGCCATTTTCCATTCTCCCCTCAAAAGTTCGGCGGGTAATCAGACTTTTCTGAGCGTCATCAATATTGCCGAGCACGCCCCGACGGCGCCGCACGAAACCATAAACATCAATCCGCCCATATAACTCCCGGTTGTGGCAATCACGTAGCCAACTATGGCAGGCACGAAAGCCCCAAGAAACTGTGCGGAACCGTTATGCAAACCGGCTGCCGTCCCCATGATGTTCTCTGGGGCAATTTTCTGGAGAATGGTAAATGTCGCAACCAGATTTACGCCGGTCCAGCCCACCGCCACTGCCATACAAAGTGCGGCGGTCAGGTTATCGTGAACAATTGCCCCAAGGTAGATGAATACCGCGGAACCGGTCATGCTTAGGGCAAAATAAGGAGCTCGCCGCCCCCCGACCTTATCGGATATGATCCCGTAGCCGATCACGCCGAGCACACCGAGCGCGTAGGGCAAAGAAGATAGCCAGCCCATGGCCATCCACGAAAACCCCCGGACTGCTTTCAGGTAGGTAGGCAACCACGTCACTAACCCCCACCACATGATGGTAGAACCCCAGAAAGCCACCATGTTAAAGATATAATCAGGTTTGGTGAGCAGCACCTTTGCATTGGCCCAGAAGTTCGCCGGAGCAGTCTTCTGTTGTGCCGGCGCGGACTCACTTCCAGACCGGATGTACGCGAGTTCAGCCTGATTGACACTCTTGTGTTGTTCGGGACGGTCTTTGGTCCAGAAAATCAGGGGGAGAATAGCGAACCCTATCGCTGCGCAGAACCAATAGGTCGCTCTCCAGCCCCATCCGGCAACAATCCAGGCAAACAGCGGCATGGAGATGCAGGGCCCAACGTATACCCCCACCGTCCAGGCGGCACTGGCTTTGCCCCAATCCCGAGGTGGCATCCAGGCTCTCACGTATTTGCTCATCATCGGATAAGGCAGCGCCTCCACTGCCCCCAGCAACAGCCGGGACAAATAGAGAGTATTAAGTACTCTGGCAAGTCCGCCGATGATTTCCGCAATGCCCCAACAAAACACGCATATCAGAGATATCTTGCGCGCCCCTAACCAGTCCCCGACGGGCCCGAAAAACACTTGTACAATTGCATACGTAAACAGGAAAAGGCTCATCAGCAGACCTTGGGCGGTCGGGTTATTCATGATGTGCATTTCCGACTTGAACGTCGGATCGGCAATAATGATCGATATGTTTACGCGGTCAAGAAAGCCAACCAGTATGACAAGGAACAAAATAGCCATGATGGCCATTCTGACCTTGGTTGGTTTTGCGGCCGGTAGCGGCGGCGCTGGCGTTGGTGAAGCACCCGAAGCTGACATAGATAAGCCCTCCTCATCGTGAGAACTTCGCGCTTATGGCCCACAAGAGAGGATCGAGAAAATTTCCTTGCCCTACATTGTCAACTATGTTGTTAACAATAATGGGAACAAAATCCAATCGGGAGCAAAATGCTACAATGCCAGAGCGGCTCCTGTCAAGCAGGTTTTTACGGGCGCGGATTTGCCTAGGTTAGCGACTTCCGGACCGCGAGAAATGCCTGCTGGAGCTGCTCTTCCCATTCGGGTGGAGGCAGAATGCTGCGCTGGGCCGTGCGGACACAATTTCCCCCGCGCGCAGCAAAAGCTCTCCACTTTTATCTTGAAATCTGGGCCGCGTATCCCCGATAATATTGTTAACAATACTGTTGGTTATTTATGAAGGCACAGCGCGATCCGATTTCCAAACAGCTCGAAATGGCGATCCTGGTGGGGAACATAAAGCCCCGAGAACGGCTCGTCGAAATGGAATTGAGCTCCCGGTTTAAGGGGAGTCGGTTCATGATTCGCAAAGCGATTCAGGAGTTGGCCCGCAAGGGCTTGGTGGAAATGATTCCACACAAGGGAGCGCGAGTCGTAGACCCTCCGCTTGAACAGATCGAGGATATGTTCACCGTCCGGTTGAATCTGGAATTGCTTGCAGCCGATCTCATGATTAAGAACCTGACTCGTGAGAAGCTGAATGAGATCAAGAGAGTACAAAAGGAGTATCGCGCTGCGGTTCTGGCCAGCGATTTCGAGGAGATGATCGCCAAAAATGAGGCCTTTCACCAGACCCTTTATTCGGCCATGAAGAACGACTTTCTCCATGAGGTCCTCGATAAGGTCAAGAACGTGACCTTCTCCGTCCGCTACAACACTTATTTCCTTCCCGGCAGGCGTGAAAGCAGCACTAAGGATCATGAGGCAATGATCGATGCCCTCGCGCGAAGGGATGCCGCTAAGCTTAGGGCGGTTGTAGAAAGCAGCTTGAAATTCCCGATGACTGTATTCTTTGCGAGGAAAACCAGTCCGTCCAATGGACCAGGCACGTAGGAAATCCCGACCTCAGGCCTGATCACGTCCTGGTTGAGCGAGCGGAGCGAGGGATCTGCGGGCCCCTTTGTGCAGCACAAGAAACTACAGATCCCTCGCTGCGAAGGTGTGAAAAAAACGATTCACCGCAGAGGGCGCAGGGGACGCAGAGGAAACGGGGCAACAAGGCGCCGATGAAAGGAAAAGGCATAGATCCTCCTCTGCGTCCTCTGCGGTGAGAGGGGGTGGAGTTATTTCTCACCTTCTGCGCTCGGGATGACAATATCAAAA
>Ga0326727_10026951_pt1 | contig 10598 bp, 7 predicted proteins | sample MB2enrmetagenome_FD_207643 | JGI IMG/M metagenome (GOLD analysis project Ga0326727, IMG submission 207643) | Lab enriched peat soil microbial communities from McLean, Ithaca, NY, United States - MB29MY | ecosystem: Environmental > Terrestrial > Soil > Wetlands > Peat | place: USA: New York... | reverse complement strand
CCACCACGATATGTATGGGAGGAACGTCCAGAGCCCGGTCCTCGCCGAAAAAAACGATCCGCTTTGCCTGAAGCAAATGAGCGCCTATGGCATCTACTGCTACAGGATCGGTTCCCACGACAAGCCCCTTGTAGGGCCAGACGTATCTGGTGTCAAAGAAGCTGGCTCCCCTTCCATAAAACTGTGGGGTGAGGGCACAGAGGATGTTCAGGCGGGTCTTTCCCTTTACGATGGGATAAGTCCATATTTTACCGAGGGGCGAACAACCCTCATCATGGTATGAGGATGGATCCGGGACAAACTGGATGTAATTTTTCAGGCAGGTCCCGACACCGGACCAATGATGGGTCCTCAATGGCCGCACATTGATTAGAGCGGTAGCTTTGAGGAAGACCGGATTATGGAGAACCCCTCGGTCGTCAATATCCATATCTTTTTCTGAGACTCCCACATCCAACACACGACGCTTAATGGCTGCTTCCAATTCTTTGGGAGTCGGCAGCCGAGACCATGAGTTACTTTTAATTCCCACGATGTCTGAACTCTTGATGAGCTTCTGCCAGGCTTCCGCCGATTGCTTTGTTTCTAAGAGACTCCTGATGGCTTCATCCAGCATGGATTGCAGAATCTCCCCCTGAACTTTGCCATCGCTTCCTAGCACCTCAGCATTCCGGATGAGCACAACTCTTGCGGTTGGCTCCGCCTTAGCCTCTCCCAGGATACCAGCCCCCAGGGTAGCGGCCATCGCGGTTCCTGCTGCAACCCCAAGAAAATCCCTCCGGGTGATAATTTTTCCTTCCATCTGAATCACATCCTTTCTGAATCGGTTCCAAATTCCCGCAGAAGATATTTTCTGTAGATGAGGTCCTACTCTCTATTCTCTCGCCAACGCGCTCTAAGCAATTTCTCTTCTGTTGCCTTGAGCAACGCCTCGGCATCGGCTGCCGTGGGAGCCCCAAAAACGACGATAACAACTTCACGCCTTTGCCGGGCCATGGTCCACTTCTGGTCTTCCGTTTTTAGAAGATCCTTCCCCCCGGCATCAGGAAGGTAGGCGCCCATGAAACTCTGATAAGCATCTCTTGCGTCCTTAACGCTGGCATACCGAATGAGGAGCAGATGGGTTTTCTGTTTTTCTCGAGTGTATTCGGCGAGTACAACTTCCGTCCTCCGGCTCAGGTTAAAGATATTCTCGTGGGCTATGAAGAACCGCTGATTCAGGAGAATATGGCTCTTGAGATAGCGAACACTCCGATCGACCAGCCCAAGGTCCTTGCCGGGGATAAGGTCAACCAATTCGGGCTCCGGCCCTGTCCCCTGGATTAAATCTGCCGTGGCCGTGCCCATGGTGCGAATAGCCGATTCGGCCTCCACTCCTCCCCCGTCCGCATAAATGCTGACAAAATACTTTCCTTTCCAGAACCGGAGCAATCCCCCTCCAAACTCCGATCCCTGGCCGATCCCTACGGCTTCATCCTGCCGCTCAAAAGAGAAGAGTCCATAAGCATCCTCTGAAGAGCCCATCTCATAGAGTTCAACGGTGATAGGGGGTTGATTCGACTTCTCAAACTTTCGAACCCTGAGGCCCTGAAAACCATAGGCTAGATAGAGTTCCGCCGCTCCATCGATATAGTCGAAAAGAGTTTTGGAGTTATATTTCATTTCCTTCCCATCCCACGTCCAGCCTGCCGCTTCAGCGGGGAGGGAGATCTTTGGATTCATCTTTACCTTCTGCTTCCCTTCGACGATTTCGGCCACCGTGAATATGCAAACCATGATAACAAGACAAGCCCAAATCTTCCTATCAATTCCCTTGTGGATGCCCATCTTGATGCACCTCATCATTTCGGCCTCTTGAAATTGAATGGGATCACCTGCGGTATTGCTCTTCGCTGACCTTTTCCATCCACTCGACTGCCTTTCCGTCGAGATATTCCTGAATAGCGATGTGCGTCATGGCCGTGGTTGCCGTGGCGCCGTGCCAATGCTTCTCACCCGGTGTGAACCGGATCACGTCACCCGGTCGAATTTCCTCAATAGGGTCTCCCCAGCTCTGTACCAAGCCACAGCCGGCCGTAACGATCAGGGTCTGGCCCAGCGGGTGGGTGTGCCATGCTGTCCGAGCACCGGGCTCGAACGTGACGAGGGCGGCAGACGTGCGTGACGGATCGTTTGCCTGGAATAGGGGGTCAATACGTACAGTACCGGTAAAAAACTCGGCTGGTCCTTTGCTGGAAGGCTGTGAGCCACTTCTTTTGATTTCCATTTTCCGTATTCCTTTGCGTTTGTGTGTCTGCCAAGTGGCCCTGAGTTCTTCCAGGGGCACTCAGCTTCAGCGACATCACCTGCGGTATTGCTCGTCGCTGACTTTTTCCATCCACTCGACGGCTTTACCGTCTATATATTCCTGAATGGCGATATGCGTCATACCCGTGGTTGCCGTGGCTCCATGCCAGTGTTTCTGACCAGGCGGGATCCGGACGACATCACCTTGCCTTATTTCCTGGATTTGACCGCCCCATTGCTGAATCCAGCCGGAGCCAGCTGTCACGATCAGAATCTGGCCCAACGGATGGGTGTGCCATGCTGTCCGAGCGCCGGGCTCAAACGTGACGAGGGCGCCGGACGCGCGTGACGGATCGTTCGCCTTGAACAGGGGATCAATGCGTACAGAACCGGTGAAGTACTCGGTCGGTCCCTTGCTGGAAGGCTGCGAGCCGCTTCGCGTGATACTGATTGTCTGGGAAACCTCGCTTGATGCGACAGGGGGAGCGCCAGACTCCGAGGCGGCTCTTGCCTGGTTTGCACAGATGAATGTCGAAGCGAGCAGAAAAAGCGACATGACCATAGCGGCGATCAGTTTCATTTCCGTCTTCCTTTCGATCAAGTGCCGAGCGCTCTAGTTCCTCAAGCGTCAACAGCACTCTTGTTGGCAGCCTTCAGCGTGCCGTATAGCCGCCGTCCGCTCACAGACCAGTCATTCGCTCGAGCCTTTCCGGCTAGCTAGCCTCTTCCAGGTCTTCGTGAGCCCAAAATGCTGATAACGGCTGCCGGTGCCGACACAAGTGACAGACTATAGTTTGCTCATTATCACTCTCCTTCACGATGGCCGTGGACATCGACAAAATGTATTTATTATATAGCCAGCGTGTGGAAATGCTTGCCCAAAGCTCCGAACTTTTGACACGATCCTCGCAAACATGATGAATCATATCTGCGCCAAAAACCTCAAACAAATAGACTTTCATCTCTTGTCCGCGCAGCATACCCAAGCCATAATATCTAGAAATTACAGTGGTTACACGTGGTCAAGGAAGATCAGGAATCGGACTTGCTGGGCTTACGACTCCCTCAAGGCAGGCAAACTACAATGTCGCCTCTCGGACATCTAAGGAGAGGATCGGCCCATAACTATCTGATTTACTTAATGCGTGTCGGCCTGTATCGCGCTTGCAGATATGTCGTTTTGGTTCGTTCTCAGAGGAAAAAGCACAAACTGAGACGCCGAAGGAAAAAGGAAGCAGATTCAACTCATGGTGCCACGGAAGAATCCCTCAATACACGGAACTCGCCTTCATACAAATGCGCTTTCTAACATGAAATACGAATTCCTTTTCTAATGTGTGGGGTAAGAACGTTTGTAGTGGCGGACACCCAGGTCCGCCGCTACCAGCGCAATGTTACTTCCTTGAAAGCGAAATGATATCACACCAATCTTTGGGGCGTCTTCACGTAGTATCGTTGCAGCTTACCTAGTTATGGGAGTTGGGATTAGTGAGCCTCGGTCGGGAACATGAAATCGGGCACTTGGATCCGGATAAGTGGACGCCGAGCCACCGGCTTCCACCCATCCAGGCGAATCAAATGGTAAGTAAAGTCCACTTGTCGTCAGGAATGTCTAGTAGATCCAAGAGGGCTTTTGCCTTGTCATTGATACAGAAGTTGTCTGGTGCGTCCGGACCGACTAGAACGAGAGGCCCGTGGAATTTCCTGGCAAACTCTTCGATCGTGGTAGTACCTCCAAAATCGGCTCCCTTACTTTGATATCCTACCACGAGCACTTCATAGTCGCCCCGTTTGAAGCATTTCTTAAGCTCCCACTCATTCACCCCCTCGCAAAGACGGAACCCCACGTCCACGTAATCTCCCAGACGATCATCATACTGAAAGCGCAGCTCTTTGTCCTTTTCAGCTACGAGTTCAGAGGTTACCACAGCCGTCTTCTCCCTTTTCGCATCGACGAAAACCACGTCACGACGAAGGGTATACGGTGATTCAAGAAAATGAAAGATATTGAGTCTTGTGTTGTGCTTTCTAGCCAGGGAAAGGGCGTAGTCAAAAGCCCAGTCTCCTTGCTTGGAAAAGATGGCACATAGTCCTATTCCCTGCATTGTTACCTCCTCAATCGGGCTATATGTGGTGCAAATGACAAATCAGCCGGTCGCGCTGGACTCAGCCTTCTCTTGCGCTGACCTGAACGGTATTTCAATAAAGAAACTCGTTCCGCGATCCGGTTCAGACTCCACCCTTATTGTTCCGCTGTGCTCCTCCACGACCTTCTTGGTTATTACAAGTCCGAGTCCGGTTCCCTTGGAACCTTTGGTAGAGTAAAATCTCTGGAAGAGCTTCCTTTCGACTTCTTTGGGCATTCCTTTTCCATCGTCAGTAACTTGCATCAGCAGTAGGTTGCCTTCAAATCGGCTGGACACGGTAATTCTATGGCCTGTCCGGTCACTCGCGCGACAAGCCTCGACAGCGTTGGATACCAGATTTGATAAGGCACTGTGAATTCCGGCCGGGTCCAAAAAGCAGGTGCCCATCTTTTCTTCGAATTCCCTTTCTATATGAATGCCCTCGGCGCTCGCCGCTGCTTCATACAGGTTGCAAACTTCCGTCAGCAGTTGGCCGGGATCGCATTCTTTGTACTCGGGTTCTCTCTCTTTGGAGGCGTACAAGATTCCTTTCACCAGTTCCGAGACTTTGCCCACGTTGTTCTTGACCATGTCCCAGCCGACACGAACCCGATCCTGTTTCCCTCGCTGGAATCCGGAGTCCAGCACATACACGCCCCCCTCAAGACCGCACAAAATGTTTTTGATGCTGTGAGACATTCCAGCGATTGTTTCACCGAGAATGGCGAGCTCGCTTTCGAGACGTTTCACTTCTGTAATATTCGTGGACATCTCCATCACGGCACGAATCTCCCCTTCCTGGTCGGTAACGGGAGCCGTATACACTATGATATGAGTTTCCTCTCCGTTTCGACGCCAAATCTCTTGGGAATCATGGGTCTGGCCGTCAAGAAAGGTCTTCTCCACCGGGCAATTGTCACACCTGGAATCTCGCTGCTTGTATACCTGGAAGCATTTCCTGCCCAGGCTTTCCCCAAAATCCCGGTCAAAGAGTTTGTTGCTCTGGACGATGTTGAAATCGCGGTCCACAACTGTCAGGTAACAAGGGACATTTTCGAAGAGGTACTGGAATTCTTGCTGCTTTTTTTCTAGTTCGAGTTGGAGCTGTTTCAATTGGGTCACGTCTACGGACATCTCCAAAACCTCAGCCACTTCTCCCTGGTTATTCAAGATCGGAGATGTTTTGACCATGACGTAGATGGTGCTGCCATCTAGTTGCCATCGCTCTTCTGATTCATGTGACTTGCCGTCGGCAAATGTTTTTTCTACCGGGCAGGTGTCACACTTGGAGCTGAGCCCCTTGTAAACAGTGAAACAGTGTTTTTCTGTCTGCATGCCGAAGCGATCTGTAAATGTGCGATTGGTCCTGACGATCCGATAATCACGACTGACCACTGTTAGGTAGCAGGGCGCTTCTTCAAACAAGGATTTGTACATTTTGCGGCTGGAGTCCAACTCCGCGGTTCGCTCGTTGATTTGCCGACTCATCTCGTCGAACGATTGTGCAAGTTCCGCCATTTCATCATTGCCGAAGCTCCGACCTTTTGGATCATATTCGCCCCGGGCCATTTCCGCGGCGCGGCGTTGAAGTCTCTTTATGCTTGGTATTACGAGATATATAACCGCGAGCCCGCTGATGGTCGAAATCAACAGAAAGAGAAGGAAAGCGAAAACCACCGTCTTTCTCGTAATGTTGAGGATCTCTTGGGTCATGCCTTCCAAAGGCAGCTTCACCTCTAATGCACCCAACACCCTTTGTGATTCCGGATGAGCGTGGCAGGTCGCGGTGGAGCAACTCTTCTCATTGAGCAACGGGTTCACCACAAGGAGTGAGGTTCCATTTCGAGAGATTGTGTGGCGTACCGAGGTGTTGGCGCCGATATCTTCCAGCAAAGGGTCGTTTTGCGGAGCAAGACGCTGTTGGGCCAAATCGAGCTTGCTGGTGTAGTGCAAAAGGCCCTTGGCATCATAAATGTTTATCTCCTTGAATCCTTCCTGCGCTCCAATTGTTTGAACAATCTGTCTGATGACGGCGCGGTCTTTGGTCATCATTCCATTCCAGATCGCAGCCTTTATGACTTCAGAATCCTTTAGCGCCCCTTGAATCATCTTCATTATGAGATTTTCTTTTTGGGCTAATACGCTCTGGTAAGCAAACGCGAGCAAAGCGAGGAACATGATGAATGCAGCATAGAAGCTGAGCTTAAAGCTCAGACTGTGGGTGAATTTCGTTACGAATTGGATTGCTCTCTTGAGCATTGGCGCGTTTTCCCCACGAACGGCTTGACAGATTTCAAGAGTCCTCCCCAGCCGTGGAATGCGTCATAAAATCAGCTTATTACCGTAGCCGTTCTGAAACAATTCACTCTTCGTCCTGGAGACAGGAGCGTATAACTCATTAGGGTAACGTGACCATTCTCAATTTGATGCCGCGGCATCGACCATTTGTTCCCGCTTTCAGCGATTACACATTACAGCACGAGGGCCGGAGCGACGAGTTCCGCGAGATTCATCACTTTTGCGTCGATGCCATAGTGTTCGATGATCTCCTTGAGCTGGTCAGTACAGTTATGACAAGACTGGAGCACCACGTTGGCTCCGGTAGCTCGTATTTCGTCCGCCTTGATCTTTCCGGCAGCAATGCGGCGTTCCGAGAACTCGGGCATGGCCAGAGCGCCGCCGCCACCACCGCAGCAAAAGCTCTCCTCCCGGTTGTGCTCCATTTCTACAAAATCATCGACCGCCGCTCTGATGACAATCCTGGGCTCTTCCAGCACGCCGCCGGACCGAGCGATGTTGCAGGAGTCATGGTATGTGAAGCGCTTGCCTGCGTGGACCGACTTGTCCAATTTGAGCTTTCCCTGTTGAATAATCTCGGCCATAAGCTCCATCATGCTGGAAAACTTGAATGGCACTCCTCCCAGCCAGTTGGCCAGTTCCCAACGAAGGCCGCGGTACCCGTGGCCGCACTCACCGGATAGCAGATAGCCGCATTCCAGACGCTTCATTTCATCGAAAATCCACTGGGCAAACTGTTTGGCGTCGGAGTCGATGCCATTGAACATTGCATAGTTGGTCAGGTCCCAGTACCTGGAAGACACTGTAAAATCTACTCCCGCAGCATTGAGCACTTTTGCGCTCGCCTGAATCGTTAGGGGATAATACTTGGGCTCTCTGGGATTCAGTGTAAGAAAGTACTTAGCTCCCTTCTTGTCGATAGGAATTTTGAAATCCGCGCAACCATCCTCATCCTGCAGCTCTTCCTCGATCCATTCAATTGTTTCGATAAACTCATCCTGCGGAACGGCCATATTGTTGCCGTAATTATAATGGGTATCTATAGTATCCTGAAGATGCTTGGGGACTCGACCCACCTGGGTCATAATTCCTCGAGCCGCACGGGTCAACATCCCGTAATCCACGCCCATGGGACAATTGAACGTACACCGCCGGCACATCGTGCATCCACCCCAGAGCTTGTCGTACATTTCGTCGGCCAGCTCTTTAGTAAGGGGTTGCGCCCCCACGAATGATGGAAATACTTTCGCCATCCAGTCATATCTGTACTTGTACCACTTCCGGAATCTGTCAGCTTTGTAGGCGGCCAATAGGGTTTTGTCCTCAGGTATGGACACGGCGTAATGGCAGGCGTCAGAGCACATGCCGCAATGAATGCAGCCTGCCAAAGAAGTCTGGACTATTCTGTTGAGCTTGGAAGGGAGAATTTCTTCCATCTCCGCCAGCATTTCCGGGGTGAATTCCGGCTTCACGGGCCACTTTCTGCCTTTCTGGGTCCCAAGTTTTTCCGGATTCTCCTTTTTTGCCTCGATAGCGCTCTTCTCTGCCGGGTCGGTCATTTTATCTCCTCCGGTTTTTCAACCCTGATGTTTATTCTTGACGTTTTCATCTTGCATGTCTGTTCAAAACTCCACGACCACCGAAGATCTGGCCGAACATTACCCGGCCGAACGGGTAGAGGACATAATGGGAGATCTTGCTGAAGGGCACGTAAATAAGGAAGAATGAAGTCATCAAGAAGAAAATCCACATGAATCCCGTTTCAGGTCTTCCATCAACCCAAAGCCACATTGCCGCAAACCCCACAGCAAAAAAGAGCGTCATAAGGGTGATGGCGAAGAAATCATCCGGGCTGCTGATGATACGTATTTCGGGCACGGTAATCCTGCGGTATATGCGCCGCAATCCGATGAGAAACGCCAGTCCCATGAAGACCATAAATACTTTGGACACCGTGGGACTCATCAGCTTGGGAACCAGGGGAATAAAGAAGGTTGCTCCTATGGTCAAGGCAACGGCTATGTGAAAGACCACAAATTCAGCATAGAAGTACAAGTTCTTTCGAGTGCTCTCCATTCCCCAGGGTCTAAGGACGTTTGCCAGAGAATGCAAAGCGCCTGCAAAGCGATCCCCCTTGAGCTCAGCCTTTTCCGGCGGTCCTGGCTTCTTCATCATCATATAAATTTTGATGGTATACATAACGGCCATAAAAGTAAGGCAGATGTATTGCACCGGTTCTTCGAGGACGTACATGGCATGGCTCACGGTGTTTTCCATGACCCTCTTTCTCCCTTCGCTTAACAGTTATTCCAGGTCCCTGTGGGGATCTCTGTTTTCGTCTCGTTGGTGTTTCTATGTCGAATAAATAATATACGTACCGCATTTCAACCTAGCGGTATTTCCCACAGCGATTCTGCTTCAATTCCGAAAGTGTTTTGCCGACAAGTACATCATGCACAGAATACTGTTCCCCACCGTTCACGTCAAGATCATTTCTGACAAGATCTGTAATATTTAAGTGCTCCCGGCCAATAGATGGGAACGCAAAACTTCGACAAGTAAAGATCTCTAAAACCACTTGAATTTAATAACGGTTTGCAGATGTGAGACTATCGTTCTTACTGACAAGGCTGATTCCCATCGCCGGGATTTTTCTCTCGAAGGTTCACGCTTGAGCAAAGGCTCTCTTTCATTCGCCGTGCGGGTCCCGGAGCCTTTCCCGTACGAAGGCTTTTGTGTTCGAACGACGGAATCTTTTTCGGTCCGATGGAATCTATTCGTACAGACAACCATTACAAGCATCCGGGGCACCGAGGAATGAGAGCAATACTGATCCACGTATGGCTATTCGCGTCTCTCATGCTATTGCTGGAGATTGTGCCACTGCCTCAAACGTCGTTTGCGGGCGACCTGACAGTCTTGACTCAGCAGCAGTGGGAGCAAAGACAGCGGAAAGAGCAATTAATTCGAGCACGATTTGACAAGCTAATACAGCAAGCGCGGGCCCAACAAGAGCTGATAACTGCGTGGCATCGCAAGGCGCGATTGCGGGAAGCAAAACTGGGCAGCCAAAAAATCGCTTCAATAGGCCAGGGGCGAAGGGTTGCAGTGGCAGCATCCAGATGAGTTTATAATCCGGATCGCGGCCTGAATCTTGCTTCCGGCCATGACCTTTGGGCGATTAATTGCAGCCATTTTTGGAACATGTGAACGGTGCTAGCGGGTGGCCACCCTTCGGCATGGCATCAGTAGTCAGGATCAAGGGTGTAGTTTCCTGCCAGGAAGCTGTTTGCAAGAGTCCTGACGGCTTGCTCACTATGCATGAGCATGTCCATCTGGCGGGTGAACTGAAGGAGGCGACCTATCATATCCAGCCTGGCTTCGATCAAAGGAAGTTCATATTTGTAATATCGCGCATCGACTCGATCTTCCCTAACCTCAACGAAGAAATCCAAGGCCGTGAAGATTTCGGCAATGGCCCTCGCTCGACGGTTCCTTCGGACGTCGTCTGCGGCTCCCCCTTTGAAAGAAAAGGTAATATAGTTCTTGTGGATGTTCTCACCGGCATAGGAATCCAGAACGCTGTAATGATACCCGATTCTTGAACTGAAATTCAGGTACTTATCAGAAATGAGGGCATAACTTCGCTCACCGAAGCGCTCCACCATATTGTTGGGGGCCAGCATCTGCTGCCTCATTACGGAAAAGAAACCTCCTATATCGACGGGTCTAGGGCCCTGATTACGCAAATCTTCGTGCAGCATTCCTCTGAGGACAGCCTTGAAGGGGGTCGATGTGACCTGCTCGACAGTTACCCACTTTGTATAAGCATCTGTTCCAGTGAGGCCTCCCCCCAGATCAATGATGTATAAATCGAGAGGAATGGGT
>Ga0326727_10026950_pt1 | contig 10598 bp, 14 predicted proteins | sample MB2enrmetagenome_FD_207643 | JGI IMG/M metagenome (GOLD analysis project Ga0326727, IMG submission 207643) | Lab enriched peat soil microbial communities from McLean, Ithaca, NY, United States - MB29MY | ecosystem: Environmental > Terrestrial > Soil > Wetlands > Peat | place: USA: New York... | reverse complement strand
CGTGAAAACCAAGCACTTCGCCCCGGAACTCAGGCTCGGCCTGGGCGGAGTCCATATGGGTTATTCGTTGAATCAGACAGCCTGTAATTCTTTCACTGGCTGCTCCACCGAGACGCAGACCCTTGGCGGTTCCGAACACTTCCAGGTACATGCCGAAGTTGCAGCGCGCCTCTATGTGACTGACCACATATTCGTGCGACCCGCGGTAGAAGGGCATTGGGTGAACGACTTCTTTCAGTTCGGGAGTAACTGGGTTCCTCAGCTGAGCATCGGTGTGGGCTACAGCTTCGGCAGCAACGGCGAATAATCTTCAGAAAACAAAACGCAGTCCGAAGGCCTGCTCCACCTCGTTCTGGAACAGGCCTTCGGCCTGCCCTTTCATTGCTTGATAATCTGACCGTCGCGTTTGCGCAATTCGCCCCAGCCGCCGTTCAACGTCCCGCGCGGACCCCTGTTATCCGTAGTGAACGGATACTTGAGGGCAGCCTTCTCATCTACTTCAATTCCCCAGCCAGGTTTAGTACTTGGCCACAGATAACCGTCCTCGAGTACCGGACAGCCGCTGAAGATCTCCCGCGTCCGATCGTTGAATCCGGAATATTCCTGTATCCCGAAGTTATAACTGACCACATCGAGGGTAACGTTGGCCATGTGACCGATGGGAGAGACATCGCCCGGACCGTGCCACGCTGTCTTGACTCCAAACTGTTCCCCCAGAATCGCGATCTTACGAGCGGGAGTAAAACCTCCTGCCTGCGAGACATGCACGCGAATGTAATCGATCAAACGTTCCGTTATCAGCGGCGTCCATTCATGTGGACTATTGAACAGTTCGCCCATCGCCATAGGTGTCGAACATTGTTGACGGATCTGTCGAAAATACGCAATGTCCTCGGGCGACAACGCGTCTTCCATGAAGAACAGATGATATTTTTCGGCTTCTTTGGCGAACATGACCGCCTGGTTAGGCGTTACCCGCTCATGCACGTCATGCAGCAGATTCACTTCCTCGCCTAACTGCTTACGGCATTCTTCGAAGAGCTTCAACGCGCGCCGGATGTAAGGGAGCGGCTCAAAGACAGACCCATCATGGAGTCCCTTCACCATGGAAACGCCGCTCGCGCCTCCCGCCCCATAACCTTCATATCCAGGAGTATTCACCTGCACGCGTACATTGCGGAATCCCTGGGCCATGAACATCTTCGCCTGATCGACGCATTGCTGGATCTCACCGCCGGCCGCATGCGTGTAGGCGTCGGCAGCCTCTCGACACTTACCGCCGACCAGTTGATAAACCGGCATATTCGCCTGCCTGCCCTTGATATCCCAGAGAGCCTGGTCGATACCGCTGATGGCGTTATTCAGGACCGGCCCGTTCTTCCAGTACGAACTGTCGTAGCACAGCTGCCACGTGTCTTCGATCTTATCCACCGGATGATTGAGTAATAGCGGCTTGAGATAGCGTTCGACAGCGGGCTTAACCAGATCAGCGCGCTGCGTGAATGTTCCGCAGCCGTAGCCATAGAGCCCATCCTGATCGGTAAGTATCTTGACTACAGTGAGACGTACGCCGGCGGGAGCAGTCTCGATCACCTGAATGTCTTTGATTTTCGGCGCAGGTATGCCGCGCACCGCTTTCTCGATCGCCTGTTGCGCCAGCTGCTCGCGAGGCGTCATGAGCCCGGCGAACCCCGCTGCGGCAATCGATTTCAGAACGTTACGGCGGTTCATGCTTTATGCCTTTTCTCTGTCCTCTACCATTGCCTTGAGGCGGCTCAGTTCGCGGTCGATGCGGCGGCTCCGGCTGACCAGCAGCAGCACGAACGCCGTGATGACGATAAATGCGGCCGTGTACCCGTAGAACAGATATGTGAGATTTGTAATATCCATCTGGCCTCCCGATTCTATATCGCGTGCAACTCGCGGCGCAGCGAGTCGATTTCTCTCTGGCTGGTTTCCTGATGCAGACGGATCAGTACCAATGCCGTGCCGAAGAGCAGCAGCGCCAGCATACCCATGCCGAACGGGGCGTTATAAACCGCGGCCATCTTGCCGTTGCCGAGCACCGGGCTCGGATGATTGGTACGCACGTTGGGCAGCCGGATCGCCATCCAGACCATCGGCACGTCCGCGTAGGCGAAGATGGCTACGATGGACGACATGGTGGCGCGCTGCGTGGGCTCGGAGATAGCCGGCCGGATGATGAGATAGCCGAGATAGAGCACGAACTTCATGAGCTGTGTGGTGAGCCGCAAATCCCACGTCCACCACACGCCCCATTGATTTCGGCCCCAGACACTTCCCGTTACCAGATTCACCAGGATCAGCATGGTCGCGACTTCGATACATGAAACCGTGATCGAATCGTACAGGAAGTTCTTTTTGGCCAGAAACATAATGCTGGTGACGAGTGCCACGGTGTAGAAGATGTCCGCGACCAGATCGGCCGGCACATGAATGAAGATGATGCGGAAGATCATCCCTTGCAGCGCATCGTCCGGCAGCCCGGTGAAAATGACATGCAGGTTATAGATCATTACCAACGCGCCCAGCAGGGCCAGCAACCAGGTAGCTTTTTCACGCATAGTTATTCCTTAAACTATCAGAACAAAGTCGATCAGATACAGAGCGAGGGCCGTATAGATGGCGTCGAAGGCGATCAGCAGCCGGAACGAATCCCAGTTGTCGCCGCTCGAGGATTCTCCGCTGAACAACGCCGTCGTCAGTCCCATGGCGCCGAGCAGCAGCGGAATGATCATCGGATAGAGCAGCACGGGCAGCATCAGTTCGCGCACGCGTACGTTGACGGTGACCGCGCTGAAGGCGGTGCCGACGACGGTTATCCCCCAGGTGGCCAGCACAATTACGAGGGCCAGGGGACCTACGGAACCCGTCCATCGAATGTTGTAAAAGAGCCCGAAAACAGGCAGGCAGATCAGTTCCACGATGAGCAACAGAAAGAACGCAGCCACCGCTTTGCCCAGAAAGATGGCCCATCCCGGCGCCGGCGATGCGATCAGCACGTCGAGGCAGTCGTTAGGGAGTTCGCGCGCGAAGCCGCGGTTCACAATCAGCGCGCCGGCGAAGGAATAGACAAGCCACAACAGGCCCCCCGAGATCGCGTAGAACTCGTCCCGTTCGAGCGGAAACGCGAAGCTGAACAGCACCAGGATTACGACGGCGAACGATGCCGCGGCGTTGATCGATTCCTTGGTGCGAAGCTCGGTGCGAAGGTCCTTTTTAGCGATGGCGAAGGCTGCGCGGAAGCCTTGCTTCATGACGAGGTCTCTCCGTAGGTACGGTAGAGCCAGCCGGGATCGTGCAGCATTTCGGGGGTGCGCGGCCCGGCGTGCACGATTTTTCCGCGCTCGAGGAGAGCCACGTGGGTAGCCAGTTCCATCGCCTCGCGGATCTGGTGCGTCGACATCACGATGGTCGCACCCTCCGTCAGTGCGTGCTCGAGCAGCGCCTGCAGCACGGCGATGGCTTTGTCGTCGAGCGAAGTGAACGGCTCGTCGAGCAGAAGGATCTTCGGATGGTGCAGGAAGGCGCGGGCGACCGCGAGTCGCTGCCGCATGCCGCGGGAAAACTCCCGTGCCATACCGTCCTTCACGCGCTCGAGCCCCACCCGCGTGAGAGCTTCGATGGCCGCTTTAGCGGGATGAGCCAAGCCCTGCAACTGGCCGAACAGGATCAGATTCTCGAACGCCGAAAGGTCGTCGTAAACGCCGATGCCGTGTCCCAGATAGCCGATGGCGCCGTCGATCCGAACCTCGCCCTTCGTCGGCCGCGACAGATTCGCCAGAATGCGCAGCATAGTGGTCTTGCCAGCGCCGTTCCGCCCCAGCAGCGCGAGACACGATCCCTTCGCAACTTCCAGATCCACGCCGCGCAAAGCGGGGTAATCGCCGAAGTACTTCCAGACGCGATCAGCCGCGACCGCGTGCATTCGGCTTTTCCGTCTTTTGTGACGCGCTGTCCTCGGCGGTCTGCAGCGGATTCCCTTTCCGGTAGAGGATCACGAAACCGGCCGCCAGCATGCCGAGCACGCTGAGCAGCACCCATTTGACCGCCAGCATCTCAGTGATCGCGTCGGCGCTGCCGCTCGCCAGGCCGTAAAGCTTGGGCAGAGCCATGGCCAGCGCGGGGCTGCCGTTATTGGCGCTGTCCCCATTGTCGCCACCCGCGGCGCTGGCATCGTTCAACGTGCCCGTGCCTTCCACGCGGATATCAATATCTCCCTGCTTAACCCCGTAAATAGTGGCCTTGGTGCGCGGCTCCTGGCCGAGATTCTGCAGGCTGTCGCCCTTGAAATTCACCCCAACCGGCGCTACCAGCCGCGTCTCCGGGCTATTGGCCAGAATCGGTTCTTTAAACTCCCCCGGAACGTTGAAGGGCATAGCCCACTGCATATCGACGCGCGACTCGCCCGGCTTAATGGGAAAATCCAGCTTGAACGTGTTGGGCTTCGAGCCCGGATCCGGCGCCTTGCGAATCGGCAGACCACCCGGCGCGAGTGCGTTCACTTCCACCTTGCCGTTGGCCGCCGCGGGCAAAGCGAACTGCAGGGTGCCGTTGTCCGGATCGTTATACGTGGTCTTGCCGTCGTTATTGAAAACGTAACTTTCGCTCACCTGGAGATTGCCGTCCGACGAAGGCTCGAGCAGAATCATGTGCTGGGAGATCTTCGTATCCCCGGGGCGCTTCGACGATTCGAACACGGGAATCTCGACGCCCTGCGTCGGCGTGCCCGGGGGCAGCATCTTGTTGTACTGGACACCGGCGTAAACCGCCTGCAACAGCAGGGGACCCGCACCGCCGGCAGGGACTTCCTTCGTGATCTGAAATTTCCCCTGCGCGTCCGTCTTCACGCTGTCGATAAACTGCGGACCCTGCGACGTGGGCTGGAAGAGAGTGACGGTTGCGCCCGCCGCCGGCTTGCCTGTGGTGGAGTTGGTGACGGTGCCATCGACGGCGGCCTGGGCGGTCAAGGCCAGAGTCAGGAATGCACAGGCGATAGCGCCTGTGCCACATTTAATCATGTGGTCGCCCCCATCGGCTTTCCGCATTCCCCGCAGAACTTCAGCGGCTTATCGAACTGCGCTCCGCAACTTGGGCAGACATTTGGCTTTGCTTTGGACACGACAGGCGCCGGCACGACCGGTGCGGCAACAGGTTTTACCGCTTGTCCCGGCTCTTTCTGTCCCAGCTGGGCTTTCAGGCGATCCGTTTCCTGCAGCACGCGCGCCAGCTCCTTCTGCAACTCGAGCTTGGTGGTCTGGTAGTCCTGATCGGAAAGCTTATTCAGCCGATACTCGAACTGCAGATCGCGCAGGCCCTCGTAAATAGCGGCCTTACGCTCGTCCAGATGACGGAACGGCGATACCGGAGCGGGGGTCGGGAGGTCTTTAAAACGGATGAGCAGAAGGAAGCCGATCATACCGGCTCCCAGCAGCGCTCCGAGGATGAGGCTTGGGTCCACGGTTTCTTAGTTTAGCTTTTCAGTGTCTTTTTCAATTTCATCGCGGTACTTCGCAAGCACGGGATCGTCGGCGATCGCGTGCCCCGCCACGGCGGGTTTCAGATGTTTGGTGCCGCGCATTCTTTTAACTACGAACCACACCACAGCGCCGCCCGCTGCCAGCGACAGATACGGCACCAGCCAGAAGAACGAGTTCGGATCGGCACGGAAAATACTCTTCCCGTACTCACTGACGAAGCTGGCAATGATGCTGGCGTCATCCATGCCGCTGCGCTGCATCTGGTAAATCTTCGTGCGCGCCGGCTTACAGAAATGGCACTGCCCCGAAGACATGTTGCAATTGATGTTTTCCTGGCAAGCGCCGCACTGGCACGCTATATGCGTACCCACGCGCTTCACCTGATCGCTTTCGATCTCCGATTCGGTCTGCGCCAGCGCAGCCGCCACCATTACCAACAGGAGGAAACTAAACTTCAGCCGGCGCATTTGCCTTGTCCGTAACTCCCACCACCTGGCCCACTACTTGAGTCCGTGGATACGACCGCGCCAACTTACTCGGCACCAGCGCGACCAGCGTACCGCCGATCAGCACCACCACGCCGATCCAGATCCATTCGACCAGGGGGAACACATATGCCTGCAGCGTCGCCTTGTTCCCGGTGTGCGCGGCGTAATTAATATAGAGGTCTTCGTTCAACCGGCTGCGCAAAGCCACGATCGCGGTCGCCTGCTGAGCCGCTTTATAGAATCGCCGGGTCGGCTCCAGCTGGCCAATACGTTTCCCGTTCTTCGAAACGTCGAGGATAGCCGTCTCCCATTGATAATTCGGCGTATCGCCGTCGGTGAGATCGAGGACCTTCAACGTATACGCGCCCACCTGCATGGAGTCGCCCTTATCCACTTCGCCCACGGAGGTCTGATTAAATGGATGCCCGCTGTAGCCAATAAACATCAGCACGATGCCCATGTGAACCAGATATCCGCCGTAGCGCCGCGTGTTGCGATGCGTCAGTTCGATCACCGCCGGGATAAAACCAATGTGGGTTTTCTCGTTGATGGCGTTGGCGCCGCGGAAGAACTCGAGAAAAATCGTCGCCGCCACAAAGAAGCACAGGCTGAGCGAAATAATCGAATACGGATAGCGCATGCCGCCGATCAATAACGCGGCCGCGACCGCCAGCGTGCCGATCCCCGGCCACTGGAAGTTCTTACGCAGGCTGTCGATCGAAGTTCTGCGCCACGCAAACAGCGGACCGACGCCGGTCAGGAAGAGCAGGAAGATTCCGATCGGCACCATCAGCCGGTTAAACCACACGGCATCCAGGCTGATCTTTTCATTCGTAAGCTTCTCCGTAATCACCGGAAACAGCGTGCCCCAGAGTACGGCGAAGCAGCTTGCCAGCAGAATCAGATTGTTAAACAGGAAACTCGATTCGCGCGAGACCACGCTTTCCAGTTCCGCATCGCTCTTCAGATAATCGAGGCGATCCAGAATCAGCCAGATGGTCGCGGCAATACCCAGCGCCAGGAAGACCACAAAAAACTTTCCAATAGGCGATTCCGCAAACGCGTGCACCGAACTGACCAGACCCGACCGCGTCAGGAACGTCCCAAAGATACACAGGAAGAAAGTGGTAGCGATGAGGACCATGTTCCAGACCTTCATCATTCCCTTCTTCTCCTGCATCATCACAGAATGCAGAAACGCGGTGCCCGCGAACCACGGCAGGATCGAAGCGTTTTCAACCGGATCCCACATCCAGTAGCCACCCCATCCCAGTACGTGATAAGCCCACGCCGAGCCAAGCGCCACACCGGTGCTTTGGAACAGCCATGTGACCAGCGTCCAACGGCGCGTAGTGTGAATCCAGCTATCGCCCGGCGCTTTGGTAATCAGCGATGCCATGGCGAATGCAAACGGCACCGCGAACCCGACATATCCAAGGTAGAGGAACGGCGGATGGATCACCATCGCCCAATACTGCAGCAGAGGATTCAGGCCCATGCCGTCGGCCACCGAGGTAACCACTTTATCCACCGCCAGAACCTGGAACGGATTCACCACGAAGGCATTCATGGTGAGGAAGAACAACTGAACCGTGGAAAGAATTGCCACCACCCAAGGCAGCAGATTGCGATGATTCTTACGCGTAGTGAAAATCACCACCGCGCCGTAAGTGGAGAGCAGCCAGCTCCAGAAGAGCAGCGACCCTTCCTGCCCGCCCCACCATGCGGCGAACTTATAGAACGGCGGCATGTCGCGGTTGGTATGCGATGCCACGTAGGCCATCCGGTAGTCGCTGGTCATCAGTGCATAGATCAGGATGCCCGAGGCGATCGATACACATACCCAAACGGCGAGCATGGCGCGCTCTCCGCTCAGAGTGAGGAAAGGTTTACGTTTCAGGCGCCCTGTCACGCTCGCGATAATCGCGTACAGCGAGATGCAGAAAGCCAACAGCAGGGCAAGAGCGCCTACGTTCTCCATATTTTTTGGACCCTCGGAACAACAATATTACAGACTGGACCGGTATGACGACTGAGCCGATGGGACGATCTTCTTCTGCAATCCGTCCGGAGCCATCCCCGGCTTCGGCGCGTACTTCGAGGCGCACTTGGCCTGCACCTCTTCGGCGCGGAAAACACCGTCCGCTTCGAGACGCCCGCCAGCCAGAGCCTGCGCGCCATCTTTGAAAGTATCGGGCAACGGATCGCGGCCCACATATTCGACCGGCAAAATCATGGTCTTCGAATTCGGTATTGCCGGATCGGCCGCCTGCACCAGATTGAACCGCACCACTCCCGAGGCGCGAACGATCGATTGGCTCTGCACATCGCCGCCCACGCGCACACGCCGCGTGGATGCCTCCGCTCCCAGTTTCCTGAGTTCGGGAATTGTGACGTAATACGTCTTGGAACCGGAGACGCTGGCCGTGGCGAGCCACAGCAGCGAGCCGATGATGATCGCCATCAGGACCGCGAACTTACCGTATTTTTTCATGGTGCCTCTGAAATTTCATTATAACGCTCAGTGAATCCCCGTACTGCTCCCGTTACAAGTGGCACAGGAGACACGCCCCTTGCGACTCGCCTCCCGAGAACGCGACCTCATACAACTGGCCCTCTGGGCGCTGCCTTGCTACCAAAAGCGTCGACGCGCCATTGCTCATTCGATATGCGATAGCAGCAACCAGCGTTCCACGCACACGAATCAGCCGCGCGCCCATCAGCCGAGCCGCCGCGGGATGCGCTACCGGGATGTCTACGTCAATGTTTCCTTTGGACTTAACCCAGTTTCGAATCTCCGCCGGATCGTCCGACCAGAAGTCGCACGCCAGCGAGGAATCGGCCAACGATCTCAGTTCCTGCCCGGTCAACTGAGTGATATCGCGCATGTTCCGGAATAGCGCGCCGCAAGCGAAGAGCAGCATGAACGCGACCGCTGGCCACAGCACACAGCCTCCTGTCGCCGCACGCCGCTTTTCTGGCCGCGTCTGGATCGCGGTCCATGCCGTGTGCGAGAGCGACGCAGGCGCAGTCACGGGACTCAACTGGCGAGTCAGTTCCATTTCGAGCCACGGCCTTAAATCAGACACAATTCCTCCCCGCCAGACGAAGCAGCCGCTTCTCCAGCGCCTTATGAATCCGGTTCAACCGCGAGCCGATGGTTCCGGACGAACACCCCATAATCTCGCCAAGCTCCTCATAGGAAAGCCCTTGCGTGTAGCGCAGGACAATCAGCATGCGCTCTTCCGGAGGAAGACCGGCGATCACCGAGCGCAGGCGGCTGCTCATTTCGGCGCGCATCACATCGTCGAGTGCGCTCGTACCCGGCGCCTGGATCAGGTCGAGAAACCCATCGATTAAAGGCGTCAGACGGCGCGTTTTCCGCTTCTGATCGAAGCAACTGTTGACGATGAGGCGGTAGAGCCATGAGTCGAAACTGGAGTGCCCGCGGAAACTGCCGATGCCGGCAAACAATTTGAGGAACGTCTCCTGCGCGATGTCCTGAGCGACGCTGGCATCTCCGCTGTAGCGGAGAGCGATGGTGTAAACCTTGTCTTTGTAACGCTCGAACAGGGCGCGGAAGGCATCGGACTCGCCGCGCCGGCAGCCTTCGATGACCTCTCTATCGGTTTCTTCGAGCACCATCCGCCAGATCCGCTCTTTTCAGGATTAGACGCGGCCGCCGGCGGGAATCTTCCAATATTTTGTCGTCGCTACCTGCGGCGTCACAGCGGAGGCAGCCCGAAAAGTTCGAGACGCCTGTCGAGAAGGGCGGGACTGATGAAGGCATGTTGATCGAGGAGATCCCGAAATGCCTCACGAAGGTCAGGCATATGGCCTGACCGATAGAGACTCTCAATGATTCCAACGGTCCCTCTGACGCCGATCCCCTGGCGCGCAGCGAGTGCCCGTCCTTTATAGTCGTCGAGCAGGGCGAACTCGGCGCCGGTCTCCTTCGCGAGGATGATTGTGCTGAGTTCCCCCGTGCCGAGGCTGAACCGCGCCTGAGCCGATAACAGTTCCTCCCGGTGCTTGATCTGCCGTACTTCGATCCATTTTGCTCTGGCCACTTCTGCGGCGCCGGGGAAACCGGCTCCCGAAACCACCACTTCGGAATGGACTTCCGAAGAAATCAGAACATGAGGATAAAGGGCCTGAAGCAAATCGAACCGCCGAACCTTCGAAAGCAGGATCAAGGGTGAAGAATCGGCGACAACCGTCACGCGCCCAGCGTTTCGGAAGGCTTGTTATCCGCGTCGGAAGACAGCCGCTCTCGCTCAAGATCGTCAAAATTATAGCGAAGCGGAGGCACGCCGTGCCGGGCTACGAAATCCATAAATGACGCCAGCGGCGTTCCGGAAAGCTCGGCAGCCCTTCCCAGCGAGATTCGGTCCTCGCGGAACAGCTCAAGCGCCAGCAAGCGCGACGCCTCCTGAGAAACGTTGGCGATGTCCAGATCGGCGGCCTTCAGCAGCGCGGCAGGCAATTCGACTTGAACGGTATCCATGGACCTAACCTAACCCAATCCAGCGGCTTTGTCACCTGACCGCCCTCAAAGTCCGGCGGTTGGTCGAAGACTATCATGCAAGCGGACCAAAACGAACGTTCT
>Ga0326727_10026947_pt1 | contig 10600 bp, 10 predicted proteins | sample MB2enrmetagenome_FD_207643 | JGI IMG/M metagenome (GOLD analysis project Ga0326727, IMG submission 207643) | Lab enriched peat soil microbial communities from McLean, Ithaca, NY, United States - MB29MY | ecosystem: Environmental > Terrestrial > Soil > Wetlands > Peat | place: USA: New York... | reverse complement strand
GGGTGTTTCCCAACGGGTCGCGGATTGTGGGGCTGCCGGGGATGGAGCATACGGTGCGCGGATTTTCGGGGGCGAGCCTGCTGCTGATCGACGAGGCGTCGCGGGTGCCGGATCGAATTTATAAAGCGCTGCTGCCGGTGCTGGCGCGGAGCGATGGGGATTTGTGGCTGATGAGCACGCCGTGGTACAAGCAGGGATTTTTCTATGAAGCGTGGGCGCATGGGGGGCCGGACTGGATGAGGATGCGGGTGCCGGCGACGGAGTGCGCGTGGATCTCGAAGCGGTATCTGGAGGAGCGCCGGGAGGATCTGGGGCCGGTGTGGTTTCCGCGGGAGTTTTTGTGCGAATTCATGGACAGCGGGGCGGGGGTGTTCGAGCGGGAATTGATTGAGGCGGCGCTCGATTATTCGATTATGCCGATTGATGTGGATGGAGGGGGGATGCGGCGATGAAGGCGCGATTTTTTGTGGGGTTGGATTTGGGGAAGCAGCGGGACCATTCGGCGATCGCGGTGGTGGAGCGTTTGGAGACGCCGCAACTGCATCTGGCGCCGGCGTTGTATGGGGGATTGGCGGTGCGGTATGTGGAGCGGTTGGCGCTGGGGACGCCGTATCCGGCGGTGGTGGAGCGGGTGCGGTGCGTTTTGGGAACGCCGGAGTTGGCGGGGCAGTGCTGTCTGGCGGTGGATGCGACGGGGTTGGGCGGGCCGGTGGTGGAGATGCTGCGCGGGGTTTTGACCGGGGACGATATCGCGCGGACGAGTTATGGCCGGGATAAGACGACCACTCCGTCTGCGATTGAAGTGGCGGCGGTGACGATTACGGGCGGAGAGCGGGAGACGGAACTGGCGGGCGGGGCGTGGAATGTTCCGAAGCGGGATTTGATTACGGGATTGCAGGTGTTGCTGGAGCGGGGGGAGTTGCGGATTGCGGGGAATCTGAAGGGGGTGGGGGCGTTGGTGCGGGAGTTGATGGATGTCCGGTTGACGGCTCGGGAGGGCGGGGGCGTGCGGATGGGGGCGGATGGGGCGGGGGAGCACGACGATATGGCGATTGCTTTGGCTTTGGGGTGTTGGCGGGCTTCCAAAAAAGTTAAGGGGCCGGTGGGGGAGCAGCGGGGGCGGTTTTGGTGAGGGGGTGGGGAGAATTTAGCCACGGATGAACACCGATACGGACAGCGAGTAAGATAAAGACGGTATGGAGTTTCTGAGCAACGAGTTCGACGATGCGGTGGTGGGGGCGATCACGGATGCGGTTCACGAGACGCTCCGTGCTGGGGTTCCGGTTTTCTATAAGGGCGATAATGGGCTCGAAATCATGGAATTGCCCGATGGCCGGAAGTTTCAAATTCGTTTCATCCCGCATGAGATGGACCAGTGCAATTACGAAGTAGTGCGCGAGATCAGATCGGCTGCCTGAGGGTTTGCCAGAGCGCAAGGCTTGCCCACTCTGACGATTATCGGGGGGCCTAATGGTTCCGGGAAAAGCAGCCTTACCGCGCGGATGACATTCGCGGGTAACGAGAACCTGCTTGATCCAGACGCCGTGGCGAAGCGGATCAATCCCGGGGATTCAGCCGCCGCAGGCGTGCGCGCCGCACGAGAAGTGCTCTCCCGAACCCGAGATTATCTTGATCGCGGAGAGAGCTTTGCCATTGAGACGACTCTTTCGGGCAGGAACACGCTCGAAACCATGCGTGAAGCGAAGCGCAGGGGGTATTGGGTCCGGCTGATTTACATTTGCCTGGACGATCCCAGTCGCAATGTGAGGCGGGTGGCCGAACGGGTGGCCCGAGGGGGGCATTGGGTTCCGGAACGAGACGTTTTCCGGCGGTATGAGCGCAGCGTGAGTCACTTTCGAGCAGCTCTCAAGATTGCCGACGAGTGCGTGGCCTTCGATAATTCCGGGCAGGCTCCGCGGAAGGTGCTGGAGGTTCGTGGTGGAGCGGTAATGTGGCGGAGCCCTGAACTTCCCGGCTGGGTGGTGAAGGCGTTAGAATTCTGAGCGCGGCGTTGCCAAAGTTCAACGGACCGCGGCGGTGTGAGCGAATCCGTGTAAACGGTTCGCGGCGTGATTTGCTTTCGGGTATTCGGTCGAAGAGAATCGCCCCTTAGCTCATCTCGCCGGAGCCGCCCGTCGCGAAACCATCCTGACAGAACGGCGCGGAGTGCGCACCCTTGCGTACGAGCACCGTTCTGTTATTTGCCGGAATTCCGACGGGCGGATTCGGGGGATGAGCGACTCATCCCGCTGGTGAGCTCTGAGCGGGTTGAACTATTTCAGGCCGCCGGCCTCTTTGATGCGGTCGCCGCACATGGTGTCCAGATAGTTCAGCATCTGCTTCCAGTGCTGCACCGTTTCCCACTTCGCCACTACCCGCAGCAGGGCCATGTACAGCAGCTTAAAGGCGGCCTCTTCGGTGGGAAACGACCCACGCGTTTTGATGATTTTGCGCAAGCTCATGTGCAGCGACTCCACCGCGTTGGTGGTGTAGACGATCTTTCGTACTTCTTCCGGGAAGGCAAAGAATGGAATCACCCGCTCCCAGTGTTCGCGCCAGAGTCGGCCGATCGCCGGATACCTCGGCCATTTCTCCTCGAATTTGCCCAGTTGCCGTTCGGCCTCGTCGGCTGTCGTCGCCTTGTAGATCGGCTTCAGATCCGCCACCACCTGCTTGCGATCCTTCCAACTGACGTAATTCAGGCTGGCTCTGATCATGTGGACAATGCAGAGCTGCACCTGTGCCTTCGGGTAAACCGATTCAATGGCTTGAGGAAAGCCCTTCAGTCCGTCCACGCACACCAGATAGATATCCTTGACCCCGCGATTGCGCAGTTCCGTCAATACGCTGAGCCAGAACTTAGCTCCTTCCGAGGCGCCGGTCCACAGCCCCAGTACGTCTTTCTTGCCTTCCAGATTGATGCCGACCGCCACGTACACGGCGCGGTTTTCCACCCGGCCTTCGTGCCGCATTTTCACGTACAGCGCGTCCAGAAACACGATCCCGTAAAAAGAATCCAGCGGCCGGTTCTGCCAGATCCGCGCCTGCTCCATCACGCCGTCCGTCACGTCGCTGATCAGGCTCGGGCTCACCTCCACCTGGTACATCTCTTCCAGGTGCCCCTGAATGTCGCGCGTGCTCATGCCGCGCGCGTACATGGACAGGATCTTGTCGTCGAAGCCCGTCCAGCGCGTCTGGTTCTTCCGCACCATCCGCGGCTCGAACTCGCCGTTGCGGTCGCGCGGGGTCTCGATTTCCACCTCCCCGAAATCGCCCTTCAGCGTCTTCAGAGTCTTGCCATTCCGGCTCTTGCCGCTGTTATTTCCCTGCGGATCGTGCTTCTCGTAGCCCAGGTGTTCGGCCATCTCGCCCTGCATGGCGCGCTCCACTACCTGTTTCGTAAACTGCTTCAGAAGTCCGTTTACGTCTTCCGGCGTTCGGCCCTGCTTCAACCACTCGTCGATTAACTCATCGCTTATCGGCGAGGCCTGCTTCGTCTTCTTCATGTCGTTCTCCTAGTGTCGCCGGAATCCGTACGCTTTAGTTAAATTAGCTAACTCGGTTCAATCGTCAAAGAACAGGGCCAGGATGCCATCTCGGAACTCGCGGCTGGTCGCCCGCAACTGGCTGTATATCTCGCGTCGGACTCCTCTTTTTCAGGCGTAAGCTGAACCCGCGCAACCTGTACCGCACTTGCAGACGGGCGGGGTGAGCGGCTCATCCTGTCAGGATACCCTTTATCCAGAAAAACGCAGGCGAAAACGCCTACTCTACAACGAAGAATCAAGAGCTTGCATCAGGACAGGTCGGGAACCTGTCCCACCACGCCCAGGCGGTTTTCACTATTTCTTTCAGGTCGGAGTGGACTGGTTTCCAATTCAGCTCATTTTGAAGACGGGCTGAGTCGGCTACCAGTTGGGGGGGATCGCCTTCTCTCCTGGGTCCGAATTCGAAGGGGACTTTTTTCCCGGTAACTTCCTCTACGGCCTGCAGGACTTCGTTAACGGAATACCCCTGGCCGGTGCCTACGTTGTACTTCTTCGATTCACCTCCTTTGACGAGATGGTCGACGGCGGCGATGTGCGCCCGGGCGAGGTCGGTGACGTGGATGTAGTCGCGGATGCAGGTGCCGTCGGGGGTGGGGTAATCGTTGCCGAAGAGGGTGATGGGGCGGCCGGTTTTGATGGCCTGGAAGAGCAGGGGAATGAGGTGGGTTTCGGGTTCGTGGTCTTCGCCGGCGCGGCCGAGGGGGTCGGCTCCGGAGGCATTGAAGTAGCGGAGGCAGACGCTGCGCAGGTGGTGGATGCGGTCGAACCAGTGGAGCAGGGTCTCGACCATGACTTTCGATTCCCCGTAGGCGTTGACGGGGGCGGAGGGCTCGGTTTCAGAAATAGGAACGCGGGCGGGCATGCCGTAGACGGCGGCGGTGGAGGAGAAAACGATGTGCTTAATCCCCGCCTTAAGCATGGCGGTGAGGAGGGAGAGGGAGCCGGCGACGTTGTTGTGGAAGTAGATTTCGGGCACTTTCATGGATTCGCCGACGGCGATGAAGGCGGCGAAGTGGATTACGGCCTGGCAGGGTTTTTCGTTCATGACGGCGACGAGGCCTGCGGTATCGAGGAGGTCGACGACGCGCAGGCGGGCGGGATCTACGGCTTCGCGATGGCCGCGCGCGAGGCTGTCGACAACTACGACATCGTAACCGGCGTCGAGGAGCTGGAGGGTGGTGTTGGAGCCGATGTAGCCGGCGCCTCCGGTGACGAGAATGCGGGGTGGGGAGGGGGTCACCACCGCATTGTAAACTTTGCAGACCGCTTCGTTACGGTCGCGGTTCAGTCAGGGAGTACGGGAATAGACGATGTGGGCGTAGATGACGGTTCCGGCGGTGCGGGCGACTTCGCGATAATTGCGCAGCCAGGGTTTGAGTTCGGGGTAGCGATCCATGGAGAGGGCGGGGTTGTAGAGGCTGAGGCCGTCGATGAGGATGTCGGGGGCGGAGTGGGCGAGTTCTTCGCGGGCCTCGTTGGTACCGGCGGTGAGGACTACGTTCGATTGGGTGAGGTGGCGATCGGCGGGGACTCCGGTGAGGGCCTGGCTGTCGAGGAATCTGGTGGCGGGTTTGAGGCCGGTGTAAACGTAGATTTCGGGACGATAGCCCCAGACATAGAGGGTTGAATCGGGACGTGCGAAGCCGAGCGCGATCTTTGAGGCGGCCTGGCTGTCGCGATCCATGGCGAGGTCGCTCCAGTTTGAGAGATTGGCGTAGCGGGGGCCGAAGCGGGTGAGGGGAACGGCGAGCGTGAGGATGAGGAGCGCGGTGAGGTGACGGGGGCGCAGGAGGGCGAGTCCACGGGCGGCGCCGAGGGTGAGGACGGGCAGGAGCAGGAAGAAGTAGCGGGGGAAGAAGCGCCATCCGAGGACTACTCCGGCGTAGCAGAGGATGGCCCAGGCGAGGAATTTCCAGGGGCGTTCGCGGCCGGGGTTCCAAATAAGCCATAAGACAAAGCCGATTATGAGGGCGGCGTGAAATCCGGCCCAGTTGAGGGTGCGGACGATGCCGTTGCGGATGGGGTCGGCGACGACGGGGCTGGCGGCGTATTGGGCGGGCCAGCGCCAGGCTTGATCGATATAAGGGACGAGGGCGTGGCTGCCAGCGAGCCAGGCGAGGGCGATCAGGTTGGGGAGGGCGAATCCGGCGGCGAGCGGGAGCAGGGTTGGCCAGGTGAACAGCGCCGCCGCGGCGAGGACGAAGACGGCTTTGGCGTTGACGAGGAAGCCGATGCCGGCCGCGATGCCGCTCCAGAAGGGTTGCTTGCGCCACGCCAGAAGGATGGCGGCGAGATGCGGAGTGAGCAGGAGCATGTCCGCTGCGAGGGGCAAGACGGCGGAGTGGGTATCGAAGGTCAGAAAGAAGGCGAGGAGGGCGGCGGCGAGATAGCCTTCTCGGCTGGTCCAGCGGGTTTTGGCGGCGGCCCAGGCGAGGATGCAGGCCAGCGTGGCGTAGCAGGCTCCGGCGATGCGCAGAATAGGGCCGATGGCCGCTCCCCACAATAGGTACACGGCGGGGACGAGCGGGGGTTTATCGAACCAGGCGTCGCGGTAGACGACGGCTCCTCGCTTCATCTGTAGGGCGACGGCCAAGGGCAGGACTTCGCCTTCCCACAAGACGCGCGATTCGGGCAGGTGAGCGGCGAGGAGAATGGCGAAGATCGCGAGAAAAAATATGCGGAGGCGCAGAATGATTAAGATTATCAGGGTATAGTAGGGGGGAGGGGTGGGCGAAGACAGGGCGAAGATGGATATTCAGGAACAGCTTCGGTGGCTGCGCCAGACAGTTGCCCGGATCGACAGCAAATACGCGGCTGGACCGATGCCCGAAAAGCCTCCTTCGCGCGGTTATGTGGAAGATCTGCTATCCGGCGAGGTGGTGGAGACTCCGCTGGGGAAGCATTTCGAGACCGAGAAATTGTACGCGCGGCACCGGCGGTACGGCAGCTATGACATCTCGGATCTGGTGGAACTGCGGCCCGATCTTCTGCAGGCGCTGTCGGATGGCGCAATCGTGAATGCGCATCCGACGCGGTGGGCTTTTCTCGATACGGAGACCACGGGCCTGGCGGGCGGCTCGGGAACGTATGCGTTTTTGATCGGGGTGGGCAGCATCGATGAAGAGGGCTTTCGGGTGCGGCAGTTCTTCATGCGCGACTACGATGAGGAGCCTTCCGTGCTGCACGCGCTCTCCGCGTACCTCGCCCGCTTCGACGTGCTGATTACCTACAACGGGCGCAGCTTCGACCAGCCTTTGCTCGAGACGCGGTACACGATGACGCGGGCGCGGCACCCGTTTGGTCGCATGGAGCATCTGGATCTGCTCTATGGCGCGCGGCGCTTGTTCAAGCTGCGCCTGGAGAATTGCCGGCTGGTGAATCTGGAGAACCAGATTCTGGGGGTGGAGCGGGAGGGCGATGTGCCGGGCGAACTGATCCCTTACTGCTACTTCGAATACCTGCGGACGCAGCGGGCGTTCCGGCTGATTCCGATCTTCCATCACAATGTGCTGGATATTGTTTCGCTGGCGTGTCTGACGGGCGTGATCCCGGAGGCTTTTCGCGATCCGGAGAATATACGGGTGCGGCATGGGATGGATCTGCTGGGATTGGCACGATGGCTGCAGATGTCGGGACGGATGGAGGAGGCGCACCGGATGATGCGGCGCGCGGTGGATATGGGGTTGCCGGATCAGCATCTTTTTCGGGCCTTGTTCGAAGCGGGCGGGATGGAGAAGAAGCTGGGGCAGGAGCACGCGGCGCTGGCTACGTTCACGGATCTGACGCTGTCGCCGAATCCATATCGCGTAAAGGCGTATGAAGAGCTGGCCAAGCACTATGAGCATCGGGAACGGAATTTCGCCATGGCGCTTGAATGCGTGCGGGCGGCGCGGCAGGGGGCGGATTCGGCGGCGCTCGGCGTGCGCCAGCAGCGGCTTGAAAAGAAGTGCGCGGGGGTGGCGAAGCAGCCGAGGTTGAAACTGGCACGGAGCGCTGTGCGATGAAATTGGTGGGTGTTTGTCTGGCGCTCGCGACTTTCGGAGCGCAGAATAATTTTCATCTGGAACATCATCGGGACACCTTCGGTATGCGGTCGCACGGGGTGATGGAGATGGTGAATGGACAGGCGAAGTTTTATCCGCTGCCGCAGAGCACGTGGGAGGATTACGTCCGGCTGCGTCCGAAGGATGTGGCGATGAATCCGTTGGCCGCCACGCATGGGGAATACGAGCGGGAGGAAGTGATTGGTCCGCATCAGATCGAGGGCGCGAAGGTCTGGTTCGGCAAGAGCTTCTACGATGGCGAAGGCGAGCGTGGTGTGGGGGCGTTCGGCTATTTCGATACGGAGGCACGGCAGTACCGGCTGTTCTCTCCGCCCGAGGTTGCTCCGTGTGAAGTGAGTGCCATGCTGGTGGAGCCGGACGCGGTTTGGGTTGGGCTCGATCATCAAGGCGAGGATATTTCGACGTTTCCGGGGGGTCTGTTGAGGTGGGACCGGGCGAGTGAGAAGGCGCGTCTGTATGCGATCGAGTTTGTGGTCACTGCTATCGAGCGGCGCGGGGATGGGCTGCGGTTAGATACCAGAGGCGGGTATGCGGAGTTGCGCGGGGATATGGTGGAGCGCTTCTCGGTACGCAGGTTGGCGGGCGGGAAGACGGAGACTGTGCCGATCGATAAATTCCCTCCTTCGCCTACGCATTACTGAGGCTGAGCACAAGCCTCGTCAACGGTCATCGAGCGAATGGATCGACCACGGGCACGCCCGCGTTCACGAAATCGGCGCGGTTTCGCGTAACGACCGCTAGCCTGTGCAGGGCCGCCGTAGCCGCGATGAGGCTGTCTTTGATCGGCATAGCCTTACCGGTCTTGCGAAGCTGTGCCAGCAGTTCCGCCCATTTCAGTCCCGTGTCGGCGTCCCACGGCAGGCAATGGAGACGGCCGACCCCCTCGTCGAACCAACTTTCCAGAGCGGTTCGCTTCCTTCCTTTGGGAAGAATGAGAATCCCAAATCGCAGTTCGCCGAGAATGACGGGATCGACGGCGATGTCGCGCTCATGTGCGCGAAGCCACGCCACGACTCGCGGGTCGGGTTCCGGTTTCGTCGGCTCGCTCAGGACGTTGGCGTCGACCAGGTACTTCACAGTGCGTCCGTCGATTCGGAATCGATGGGCACGAAGAAGTCTTTCCGCGGACAGGCGAGTAGCCAATCGATGGCGCCCTCATTGAGCGGAGGGGCAGGGCGGACGAGGCGGTAGTCTCCGCGATCGATACGCTCAACTTCGAACTCCTGACCCGGTTCGATGTCATCCATCCGCCGGATCTCCGCCGGCAGAACAATCTGGCCCTTGGAGGAGACGGTGGTCTTCATGTTGGTAAGATATCGTCTTACCTGAACAATGTCAATGCCACGGGAACCGCGGGGAATCCAGCGTTGCGGACCATCCCGGGGGATGCCATAGAATAGGCTGCGATCACTATGATTCGCATTGCAAGTCTCGGGCTCCTGCTGGCCATGATGGGGTCGGCCCAGGAGGGCACGCGGGTCTTCATAGCCCGTTGCATTCAGTGCCATGACCCTAATAGCGAAGTTCATGCGCCGACGCCCGAGGCGTTATCTGTCATCCCCTGGCAGAATATTGTGAAGTCGCTCGAGAGCGGAGAGATGAAGGCGGTGGGAGCGCAGATTCCGCCGGCGGATCGCATCGCGGTGGCTCGGTATCTGGGCAAAGTGGAACTCAACGGCGCGCCCCCCGTCGCCATGAGCGGCCAGTGCGATGCGAACGTGAAACCCACTGCGGGGGCATCCTGGAACGGCTGGGGCGTGGACGACCAGAACACACGCTTCCAACCGGCTAAGGCGGCGGGATTGACGGCTGCGCAGTTGCCTTCCCTCAAAGTGAAATGGGCATTCGGATTTCCCGAGACCACGACGGCATACAGCCAGCCTACCGTGGTCGGCGGCAAGGTTTACACCGGCAGCAACGACGGCACGGTTTATGCCATTCACGCGCAGACCGGGTGCCTTTATTGGAGGTTCCAGGCCAAGTCGATGGTTCGCGACGCTGTGCTGATTGACGGCGGACGGGCTTACTTTGGAGATCTGGAATCGAACTTCTATGCTCTCGACGCCGGCACCGGCAAGTTGATCTGGACGAAGAAACTGGATAGCCAGGCTTATACGCGAATAACAGGCACAGCCAAGTTGTACCAGGGCCGGCTCTACGTGCCCATCACTTCGCAGGAGGAGAACGCGGGCGCGAATCCTCTTTATTCCTGCTGCACTTTCCGGGGCAGATTGATTGCCCTCAACGCCGCGGACGGATCCGAGATCTGGAGCGCGTATACGGTACCCGAACCGAAGCCCACGGGGAAGAACAGTAAAGGGATTCAGTTCTATGGGCCGAGCGGCGCGACCATTTGGTCGTCACCCACCATCGACCCTAAACGGAAGCTGATCTATGTGGCCACGGGCAACGGATTTTCAGGGCCGGATGTGAAGACGGCCGACGCTTTGGTGGCGATTGATATGGAGACCGGGGCACTCAGGTGGTCGCAGCAGACGGCGCCGGATATGTTCAATTGGGGATGCGGCGGTGGGCGCGGTGCGGTCCCCGATACGAATTGTCCTCCCAACGCCGGGACCGATGTGGATATGGGTGGGTCGCCGATTCTTCTCGACGTCGGGAACGGCCGGCAGTTGATTGTGGGCGGGCAGAAGGCCGCGGTGGTGCACGCCTTCGATCCGGATGCGCAGGGGAAGATCGTGTGGCAGAGGCGTATCGGCCGCGGCGGCGCGGGTGGTGGGGTGCAGTGGGGGATTGCGGCGAGTCCGTTGACGGCCGGGCAGGCGGTAGTGTTCGCGCCCAATGGCGATTCGGCGGGCCGCGGCGGTGCTGCTGGCGTTCCTCCAGTTGGCGGGCTCTATGCGATGGATGCGGCAACGGGCAAGATGCTGTGGAATACGTCGGGTGCGTGTGAGGGGAAGGCGGGATGTTCGGCTACCGTGAAGGCGCCCCCGACGGTGATTCCGGGCGCGGTGATTTCTCCTGGCC
>Ga0326727_10026946_pt1 | contig 10600 bp, 9 predicted proteins | sample MB2enrmetagenome_FD_207643 | JGI IMG/M metagenome (GOLD analysis project Ga0326727, IMG submission 207643) | Lab enriched peat soil microbial communities from McLean, Ithaca, NY, United States - MB29MY | ecosystem: Environmental > Terrestrial > Soil > Wetlands > Peat | place: USA: New York... | reverse complement strand
ATCGTCGACTGCATAGTGCACCCCCACGGTCACGCGGGCGATGGACGGCTGACGGTCATCGTCGAGGACGTCACCGAGCGCTTCAGGCTCGAAGGGCTGATGGTGCAGACGGAGAAGATGATGAGCGTGGGCGAGCTCGCGGCCGGGATGGCCCACGAGATCAACAATCCCCTCGGCGGCATCATCCAGAGCATCCAGGCCGTTCTGCGCCGGCTCGACCCGGACGTCGAAACCAACAAGCGCGCAGCCGAGCAGACCGGGGTATCGATTACGGCCATGCTCGACTATCTGAACCGGCGCGAGATCGTGCCCATGTTGGCCAGCGCGCGGGAATCGGCGGTGCGCGCCGCGCGCATCGTGACCACCATGCTCGCGTTCAGCCGCAAGGAAGAGTCCAGTTCCGCCCCCACGGACATCAACCTGCTGCTGGACAAGGCCGTGGACCTCTCCGGCACCAACTACGACCTCAAGAAAAAGTACGACTTCCGCAAGATCGAGATCGTCAAGGATTACGAGACGAACCTGCCCCACGTGCCCTGCACGGCCACCCAGATCGAGCAGGTCTTCCTCAATCTCTTGAGCAACGCGGCCCAGGCCATGCACGGACGAAACGGCGGGGGCACTCCGCCGCGGATAACCCTGCGCACCCGAACGGAAGAGGCCGGGGTGGCCATCGAAGTGGAGGACAACGGCCCGGGCATGCCTGAAGACGTCCGCCGCCGCATCTTCGAGCCCTTCTTCACCACCAAGCCGCCCGGCGAAGGCACCGGCCTGGGGCTCTCGGTGTCGTACTTCATCATCGCCAGCACGCACAAAGGCACCATCGAAGCGGACTCGCAACCGGGCCAGGGCACGAGATTCACCATACACCTGCCGCTCACGGGCGCATCCTCCGCCGTCCCCGGCCAGCGAATACACTAAAAACGCCCGCCCCGGGCACGCCAAGCCCATCCGACCGTCCCCGGCGCTGCTTGCTCTCATGCAGGGACCTGTGGCCGTCTTTATCCTGAATTTAGAGGAAGACGTGCGAGATGCAGCGGCCCGGCCGCTGCCCAAGCGTGGGCCTGGCCCGGGGCGGATCGTGGCCGCCATCGGCTGTGTGTGGCCGTGCCGACGCCGGCCCGTCCGGGACGGATCACCCGGCTGAAAGCACGGTCTTGTTCCTGCCTGTCCGCTTGGCTTCATAGAGCGCGTCGTCCGCGCGTTTGTTGAGGCGCTGCTCGTTGTCCAGGCCCTGCACGAAAGTGGCCGCCCCCAGGCTGACGGCCACGGGCACCTCGCCGGAAACCGTCAGAAAGGGCTGCTCCGAGACGGCTTCGCGTATGCGCTCGGCAGCCAGGAAGGCCTCCTGCCCGGCGGTTTCCGGAAGCAGGACCGCGAACTCCTCGCCGCCGACGCGGCACAGGGTATCCTCGCCCCTTATGATGCGGCCCACGACCTTCGACAGGTGAACGAGGACCTCGTCTCCGACCGGATGTCCGTATTCGTCGTTTATCTTCTTGAAATAATCGATGTCGAACAGCACCAGTGAAAAAACGCCGCCATGCCTTTCGGCTCGGGACAACTCCCTGACGAGATCGTCGTTGAACTTCTTCCGGTTGAACAACTGCGTCAGTCCGTCCGTGTACGACGCCAGGATCAATTCATTCTCCTGGCGATTTATCGTGCTGGCCATTTGAAAGAATTTGTTGGCAAGGGTGCTGATCTCGTCGCTTCCGAACTTGTAAGGCAGAACGCAAACTCTTTTGTCACTGAATTTATTCATCATGTCCGTCAGGCGAATGAGACGGGAAACGATCAATTTCTTGTTGACGAGGTAAATCAAGATGATGGAAAGCAAGACGGTGGCCAGTGAAATGGTGACCAGGGCCGCGATTTTGTTGCTGAAGGATTCCATGGCCAGGGAATATGGAATTCCGACCATCAAGTACATGTACGGAGCATCGTGCCCGGGAAGTTGCAGCGGCTTGATCGCGAAAAATTTCTTGATGCCGTCGGCGCTCGTGCCGACGAAGGTCTTCTTCCCGGTGTCCGAAGACATGACCGCCAAACTCTCCGCGTCTGCCTTCTGGCCTACCAGGGATTTCTCATAGTCGTCATCGGGGTATCGCAACAGACGGGTTCCCTGGTGGTCAAAAATGCTGACGCACGACCCCTTGGGCAGGTCCACCGCCCGGAATATGTCCCCATAGCTCGCCAGATCAAGCGAGGAGGAGATCACCCCCACCGTTTCGCCGCGTTCGTTGACGAGCGGCAACGAGAAATGAAACACCTTGTTTCCAGTGGCCCTGCCCGCCAGGTACTCTCCCGTCGAAAACCTCCTGGTGGTCAGGGCCTCCTGGAAATACTTCCTGTTCCAAACACTCAGGTGGCCAGCAACATTGACCATGGAAGCAACGATATCACCGGAAGTATTCGCTACGAATATGTTGCTGATATATTTGTTGGCCTTCTTTTCAGTCAGGAATTCACTCTCCAATTTCTTCCACTCTCCGGACTGCAACGTTTCGGACTTGGACATGGAAAACAGCATCTCTCTCATGCCCATGGTCAGTTGCGCTTGAAAATCAGATATGCTTTCAGCAATCATCAAGGATTGCATTTCAGCATTTTTCAAGGCCTCCTCGTAAAGCAAATTCCAGATATAAAATGTTACCAGGAAAATCGGCAATATGGATACTACAAACCCGCATATGGCCTTGACAGTCAAACTGTTCCCCAGTTTGCTCGATATCACGGATCAGACTCCTCCACGGGGCGACAATTGATCGGAACGTTGGGATGTAGACGGATCAAACGGTGAAGCGGCGCATACGACATCGGTGCGCAGAATCGGCACGAAAAGGTCCAGAGCAGAGCCCCCCAGGACCCTAGCGTCATGGCGGTCCCCTCATGGCCCGGACAAACAACCTGATGATTTAAATGGATCATACGCGTTCTTATCAGCAAAGTCAATCGATACGGCCGGATTCACGCCCGACATACGTCGTTCCTGGAGTGCGGCGCAACACGTCCGGAACCGGCGGTTCGATCGGGACAGTCGCAGGCAGGATCCGCCAGTCGATCGCGTCGTCCGGTCGAAGGAGAGGAAGGCCTCAGGCCGGACGCACGGCTCGGCCGTATCTCAGGCAGGTGGTGTCCGCGAAGGAGAAGGCCCCCTGCTCCGTGTCCGCGAACCAGGCCTGGGTGTAGGCACGCCGGTCGGCGCTCCAGACCAGGCGCTTGTCCGCGTCGAACACCGGGCTCAGGCAGTGGCCGGTGAACTCCGCCGGCGGGGACAGCACGGAGGCCAGCTCGGCAACCGTGGGCAGCCGCCAGCCGGTGGCGCCGGCAAAGGCCCGGGCGTTCAGTTCCGCCACGAAGGCCTGGGCCTCCTTCCAGTCCACCGGGAAGCGGCTGCCCCCCGTCTGCCAGACCAGCCCGGTGGATTCGTCCAATACCGTGGCCCCGGCCGGGGCAGCGGCCCGGGCCGACGCCGCGCCCGGCCAGGCCACCAGCCTGGGCCGGGCAAAGCAGCGCGGCCGCCACAGCTCGTCCAGGCCAAGAACCTCCCGGGCGTCGCGCCCGAACACCTTGCGCGGCTCGGAGCGGGGCCTGGCCCAGTCCGCCCAGTCCGGTCGGTCCGCCCGGTTCGCCCGGTCCGGCCGGTCCGGCTGGTCCGGACAGGGCGGCGGCAGGTCCGCGGCGTCCGTCAGGCGGCAGGCGTGCTCCAGGCGCTTTCTCCAGTCGGCCAGGAGCGCGGCCAGTTCGCAGGCCATGTGGTCCGCGTCCTGGTGTCGCGCCTCGGGCCTGGGGGCAAGGCAGCGTCGGAAAAAGTCGTCCCAGGCCGCGTCCAGGTCCCCGGGCAGGCGACTGGGCAGGCGGCTGGGCAGCTTGTCCCCTGCCAGCGGCCACTCGGGCAGCATCCCGGTGAGCATGCGGTACAGGGTCACCCCCAGGGAGAAGAGGTCCGCGCGGGGTCCGGCCTGGTCCGGGTCGGCCTCCTGCTCCGGGGCGGCGTAGAAGGGCGAACCCACCTTGAGCCCAGGTGAGGCGGTCAGGGACTCCCCGCGCACCCTGGAGAGCCCGAAGTCGGTGATCTTGATACTGTCCTCGCCGGTGATGAGCAGGTTGGAGGGCTTGACGTCCCGATGGACCACGTCCGCGGCGTGGAGCCGGGCCAGGCCGTCCAGGGCCTGCAGGGCGTATCCGGCGGCCCTGGGCAGGGGGAGCCTGCGGGTCGGGGCCTCGGAGTCGGCGCTTTCGCCCAGGACCTGGCCCAGGTCCCGGCAGTAGTATTCCATGGTGAAGTAGGGCCGGCCCCGCTCCTGTTCCCGGCCGAAATCCCAGACCTGGGCCACATGGGGATGGTTCAGGCCGCCGAGGGTGGCCGCCTCGGCCAGGAAACGGCGCTCGATCTCGGCCGCGCCCACCAGGGTCTCGAGAAACGGCGTGGGGGACAGGAGCTTCAGGGCCACGATCTTGCCGGTGACCGGCATGCGCGCCTTGTACACCGCCCCCATGCCGCCCCGGCCCAAAAGCCCCAGCACCTGGTACTTGCCGATGAGGCGCATCAGCCCTCCCGCAGCAGGCGCTCGGCGAAAACCGCGGGCTGGCCGCTGTCCAGGATCTTTTGGGCCGCGCTCTTGGCGTCGTAGGGCACGAAGCGCACCGTGAGCTCCCGGCTGGCCGGATCGAAGAGGCAGTATTTGGCCCGGGGGTCACCGTCGCGGGGCTGCCCCACGGACCCGGCGTTGACCAGGTGGAGGGAACCCGCGGCCAGAACGCGCGCGCCCTCGGCCAGGCGCGACCGGACGATTTCGTCGCCTGCGAAGCTCACCACCCCCAGCAGGTGGGTGTGGCCCACGAAGCAGATCTCCTCGGGCAGGCCGGTCATGGCCTGACGGATGCTTTCCAGGGACGCCCAGGTGACGTAGGTGTCCACGTCGTCCGGCGGCAGCCCGTGCACGAAGCGGCAGCCCTCGAGGACCAGGCTGGTCGGAAGCTCCTTCAGCCAGTCCAGGCTGGCCCTGGAAAGTTTGGACGCGGTCCAGCGCACCGCCGCCCAGGCCTGGGGGTTGAAGCGCCCCCTCATGGCCCGTCCGGCCAGGCCCATTTCGTGGTTGCCGCGGACCGCCAGGGCCCCCGCCGCCCGGACGGTGCGCACCACCTCCTCGGGATTGGCGCCGTAGCCCACAAGGTCCCCCAGGCAGACCAGACTGGCCGGACCGGCCGGACTGGCCTGGAACCGCCCGGCGTCGGCCAGGACGGCTTCCAACGCTTCCAGGTTGCCGTGTATGTCGGAGAGGATGATCAGCCGCATCCGGAAGGCATCCCGTTCAGGGCTTCGTAGATGCACTTGGAGAGTTCCTGCGGATCGACCGGCTTGGACACAAAGCGCGTGCAGCCGATCTGGAGGGCGCGCTCCCTGGTGGGCGAGTCGTTGCAGGCGGAGACGAACAGCAGGGGGACATCGCGCTCCAGGCGGATGCGGCGGGCGGCCTCGACACCGTCCATGTCGTCGTCCAGGACGATGTCCATGAGCACCAGGGCCGGGCGGGCGTCCCGGGCCATTCTGACGGCCTCGGCCCCCGAGTGGGCCAAGCCCGCCACTTCGTAACCCAACCGGGCGAGCTTGTAGCGAAGGTCCAGGGCGATGATGCGCTCGTCCTCGACGATGAGGATGCCCTTGGTGTCCATGCATTCCTCCTGGCGGGAGCCGCGACGGCCATTGCTCCGGTTCGGGGGTTGTTCTACCCCCCGGGCCGCGCTCCGGCAACAGGAAAGGGCTCCGGGGGAAAGGCCCTCGGCGTGAACACACCGGAAAGACCGGACGCAAAAAAGGCCGGCCTAAATTCTGGCCGGCCTTTCAATCCTCTTCTGGGTACTCAAGCGTTGGTCAGTTGCTCATCTGGGTCCGCAACCACTCCTTGATCTCGGGAGTCGGGGCGTACACCCCCTTGTTGCTGCCGACGTCCTCCATGAAGCGCCCCCGGAGGTGGTCGGGCAGGGGCATCTCCACAAGCTCCCTGGCCTCGTCGCAGGTGCGCCTGATGAGCAGCAGGGTGGGCACGCGCTCCCAGGTGTTCACCACGAAGTAGGTGCTGGAGTCGCTCCTGTGGCGCACGGGCTTGAACTCGTTCAACCAGCAGTTGTTGCCCCATTCCAGATACAGGGTCACGGCCGCTTCCGGGGTCATCTCCCAGTCCACGTCGTGTTCCTTGAAATTTTTGAGCTCGGCCATTGGTCTCTCCTAGCTGCTCCCAGTTTCCGTCCGGTTTGCACCACGTTTGCGCCAACAAGTTTCCGGATGATGAATTACTTACTAATCATTCCTGGCGAGAGGTCAAGGGGAGATCGGCGCGGGACGGGGCAGCGCCCCCATCTCAGCTTTTCCGGGGCTTGGCGCCCAAAAAACCAAAAAAATCTTGTCCCTGCCAGGCCATTTCCTGTACCAAGAGACTATTCCCTCTGGTCCGCGCCTTTGTGCGAGCGGGTCGGCGGGCGTCGTTTCGACGGCTGTTGGAGGAGAACAATGATGACTCGTACCGTGGGCGTGCTGGTTTTCGCCTTGTTGCTGGCCGGCTGGACCGGGACCTCCCGGGCCGAGCAGGCCAAGGACACCTTGAAGGCCGACGTGGACCAGATCCTTACTATCCTTAAAACCAGCAAGAAGGGAGCGCCGGGGCGCACGCAAAAGCTCGATGCCGTCCTGCGCGGCATCTTCGACGCCGGGGAGCTGGCCCGGCTGACCCTGGCCGCCAACTGGAAGTCCTTCACGCCGGACGAACGCGCGCGCTTCACGGAGGCCTTCGTCAAGCTCCTGGAGCACACCTACCTTCGCCGCATCGAGAACTACACCAACGAGCAGGTGCAGATCCTCAGCGAATCCTCGCTGGGCCAAAACCGCTCCGAGGTGAGCACCAAGATCGTGGGTTCCTCCGGGGATATTACCGTGGTGTACCGGCTTATGGAGGAGAACGGCGCCTGGAAGGTCTACGACGTGGTGATCGAAGGGGTGAGCCTGGTTATGAACTACCGCAGCCAGTTCAACCAGATCCTGGCCACCAAGACCCCGGACCAGCTCATTGCCGATGTCCAGGCCAAGAACCAGTAGGGCCGGGATCCCCGAAAATTCGGGGTCGCCCACCGGGGGCGTGAACTCGTACGTGAAACCACCTGAAGGAGAATTCCACATGGACTACACCTCAGACACCCGGCAAACGGTCTCCCGCGCCGAAGCGATCAACGCCTTCATGCGCGGGGTATACGGCTGGATGGCGGCCGGCCTCGGAGTCACCGCCCTGGTGGCCGTGTCCGTGGCCTCGAATCCGGGCCTGCTCAAGGCCGTGCTCAACCCAGTGGCGCTCATCGCGCTGATCATCGCCGAACTGGCCCTGGTGGTGATCCTCTCGGCACGCATCAACCGTCTCTCGGCGGGCGCGGCCACGGGCATGTTCCTGGCCTACAGCGCCCTGAACGGCGCGACCCTTTCGAGCGTCTTCATCCTCTACGCCGCCGCCACCATCGCCTCGGCCTTCGCCATCTCGGCGGGCATGTTCCTGGCCATGAGCGCCTACGGCTACGTCACCAGGCGCGACCTGACCTCCTGGGGCGGTTTCCTGTTCATGGGGCTCGTGGGCGTGATCCTGGCCTCGCTGGTGAACATGTTCGTGCGCAGTTCCCAGGTGTCCATGCTGCTCAACTACGTGGGCGTGCTGGTCTTCGTGGGCCTCACCGCCTACGACACCCAGCGCCTGAAGGACATGAGCGCCTACGCCCCCATGGACGACGCCACCGCCGTGCGCAGGGGGGCCATCCTGGGCGCGCTGGCTTTGTACCTGGACTTCATCAACCTGTTTCTGATGATGCTGCGCATCTTCGGCGGCAACCGCGACTAGGATCCGATCAGGCCGGCGCCGTCTGGCACGGCGCGCCTATTCCCGGAAAACAATCGGAGGGTAGCAACATGAAACAATTCGTCCTTTCCCTGGCTGCCGCGCTGGTCGTCCTGTGCGGTTCCGGCGCGTCCAAAGCCGCGGTCAACCTGCCCGACATCTCGGACCTGGCCCAGGCGGACTCGCCGGCCGTGGTCAACATCTCGTCCACCAAAAAGGTGAAGGCGAGCGAGGACATCCAAAAGTTTTTCGAGCAGTTCCAGCAACCAGGATCGCCTTTCAACCAGTTCTTCAACCATTTCCACTTCTATTTCGGCCCAGGCGGTCCGAACAATCCGGGCGGCGCCATGCGCACGCAGCATTCCCTGGGCTCCGGGTTCCTCATCTCCGCCGACGGCTACATCGTCACCAACTACCATGTGGTGGACGATGCCGATACGGTCACGGTGCGCATTGGCAAGTCCAAAACCCCCATGCCGGTCAAAATCGTGGGCCGCGACCAGGACACCGACCTGGCCCTGCTCAAGATCGAGCCCAAAGAAAGCCTGCCGTACCTGGAATTCGGCGATTCCGACAAACTCAAGGTCGGGGCCTGGGTGATGGCCATCGGAGATCCCTTCGGGCTGGAAAACACCGTCACCCTGGGCATCGTCAGCGCCAAGGGACGGGTGCTGGGCGAGGGGCCGCTGGACAACTTCATCCAGACCGACGCCTCCATCAACCCCGGCAACTCCGGCGGACCGCTCATCTCCCTCGACGGCAAGGTCGTGGGCATCAACACCGCCATCGTGCCCGCCGGGCAGGGCCTCGGCTTCGCCATCCCGTCCGACACCGCCAAGGAGGTCATCGCCCAGTTGCGCGCGGGCAAGACCGTCAGGCGCGGCTGGCTCGGGGTCACGATCCAGGACATCGACGACAACACGGCCAAGGCCCTGGGGATGAAGGACACCAACGGAGCGCTGGTGACTTCGGCCCTGGAGGACCAGCCGGCGGCCAAGGCCGGCGTCCAGGTCGGCGATGTCATCATTGAGGTCAACGGCAAGAAGATCGAGGACTCGAACATGCTCCTGCGGACCATCGCCTCGCTGAGCCCGGGCGACAAGGCCGAACTCACCGTGCTGCGCAAGGGGGAGACCAAATCCATTACCGTCACCCTCGGACTGCGGGAGCATGAACAAGAGGCCCAGGCCGCACCCCAGGAAAAGGGCGGGGGGGAGATCGCCCCGTCGCGGCACGTGATGGAGTACGGCATGACCCTGCGTTCCCTGAACGCGGTTGAAGCCAGCGAACTGGGGCTCAAGAAACACCAGGGTGTGGTGGTGTCCGACGTGGCCGGCGATTCCAAGGCCGACCAGGCCGGGGTGCAGGCCGGGGACGTCGTCCTCGAGGTCGGGGGAAAAGGCGTGAACACGCCGGAGGAATTCAAGAAAACAGCCGAGGAGGAAGCCGGAAAGACAGGGGAAGTCATGCTCCTGCTCCACCGGAAGGGACACAGCCTCTTCGTGACCATCCCGGTCAAGGGAGGCGAATAGGCGGCCCCGGGCCTGGGCCCAGGCCCGGGCGTGAGGAGAGCGGGACCGGTCGCCCGCCCGGCCTGGCGCGTGGATTCCTGCAGCTTGTTCCAAACCCGCACGGCGGGCAACGGACCGACAATATGGGAAAAATCGCCCGGACTCTTGCGGCCGACTGTCGGCCGGAGTAAAGAGCGAACGATCCGAACTTCCACCAAGGAGTGCAATAAGATGAAACGAATCCTCTTGCTTTTGGCCGTGCTGTGCATACCAGCCGCCGTGGCCCAGGCTCAGGAGAAGATCTACCAGTGCGTGCGCCCCGACGGCACCGTGGTCTGCACGGTGAGGGACAGCTCTGGCGACCCGAGCGTCACCTGCAACCACGACTGCGCGGACTGCAACATGGTCTGCGCCGCCAGGCTCCGCCTGTCCGGGATGGACGAGGAAATGGCCCCGGTGACCCCGCCCCCGGTGCCGGACCGCAGGCCCCAGCCCGAGGCTCCCGGTACGGTGGAAACACCGGAATACTGCCAGCAGCGCTACCAGAGCTGCATCGCCAACTGCCAGTCCAACCCCGGCAACAAGACCTCCTACGACATGAACGCCTGCACCTCCAGTTGCGAAGACTGGCGCACGGGCTGCGGCAAGAAGAACCGCTCCACGGACGGCTACTAGCAGGCCGTTGAAAGAACGCGCCGGCTTTTACTCCAGGGATCCGGGTGACGCGCTCGCCGCGCGTCACCCGGTCCGCAGCGCGTGCCTGGCCAGTTCGCCGACGCTTGCGCGCCTGAGCCGCCCCCGGTCGTAGAGGTCCAGGGGTGAGGCGTCGTCGACCAGGGCCGCGAGCCCGGCCCGGGCGGAGGCGAACCGGTCCCCTTCCCCGTTAAGGCGCAGAAGCGAGCCCAGGGCCCAGGCAGCCAGCCCCCGGCTTTCGGGATCGTCGCCGGACAGGGCCAGGACCAGGTCACCCTCTGCTATGAGGGCCAGCTCCGGGCGCTCCTCGGCCAGCCGGCCCAAGGCCCAGTACACCCCCCGGCGCAGGGGGCACAACTCCAGGAAGTTGTCGCCGGTGGCGCAGTCGCGCTCGTGGATGTAGGAAGCCAGGACGCGGTGGAATTCCCTGGCCAGGGAGGGCTCGGCGGCCAGGATTTCACCGAAGGCTTCGGGAATGCCCCAGGCCACGTTGCCGGACTCCTCGTTCAGGCGCCACAT
>Ga0326727_10026944_pt1 | contig 10600 bp, 7 predicted proteins | sample MB2enrmetagenome_FD_207643 | JGI IMG/M metagenome (GOLD analysis project Ga0326727, IMG submission 207643) | Lab enriched peat soil microbial communities from McLean, Ithaca, NY, United States - MB29MY | ecosystem: Environmental > Terrestrial > Soil > Wetlands > Peat | place: USA: New York... | reverse complement strand
GGGCGTTCTGCTGGTGCCCTTTCTGCTCGCGCACATCGGCCTGCAAACGTACGGCATCTGGACCACCATCTTCATCCTCGTGTCCTATGTGGGCGTGACCACGCTGGGCATCTCCAACGTATACATCAAGTACGTCGCGGAGTTCCACGCGCGGCGCGAATACGACAAGGCCAACTCGCTGCTCTCCACCGGCCTCGCGGTCACCATCCCCTTGTGCAGCGCGGTCTTTGCCGGATTTCTGCTGAGTTGGCGCTGGATCGCGCCCTGGCTGCGCCTGCCGGCCGAGCACGCTGACGACGGCAGGGAAGCGGTGCTGATCGTACTCGGCGTCTTCCTCTCCAGCATCGCCCTCGGCGCCTTCAGCGACATGCTCACCGGAACCCAGCAGATTGCTTCGACCCAGCTGTTCCTCGCGGTGAGCATTGTGGCTGAGTCTGGGATGATTCTCTGGCTGGTGGGCGCAGGACGCGGCCTGCGCGGACTGGCCGAAGCCTTCCTGGTGCGCACCATTATCAACGACGGTCTGACGATCTGGTGGGCCTGCCGCCGGCTCAAGTGGCTGCATTTGTCACTCCGGCTCGTACGCCGCGAGTCGCTTCGCTATGTTTTGCACTTTGGCGGACTGGTCCAGTTCCAAGGCATGCTCTCGATTTTCCTGGCCTCAGTGGAGCGGGTTGCGGCGCTGGGATTCATCGGCGCCGCCGCCGCCGGATTGCTGGACGTGGCGAAGAAGTGGCCGGTTTCGCTGTCCACCGTACCCATGGCCTTCTTTGCCGCGCTGCTGCCGGCTGCCGCGCAGGTGGACGCAGCCTCAAGTTCCCCCGCCCGCCTGCGCAATCTGCAGCAGCTGTATCTGCGTGGTTCGCGCTATGCCAATTTGTGTACCGCCGCCTTTGTCGCGGCCATCGCCTTCTGGGCGCAACCGATTCTGCACGTGTGGCTGGGTTCTCAGTTACTTACGAGCCATGCGCTGCTATCCCTGTTTGTTGTATTTAGTTTAGCCACGCAATTCCATATGCTGACAGGACCGGGCACTTCGATTCTGCGCGGGATGGGCCGGGTTTACGAGGAGTTTACTTACTCCGTCCCGAACCTGGTGCTGCTGGCCATTACATTGCCGGCGGCACGCTTTATCGAGGGCCGCTGGACACCGCTCGGCATCGGCGTCGCTGTTTCGTTGGCCACTGCCGGATCGGCATGCGTGCTGATGGGCAGGATGCTGGTTGTGCTGGAGCTGCCGTTTTCCAGCTTTCTGCGCGTGGTGATCGCACCTGGCGCGGTGTTCTACCTGGCGGCAGGCGTGTTGGCCTGGCCCGCCGCGCACCTGGTGGCGGCTGCGAGCCGCTGGCAGGGCGCGGGTGTTTTGCTGGTTTTGGGATTGATATATATGGCCGCTTCGATGGCCGCTTTAGTGCGATGGATATTTACGGATGAAGAAAAACAGCAAGTAGACGCGCTGATCCGTAAGGTGCTGGACAACCGAAAGTACGGGGAGGCCGCGGCATGAAAGATCGATTCAGCACCACGTGCGTCCAGGTGCTGTTAATTCGTCCTTTTGCGAGCTACTGCCCGTTCCCACACAGCACGCTGGCCGCCGCTTCGGGGGCATTATGACGCTGCAGCGCGCCGAAACCACCGTTGTGCCGCGCCGCCGCGCCAGCGATGTTTCCCAGGCTGCGTTGCATGCCGGCGTGCATCCGAATTCTCCGGCAAACAAGCCAGCTTTCTCACTTGACCTGGTGCGCAGCCTGCGAATGCATCGCGGCCTGGCGGCCGGGATCGCCTTCGCTGGACTGGCCCTGGCGGGGATCTTCCTGCTCGTGGTGCATCCGGTATATACGGCGCAGAGCCTCATCGACGTTCATTCGGAACCAGCGCAGGTTGCCGATTCGCAGAGCGGCGTGAGTTCGCCCTCCGAACCCAACACGTACGAGTCCCATTTCCAGACCCAAGTGAGCACCGTGACCCGCCACGATGTGCTGGCCGCGGCCATCCGGCGGCTCGATGGCGACGAATGGCTGCGCGAGGGCGAAAGCGAGCAGGCCGCGGCCGAACGGCTGGGGCGCGCGTTGCAGGTGGCACGGGCCGGCAACAGCGAGCAGATCGCCGTCACCGCAACCGCTGCAAGCCCCGACTCCGCGGCCCATCTGGCCAATGCCGTGGCGGAGAGCTTTATTGAGGCAGCACGCCGCGACGAGAAGGCCGGAGACGCCGAACGCCTGACCATGCTGCGCGAAGAGCGCGACCGCATCGGCACCCAACTGGCCGTCGAACGCGCCGAACAGGAGACGTTGAACAAGCAGCCGGGCGCGCCTTCCGCTGGCAGCCCTGTCCCGGATTCTCAACTGGATCAGATCGATCAAGCGCGCGCGGAACTGATCAAGGCACGTACAGCGCACGATCAGGCCATTGCCCGGCTCATCTCGCTCGATGCCGGCAAGGACGCATCTTCGGCTTCGCTGGATGGCGAGGCGAACGCATCGATCGCCAACGATGCGGGCCTGAACCGCATCCGGGCTTCGCTCAATCAGCGGCGCGCCGCTCTTATCGCGCACATGGCCAATCTCACGCCAAATCATCCCCAGTATCAGCAGGACGCGCAGGAGCTGGTGCAGATCGACAACTCGCTGAATTCGATGGTGAAGGAGATGCGGGCCAGGGCGGGCGCTCTCATGGAGCAGCGCCTGCGCACGGAACTGGAGCAAGCCTCGGACCTGGAAACAAAGCTGAACGCCCAACTGGGCCGTCTCATTGCCGCTGAAGCCGGCGCCGCGCCCAGGCTGCAACGATCCAACGATCTGGCCGCCGACATCCTGCGCCTGCAGCAGAGCTTTGCCACCGTCGACGCGCAGTTCCGCAACCGGTCCCTTGAAGACGCCGCGAGCGGCTCAGTACACCTGGCTGCCGCCGCTGTGCCTTCACTTCATCCTGCCCAGTCAGAACGCACACGCACGGCGCTGATCATCGCCATTGCCGGGCTCCTGCTGGGCGTCATTGCGGCTGTCGTGGTTCAGAGGCTGGACACCAGGGTTTACATCCCCGCCGATGTCGAAAGGGTGATTGGCTTTGCGCCCATGGGCATCCTGCCGGAGATGGGCGAGGTCTCCAGCGCCGTGGCCGACGAGCACTTCCAGCGCCTTGCGGCAGCAATCGATCAGGCGCATCAACAGGGCACCTTGACGAGCTGCATCCTGACTGGAACCGGACCAGGCGCAGGCGTGACCACCGTCGCCACGAGGGTCAAAGCGATTCTGAACGCCATGGGCAAGCAAACTGAGCTGGTGGATGCATCGGCGGCGCAGTCCTCCCTGCCGCCTGGCCCATCCGCCGCGGAATCCCGCGATGCTGCCAGCCATCGTGCGACCCAGCGGTACACTCGTCCGACGCGCATCCATCTCAAGATGGGCGACGAGCCGCGGGAGCAGAGTCTTGTGCTCACCGATGCGGCGCCCCTGCCGGTTTCAGCGGAGACGGAATACCTGGTGCGCCATGCCGATGCCGTCATTGTGGTCATCGAATCCGGCCGCACGACCCGCGCGCAACTGAGGGACGCAGCCACGGCTCTCGAGCGCCTGAATGTTGCAGCCGTGGGGTTCGTCCTCAACCGTGCGCGGCTCAGGACGGCCACCTCCGACTTTCGCGCTTCAGTCCGCGCCATGGAGGCGTATCTCCGCGCCCAGAACCGCGCGCGCGCAGCTCGAAGCGAAAGCACGGAGTCAATCCCGGCCGCGGTCCCCGCCCCGGCAGAGCAGGATCGCCCAGTGTCGATGCTCGAAGCGCCCGCCGATTCTGAAATGCCAACAGCCGGCGCCGAGGTTCTTGATGGGCCGCCAGCCTACCGTGTTCTACGCGCTGATTCAGCGCAAGGCGGGCCCATGTCGGCTGAGGAAACCGTATTGTCCCTGGCTGCGGCCGCTTCCAGGCTCTCACCGCAAGGTGGACCGGAATGGAAGGCTTTCCTCGCCGAGGCGGAGCGGATCCTGGCGCACGCGCTACAATCTTCGGAAGTTCAGACAGCGGTCAACTCCCCTATGCCGGCCCCCTCCGGTTCGCCCGCCGTCCCGTCGGAATGGGAGCAGATTATGCCGAATTCACGCCGCACAACGCCGGCGGAGAGGTCCGTGCAAGCGGCATTCTCCACGGCGAATGGTACCCCATGGTGGCTTACCGATCCGTCGGCGGAGCCCGATCCACCTCAATTTGTTGCCAGTTCCCGCGCCACTTCTCCAGCCGAGCCTCCGGCTTCAGAGCCTCCTGTGCCTGCCGCCTCCGAGCCCGAGAAAGACACGCAGGAAATCCCGGCTTACATGCGCCAGGTCCGGTTTTGGGAGGACGTTCCCGTATTGCCCGGCGAGATCGGACCCGAGCCGACCACCCAGGACGTTCTGGCGAGAGAACAGGGAGAGCACCCTGGCAACCTGGCATCGCGGCTGAGCACGCTTAAGAACCTGTCGATCCTGCTGGGCCGCCAAAGGCCTGAAATCTCGGCGGACCCTGAAGCGCACGAGGGCTTCGAGAGTCAAGCCATCGAGCCGCAATCCAAGCCGTTTGAATTCGCCAGTGCTTTTCCGTCCGTTTCCGACGTCCCAGAAGCGGACGCCGAAGCAGCGGGCGCGCCGCAGCGGGTGACCGCGGCTGCGGAGATCCTGTCTCCGAGAACCACCGCAGACGGACCTGCCGCAGAGCCTCAGGAGACCAGGATCGGTCCCTCCGGCAGGGGTCTGTGGGAGGCATCGGACGATGATTTGACCCTGCCATCCTGGCGCGGCCAATACAAACGCAAGGAGTGAAGGCCTGATGTGTTCCGTGCTGTCTGCGCGTTGACAGGGAAGGCTGCCAGTGGCCGATTGGCGGGTCCTATTTCGCTCCCAGGAAAGTCTTGAGTTTCAGGATGCTGCGATCGCGGCGAGCCACCTGCATCATGCGGTTGACAAACCGCGGATCCCCGGTGGGGATGTCGTAGGCGCTCGTTTCGAGAAGGGGATCGGTCGGATCGGCGACCCAGGCCTGCGGGAAATACGCGACTATGCGGTCCGGGTGAACAGGCGCCTGCTCCGCGGGCGCGACACCCGTCCAGCGGCGGCAGAACGCATCTACCAGGTCGTGGCCTTCGCCGGAATTCAAGTGGGCCGGCGGGGAGCAGCGGGCGTTGACCTCAATGAGCGAAGCCTGCCCGGTGTCCGGGTCAAGCATGAAGTCGAAGCCGTGAAAGCCGGAGAGGCGCAGCGTGGCCGCCATCTGCCGGACCGTGAACTCCATCTGCTTGTTCTCGATGATCTGTACGATGGCGGCCGGGCCGGTCTCGCCATTGGCGGCGAGAACCTTGAGTGAAATCATGGCCAGAACCTCGCCCCGCCAGCAGGAGACCACGGTGTTGGCGGGTAGTCCCGGAGCCGGCGCCTGCGCGGAGAGGGCGGCTTGCATGCCGTGCAGCCATTCCCCGATCGCGGCCCGCTCGCCCTTGGCAATCAGCTGCCGCAGTGCTTTGGTCAGACTGGGCGGCGCGCCCGCGCGCTCAAGGAAGCGCCGTGCATCGGCAAGGTTGTTGACGAAGCGGACGCCCGCGCCGCCCCAGGAGTGATCCGCCTTGAGCACCCAGGGAAAGGGAAGCGATTGCGCCAGCGCCTCGAGATCGGCGGTGTTGCCGATGGCGAACGATTCGGCCGCATTCAGGCCTTCCGCGCGAGCCGCGGATTGCACTGCGTGGCGTGACGCCAGCAGAGGATACGCGCCAGGATCTCCCAGGGATTGCTCGATGATGCGCGCTGCGTGCTGCCCGTCGCGCGTCCCCGGCAGCATGGCGTACAGCGCGTAAATATGCCGGAGGACGAAGTCGTCGCACGGAATCACGATCTCCACGCCGCTGTCGCGCAGGGCCAGGGTCAGCGATTCCTGCGGGTGGGCTACGCTGAAATGATGATGGCTCGCCACCGACGCGGTCGAGGCAAGAGGATGGGATTTGGAAGGATAGAGCGCGGCGACCCGGCAGCCGGCCTGGGCAAAGCGCATGGCCATGCGCGAAGCCACCGGCCAGTGGATCGCGCTGGCCAGCAAAACCGTGCGTCCGGCCTCATTCGGGTTGTGTGCGTTCATCGCTAGCCCCAGCCACAACAAGCCGGTAACTCATCGTAAGCATTCCAACGTGCTATTGGCTATCACCCCATAGGGTGCCTCTCTCGGCACCATCGAAGGATTGCACGCCATCCCCTCTAAAGATGTAATCGAGATCGTGAGCAGCATTGTCGACGTTGCGATTGTGGGCGCGGGCCCATACGGGCTCTCGCTCGCGGCGGCGCTACGCCGGGCGGGTGTCGCGCATCGCATCTTCGGCGTTCCCATGCAGCAATGGGCCGAGCACATGCCCATCGGCATGCATTTGAAATCTCCCGCCTTTGGCACCTCACTTTACGACCCAGCCGGGAGCCTTACGCTCGAGTCCTGGTGCGAGGCCCGCGGCATTCCCTCCCACGACATCGACTGGCCAATCCCGCTGACCACTTATGTGGACTACGGACGCGCCTTCCAGCAGCAGTTGGTTCCCCATCTGGAACAGGTTGAGGTCACCGGCCTCGAACGGGACAGTGCCGGCTTTGCGCTGACGCTCTCCACCGGGGAACGCGTGCTGGCACACAATGTGGTGCTGGCGACAGGCATACGGCAGTTCCCCTACCTGCCTCGGCAGTTGCGGGGTTTGCCGCCGGAACTCGTCACCCACACCTGCGACCATGTGACTCTGGACAGGTTTCGGGGCCGCTCGCTGGCCGTGATCGGCGCCGGAGCTTCCGCACTGGATTTTGCCGCACTGGCCGCCAGCGCCGGCGCCTACGTGCAGGTATTCGTCCGCAAGCAGTCGGTGCGGATCTTCGATCCTCCCGTTCTCGAACGTCCCTGGCTGCAGCGCCTGCGCGCGCCCTGGACCGGCCTGGGGACGGGCTGGAAGTCGTGGGCCTGTGTCCATCTCCCGCTGGTGTTTCGCCTTCTCCCCGAGTCTCTCCGGTTGAAGTTTGTCCGCCGTCATCTGGGACCCTCGGGAGAATGGACTGTGAAGCAGACCATCAAAGAGCGCGTCAGGATATTCACCGGCGTGAGCCTGTCAGAAGCGCGCGCGGAAGGCGCCAAACTGCGCCTGCGCTTCAGCTCAGAACTCGGTCCGCACGAGGCGCTTGTAGACCATCTTGTAGCCGGCACCGGTTACCGGCCCAATTTCGACCGGCTCAGCTTCATAGACGCCGCGCTGCGTGCGCAGATCAGGCGCCAGGCCGACGGCTCGCCCAAGCTCAACTCGTATTTCGAGGCATCCGTGCCGGGTCTGTACTTTGTTGGCCTGGCCGCCGCCGCCAGCTTTGGGCCGATGCTGCGTTTTGTCTACGGAGTGGAGTTTGCCTGCAAACGCATTGTGCGCAGTCTGATGGCGGCTCAATCCGTGGCTCGGCATCCTGCTGCTCAACCGTCAACCGCGAAACTGCCTGCCATGAATCCGGCCGGGCGCGATTCCACAGTCGCCACGCGGCAGTAGAATCCGCGCGCTATTGCTCTCCCAACTCCGCGAGAATCCGCTGCACGGCCTTCTCCGCCGCTTTTGAGCCCTGGGCGGAAAGGCTCATTGAAATCGGCTGTCGGGGATCGATGGTGATCGCGTAGAGCACCACCTCGCGGGTCCCGCCCCGCATGTAAAACGCATCCAGCAGGTCTTTGACGCCGATGTCGTGGGCCGTGAGCGTGGGCGGATAGTCGCGTGAGAAGCGCGGCGTGGTGCGCGTCACCGTGCCCACTGCGTTGCCGTCCGCCGCAGCGTCCACCAGCACGATGCGGTCGGCGTTCTCCAGCGGCTCCAGCAGGATGAACCCGCCGGTGCCGCCATCCAGGCACTCCACGCCGGCGGGAAGTGTGTGCTGCTCCAGAGAGCGCACCACATGCACGCCGATGCCCTCATCGCCCATGAGGGTATTGCCCAGCCCCAGCACCAGTGTCTTCCTGCCGCTACTTGTCACGCGTTACCCGATCGAACTTCCATCCGCCCACGATCGAGGATATAGTGCCTCGCCCCTCGATGTAGTCGTGATAGAAGGCAAGATAAATGTGCACGATGACGAAGCAAACAAAGAACCACAGGAACATGTGATGCCAGAAGCGCACGCCAAACTCGCCGCCCAACAGCGGCACCACCCAGACAAACAGCCGGGGCAGCCACGAAGTGCTCATGCTCGAATACAGAGCAAACCCGGTGATGGTCTGGGCCACAAACGCCAGAAACGTGAAGAAGTAAATGAAACCGGCGAGCGCATTATGGCCCGTCGAAATGGGCCCATGCAACTTGGTTTCCAGCACGTCGGCCTTGATCACGTCCACGATCTCCTGCCGCTGCGATTTCTTCAGCGGGAAGAATGCGTTCCACCTGGCGTACTTGTTGCCCACAAAGCCCCAATACAAGCGCGCCGCGAAGTTGAACACGTAGACAAACGCGCACAGGAAGTGAATAAAGCGCACCCAGCCGAACCAGTACTGCTGGTAGGCCTCTGCCGCGTAGAACATGCGGATGGGCGCGCCGATCATGTAGCCGGTGATGCACAGAGCCGTCAGGCTCACCGCGTTGATCCAATGGTAGACGCGCACCGGCAGTTCCCACACGTAGACCCGCCGGTACTCAACTGGTTGTACGCCATTCGACCGGAAAACATCCTTTACGCCAACGCCTTGCGTGCTCATAGCCATCACTCGAACGAAACCTGGTGAAGGTGCCGTCCCTGCGGATCGTACAGATGCACGGCGCAGGCCAGGCACGGGTCAAAGGAATGGATGGTGCGAATAATTTCGACCGGCTGTTCGAGGTTGGCGACCGGCGTGCCGATCAGCGATGCCTCAAACGACGAGTGCTGCTGTTTGGCATCGCGCGGCGAACCGTTCCAGGTGGTCGGCACCACCAGCTGATAGTTGTCGATGGCGCCGTTCTTGATCTTGATCCAGTGCGCCAGCGCGCCGCGAGGAGCCTCGGTAAGGCCGACTCCCTCTGCTTCCGCCGGCCAGCTCTTCGGTTCCCAGCGCTCGCCGTTAAAGGTGGAAACCTCGTTGATCTTGACCCGCTCCATCAAGTCGCCAAAGAACTCCTTGAGCCAGATCATGGCCAGGGCCGCATCCAGGCCACGGGCCGCGGTGCGTCCCAGCGTTGAGAACAAGGCGGCCACCGGCACGTTGAGCTTGCCCAGAGTCGCCTTGACCAGTTCCTGCACGTCGGTGCGGCCCGAGGCATAAGCGACCAGCAGGCGCGCCAGCGGACCGACTTCCATGGGTTGATCCTTCCAGCGCGGAGTTTTCAGGAATGAATACTTCTGGTGGCCCTCCAGCGTTTCGAACGGCGGCTTGGGTCCCGTGTAGTTCAGCTTCGTCTCGCCGGCCCACGGATGAATGCCGACACCGTCTCCGCCTTCGTAGCTGTACCAGGAGCTGGCAATGTATTCCTTGATCTCCTGGGAGTCGGTTGCGTTGACCGGATGGACGGTGCTGAGGTCGCGATTGAGCACCACGCCGCGCGGATACTTGAACGCCTCCGGCTTGCCGTATCCCTGGGTGGGGAATTCGCCGTAGCTGAGGTAGTTCTTCAATCCGCCGCCCCAGCTTGCCCAGTCCTTGTAGAAGGAGGCCACGGCCAGCAGGTCGGGGATGTACACCTGGTTGACGAACTCGTCCGCCTGGCCGATGAGCCGGGAGACCAGGTTCAGCCGCTCGGAGTTGATTGCGGCCACTTCGTTCATATTGATGGAGCAGGGAACGCCGCCCACGAGGTAATTGGGATGCGGATTCTTACCGCCGAAGACGGCGTGAATCTTGACGACTTCCTTCTGCCATTCGAGAGCGTCAAGGTAGTGCGCCACCGCGATCAGGTTCACCTCCGGCGGCAGCTTGTAGGCTGGATGGCCCCAATAGCCGTTGGCGAAGATGCCCAGACCGCTGGCGGCAAAGGCCTTGATCTTGTCCTGAACGCTGGAAAAATACGCTGGGGTGTTCTTGTCCCACTTGGAGAAGGAGCCGGCAATTTCCGCGGCCTTCTTGGGATCGGCCTTCAGCGCGTTGACGATATCCACCCAGTCGAGTGCGTGCAGGTGATAGAAGTGAATCACGTGGTCCTGCACATACTGCGTGGTCATCATGATGTTGCGGATGATCTCGGCGGTGGGAGGAATCGAGATTCCCAGAGCGCTCTCCACGGCGCGGACACTGGTCAGCGCGTGCACGGTCGTGCATACGCCGCACACCCGCTCGGTAATAGCCCACGCATCGCGAGGGTCGCGGCCCATGAGAATCTTCTCCAGGCCGCGCACCATGGTACCTGAGCTGAATGCGTCGGTGATGACGCCGTTTTCCACCACTGCTTCAACGCGCAGGTGGCCTTCAATGCGAGTTACCGGATCGACGACAACGCGTGCCATAGCTCCTCACGACTCCTTTTGATCTTCGGTGTGCACTTCCGCGATCACGCTGCGCTTGCGAATATTGGTCACCACCGCGTGTGCCGCCACGCCGACGAGCGTAGCCGCGCCCACAACCGTTCCCACCGTGTCGGCCGTGCTCTCGATGCCGAACCCTGGGAACGAGGGCAGATGCT
>Ga0326727_10026943_pt1 | contig 10601 bp, 7 predicted proteins | sample MB2enrmetagenome_FD_207643 | JGI IMG/M metagenome (GOLD analysis project Ga0326727, IMG submission 207643) | Lab enriched peat soil microbial communities from McLean, Ithaca, NY, United States - MB29MY | ecosystem: Environmental > Terrestrial > Soil > Wetlands > Peat | place: USA: New York... | reverse complement strand
ATCGTGGTCAATGGCGGCGGCTGAGATGGAGAGCACCGCCACGCTTGCGAGCACAGTGAAGACAGGAACGAGAAGAAACACGGCGCGCTGTGAAAAGGTATAACCGACTGCGCCGGCAGCCACGGCGATGGCGACGTTGCCTGCGTGATCAAAGGCTGAGTTTCGACCCATCCGCCGAGCAAGCTGTTTTCGCGTATACAGGCCCAAGGTCAATGCCGCGACCGCTGGACCGAACACATCACCAACAACCGCCATAAGGCTATTCGCAAGCGCCACTGGCCAGAAACTTGGCACAGCAAAGATTACGATGGCGCCGAGAGCCAGCACGGCAAGCGCCAGGACGAGCGCACCTCTCTTGGAGTGGGTATCGTCGATCACTGCGCCGATCGGCGTCTGGAGCGACAGACCGAGTAAGCCGCCGACGGTCGTCACCAAGCCGACCTCGGACTGGCTCCAGTGCTGCTGGGTGACCAGGAACACGTTTAGGTAAGGCCCAAGCGCACCGCGGACATCAGCGAGCAGGAAATTGACGGCATCGAGCGAGAACGGTGAGAAACTCTTGCGTTTGGAGTCAGGTTTTACCGCCACAGCCATAGCGTCCCGATCACGATCGTCAGCACCGTCAGCGGCGCGCCGACGCGGAAATATTCCCAGAACCCGATCACCACACCACGCTGCGCCGCCTTCTCCACCACGATCAAATTGGCGATCGATCCCAGCACGGTGAAGTTCCCCGCCAGTGTCGAGGCCATCGCGACTACCTTCCAGGCCGTCGCCTGGTTGGGCAGGGCGGCCACGAACGGATGAAGCACCAGCACCGCCGGGACGTTGCTGACCAGGTTCGACAGTACCGCTGTCAGCAGGCTCAGCGCCGGCACGTTAGCCAGGTGCAGCCGCGCCACCTCGGCGACGATCGCTGGAGTCAGCCATTGCCGCTCCGCACCGGCGACGATGATGAACAACCCGATGAACATCAGCAGTAGAGACCAGTCAATCTCGGCGTAGACGCGAGCGCTCTTCACCCGACGGGTTAGCAGCAGCAGCGCGCCGATGACCACCGCCGCCTTGGCCGGAGACTGGCCGGCAAAAAACAGCGCGATCAACACACCGACCGCGCCCAGCGCACGCCACATCAGCGCCCGGTTGACCCGCGCCCGTGGGGGCACCGCGTGCAACGTCGTGTGGTCAGCGAACTCCGCGCGGTGCACCAGCACGATCAGCGCGGCGGTTAGCAGCAGCCCGACCAGCGCCACCGGCGCCAGCGCTGCGGCGAAGCTGGCATACGGAAGGTGCGAGAAGCTACCGATCAGCATGTTCTGCGGATTGCCGGTGAGCGTCGCGGTCGAACCGACGTTGGACGCCATCGCCACCGCCAGCAGATACGGCAGCGCTCTGCGCTTCAGCGCGAGCGTCAGCTCCAACACCAGCGGCGCCAGTACCAGGCAAATCGCGTCGTTGACCAGGAAAGCCGAGAACACGCCCGCCACCACCACAATCGCACCAAGCAGCACCAACGGCCGATGCGCCCGCCGCGCTACCCACCACGTAACCACCGCGAAGAAGCCGGACAGCCGCAAGTTGGCCACGATGATCATCATGCCGAGCAACAGCGTTATGGTGTCCAGGTCGATCGCCCGGTACGCGTCCTCGAGCGTCAGGGCGCCCGCAGCCACCATCAGGCAGGCGCCGACCAGCGCCACCCCGGCACGATCGATCGACAGGCCAGGCACCTTGCCGATGGCGAGGGTCAGGTAGCTTGTGACGAAGATGGTAAGGGCCGCGATCCTCCGCGTGTTGTCGTCGGCCCCCTGGCTTGCTGGCAGCAGACTCGGCACCGTTGCGGCGATTAAGCTAACGATGATGACCAATGCAACCAACGCGCCCACCACGGCTCCGGGCCAGCGGCGCCGCACGGGATTCGAAATCGTCTTCAGCGTCTTCTTCTCGGAGTCGGCCTCAGCCGGAGTGGCCTGACCATCACTCATATATCCTCTTACCACGCCGGCCGCTCCCTCGATCCATCGCACGCTATATGTGATTATGTGCTTTACCACATATAGGGCGTCACAACGCCTTGAAATCATGGAGAGAATGACCTGTCGACCGGCGACAATCGTCGCTCACGTCACGGAAGGTTTCGATCCGGCTTGCGCCGCTCGGCGCATTCCATAACCGCAAGGGTGGGTGGGCCAAGCATTGCGTCCGAGAGCCGATGCCCGTACGGAGCGCCCGGGCCGAACAGCTGGGTTCGACCCATCTCCGAGCCTGTGGCTGCTGGGGGCGACACATCCACGAAAACCGAAGCGCCGCGCCGACAACCACGCGTGGGAAGGCGAGCGATGCCGTTCAGAGCCATCATACGTTCAATGATCCTGCAGACGGCCGGCGCGCTGGCGCTGTCGGCCTTGCTGATGTTCCTGCCGGCCGGGACGTTCGCGTGGCCACAAGGGTGGCTGTTCCTGGCGCTGTTCTTCGGGTCGGGCCAGGCGATGGGGCTGTGGCTGCTGCGGAGGGATCCGGCGCTGCTGGCGGCGCGGATGAAATCGCCGCTGTCGGGCGACCAGGCGCCACGGGACCGGGTGGTGGTTGTCGCGATCATCGCCTGCTTCGCAGCCTGGCTGGTTTTCATGGCTCTGGACGCCAAGCGGTTCGCCTGGTCGCACGCGCCGGCCTGGGCGCAGGTGATGGGCGCCGTGCTGATCGTCGCGGCCTTCTGGGGATGGATGGAGGTGCTGCGGGCGAACAGCTTCGCCGCCACGACGATTGAACTCCAGGCCGAGCGGGGGCAGACGGTGATCAGCAGCGGACCCTACGCGCTGGTGCGGCACCCGATGTACGCCTTTGCCCTCCTCCTGTTGGTCGGTGCGCCGCTGATGCTGGGGTCGTTGTGGGGGCTGGCGTGGCTCGGCCTGTTCGGTCCCCTGCTGGCTGCCCGGGCGCTGGGCGAGGAGGCGATGCTGACGGTGGGGTTGGCGGGCTACGCCGACTACGCGCTCCGGCTGGTCCCGGGCATCTGGTGACGCTGCCTGCGTCGGCGGCGGCGAAACCGAAATTCAGACCGAGCCACTCCCTCTTTTCCCTTGTTGCGGCCGATATTCCTATGCTAGGAATACGGTCGTGGAAGGCGCACTGACATCGCCGAGCCAAGCCTACGCCCCCGAGCTTGCCCGTCGGCTCGGGATCGTCGTCGCCACGCTGCGCACCCCGCTGTGGAACCGGCCCGTCCCATCCCCCGATACAGAGTCTATCTTTCCGTATATTGAGACGCCGGCGAGACTCGCCCGTTCCGCCGACGCAGGCATGGGCGCCCCGGTCTTTCAGCCGCCGCCCGCCCCCGACCCGTCAGTACGCCGCCTGGATCGGCAGCGGATCGGTCCCGAACCACTTCCGGAACGATGCCTTGTTCTCGCCGCTGGCATTGAACTGCTCGACCCACAGATTGATCACGCGCAGCCAGTCCGGATCGCCGGCGGGCATGGCGATGGCGTTTTCCTTGCGCGAGAATTCCCCCTCCAGCATGCGCATCTGGCCCGGGTGCCTGGCCATCTCCTGGGCGTTATACAGCGCGTCCTGCGCCATCGCGTCCACCTGGCCGGACAACAGCGCGTTCAGGCAGTCGGCGTTGGTGTTGTAGAGGCTGCGCGTGGCCAGCGGCAGTTTCGCCTTGATGCTCGGTTCGGAATCGCCGCCGCGGTTCATCGAGATCTTGTATTTCGGGTCGTTCATCTCCTCCATCCGCTTGAGCGGGCTGTCCGCCCTCACCATGACGCGGCCGGGCGCGATGACGTACGGCTCGGAGAACGCGATGGTGACCGAGCGCTGGACGTTGCGGGTGAAGCCGGAGATGGTGACGTCCGCCTTGTGCGTCTGCAGCGCGGCGACGCGGCCGGCGGAATCGACGATGATGAACTGCGGCTTCACGCCCAGCGCCGCGGCCAGGCCCTTGGCGATGTCGATGTCGTAGCCTTCCAGTTCCCCGCCGGGGGTGAGGTTGGCGTACGGCGGCAGGCTGCCCATGACGGCGACGCGCAACGTGCCGCTGGAAATCACCTGCTGGAGGATTTCGCCGGCCCGCCCCGGGGTGGTGGCCGCGCCGCTGAGCAGCAAGGCCGCGGCGCCGATCACGGCCGCCGTCAGCCTGTTCGAAATCAGGCCCATGCCACGTTTCCCTCTCGTCCGGTGAAAACTCATTGCGGCCCGGAATCTTGTGACCACGGCGAGAGAGTGTCAATGAGGCGAAACCGTGCCGCGGCGAGGACGGCGCGAAGCGCCCAAACGAATGGGACCCGCGGGCCTCTCGGCCCTTTGCGGGGTCCAGGCCCGGCGCGCGCCTTCGCGCGACGAGCAGCGCCCCTGGCCTTCAGGGGAGCGCCGTGGCCTGGCGCTCCGGCGCGGCCGGCCGGGGGATCTCCTCCGCGCTCAGCGTCTCCTGCGCCAGCAGCCGCTCCGCCCCCTCGTCCAGTGCCGCGCGGTTGGCCCGCAGCACGCCGAGCGCCCGCTCCAGCGCGTGTTGCAGGATGTCCTGCACGGCGTGGTCGATCTCGTGCGCGGTCTGCTCGGAAAACCGCCGCGGCCGCCAGAAGGCGCCGGGCTGATCGAGGAAATGGCCCTCATCGGTGTCCCACGCGACCGGGCCGAGGCTGTCGTCCATGCCGAAGCGCAGCACCATGCCGCGGGCGATGTCGGTCGCGCGCGCGATGTCGTCGGCCGCCCCGGTGGACACGTCGGGCCCGATCACCACCTCGGCGGCCCGGCCGCCCATCAGCACCGCGAGCTTCGCCTCCAGCTCGGCCTTGCCCATCAGGAAGCGGTCCTCGGTCGGCCGCGACATGGTGTAGCCGAGCGCACTGATGCCGCGCGGAATGATCGAGACCTTGGTGATGGGGTCCGCCCCCGGGGTCGCCATCGCCACCAGCGCGTGGCCCATCTCGTGGTAGGCGACGATCCGCCGCTCGCGCGGGATCATCACCCGGGAGCGCTTCTCCAGCCCGGCCACGATGCGCTCCACCGCGGCGGTGAAATCCGCCATGCCGACCGCCTCGGCATCCCGCCGCGTCGCGTGCACCGCCGCCTCGTTGGCGAGGTTTGCCAGATCGGCGCCGGTGAAGCCGGGCGTCATCGCCGCGATCTCTTCCAGGTCCACGTCCATCGCCAGCTTCAGCCCCGCGACGTGCACCCGCAGGATGTCGATCCGGTCCTTCTTCTCCGGCCGGTCCACCAGCACCTGGCGGTCGAAGCGGCCGGCCCGGAGCAGGGCCGGGTCGAGGATCTCGGGGCGGTTGGTGGCGGCGAGGATCACCACCGCGACCGCGCGGTCGAAGCCGTCCATCTCGGCGAGCAGCTGGTTGAGCGTCTGCTCCTTCTCGTCCTGCCCGCCCACCGGCGAGGCGTGGCGCGCCCGGCCGAGCGCGTCGAGTTCGTCGATGAAGATGATGCAGGGCGATATCTTCCGGGCCTGCTCGAACAGGTCACGCACGCGGGCGGCGCCGACGCCGACGAACATCTCGACGAACTCGGCGCCGTTGGTGGCGAAGAACGGCACCCCCGCCTCGCCCGCCACCGCGCGCGCCAGCAGCGTCTTGCCGGTGCCGGGCGGCCCGACCAGCAGCACGCCGCGCGGGATGTGCGCGCCGAGCCGGGTGAACTCGTCCGGCCGCTTCAGGAAATCGACGATCTCGTGCAGTTCGTCCTTCGCCTCTTCCACGCCGGCAACGTCGTCGAAGGTGGTCTTCACCCCGGTCTCGGGGACCAGCTTGGCGCGGCTGCGGCCGACCGACAGCAGGCCGCCGCCGAGCATGCCGCCGCCGCGGCCGCCTCCCATGAATCGGCCGGCGGCGATCCACACGGCGACGAACAGGAAGGGCGGCACGATCCACGCCAGCACCTGGCCGAACATGCCCATGCCCGCCGCCCCCGAGTACTCCACGCCGTGGCGCGAGAGTTCGGTGGCGATCGCCACCGGCACCCGTTGGGTGGAGAACGCCAGCGTGCCGTCCGGCTGCTTTTCCTTGAGCTCGCCGCGGATGGTGTCGCCGGCGACGGTGGCGCGCGCCACCTTGCCGTCGTCCAGCCATTGCTGGAAGCGGCTGTACGGCACCTGTTCGACCTGCTGGGTGCCGAACTGCCCCACCCCGACGGCCACGGCCAGGAGCACCGCGGCCAGCCAGATCAGCCGGAGGTAGGGCAACTTGGGCATGGCAGGACGACGCCCGGGGGAGCTCTCAGTGCGCCATGAGCACGGGCAGGTCCACGCCGGCGAGGATCCGGTGGGTGAAGCCGCCGAACACCACCTCGCGCAGCCGGCTGTGGCTGTACCCGCCCATGACGATCAGGCTGGCGTTCAGGCTGTGCGCCTCCTCCAGCAGCACCTCCACCGGCTTGCGCCGCTCGCGACCGAGCTGGCGCACGCGGGTGTTGGGATTGTGCCAGCGCAGGCTCTGCAGCAGGCGGTCGGAGCTGTATTCACGCGGGTCGTCCTGGCCGACCACCGAGACGATCACCACCTCCTTCGCCTGCTCCAGCAGCGGCATGGCACGGTAGACGGCCCGAGCGGCTTCGGGGGCGTCCTTCCAGGCGACGACGATGGTGCCGAGCAGCGTCGACGGGACCACCGGCGGGGCGACCAGCAGGGGCCGGCCGGTGTCCATCAGGGCGGCCTCCAGCACCTCCATCGCCATCTCGCGGCCGGGCTGGGCCCGCCCGACCACCACCAGGTCGGCGAACCGGCCGTATTCCGTTATCCACTGCGCGTCGCTGCCGGTTTCCACCGTGAACTCGGCCGAGATGCCCTCGCCGGGGCGACTTGCGGTGCGCGGAATTCCCTTGCGGACGCAGAAATCCTCGACTGCCTGCCAGGCGCGACCTTCGACGTCCTTGCACTCGTGCTCCAGCTTGTCGACCACGCCCTGCACCGCGCCGCCGCCGCCGAGCCCGCCGGTGGACATCGAGATGACGACCTCGGTTACGTCGACCCGCACGTGCAGGAACTCCAGATGGGCGTCGAAGGGCCTGGCCGCCAGCAGCGCCGTTTCGAACACCGCCTCGTCCAAAGCGGCACCGGTCGCCGGGACCACGATGTATCTGTACATGGGGCTCTCCTTTCCGCGGCGGACCACGCGGCCGCGACAGCCAGGCACGTCATTTGAGTTAAGCACGGAACGCCGCCAATGTCGTGCATGATCCAGATCAATGCCGCCGCCGGGCGGCGGATCATGCTGGCGGTTTCGCCAAAACAGGGAGGGTGCGATGAACGCAGGCGACGTAATGACCCGTGAAGTCGTGACGATCTCCCCGGACACCCCGGTCCTCGACATCGTCAGGTTGCTGCTCTCGCGCGGCATTTCCGGGGTTCCCGTGATCGATGAGGAGGGTGCGGTGGTCGGGGTCGTCAGCGAAGGCGACCTGCTGCGCCGGGCCGAGATCGGCACCGAGAGGCACCGCGGCAGCTGGCGCGCGTTCTTCACCGGCACCGCCACGCTGGCGGAGGAATACGTCCGCTCGCACGGCATGCTGGCGAGCGACATCATGACGCGCGAGGTGGTGTCGGTGGAGCGCACGACCGAGCTCGGGGAGATCGCCGACCTGATGGAGGAGAAGCACATCAAGCGCGTGCCGGTGCTGGAGGATGGCCGACTGGTCGGCCTGGTCAGCCGCTCGAACCTGCTGCGCGCGTTCGCCTCCCAGCACGCCCGCCGCAGCGATGCGGCGGAGGAGGACGACGCCGCCATCCGCGAGGCGCTGCTGGCCGAACTCGGGCGGCAGACCTGGAGCCGGCGCGCCGAGAACACGGTGGTGGTCACCGACGGTGTGGTGCATCTGTGGGGGCTGGTGGCGACCGCCGAGGAGCTGCGCGCGCTGGAGCTGGCGGCGCAGGGTGTTGCCGGCGTGAAGGCGGTGCGCAACCACATGATCGTGCTGTCGGAAGAGCCCTACCCGCCGTTCCCCAATTCACTCCAGGCCTGACGCCGGCCCGCCCCTCTGGTGCCGGCGGGCCACCCCGGGGAGGGCGGTTCGGGGCCGCCGCAGGCGCTTCGGGGTTGCCTCCTCACCGTTTGCTGTGCATAGCTTGCGATGGGAAACGACCCCGGTGCGGACGTCCCGCAGCCCCGGGTGCACAGGCCGGAGGCGACAACCTGGCCGCGCAGGAGAGGAGTCCAGCAATGCTCAGGAACAAGGTTACCCGCCGCAAGGCGCTCACGCTCGGGGCCGCGGCCTCGGCGCTGCCGCTGGTGCACATGCGCACCGCCCACGCGGCCGGCCAGGTCTCCATCGCGCTATGGGACCACTGGGTCGGCAAGGCGGCCAACGACGTGATGCTGAGCCAGATCAAGGCGTTCAGCGACAAGAACAAGGTCGAGGTCAAAGCCGACTTCATTCCCTCGGCCAGCGGCCAGATCCTGATGGTGGAGAACGCCGAGGCGCAGGCCAAGGCCGGCCACGACATCTACGCGCTGTCGGTGTGGGAGGTGCACGCCCACGTCGATGACCTGGAGCCGGTGGATGACGTGGTGGGACGGCTGATCGCGAAGTACGGCCCCACCAACGCAGCGGTCGAATACTTGTGCAAGGTCAAGGGCCACTGGCTGGCCGTGCCGGGATCGTCGGGCAGCCAGACCAAGGGGCCGGAGGGGCGCATCAGCATTCTCAGGGATGCCGCCGGGCTCGACGTGGTGAAGATGTTCCCGCCCTCCGGCAACCACGCCCCGGGCCTGGATGCCTGGACCTGGGATGCCTGCCTGAAGGCCGCCGAGGCCTGCTTCCAGGTCGGCAAGCCGTGCGCCTGGGGCCTGGGCACGACCTCGGATTCGACCGACTGGACCGGCGCCTTCTTCGCCGCCTACGGGGCCGAACTGGTCGATGCCAAGGGCAACATCACGGTGAGGTCCGACGCCGTGCGCCACGTGCTGGAACTCTCCCAGCGCCTGGTCAAGGTGCTGCCGAAGGACGTCGTGAGCTACGACGACGCCTCGAACAACCGGGCGCTGATCGCCGGCCAGAGCGCGCTGATCTTCAACCCGCCCTCGCCGTGGGCGGTGGCGTTGAAGGATGCGCCGGCGATCGCCGCCGACACCTGGCACTTCCCCTCGCCGGTCGGGCCGAAGGGGCGGTTCATCCCCTACCTCCCGTACTACTGGGGCGTCTGGAACTTCGCCAAGAACAAGACCGCCGCCAAGGAACTCTGCGAGTGGCTGATGCAGCGCGAGAACGTGGAGGCGCGCGAGAACGCCACCATCGGCTTCGACCTGCCGCCGTTCCAGAGCATGCTCGACTTCAAGATCTGGGAGACCGCCGAGCCGCCGAAGGGAACTCTCTGGAACTACCCGAACCATCCGTGGTTCAAGCAGACTGCCAACATTGCGGCCATGCCGGCGCCGCCGGAGATCGCCGTGCAGATCTACAACCAGGGCACCATGCCGACGATGCTGGCCAAGCTGCTGAGCGGCCAGTCCATTCCGCAGGTCCTCGATTGGGCGGAAAACGAACTGGAGAGCTTCAAGCGCGGCTGATAGCGAGGCCGCTCCAACGAATGGGTTCCAAGGGCCTCTCGGCCCTTGGCGGGGTCCAGGGGCAGAGCCCCTGGCCTTCAGGTTCAGAGAGGAGGAGTCCACTCGATGTTGAGCAAGGTCACGCGCCGCAAGGCACTCAAGCTCGGCGCCGCGGCGTCGGCGTTGCCGCTGGTGCACATCCGCACCGCGGGCGCGGCGGGCAAGGTTTCCTTCGCCATCTGGAACCACTGGGTGGAGGACGCCAACAATGTGCTGAGGAAGCAGCTCGCCGCTTTTGCCGACAAGAACAAGGTCGAGGTGCAGGGCGACTTCCTCGACCCGACCAGCAGCGGCCAGTTGCTGATGACCGAGAACGCGGAAGCGCTCGCCAAGGCCGGGCACGACGTCTACTCCTTCCCCACCTGGGAAGTGCAGAACCATGTGAACGACCTGGAGCCAGTCGACGACCTGATGGCGCGGCTGGTGGCCAAGCTTGGTCCGACCAATCACGTGTCCGAATTCCTGGCCAAGGACAAGGGCCATTGGCTTGCCGTCCCCTGCTCCACCGGCGGCGAAATGAAGGGGCCGGAGGCGCGCATCAGCATCATGAAGGAGGCCGCCGGCCTCGACCTCGTGCAGATGTTCCCGGCCCACCCGGGTCCTCAGCCGGGCACCGAGACCTGGACCTGGGATGCGCACCTGAAGGCCGCCGAGGCCTGCGACAAGGTCGGCAAGACGTTCGGGATCGGGCTCGGCACGACCTCGGATTCGGTCGATTTCGCCGGCTGCCTGTTCGCCGCCTACGGCGCCGAACTGGTGAACGCCAAGGGCGACATCACGGTGAAGTCCGACGCCGTGCGCCAGGTGCTGGAGCATGCCCAGCGCCTGGTCAAGGTGCTGCCGCCGAACGCCGTGGCCTACGATGACACCTCGAACAACCGTGCCATCATTTCCGGCCAGAGCGCGCTGATTTTCAACCCGCCCTCGCCGTGGGTGGCGGCCAAGCGGGACGCGCCGGCGATCTCCGCCGACATGTGGCACTTCACCGCGCCATCCGGCCCGAAGGGGCGGTTCATCGCCTACCTGCCGTATTTCTGGGGCGTCTGGAAGTTCGCC
>Ga0326727_10026942_pt1 | contig 10602 bp, 5 predicted proteins | sample MB2enrmetagenome_FD_207643 | JGI IMG/M metagenome (GOLD analysis project Ga0326727, IMG submission 207643) | Lab enriched peat soil microbial communities from McLean, Ithaca, NY, United States - MB29MY | ecosystem: Environmental > Terrestrial > Soil > Wetlands > Peat | place: USA: New York... | reverse complement strand
TCAAAGACCACATCGTCGCCGGTCTTGAGCTTGCCGACCACAGCGTCGAATTGTTCCCGGGTGCCGGTGGGCTGCTTGTTGATGCGAATGATGACCAGGCCTGGCTGCAGCCCCTGCAGGTCGGCAAACGAGCCCGACCGCACCGACTGGACGATCACGCCGGGCGAGTGAATCGCCTTGGTTGTGGCTGGAGAGGCCTCGCGCACCACGATGCCCAGTTTGGATTCGCCGACGTCGCCCTGCTCATCCTGGTCCTTGGTCGCCGCCTGGTTGGGCAAGTCGGCGAAGACCTTGTCGCGGTCGCCGATGGTGACCGTGGTATCGGCCGGCTTGCCGTCGCGGATGTACCCCAGCCGGATGGTCGAGCCCGGACGGCGGCTGGCAATCTCATTGACCAGGTCGTCGCCGTCTTTCACGGTGCGGCCGTCCACCTGGGTGATGATGTCCCCAGGCTTGAGGCCGGCCTTCTCCGCGGGGCCGCCGGGCTGGATCTGTTGCACCAGCACGCCGTTCTTGAAGCCGTAAACGCGCTGCACAGCGCCTGAGAGTCCCTGCCTGAACTGAATGCCGATGGAACCGCGCGTAACCTTGTGGCTGGGACTGATGAGGTCGTTATAAATATCGACGACGGTGTTGGACGGCATGGCGAAGCCGATGCCCTGGTAACCGGCCGACTGGGTGTAAATGGCGGTGTTGACGCCAATCACTTCGCCATCCATGTTCAACAGCGGGCCGCCCGAGTTGCCAGGATTGATGGCCGCGTCGGTCTGAATGAAGTGCTGGAACTGGCCGCTGGCGCCCGGCTCAATGGTCCGGTTCTTGGCCGAGATGATGCCGGCGGTGACGGTCTGCGCCAGGGCGAAAGGACTGCCGATAGCCTCAACCCAGTCGCCTACCTGGGTGCTATCGGAGTTGCCCATCTTCACCGTGGGCAGCGGACTGCTGGTGTCGATCTTGATGACGGCCAGATCGGTGGCCTTGTCGGTGCCGATGACGCGCGCCGGACGGCCCAGGTCCTGGTTGTCGGGGTCGGTAGAGAGCTTTACGTAAATCTTGTCGGCCTTCTCGATCACGTGGTTGTTGGTGATGATGTAGCCCTTGGGATCGACTATGAAGCCCGAGCCGAGCGACTCGCGCACCTGGCCGTCGTCGGGGCCCTCCTGGTCGGGAATCTGGCCGCCAAAGAAGCGGTTGAAGAAGTCCTGAAAGTTGCCCTGGCCGTCGCCCTGCGGCTGATCTTCCTGATCGTCGTCGGGATTCTGGGGATTGGGCTGAACGCGGCCTCGAGGCAGACGGCGGGGCCGGTTGGCCGACTGCTTGGGCAGGGTCTGGGTGTTGATGTTCACCACCGCCGGGCCCACAGCCTTGGCAATCTTCACAAACTCATTGGGAGCGACTGTGGAATTGAAGACCTTCAGGGGAGTTGCGTCGGTGCTGTCGTTCTGCTTTTCCTGCCCGCGAACCCCGTGCGCAGCAAAGGAGCCGGCCACAATGGCGGCCGAGAGGGTGGCAAGCAAGACAAAGGTTGAAGCGAGACGGCGCGCGCGCAGCCGTTCGAAAAGCGATTTCATAGATTCGATAACCTCGTCGGGTGACCGGCCGTGCGGCCGGGAAGTTCAATGCACCAATACTCAGTATAGCCAGTTGTGCGCAAATTCGCCTGCCCTGGCTCGGAGCGACGAAATGACTCCCTGTATATAGACGGAGATGCGGCCAGGTTCGGTCAAAAGCGGGGAAGGCGCTCCGAATCGGCATGGTAACATCCGGAATGGATTTCGCCTGGAAGACGCCCAAACCGATAGCCGTCGTGGCCATGGCCGTGGTGGCCGCAGCCGCGAGCGCGACCGCCGGTCTCGCACAACAGAGCTCGACCCCGCCCGCACCGCAGCCTTTCGTGCCCGGCATACTGGATCGCCTGAACGCGATGATGTCCGGAGGACCCGGCGCCTGGACGCCGGAGCAGTTGGCGGCCATGGCGCGGTTGCGCGACGCCGCCATGAAAGACTCTTACGCCCTTGACGAATTGCGCCACTTGACGGACAACATCGGGCCGCGCATCAGCGGCTCGCCCCAGGCGCAGCAGGCTGTTGACTACGTGGCCGCCGAGATGCGCGCGCAGGGCGCGACGGTGACGCTCGAAAGAGCGATGGTGCCGCACTGGGTGCGCGGCGTGGAGACAGCCGAAGTGGCGGCCTGGCCGGGCCAGGCGCCGGGAACGACGCAAAAGGTGGTGCTGACCGCCCTGGGCGGCAGCGTGGCCACGCCTGCCGACGGGCTTACCGCGGAAGTAGTGGTGGTGGACAACTGGCAACAGCTTCATGACCTGCCGGCGGGAGCAGTGCAGGGTAAGATCCTGCTCTTCAACCACAAATTCGACAAAGAACTAGCGGCGACCGGCGGCGGCCTGAACGCCTATGGCGGCGGCGTGGTCTATCGCGGGGCAGGGCCCATTGCAGGCGCGGCTGTGGGCGCCGTGGCCGTGCTGGTGCGCTCGGTGGGCGGAGCGGATTTCCGGCTGCCGCATACGGGCCTGACCCAGTACGCGCCGGATGTTCCCAAGATTCCCGCCGCGGCAGTCGCTGCCGAGGACGCGGACCTGCTTGCGGACCTTACCGCGCAGGGGCCGGTGAAGCTGCACCTGACGCTGACGCCGCAGACGCTGCCAGACGCCCAAAGCTACAACGTGATTGCCGACTGGAAGGGAACCGAGCATCCCGAGCAGGTGGTGATTGTGTCGGGACATCTCGACTCATGGGACCTGGGCACGGGCGCAATCGACGACGGCGCGGGCGTAGTGGTGTCCATGCAGGTGATTCACCTGCTGCATGAGCTGGGCCTGCATCCCAGGCGCACGGTGCGCTGCATTGCCTGGATGAGCGAAGAGGAAGGCTCGGAGGGCGCGGCCGCCTACATGACCGACCACGCCAACGAGATCGCAAACCATATCGGCGCGGTCGAGAGCGACCTGGGCGCGGACCACCCTACCGGCATCTTCTACGCCGGCAAGCCGCAGCTTGGCCAATGGCTGCGGCCGGTGGCGCAGGTGCTCGACGCGATCGGCGCGGAAACTCTGACCGGCGCTCCTGAAACCGGCGAGGATATCGGCGGGCTTACGGAGAAAGGCGTTCCCAGCTTCGCTCCGATTCAAGACAACCGGTTCTATTTCAACTACCATCACACCGCGGCCGACACATTCGACAAGGTGGACCCCAAACACCTGGGCGAGAACGCCGCGGTGATGACCGTGCTGGCTTACGCGCTGGCGGATTCAGCGGAGCCGGCGCCGCGGTGAGAGAGGCAGGGAAGAGGGAACAGGGAACGGGAACAGGGAACAGGGAACAAGGAACAGGGAATAGGGAACAGGGAACAGGGAACGGGGAACAGGGAATTAGGACTAAACACTTTTGCTCTGGGAGGGGCCGGTGGAATCCTACTCGTTCTAAGTCAAGTAAGCGTCGGTTCCGGATACCCGGTATTTCGGGCGTACGCGCAAGAAGGACCCAGACAACGCAATCTCTCCCGTGAGCAATTGCTGGTTAGCGCTGCCGTGCCCATGACAGCGAGCGCAGCATCTGAATACATACGACGAGATACCAGAGGCCAATGGCCGGGCCAAGGTCGAAGAATCCTCTATTCTGCGGCGGCCATGGGAATGTGATGAGGTGCAGTGTCATCAAGCCTGCAGCGAGCGCCAATCCCGCGAATGCAAAGGTGGGGCCGAAGCGGGGATGCCACCACATCGCCAGCGCAAAACAGCCGGTTCCGCAACAGAGAAAGGCATCCCAGGCGACGTCAAAACCGAGCCAGATGGCGCGCGTTTCCATGGGCACAGGTGCGTTGGGCTGGGCCACCGCGAATGCCAATTGAATCATCCCCATCATGGAGAAGATACCGCCTGCCAGCATGTTCATAAACATGCCGAGTGAACTGGATGTCAGCGGCCCGTCGAGGTCCAGAAACGTGCGGAGGCCGAAGACGGCGATGCAGAAGGCAGGCCCGAAACCGGCGACGAGCACAGCCACGGCCTGCACAGGCAGTCGCCCGATGGCTATTAGTGCGTACGCCAGGCATGCAAAGAATCCGGCGACGATGCCCGCACGGATTGTGGGTAGATTGCCGGCATTTGGGGAATCACTCATGGTAGCCCCACCTTGCCTTGTTGAGGCAGGCGACACCGCGCTTCCTTCATCCGAAGAAGAAGCTTGGACTCATCAGCGAGGCGCCGGTAAGAATGTTAGGTAGCTTATCTCCTGCTGGTTCCATGTGTCGAGTGGGCGGGACGCAGGTTTCAGAAAGACTGGAACAGTGTTCCGCTTATCTCTGTGTCGGCCTGCACAGTTCGGAGATGAATGCGCAATGCCGGGCGTCCGCAGTTGGCGATCTCGACCATCAGGCGTTCCACTCGAGGAAGTTGCGACGCTGCAGTTCCTCGATGGTGTGTTGGCCGCCAGGAAAGAACGCAGCGGCCCGCCCTCGTCGTCGTAGTGGGCGACGATCCGCTCCTGGTCAGGGCTTTTCCAGGCATCCGCTACTTCCTGGGCAAGCTGGCTCATTGAGCCCAACATCGGGATGATTCGGAGTTCCGGACGTGTGGTTGCCTTTTGGGTGGTTGCGATTAAGGGACCAAGTCGGTCTTTTTATTCCCTTTTCCCCGATCTCCGGTGCCTGGCCCCTGCTTCTCTCACGCTTCATGCGCCGTGGGCACGTGCGGTTGCGGGACCAGTTCTGTGAGCGCGATGCCTGCGAGGATGAGCAGTGCGCCGGACGCGGGGCGCAGACCAAGCCGCTCGCCAGTGAATAGAAACGACGTCATCCAGGCAAAGACGGGCTCCAGCGTGAGCAACAGCGCGGTGTGCGTCGGGGGCAGGATGGACTGCGCCCAGCTTTGGATGGAGAACGCGGCGGCAGTAGCGAGCACGGCAGCAATGGCGAGAGCGATGGCCAGGCGGGGAGTCCAGGCGATGTGCGGATGCTCGATCAGCGGCAGGCTGATGGCCATGAAGACTGCGCAGAAGCCTACCTGGAGCAGCGCCAGCGGCTGAAACGGAATGCGCGGCGATACATGGCTGAGCGCCAGGCAGTGGAAGGCGAATCCGATGGCGCAGCCCAGCGTGAGCACGTCGCCCATGTTGATGGAGGTCAGATCGGGCAGGAGGCTCATCATTTCGCCCCGGCCGGAGGCCGGCCCATTCTCGTGAAGGCTAGATGGCACGGTCAGCAGCAGAATTCCGATAAAGGCCATTGCGGCGCCGACGAAGGCATTCCAGCGCGGCGGCCGGCCACCGGGCGGGCGCAGGCCAGGGACCGACGAGAAGAGCGGTACCAGCACGACTACGAGGCCGGTAATGAACGCCGACTTCGACGGCGTGGTGCGCGCCAGGCCGGTGGTCTGGAACTGATAGCCGACGGCGAGGCACAGGCCGACCAGCGCTCCGGCGCCCAGTTGCCAGCGATGGATGCCGCGCCAATAACGGTGATACGCGATGGCCAGCACCAGGAAGGCCAGCGTCATGCGCGCCAGGTTGAAGGCGGCGGGCGAGGAGTCGGCCAGCGCACCCTTGATGACCACAAAGGTCGATCCCCAGACGGCAACCACGAAGGTCATCAGCAGGTAGGCGCGCAGCTTCATCTGTCTGGATTATGCAGGATCGACGACAGCAGTTTCGTCGCTGTTAGTCCGCATGTTACTCGGCGCTGCCCACATACGCTTCCTGCCCGGCCACAAACGTCCCCAGCACAACGGAATACAAAAGGCCGGGCGCGCCCCCGGCATAGAGGTCGCGGTCGACGAGGATAAAGTCCGCGTCATAACCGGGAATCAGCTTGCCCTTGTGCTTCTCGGCAAACTCGGCGTAGGCCGAACCCTGTGTGTAGGCATAGAGCGCCTGGCCGCGTGTGATCTTGTTCTGCGGGAAGTAAGTCTTTGTGCCCTTCTCGTTCATGCGCGTCACGGCGGCATAGAGCCCGCGAAACGGTGTAATCGGTTCCACAGGGTAGTCGGTGCCAAAGGCCAGCGGCACGCCGGCGTCGAGAAACGCCTTCCACGCGTAGGAGTAGGCGGCGCGCTTTGGACCCAGGCGGTCTTCGGCCCAGTTCATGTCCGTGAGCAGATGGCAGGGTTGCATGCTGGCGATCACGCCGAGCTGCCTGAAGCGCGGAATGTCGGCGGGATCGACAACCTGGGCGTGTTCGATGCGGTTGCGCGCGGTCCTTGAGATGCCAGGCTGCGCATAGGCATCGAGAGCCATGGCGGCGGCCTTGTCGCCGATGGCGTGAAAGCCCAATTGGAAGCCGGCCTCGGCCCGCTCCAGCGCCATCTTATTCAGTTGCGGCTGCGTGTATTGGGGCAGGCCGGTATTGCCTGGGTCGTCGCTGAAGGGCGCTTTCATGGCCGCTGTCCGCGAGCCCAGTGAGCCATCCATGAAGCCTTTCAGGAAGCCGGTGTGGAGCATCGGATCGTTGGCATCGTGATGGGTGCGCATCTGCTTGAGCCGTTCGAGCGGAGCGCTGAAGGGCAGCCATTCCGTTATGCGGAGATGGAGCCTGCCCTCCTTTTCCATCTCTTCATAGATCAGGAAGTCCTGCCAGTCGCTGAAGTCCTGCACGCTGGTGACGCCGTGCGCCAGGGCGTCGGCGATGGCGAGCTCATCGCCGCGGCGGCGCTCGTCGTGGCTGGGCGGTGGAATCACCTTGTAGATCAGCTCCTGCGCCGATTCACGCAAGATGCCGGTGGGCTCGCCATTAGGGTCGAGGTCGATGGCTCCGCCCCGCGGCGGTTTGGTCTTCCCGGTAATGCCGGCCGCCGCCAGGGCTGCTGTGTTGGCGATGGCGATGTGGCCGTCGATGCGATCGAGAAACGTGGGATGGCCGCCTGTGACGGCATCGAGATCCTGCCGGGTGGGCAGAGTCTTCTGTGCCCACAGCGTGTGGTCCCAGTTGCCGCCGGTGAGCCAGTGGCCGGCGGGCGCGTCTTTGGCAAAGGCGGCGATTTTGGCCTGCATCGCGGCCAGCGACTTGACGCCGGTCAGGTCAACATTCAGCTTGGTGCGGCCGGCGCTGCCAAGGTGGGTGTGGGCGTCGTTGAAGCCGGGAAAGATGAAGGTGCTGGTCCCGGCGGTGTTGATGTCGCGGAGAATGGTGTCTGGTCCGGCCAGGCGGGTGATCTCCTCAGTGGCACCCACGGCCAGCACCTTGCCGCCGCCGATGGCCATTGCCTGCACGGTGACCGGCTTGTCTTCGGCCAGCCCCTGGCCGGTGTAAATTACACCGTTGAAGAAGATGATCTCCGGAGGGGCGTTGACAGGCGGCGCGGGCATTGCCTTCTTCGGCGGCGTGTGTTTAGCTGGGGCGGTTTGAGCAGGACAAATCAAGGTGAGCGACGCGGCGGCACAGGCCGCGCCGAGCATTGCGGTGTAAACGCGCATGGGCGGAGTGTAGCAGAGCCGAGCGGCCGGGTTTGCCGGCATTCGGCGTCAGAATGGGGAGCGGGTGAACGCAGTGAATCAGATGCGGAATCCCGCTGAGCAACACCTCCCTCCAAATTACGAGGTTTCCATGATATACGAGTAATGAGCTGTAAAATGTGTGGTTCGAAGGTTTGAAACGGCTGCCGTGTGCGCATCCGTTTCGGTTCAGAGCCGGGTCTCCGCACCCAAGGACCTGTAAAGGTCTGGGTTGAAGCGTATACTCGCGTTTACACCCCCGGAGCTTGGCCTGACTGTAAGTTGTTGATTGGTAAAGCCTGGCGGCTCTGTGCAGAGTGGTTATCCGCTTGCAGTAAGTTAAAATCGGATCGATGTCCGGCATGGCTGTGTTTTCAGCGGCAAACTGGGCAGCAAAGCGGGAGTGCAGGCTTACGAGTTGGGGGGAGCCATGGGGAACCGGTCCGAGGCGATCGTGACAGCCGGTAGCGAGCGGCCCTCGCGTTTGGCGTGGCGCGCCCTTCCCTTCATTCTGCTGGTGCTGGCAGGTCTGTCAATGGCCGTCGCGCTGCGGCTGTTTGCGCCGCGCCTGATCGTCAGTTCCCGGGTCGAGCAAGTGCTGATCTTCGCGGCTGGAGCTTTAGCCGCCGTTCTGGTGCTGCGCCTGATGGTGCAGCGCGAGCATCGCGTGGCCCTGCAACTGGTGGTGAGCGAGATCGCGGGCGAAACCGCCTCCCCGGAGATTGCGGCCATGCGTATTCTCGAGGCGCTCTGTGTCTCACAGGGCTGGGACGTAGCCCTCCGGTGGGAGGTCAATGAAGAGGAGAATCGCCTTGAATTCTGCTCAGCCTGGGGTGCGCCAGGGCGTGGCACAGAAGCGCTTATCCAGGAGACAAAGGGGCTGAAGCTTACCAGCGACGATCTCGCAGGACGGGTCTGGGTGGAAGGGCACCCGGCATGGATCTCCGATCTGACCTCAATGCCTCTCAGCCCGCACGCGCAGGCCGCCCAGCGCCACGGCATGGTTTCGGGATGCGCAATTCCCGTGCGCGTGGGCAACGAGGTATTGGCGGTGCTCGAGTTTTATTGCCATTTCAGCCTGCGCGAGAATCGCGAGGCCATGGCATCGCTTGAAACAGTATCCACCGCGCTGGGGCAGATGCTGGCCCGTTCCCACGAGCGGAGCCGGGCCGAGAAGCTCTATCGCCAGCAGGAAATCCTGCTCGACTCGATCGCCGACGGGATTTGCGGTCTGGATAGCCATGGCCTTGTCCGGTTCGCCAACACGGCTGCCGCACGTCTGCTGGGCGCGACGGCCTCCAGCCTGGCCGGCAAACAGGTGCATGAGCTGCTTCACGGCTCTGCTCCCTCAGGCAGCGAATGCGGTGCAGATTGCATCCTGCTGAGCGCTACTGGCCGGATGATGGCTACCGCTTGCCAGGACACCTTCTACCGCCTCGATGGCACTTCCTTCGCGGTTGACTATGCGCTGACGCCCATCCTCGATCATGACGGCTATTCCGGCTCGGTGCTCAGCTTCCGCGACATCAGCCATCGCTACGCTCTCGACCGCCTCAAGGACGAGTTCATCTCCACCGTGAGCCACGAGATGCGCACCCCGCTTACCTCCATTCGCGGCGCGCTGGGCCTGCTCTCAATGGGCGCACAGGACAAGATGACCGAGAAGGAGGCCAACCTTCTCCGCATTGCCCTGGCCAACTCCGACCGCCTGATTTCGCTGATTAACGACATTCTCGACCTGGAGCGCTTCCAGAGCGGCCTGGAACCAATGGCCTTCCGTCAGGTCCAGTTGGCACAGATCGTCCGCCAGGCCATTGACGGCATGCAGCCGGTGGCCGATGCCGCGGGCGTGCACCTTGTCCAGGACACAACTCAGGTAGAGATTGCGGCCGACCCCGGCCGCCTGCTTCAGGTACTGACCAACCTGCTCTCTAACGCCGTCAAGTTCTCTCCGCGCGATTCCACTGTCTCAGTGATCGCGCGCCCCGACGTCAGCGGCGTCAACCTCTCTGTGATCGACAATGGCCGCGGCATACCCGCCGATAAACTGGAGGCTGTCTTCGGCCGATTCCAGCAGGTGGACGCCTCGGACTCCCGGCAGAAGGGCGGAACGGGGCTGGGCCTGGCCATCTGCCGCACCATTGTCCAGCGTCACTCCGGCCGCATCTGGGCGGAGCGCAACCCCGCCGGCGGCTCCATCTTCCGCGTCTTCCTGCCGTATCAGCCGGTGGCCATGGATACGCCTTATTCCATTTTCAACCGGGAAATCGGCCGCGCCTCGGTGCGTTTGCTCGATGTGGATTCCATCGCGAAGCCGCATCTGGCCAAGCAGGGCATTCACTAGCGGACCAAGCAGTCTCTATTGTTCCGCCGCCCACTCCGCCATCGCCAGCGTCAGCAGCAGCACCCGCTTCAGGCCCACCTCGCGATCCTTGGCGCTATACCATTCGGCCTGGGTGTGCGCTCCGCCGCCCTCGCCTCCCGCGCCCAGAGAGATGGCAGGAACGCCCAGCGACAGCGGAATGTTGGCATCGGTCGAGCCTAGGCGGAGATCGGTGTGCAGACCGAGGTGGCGATCCACTCCGCGCAGGATTTCCAGCAGCGGAGAATCTGCGGGCAGGTGCGACGCGGGACGGTCGCCAATCTTGTCGATGGAAAAGCTCAGCGGCCCGCGCGAGCGTCCCTGGCTGGGCAAAGCCAGGGTATTGCAATGCTCGACCGCATCTTCGACCGCGCGATAGAGAGCCACCTCCAGCCGCAACAGCTGCTCCGCGCTGGTGGAGCGGAAGTCGATGGACGCCGCCGCCGACTCAGGGATGGAGTTTACGCTGGTGCCGCCGTGGATGGTACCCAGATTAAGCGTTGTCCGCGGCTCTTCCGGCAGCGGCGTCTGGGCCAGTGCGGACAAAGCGGAGACCAGCGCGACGATGGGATTAGGTGTGCCGGCGTCAGTAAAGCTGTGTCCTCCGGGCCCTGCGATCTTGACCAGATAACGGCGGCTGCCCAGGGCCTGGGTGACGGCCGAGTCCGCGCCCGCGCCGTCGAGAACGATATGGGCCGCAATGCGGCCAGCCAGCGCGCTCTGGTTGTAGAAATGCCGCACGCCGCGCAGATCGCCCTCGCCCTCCTCGCCCACGTTGCCCAGAAAAACCACCGGCGC
>Ga0326727_10026941_pt1 | contig 10602 bp, 7 predicted proteins | sample MB2enrmetagenome_FD_207643 | JGI IMG/M metagenome (GOLD analysis project Ga0326727, IMG submission 207643) | Lab enriched peat soil microbial communities from McLean, Ithaca, NY, United States - MB29MY | ecosystem: Environmental > Terrestrial > Soil > Wetlands > Peat | place: USA: New York... | reverse complement strand
GGGATAATGGAAGATGTAAGTTCAGAAAGCACCTGAAAATCAGTGATAAGATCGTTTTGGGTCTCTATTAATTGCTGATCAATATTCATAAGTTCTGCCTGCAGGGCATATGCGCTTGAAGAAAGAATGGCACCATTGGCCACATCAGATTGGACTTCTTTAAGTTTCGATTCCAGTTGGCTTTTATTACTTTTCAGTATCTCTTCATTTTTTTGAAGCATAAAGATGCTGAAATAGGCCTGGTTGATCCTGCTTTTCAACTGGTACAACTCAACCTCGATGCTTTTTTGGTCTGACTGAAGGTTGACTGCCTCCAATTGTTTCTGGTATCCGGTTATATTGCCATCATAGATCGATTGATTCACATCGACAGTGACCTTGTACATGTCCTTGTTGATTTCAGGAAATTTGATGAAAGAAAACTGCGCAGGCAGGTTTAGCTTTAGTTCCGTTACATCCGACTGAAGTGATGCACTTCCGTTCAGGTTCATTTGCGGCAAATAATTTTTATTGAGGTTATTAATCTTCAGCTCATTCGATTTTTCCAGCATGCCTGTTTGACGTGCCATTGGATATGTCTTTTCTGCCTGCCGGTAGCATTCATAAAGAGTCACCGTATCGGATTGCCCGTAAACAATAAATTGTATCAATAATGAAAGCAGCAGGAATGCGATTCTTTTCATTTTTTTCTGATTGTATTCATAATTAACTGGGGAAGTGTTTCCTTCCTTTTTTCAATAAACTGATCATATTGCTCATCCGAAAAATCAAAAATATTCTGCAACATTGGTCTGGCAACCACCGGAAATATGCACAATGCAAGAACATTAATGAAAAGTTCCCTGGCATCAATCTTCTCTAACTTCACGTCATACATGGATTTTTTCATCCGGTCAAATAACATTGAAGGCGGTACCGGAGCTGATTCAAAAACATTGATGATTTTTTCAGGATTTTGGTTCATTTCAGCGAGGATGAAACCGGGGATATAAGAATTTTTCTGGAGAAAGCCTATATACTCGCTGATCAGATTCTTCAATTTATTTTCAAATGAAATATCGGCATCAACAGTCATGAATAATTTTGCAAAGATTTCCCGGAATGCAGCCTTAAAAACTGCATCAAACAAGTTTTCCTTGGTCCTGAAATAATAATGTAACAGGGCTTTATTGATCCCGGCTTCATCTGCAATCTCCTGCATGCGTGCGCCTTCAAATCCCTTGTGGTGGAAGATTGCCTTCGCAGCCTCTAAGATTCTTTCTTCAGTACTTTGTGTTTTTTTAACCATTAAGTTTAACTACTTGGTTAAACCAAATGGTCAAAAGTAACATAAATTTTAATTGGAAGAATAATTTTTGAAAATATTTTTCTCTTATATCAAATAACAGAATTATGAAACTACTTTCCCGGTTCGATTTTGATCTTCTGTCCGACCTGGACATGCTGGGTATTGGTGATATTATTCAGGGATTTAATCGAAGAAACGGTAGCATCATATTTTTCAGCAATATCCCAAAGGTCATCTCCTTGCTGAACGGTGTACCATATATATTTTGATTTGGGTAAAGGAGTAGTTTTTATATTTGAAGTGTCAGAATGACTCCCTGTTTTAACGTTATGTTCTTGTGAAAATGCTGTTTCCCTGGAGGAGGAGAGGATTTTTAATTTTTGTCCGACCAGGAGGTTCTGGTTTTTCAGGTTATTCCAGGCCATAATGTTTTGAACCGTGCAGCCGTGTTTCTGGGCGATAAGGGCCATACATTCACCAGCCCTTACTGTATAAACGATTATACTTTCAACATTTGATCCTGTGATATTCACTTTTTCTGGGTCTGGATCAGAAACGGGTGCAGAATAATTCTCTGAAGTGATGCTATCGGGGAATTTCGATCTGGCAGATCCATTATAGACGAGAAGTCTTTGCCTTGGTCTGACATAGCTTTTTTTCAAATTGTTCAGAGATTTCAGCTCATTGATGGTCATATGGAATTTCTTTGCAATTCCTGCCAACGTTTCACCATTCTGTACCCTGTATTCACTGGTTGCACGGTTATTTCTCAAGGCCAGGTTCATCAGTGAATCCTTTTGAATTCCTGCTTTGGTTTTATAAGAATACAGTGCAGTTTCATTGTTGATAAAATCACCGATATGCGTTTTCCGGAGTCTTAACTTATAAGGTATTTCCGGGGTCGCAGGGATAAACCCTTGTTTGAATTCAGGATTAAGGAATTGAATTTCTTCATAAGGAATCTTTAACATCTCTGAGATCTGATTAAAGGTTAAAGGATTTTTAACCGTTACCGTATCGATCTCATAAAAAAGTATTCCGGGATCAATAGGATAAATTCGGTGTTCTGAAGCATAGGTCATAACATAGCTGGCCGCGATGAATGCGGGAATATAAGATCGTGTTTCTCTGGGTAGATATCTTTGGATGACCCAGAAGTTCTTGGCACCTCCAGCCCTGCGGATAGCTTTGTTAACATTACCGGCGCCCGAATTGTAGGCCGCTAATGCCAGTGACCAGTTTCCATAAATATCGTAAAGGTCGTTTAGGTGCTGGCAAGCGGCAATGGTCGATTTGACAGGATCAAAACGATCATCGGTATAAGAAGAAATTTTTAATCCATAAACCTTTCCCGTTCCATACATAAATTGCCATAATCCTTTTGCGCCTGCACGGGAATTTGCTACAGGGTTGAGTGCAGATTCAATCACAGCAAGATATTTCAGCTCAAGGGGCATATTGTATTTATCGAGTTGTTCTTCAAATAATGGGAAATAGATTTGTGATAAACCTAAAATACGTGCAGTCAGAGCTCTTCTTTTATAGGCATAGAGGTCAATAAATCTTCTGACATCGGCATTATAAACATATTCAAAGGGCGATTGAAGACTCATCCCGGTAATTCTTTCACGATAAACGGAATCTGTAAAATAAGGGATCTCACTACTGTTGGAGACTGAGTTTTCGTCAGCATTTGATTTCAGGTATTTGGAATTCTCAAATATCTTCAAGGTTGCAAGACTGTCGAGCATGGAAGCGACAGGGTCGTCTTCTACAAAGGATTTTTTTGCATTTGTTGTATCAGGTTGAACCGTGTCTTGCGCCCGGAGAAAAGGCGACAAAAACAATAAAAACAGGATAAGGATTTTCCTTTCGGCCATATATCGACAAAATAAATCAGTTATAAAACAGCTATTTGCAAATTTAAGAGATAAACAGGTACGAGCTGATAAAAAGAAGAAAATTGATTAACAATTGATTGTTAATGATGGCTATATCTTTTTTAATTGCATTCATTAATCCCCCTCCTTCCTGGGGGTCAAATCCCTTCTACATGGATGGTCACTTCAATATGATCCATTGTCCTTTTAATTGCTTCTTCGATGGTATCACAGAGGTCATGGGCTTCTTTGACGCTCATTGCAGAAGGAACGTTCAGGTGAAAATCAATGTAACGGTAATTCCCTGCTTTACGGGTGCGAAGCCCATGGTAGTTAACTGTTTCTGAACAGTACATGGTGATGATGTCATTAATATGGTCAACTTCCTGTTCTGAAAGTGACTCATCCAACAAGGGAGCATATGCTTTCCTGAATAAAATGAAAGATTCCCGGAGAATAAGCATAGCAACAAGGATAGCAATAACCGGGTCAAGATAATGGATTGACGGGCTTTTGATAAAATAACCAAGGATAAGCATCAGGAAAAGCCCTGAAGCAACTCCAAGTGAAGTATAAACGTCTGCCTTCAGGTGAAGTGCATCTGCCTCCAATGCAATGGAATCGTCTGTTTTAGCTTCTTTGTATATCACTCGTGAGACGAAAAAATTTATAATAGCTGAAATTACCATTACAACTATGCCAAGCCCGATTTTATCAATTATATTGGGATGCAATATCCTTCTGACAGCTTCAAAAATTATCCATCCCGATGCAATAAAGATTAGTATGGCTTCAGTGACCCCGGAAATATTCTCAAATTTTCCATGACCGTACGGATGACGTTCATCGGCAGGGGTATCAGAAATCTTGACTGAAAAGAATGAGATTACAGATGCCAGTAGGTCCATAAAAGAATGAATAGCTTCTGATAAAATGCTGACAGAACCGCTCAAAATACCCACCGTAATTTTGATCACTATCAGTAGTGAATTCGAAAAAACTGATAACCGGGCTACACTGACTTTCCTCGTCATTTCAAGTAGATCTTTTTTCAGGTCTCATTTGAGGGAAGAACAGCACATCCTGAATAGATTGGGAATTGGTCATGATCATGGTTAGACGGTCAATTCCGATGCCCATTCCTGCTGTTGGTGGCATTCCGAATTCCAGCGAACGTAAAAAATCCTCGTCGAGCAACATTGATTCCATATCCCCGCGTTTACCCAGTTCCAGTTGCGATTCGAATCTTTCACGCTGATCAATGGGATCGTTAAGTTCTGAGAATGCGTTGCATATCTCTTTGCCGTTACAGATAGCTTCGAACCGTTCTACCAATCCTTCTTTGGTACGGTGTTTTTTTGCAAGAGGTGACATTTCGACAGGGTAGTCAGTAATAAAAGTCGGTTGGATCAGGACAGGCTCACATTTTTCACCAAAGATCTGATCGATGAGCTTCCCTTTTCCCATGGTCGGATCAACAGATACATCCAGGTTTTTAGCCACTTCAACCAATTCCTGTTCAGTCTTTCCGGAAATATCCACGCCGGTAAAATGCTGAATTACCTCATACATGGTAAAACGTTTCCAGGGCCGTTTGAAATCGATTATATTTTCACCTGCGGGAACCTGTGTAGTGCCATGCAAGTCGATTGCGATCTTTTCTACCATTTCTTCGACCAGGTTCATCATCCATTCGTAATCTTTATAGGCGACGTACAATTCCATCTGGGTGAACTCCGGATTATGATAACGATCCATGCCTTCGTTGCGAAAATCCTTGGAAAATTCATAAACACCATCAAAACCACCGACGATCAATCTTTTTAAATACAATTCATTTGCAATGCGTAAATAAAGCGTCGTGTCGAGGGTATTGTGGTAAGTGGTGAAGGGCCGTGCTGCCGCACCTCCATATAAAGGCTGAAGTATAGGAGTTTCAACTTCAAGATAATTGCGGAAATTCAGAAATGATCGAATGGAATTAACAAGAATCGCTCGTTTCTGGAAAGTTTCCCTAATCTGGGGATTCACGATCAGGTCAACATAACGTTGCCGGTAGCGTTGCTCAGGATCAGTGAAAGCATCGAAAACGGCATCTTCTTTCTCTTTCACGATCGGAAGCGGGCGCAATGATTTGCAGAGAAGAATAAGAGATTTTACATGGATCGTTATTTCTCCCATATGTGTGATGAAGACAAAGCCTTTTACTCCAATGATATCCCCGATATCCAGTAATTTTTTAAAAACAGTATTGTAGAGGGTTTTGTCTTCACCAGAACAGATATCATCACGTTTAACGTACAATTGGATACGACCTGTGGAATCCTGGATCTCAATAAAAGAAGCTGCTCCCATGATCCTGCGGCTCATGATCCTTCCTGAAATGCTGACATCATGAAAAAGTGATTGATCTTCTGCAAATTTTTTCTTGATTTCTTCAGCATGTGCATTAATTTCAAACGTATCAGGCGGGTAGGGATTAATACCTAACCGTAAAAGTTCATTTAATGAGGTGCGTCGGATCAGTTCCTGTTCGCTCAGTGCCTGTGACATAGTTTCAGATTTTGGGCAAAGATAAAGAAAACTTGAATGTAAGATCTTATCCCAGTATGGTATGCAGTATATGATGAGATTTAACTTCCCTGAACCCCGGAACATGCAAGCCATAATAAATTAGGATCATTTCCAGCATCATATCCCGGATTTTTGCAGGGATATGGATCGAAGGACAAGCACCTTCAGCGGTCTGTAAAAGCTGAAAGAACAATTTGCTCATAACAGGATTCAAGTAATCAGGATGTTCCGGAGCATTTCCCTGAAAAATCCCTTCCCGGAGGTTCAGGAACAAGTTCTCTCCAGAATAATTTGACTGCGGCATGCACCCAAGATAACGGGTCAGCTGTAAAGAAAAAACAAGGTGGAACAATGTAAAATTATCATTAATACTATCCAGATGAATACAGGTTTGATAAAGAAATGAAAAGAGTTCGGGATGGGGGTCTTCTTCATGAATCGTTTTATACACAAGTTCGTTTATAAAGAGTGCAATTGAACTTTTTCTTATGTCGAACGGAATGGTCTGATATAGAAATGAATAACTTATCTCTTTCAAGGTCTGAAGTGAGGCTTTTTCCTTATGATAAACTACAAGGTCGAGAAGTGTCAGGGGCTGGAAAAGTCCGGATTTGATCTTAGCATTCTGTTTCCTGACTCCCTTCACAAGATAGGACTGAAGTCCGAATAGCTCGGTATAAATCTTTACAACATTGCTGGTTTCCGAGAATTTAGTTGCATGTAAGACGATTCCCCTGGTCTGGTGAAGCATTAATGAATAATGAGGATTTTGGTTACGATTTTCTGACTACCTGTATCATTGCCGGCATAAACCAGATAAACCCCGCTTTTAGCCTTTTTTCCACTGAAGTTTTTACCATCCCAAATCGCCAGACCCCCGTTGGCCTGGGTGGAAAATATGAGGTTTCCCGAAATATCAGTAATGCGGACCTGAGCATTGCTGACAAGGCCTTTGATCCCGATCAACCCGTCATAATCTTCTCTTACCGGATTGGGATAGGCATAAACGGTAGCGAAACTTTCACCTCCTTCGGTTGCAGTTCCATTATAAGAGATCAGGCCCTGGTCGGTGCCGATAAATACTTCCCCGGTTTCCGGATCAATTGCCACGGCAAGGATATTATTGGAAAAAAGAGGGCTGTTATCAGTTGTAAAATGTTCAATCTGTTGTGTTCCGTCTGCCGAGAAAAGATACAACCCTCCGCCTTCTGAGCCGATCCATTTACGGTTAGCACCGTCAACAGCTATAGCCGTTACTTTTTCATTTTCCATCAGGTATTGAACATAGAGTCCTTGCTGAACAAGGATCTGTTGAGCATCGAAATTTTGGCCCGTAAATATATTTTCAGGATTAAAGAAAACGCCAATACCTGCTTCAGTTCCAACCCACACCTCTCCATTTTTATCCACTGCCATTGCATAAACATATTGCCCGGGAATATCCCCGTTGCCTACTTGCTGGCTAAGCAGGATGGACTGGCTGTTTGCGGGATTAGTAGGATCTTCTTTAAAAACCAGCAACGGGCTGGTTATCGAACCTGCAATCCTTGTTACTACCCATTTCTGGTTACTATTGTCGATAATCATCTGGCCAAGGTCATCCTGTTGAATGATAGGCACATTATACCCGGTCCATTGCTGTGAACCTGAGCATGTTCTGCAATATTTTGAGATACAGTAGTTGTTATGTGAATTCACTACCCAAAGGTTCCCGTCGCTGTCGAATGCAGTGCCACTGACTCTAACGTCACTGGTATCCGGATCTGCGCTGTGATTTCTGAGTGTACTGTTTCCAACACCAAAATGGTCAACTTCTTTCCCATTATAAAATTCGAGCAATCCTCGAAAAAATGAACCGGAATAAACCCGTTTCGAATCACTGGGATCAACAGAAATGGTACAAAGATCTGTAATATTAGCCAGACCAGGATCTGTAGATGCAGAAATGTTAATCCAGGAATTGCCATCGTAGTGATAAATTGCAGCAGGATTGTATATTGGAGTATAAGAGAGGTCCCTTCCTCCTGGAACAACATAAACATCATTGCCAAACGTTGTAATGGCAAAAACAAGGGAGGAAAGAGGGCCACTGATATTGACCTGATTATAATTTCCAGAACTACTCAGGGATACAAGCCCTGCCTTGTTGTCGGCCACCCAAATAAGTCCACTATTGTCAAAAATGGCATCAGATGGGCTGGGGCTAACTCCGTTATAACTGTAAACTCCACTATAATTGTCAAAGTTCTGATCATAAAATTTCACAAAATAATTATAAGAAATTAGTAATTTACCGTAACACGATTCCATATGTTCAACAGGATTCGAAAAGTTTTGAACCCATTTTTCCCATTGACCATTTGAATAACGATAAAGAGAATCTCCTACTGGAGATGTCTGATATTCGCTTACAACAACCTGCCCGTTAAAAGTAATAATATGATCGTAAGTGCCTGTTGAAGTCAACCTTGAATCTATTTTCCAGGACTGATAATTGGCAAGATTGGCACTTTTGGCATAAGCAATATAAACGCCTTGTTTTGTAGCAGCAAAAAGGGTATCCTGATCCATTGTAAGGCCAAGAATGTTTACCTGGCCTCCGTTAGCCCCAATATAATAAGTGTCATGGACCTCCTGTTTGACCATATCCAGTACTACAATTCCAAAACCACAGCATAGATAAGCATATTGGCCTATGAAATAGATATCGTTAATGGTTTTATTTCCTAAAATGGAGGAACGTTTTATATCTGACATGTTAATGATCGTATTGTTTTGTAAAAGATCAATGTTTGCATCGGTATATGCGATAACCAATGTGTTGTATTGTGCGTTGTAGTTTATTGCAGAAATCCCGATATCAGACAGGCCGTTTATCTTGCTGATTCTTTGAACGCTGTTATCTTCTTTATCGTAATAAAAAATTGAATAAGGAGTTGCGCAGTAGATCCGGCTGCCGACTTCTTTAACGGCAATACATTGGGAATAGGGAAGATGTTCTCTCCATTGGCCGATGCCTGTTGTCTGGGTAAAACCAGTGATAGTGACCTGAAAAAGGAACAGGACGATAAAGAGATTTCGCATTGGTATCATGAAATGATTGTTAAGAAAAACATGGGTATGCGCATATTCAGATTAACTTGATTTTCCCCTTTTTATTGTGGGAAATATATGATTAAAGGATCATTCCGGCACCCATCGTTTCGTTGGTGGATTCATCAATCAGGATCAGGCTGCCGGTAATCCTGTTCACGGAATAGGGATCGTAAAACAAGGGTTTTGTGGTTTGTAACTCAACACAGGCAATATCATTCAGTCTCACAATTGTTGCTTCTTCCTGTTTTTCAAGAGTATTGATATTCAAAATATATTTGACCTTCCTGACTACACAACGCACATCGCGGCTCGTATGTTTAACTGTATATTTGCCATATACCTGTAAAGGGCGCAGATTCATCCAGCAAAGCATAATCTCAATCGTGGAACTTTCCTTTGGGATATTATTCTCCTGAACGATCATATCACCCCGGCTGATATCAATATCATCGGCAAGTGTAAGAGTGACAGACATGGGGGGAAATGCTTCTTTCTGATCTTTGTTAAATGTGTTTATGGACGTTATTTCTGAGTAAATCCCTGAAGGCAATACAAGAACTCGGTCGCCTTTGTGAAAAACGCCTCCGGCAATTCGGCCGGCATACCCACGGTAATCATGAAATTCATCGGATTCAGGACGGATGATGTATTGAACAGGGAAACGACCATCCATTAGGTTATTATCGTTTAAGACCGGAATATTTTCAAGTGCACTTAGTAGCGTCTCTCCATGATACCAATCCATATGCCCGGAGGGATCCACGACATTATCACCATGCAATGCGCTGATGGGAATGCAACGAACATCTTTTCCAGGAAATATCCGGTCTGAAAAATATTTAAAATCAGTTCTTATGCTGTTAAAAACTTCCTCTTTATAATCCTGTAGATCCATTTTGTTTATGCAGATGATAATATGAGGAATTTCAAGAAGGGATGCAATGTATGCGTGACGGTGGGTTTGTTCGGTCACGCCATTCCTTGCATCGATTAGGATGATGGCTGCATTGGCCGTCGAGGCGCCGGTTACCATATTTCTCGTATACTGAATATGTCCCGGTGTATCGGCAATAATGAATTTCCGTTTTGGAGTGGCAAAATAGCGATAGGCGACATCAATAGTAATGCCCTGTTCTCTTTCGGCCCTGAGTCCATCAGTGAGCAATGCCAGATTGAGGTGTTCACTTCCTTTTTTCAGGCTGGCTTTTTTAACAGCATCCAACTGATCTTCGAAAATGGATTTGCTGTCATAAAGCAAGCGACCGATCAATGTGCTTTTCCCATCATCTACACTCCCTGCCGTCGTAAAACGGAGCAATTCCATGTCAAGGTATGCTTTGTTGGAGAATTCGCTGCTGTCAGTCTGAGGATTTGTCATGCCTTCTTCCTGTTAAAAATATCCTTCTTTTTTACGATCTTCCATGGCGGCATCTGAACGCTTATCATCATATCTGCCGCCTCTTTCTGTAACACGCGTGGCTGCAATTTCCCTGATTATATCTTCCAGTGAGTTGGCAGTTGAAAGTGACAATCCTGTGCAGGTAATATCACCAACCGTTCGGCACCGTACTTTCCGGATCTCGATCTTTTCTTTTTCTTTCAGTTTCATGAAAGGCGCCCAGGCAAGCCATACCCCGTCACGATTAAAAACTTTCCGCTCATGTGTATAATAAATACTGGGCAGGTAAATGTTTTCATGATGGATGTATTGCCATATATCCATTTCAGTCCAGTTGCTTATGGGAAACACACGGAAATGTTCTC
>Ga0326727_10026940_pt1 | contig 10602 bp, 7 predicted proteins | sample MB2enrmetagenome_FD_207643 | JGI IMG/M metagenome (GOLD analysis project Ga0326727, IMG submission 207643) | Lab enriched peat soil microbial communities from McLean, Ithaca, NY, United States - MB29MY | ecosystem: Environmental > Terrestrial > Soil > Wetlands > Peat | place: USA: New York... | reverse complement strand
CTCGATCTGGAGCCCGCGGTCGATCTGGCGACGGTGAAGTACCGGACCACCGTGCGATGGGATTCGCTGGCCCACATGGAGCTGATCACGGCCATCGAAGAGCGGTTCGACATCGTCATCGACACCGTCGACATCGTGCGGATCAATTCCTTTCCGACCGCCGTGGCGATCATCGGTGGAAAATACGGCGCGGCGGCATGACTGGCCCGTGCTCCGGCTGCGGTTGACCATGCCCTGCGGCTTTTCCATTCCTGACATTCTGGGTCGGGTTGCGCCCTCCCGGCCGGCGATCCTGGACGACGGCGCCACCGGTTGGATCCGTTACGGCGCCTTGGCGACCCGGGTCGCCGCCGCCGCCCGGCGGTTGGCCTGCCCGCGCCGGTCCCTGGTGTTCCTTCCCGTCGCCAACCGCGTCGACGGGGTGGTGGCCTATCTTGGCCTGCTGGCCGCCGGGCATGTGCCGGCCCTGCTCGATCCGGCGCTGCCGGCCGGACTTATGGCCGCGCTGGCGGCGCGCTACCGCCCGGCCCGGCTGATCGGCGCCCCCGGGGAGGAGCGCTTGGAGGGTGCCGACGACGGGCCGATCCTGCACCCGGAATTGGGCTTGCTGCTGAGCACCTCGGGCAGCACCGGCAGCCCGAAAATGGTCCGCCTCGGCCTGGGTGCCTTGGGGCACAACACCGGCGCCATTGTCGAGGCTCTGCGGCTTGGGCCGAACGACCGCGCCGCCGCTCATCTGCCCCTGCACTACGCCTTCGGCCTGTCGGTGCTCAATACCCATCTGGCGGCGGGGGCCAGCCTGGTCCTGACCGAACGGACCCTTCTCGAGCAGGGATTCTGGGACCGGCTGCGCGACACCGGCTGCACTTCGCTGGCGGTGACGCCCTTTCACATGGAAATCCTCGACCGGCTTGGCCTCGACAGGGTGGCGCCGCCGACCCTGATGGTCATCACCCAGGCCGGAGGGCGGCTGGCGCCGGACCGGGCGGAGCGGATCCATCGCCTGATGGCGGCGCGTGGCGGCCGGTTCTACGTCATGTACGGCCAGACCGAAGCGGCGCCGCGCCTGGCAACCCTGCCGCCAGAGCGCTTCGCCGGACATGCCGGGTCGGTGGGCCTGCCTCTTGCCGACGGACGATTCGTCATCCTGGATGGGCACGGACGGTCGTTGCCGGCAGGCCAAATCGGCCAGGTCCACTACCAGGGACCCAATGTGATGATGGGCTATGCCTGCGGTCCCGACGACCTGGCGCTGGGCGATGTCATGGGCGGCCGGCTGCCGACCGGCGACCTGGGATATCTGGATGCCGACGGCTTTCTGTACCTGACCGGACGGGCGAACCGCTATGCCAAGATCGCCGGCCGGCGCATCAGCCTCGATGAGGTCGAAGGGATGGCCGAGACGACGGGACCGCTTGCGGTCGTCGAGACGGACGGCCGCCTGCTGGTCGTCGTCCAGGGGGGAGATGCCGACGACCTGGACGGGTTGCGCCGCCGCCTGGCCCGCCGGCTGCGGCTGCCGGCAGCGGCGCTGCGGACCCGCGCGGTGGACAGCCTGCCCGTCACTGCCAAGGGCAAGGTCGATTATCGCCGGTTGGCCGAGGAGGGGGCGTGATCGATCCCGCCGATCCAGTATCGGGAGACCTGGCCGCGCCAGCCGATGGGGATCAGGCGGCTTGGCGCCTTGCCGGCCTGATCGCCCTGACCGCCCACCATCAAGCCTGTTGTCCGGACTATGGGCGGGTGGTGGCCATCACCGCCCCCGGATTTCGCCAGGCCGGCGGTCCGGCCCAGTTGCCGATGCTGCCGGTCTCGCTGTTCAAAAGCCATCTGCTGCAAAGCGTGGAAGACGTGCGGGTGACCACCGTCCTGACCAGCAGCGGCACCACCGGCCCGGCGGTCAGCCGCATTGCCGTCGACGCGTCCACGGCGGAACGCCAGAGTGCCGCCCTGGCGGCTTCGGTGGAACCGTTTCTGGGGGTCGATCGGTTGCCGATGATCGTCCTGGACAGCAAGGCGGCCCTGACGGCGGCCGGCGCCATGTCCGCCCGGGCGGCGGCGGTCCTGGGCATGATGCGGTTCGGACGCCGCCACCATTTCGCCTTCGACGCCGGGATGGGGCTCGATCTGGCCGGTCTTGCCGCCTTTCTGGAACGGTTCGGTCGTCGTCCCTTCCTCCTGTTCGGCTTCACCTTCGTGGTCTGGCAGCATTTCCTGTCTGCCTTGCCGCGGTGGGCCGACCTGAGCCAAGGCCTGCTGCTGCATGGCGGGGGTTGGAAAAGGCTGGCCCGGCTGGCGGTCGACGACGCCACCGTCAAGGCCGCCTTGAAAGAACGCTGCGGCTTGGTCCGGGTGCGCAATTTCTACGGGATGGCCGAGCAACTGGGCGGCATTTTCCTCGAGGGGGAGGACGGCCTGTTGCATCCGCCGCCCTTTGCCGACGTGCTGATCCGCGATCCGGACAGTGGTGGTCTGGCGGAACCGGGCCAACCGGGGCTGATCCAGGTACTGAGCCTGGTGCCGCGCAGCTATCCCGGGCACAGTCTGTTGACCGAGGACATCGGCGTGGCCCCGGTGGGTGGCCGAAACCGGGGCTTTTCCGTTCTGGGGCGGGTCCACCGGGCACCGCCCAGGGGATGCGGCGACGTCGTGGCCTTTGCCGACAAAGGGGCACGGCCGCCATGCTGATGGCAACCACTGCCGACCTTGACGACGACACCCTGGCCGGGCGCCTGGCGGGGGTGGCCGCCGGACCCGTCCGACAGCCGTTTGACGCGCAGTCCCTGGACTTTCTCAAGGCCCTCGCCCGGGACATCCGGACCGACCCGGTGGCGTCCGTTTTTCCCGATCTGCGGGCGTTCGGCTTCTGGTGCCGTCCGGCCGCCATGCCGGGCCTGAAGGGCCACCTGGATTGGGGGGCGCCGTCCGACAGCGTGATCCTGCCCCGCGGCGTGGTGTTCCACCTGCCGCCCGCCAATGTGCCGACCTTGTGCGCCTACGGCTGGGTGCTCTCCCTGTTGGCCGGCAATCGTAACATCGTGCGTCTGCCCGGCCGCCTTGCCCCGTCGGCCCAGGCGCTGCTGCGCCTGATCGAACGGGGCCTGGACGATGCCCCCCGCCTGCGCGATCAGCAGTTGTTCCTGTCCTATGACCATGACGATGCCATCACCAGCCTGTTGTCGGCCCACTGCGATGTGCGCGTGGTGTGGGGTGGCGATGCCACCATCGCCCGCATCCGAGCCCTGCCCTTGCCGCCATTGGCGGCCGAGCTTTGCTTCGCCGACCGCTTTTCGATGGCGGCGTTCCGGGCCGGAGCCGTGCTTGGTCTTGCCGACGACGCCCTTCGGCGGTTGGCCGGACGGTTCCGCGACGACCTGTTCACTTTCGGCCAGCAGGCCTGTTCCTCGCCGCATCTGGCCGTCTGGGTCGGGACCGCCGACCATTGCCAGGCCGCCTCGGCGCGGCTCTACGGCGCTGTGGCGGCCATCGAGGGCGCCGGCGGCCAGGACGCGGCGACGATGGTGGCCAGGATGTCCCAGATCACCCGGGCGATCATCGACCATCCGGTCCGCGCCCTGACGTCCTTTGGTCCCCATCTGGTCGTGCTGACCCTGGACGGTTTTGCCGACCTGCGGGCCGATCCGGGGGACGGCGGGACCTTGTTCGAGTGGCATGTCGCCGACCTGCAGGCCCTGGTCCCCCACTTGCGCCGCAAGGACCAGACCTTGACCCATCTGGGGTTTTCGCAGGACGATCTGTTGCGGCTGGCACAAGGTGGGTTTGACCGGCTGGTTCCGGTCGGCCAGGCCTTGGCGTTCGATGTGCTGTGGGACGGACAGGATCTGCTGCGGGCCTTTTCCCGTTCGGTTACGCTGCGATATGCCGATGAAAGGGACGACTGTGATGGGCGGTAGGGACGGCGGTCCGGGGCGCGGACGGATGGCCGGCTGGCGGCAAGCCCTTCTCGCCGCCATCCTTGGGCTGACCCTGCTGGTGCCGCCGGCGGCGCTGGCGCGCGGTTCGGTGGACATCGGCTGTCTTTACCCGATGACCGGGCGGGCGGCGCTGTATGGCAAGGACAGCCTGGCCGCCGCCGAGATGGCCATCGACGAAATCAATGCGGAGGGCGGCGCGGCCGGCATGCCTCTCCGGCTTTTCGTCGCCGACGACCAGTCGAAACCGGCCTTCGCCTCGCGCATCGCCCGCCAATACATCGTCGAGCGCAAGGTCGATTTCTTGTGCGGGGGGATCAGTTCGACGGTCGGCCTGGCGGTCAGCAAGATCTCGCAAGAGTATCGGAAGATTTTCATTGGTACCGACCATGCGTCGTCGCGGCTGTCCATCGAGAACTTCCATCGCTATTACTTCCGTGTCTCGAACAGCGTTTTCCAATCCATGGCGGCTGGGGCGCGCTATCTGTCCGAACTGCAAAGGGAGAAAGGGTGGCACACCATCGCCTTCATCGGTCCCGACTATGAATACGGTCACGGCATGTGGGACGACCTGCGCGACAATCTGAACGCGCTGGGGGTGTCCTATCGGGTGGTGGGGGAATACTGGCCAAAGCTCTATGAACCGGACCTGACCCCCTACATTGCCGCCCTGGGCGAGGTGCATCCCGACATCGTCATCAACGGCCAGTGGGACGGCGACTGGATCGCCTTCGTGCGCCAGGCCAACGCCTATGCCCTGTTCGAACGGACCCGGGTGTTCAATTTCGATACCGGTGGCAGCTACGAGGTGATGGAGGCGCTGAAAGACGAGATGCCGCTGGGGCTGGTCTTGTCGACGCGGCACAACAACAATTGGCCCGATACCGAACGCAACCGCCGTTTCGTCAACAACTTTCACCAGCTGACCGGCCGCTATCCCAGCTATTCGGCGCATGGTGCCTATGCCGGCATGTATGCGATTGCCGCCGCCGTGCGCAGTGTCGGCGGAACGGCTGACACCGACGCGCTGATCCACGCCCTGGAGGGACTGCATCTGTCTCTGCCCAAGGATCCCGACGGGTTCCAGTCCTATATCGATCCGGCCACCCACCAGATCGTCCAGGTCCAGGCCATCGGCACCGTCGAACGCAACACGGCCTTTCCCCCCGCCACCGCCATGCTGGGGCAATGGAAAGTCTATCCGGCCGAACAGCTGATGCCCTGGCCGGAACTGCTGGAGCGCCGACGGCGCGACCACGCCGGCGAAGGTCCGCCGCTACAACAGTAGGGCCGGCGTCTCCGCCGCCGGCCTTTCGCTGCAAAGCGGTGAGACCTGCTCCACTCCGAGCATATTTATCATCCCCTTCGACGACCGCCGAGGACCCAAGGTGGGAGCGTTCAGCCGTCCAGTTTCAGCCGATTCATCCGCCGCTTCAGGGCATAGCGGGAAATGCCCAGGCTGTCGGCCGCCTTGCCTTTGGAACCGTCGGCCTGGCGCAACGCCTGCAGCAGGATATCCCGCTCGGTGGCCACCATCTGTTCGGCGATGCCGGACGGGCTGGAGTGGCACTGCGAAAGGATTTCCGGCGGCAGCAGGGCGGGATCGATGACCCTGCCGGGATGCAGGATGGTCAGCCGTTCGATCAGGTTGCGCAGTTCGCGGATGTTGCCCGGCCAGGCATAGGCCGTCAGGTCATGTTGCGCCGCGGCCGAAAAGCGGATCGGCGCGCAGCCTTCCGCCTTGGCCTGCAGACGGGCGAAGTGGTCGGCCAGGCACAGGATGTCGGCGCGCCGTTCGGTCAGCGACGGCACCACGATCGGCACCACATTCAGGCGATAGTAGAGATCGGCACGGAAGTTTCCCGCCTTGACCTCGTCCTCCAGGGCCCGGTTGGTGGCGGCCACGATCCTGACGTCGGCGGTCCGTTCGGCCGCTCCGCCGACCGGCCGGAAGGCGCGGCCTTCCAGGAAGCGCAGCAGTTTGGCCTGCAGCGCCAGAGGCAGTTCGCCGACTTCGTCAAGGAACAGGGTGCCGCCTTCGGCCAGTTCGACCAGGCCGATGCGCTTCTGATGGGCGCCTGTATAGGCGCCCCGTTCGGCGCCGAACAACTCGGCCTCGAGCAGATGCTCGGGCAGGGACGCGCAGTTGACGACGACGAAGGGGCCGCTGGCGCGACCGCTGGCGCGATGCAATTCGCGGGCAATCAGTCCCTTGCCGGTGCCCGACGGTCCCAACAGCAGCAGGATGCGGGCGCTGCTGCGGGCGATGATGGCGATCTGCTCGCGCAGCGATCCCATGGCCGGGCTGTCGCCGACCAGATCATCGCTGGGAGCCGCCTGGGCGCGCCGGCGCACCGCCGACCGCCGCTCCGGGTCGTGCTCCAGGGTTTTGCGGATCAGGGCGACGATGTCTTCCAGTTCGAACGGCTTGGCGATGAAGTCGACGGCGCCGACCTTGACCGCTTCGACGGCGACGCGGATGTCGCCGTGGGCCGAGATCATCGCCACCGGAAGCGCCGGATGACGGGCCTTGATGGTGGTCAACAGCTCCAGGCCCTGGGAGTCGGGCAGGCACAGGTCGACGAAGGCCATGTCGGGAACCTGTTGCTCGAGAAAGGCCAGTCCGCTGGTGGCGTCCTTGGCGCCCCAGCTGTCGATGCCGTGCGCCTTCAGTCCATAACTGAGAGAGGCGCGCAGGTTCTCTTCGTCGTCGATCACCAGCACCGATGGACCGCGCATGCTCATCCCTCCGCCAAGGGCAGGCGCAGCAGGACGGTGGTTCCCTGGCCCACTGCGCTGAAAAATTCGATATTGCCGCCATTCATCGCGATCAACTGGCGCGAGATCGACAATCCCAGGCCGGTTCCGTCATGGCGGGTGGTGAAGAAGGGCTCGGTCACCCGGGCCAGGATCTCCTCGCTCATTCCGTTGCCGGTGTCGCTGACCTCGATGATGCCGGTGCCGCCGTCGCGCCGCGTGCGGATGGTCAGGACGCCCCCCGCCGGCATCGCCTGAAGGGCGTTCAGAACCAGATTCATCAGGACCTGCTTCAGATGGCCGGCATCGGCCTCGACCACCACGTCGGTCTCCCCCAGGGTGACCAGGGAAACGCCGTTTTCCATCAATAGGTTGTTGGCCAAGGCCCCCAGGCGCTCGGTCAGGCTCCAGATCGCCACCGCGGTTCGGTGCGGCTGGCGTGGCCTGGCATACATCAGCAGCTCGTGCAGGGTCTCGTCCAGGCGGTCGATCTCGTCATCCATGCCGACCAGGATGTCGCGCCTCTCGCCGCCCGGTTCGGTGGCCAGCAGGGCTTGAACCGTGGTCTTGATGGTCGACAGGGGATTGCGCACCTCATGAGCCAGACTGGTGGCGAAGCGACCCAGCGCCGCCATCTTCTCGGCCTCGATCGACTTGGCGACGACGGTCTGCAGCTTTTCGGTCATGCGGTTCAGGGCCACCGCCACCGCCGAAATTTCGTCCCGACCGTCGATGTCGAGGCGGGCCGACAACTGACCGTCGGCGATCGCTTGCGAGCCGTCGACCAGGGCGCGCACACGGGGCGTCAGGCGCCGCGACAGAACGATGAACAGGCTGACCAGTCCGGCCGCGACCAGGATGGTCACCATGATCAGGCCTTTGCGGACGCGCCGCAGCGGTTGCGCGATACGATCGGTCTGCACCACCAGGGCCGGGGTCCAGCCCGGCAGGATCGGTTGGCCGACGATCGGGTCGGCGGGGGCCGGGCGGGCCACGCCGACATTGGTGAAGGCGCGGCCGTCGGGCGACAGCAGCACCGCCTGGTAAAGATCCTCGGGGTCGTCGGTCCCCATCAATTCGGTCAGGGATGCCAGGCGCAGATGCAGGGCGACCCAACCCTGCGGAAGGCCGCCGGGACCGGGAATGGCGCGCATCAGCAGCATGGATCCCGGGCGGCCGTTTTCCGGCGCGAAAAGGCCGACGATGTCGGTGTCGGGTCCCTGTGGGGCGTTGCGTGCCGCCAGGCGGAAGCGGTCGTCGGCACCGCCCCAGTAAGGCGGGCCCGAGGCCGCCTGGCTGGGAATGGCCGACACCAGGATTCCGTCGGCGTTATAGAGCAGGATGCCATACAGGTCGGGCTGGTCCGCCTCCAGTTCCACCACCGCCTTCAGGCCGGGTTCATCCTCGGACCGGCTGTGGTTGGCCACCAGCGAGCCGATGCCCGGATAGTTGACCAGGGTATCGATCTGGTTGGTCCGGCTTTCGATGAAACCGCTGAGGCGGCTGGAGATGGTGGTCAGGTGCCGGTCCAGGCGTTCGCCGGTCAGGGTGTCGATCAACCCGCTGGAATAGCGGTCATAGGCGCCGCCGACGAACAACATCGGCCCGATCGCGGCGACCAGCGAGATGGCCGCGTAACGGGCTGCGATACTGTTGTGCCAGGCAATCACTCTTTCACGGTACCGACGTCAGGCTCCACCGCTCCGGTGCGGCGTTGGCAATCCCTGCAAAACGCCGGCCAGGCCCCCCCGGGGCAGACCGGAAACCCTGCCGTTCGCACTATACCATTGGGGCACAGGTCAACGAACGGGGAAATCCACATGCCCAGTCAGGGCATTGTTTGGGCGGCTCGCGCGCGTCCCGGGGCGCCCGCGGGCGGTTCCCGCCCATCCCGGCATCGCTGCCGCCCCGGTCTTCTCGCTTTCGGCCGATCTTGGCGAGGCCTTGGCGCGTCTGGCCCGATGCTTGCTATCCCATCCCACAAGCCGGAGGGACCCGTCGGTTCACCGGAAATCGTCACGGCGGCGTACGCCGGACATCGGGGATGATGCCGTAAACAAGGAGGTCGCAATGCTGGGACCCATATCGAAACGCGCCAATGGTGGCGTCCAGCCGTACATACCGCTGGGTCCGTTTCAGTTGAGATTGCCGTTCATCCATTATCGATTTGAGCTACCTGACTATATTCAGGGATTGATGATGTGTGCTGTCTGCCTGGGTATTATTCCTGTTCTTCAGGAATATTTAAACATGCCCTTCGAGATTGCCATCACCATCGTCATCATGAATGGGTTTTTATATTTGTGGCATTCCCATCTGGGCGACCCGGTGGTGCCCGGCTGGATCACGCCCGCCATTCCCTTGCTGCTGCTGTGGTTGAAGACGTTTCCCGAGGGGGTCGACCGCATGCATGCGCTGATCGCCTTCGAGATGGAACTGGGCTTCGTCGCCCTGTTCCTGGGGGCGACCGGACTGGCCAAGCGCTTCGTCGCCATCGTGCCCGACGCGCTGAAAGCCGGCATCCTGCTGGGCGCCGGGATTGCCGCGGTCCGCCTGGTGTTCGAGACCGGGGGCAAGTATTTCGCCAAATATCCATGGACCATCGGCATTTCCATCGGTTTTGCCTTCTACATTCTGTTTTCCAATCATTTCAAGAAGATCCGCACGCGGCACGCGGCCCTTCGCTATCTGTCCGACCTTGGCTTGCTGCCGGCCCTGGTCCTGGCCGTCTTCGTGGCGCCGCTGGTGGGCGAACTGCCCTGGCCGGATCTGCAATGGGGCTTCACGGTTCCCCAATTCACCGCCTTGTTCAACGAGTGGACGCCGCTGTCGCCCAGGATCGGCTTCCCGCCGCTGGCCCTTTATGCCGATTGCTTCCCGCTGGTGATGGCCACCTATGTCGTGCTGTTCGGCGAACTGATCCAGGCCGAAGCCCTGATCGATGAGGCCCGCGAGTTCCGCCACGGCGACGAGAACGTCCACTACAACGCCAGCCGCAACAACATCATCTGCGGCCTGCGCAACATGTTCATGTCGGTTTTCGGTCCCGACCTTTCCATGTGCGGTCCGCTGTGGGCGGCCATGCAGGTGGTCACCTGCGAACGCTACAAGCACGGCCGCGACGCCATGGACAGCCTGTTCGGGGGCGTCGCCTCGTTCCGGCTGGGAACCTTCACCGGTTATTTCCTGATGCCGATCGTGACCCTGGTCAAACCGATCCTGCCCATCGCCCTGTCCCTGACCATGCTGGTGCAGGGCTATGTCGCCGTGCGCATCGGTATCTTGAAGGCGCGCACCTTCAATGACCTGGGCGTTGCCGGGATTGTCGGCGCGGTGCTGATTTCGCGCGGTGCCGGCTATGCCTTCGGCGTTGGGATCGTCCTGTGCGTGCTGATTTACGGCCGCGACTTCTTCCGCAATTGGGGCACCTACGACCGCGCCCGCGATCCGGTTTTCAACACCCAGGCCGAGGCCGAAATCGCCGCCGCCGAAAGCAATACCAAGACCGCCGCTGCGGAATGACAAAACGGGGACGGACGCCAAGGGCGTCCGTCCGAGATGACGAAAAATTGGGAGTAGCACCATGCCTATGATGACACCGGAACAGTACGAAGAAAGTCTCCGGAAGATGACCTTCAAGGTCTATATGCAGGGCGAACTGGTCACCAATACGGTCGACCATCCGGTCATCCGGCCCTCGATGAATTCGGTCAAGGCGACCTATGCCCTGGCCCAGGATCCCGCCTACCGGGACCTGATGACCGCCACGTCGCACCTGACCGGCAAGACCATCAATCGTTTCACCCATCTGCATCGCAGCACCGAGGATCTGATCAACAAGGTGAAGATGCAGCGGCTTCTGGGCCAGGTGACGGCGTCCTGTTTCCAGCGCTGCGTCGGTATGGATGCGATG
>Ga0326727_10026938_pt1 | contig 10602 bp, 11 predicted proteins | sample MB2enrmetagenome_FD_207643 | JGI IMG/M metagenome (GOLD analysis project Ga0326727, IMG submission 207643) | Lab enriched peat soil microbial communities from McLean, Ithaca, NY, United States - MB29MY | ecosystem: Environmental > Terrestrial > Soil > Wetlands > Peat | place: USA: New York... | reverse complement strand
AGCCTGCGCGACACGTACGTTTACAGCATCGTGGCCGCGGAGTGGCCCGCCGTGCGCGCGAACCTGACCGATGCGTTAGCGCGCTGAGGCGCGTTCAGCGCACGCGCTCGTTGCCCGCGCTGCCGTCCTTGGAGCGGTGCAGGATGAATTCGTTGCCCTCCGAGTCGTGCGCGGTCGCGTTGAAGCACGACGGCGTCTCGCCGAGCGCGCCGAAGCGCACGCCCTTCGCCGAATAGTACGCGACCGCCGCGGCCACGTCGTCGACGGCGAGCATGAGCCCGTGGCTCTTGGTCCAGTGCTCGTCTTGCCAGATGCCGAACCACGAACCGTCCGGTAAGAGAAAGACCGCACCCTGCGCGCCCGTCCAGGTGGCGTTCAAACCCAGCGTGTCGCGCCAGAAGGCCGTCGCCCGGGCCGCATCGATCACCGAGTACCAGTGGATGTCGATGCCCTTGATCGGATGGTCGTTCACGTCGGCGGCCTCGTCGGTTCCCGTTCGTTAGCTGCAGTGCGGTCCGTCGTAGAGATAGACGACGTCGTTGCCCGACGACGCGACGATGTGCCGGTCGCGGCCGTAGGTGGGGTCGGGGTTGGGCCGATCGCGCGAGGTGACCACGAAAGCACGATCCGCATTGCAGATCGCGCGCCGCGGATCGGTGTCGCTGCCCGCGTCGTTCGCACCCGGGCCGTCGACGATCGCGATGCGCGGCTGCGTGTAGAAGAGCAGCGCGTTGCTCCCCGACACGCCTTGAATCGCCACCACGTCGCCCGGACGGCGCATGCGTTCGATCGCGTCGGCCAACGGCGGAATCGGTTTGAAGCGTTCGGCCAGCGGTTCGCCGAGCAGCACCAAGATGAGCATCGCGGCCAAACTCGTCGCGCCCAGGCCGAACGGCGCGAGCCAGGCGCTCCGCCGCGCCAGCAACAGCGCGAAGCACAGCGCCGATCCGAGGAATATGGATAGCCCGAACGCACCGAGGGTGAAGCGCACCGCGTGCAAGTCGTGCAGCAGTTTGTTGTCGTGCGAGAAGGCCCAAATCGCGAAGGCCAAGCCGCCGATCGTCCAAGGCACGACGCTGGTCCAGACCAACGCCGAACGCCGGTCGTCGCGCGCGGCGACGCGTTCGAACCAAATCGCGACCAGGATCGCCAGCGCGGGCAACTCGAGCGCGATGTAGTTGGGCAATTTCGTCTGCGCGAAGCTGAAGAATACGAAGGGCAGCACGGCCCACACCAGGCACAGCCGCGCGAGCGAGGCGCCGCGCTCGCGCGCACCGGCGAACGCGTCGAGCGTCGCGGGCACCAGAAACGCAAACCACGGAAACGTTCCGAGGATCACCACAGGGACGTAATAGTAAATCGGGCCCTTTTGGTTTTCGATCGTGCCCAGATAGCGCCCGATCGTGTAGTGGCCGACCAGTTCCGCGAACGCGACCGGGCCGGCGGCGGAATAGAGCGCGTAGGCCCACGGCAACACGAGCGCGGCGAACACTGCCGCGCCCGCGAGCCAACGGCCGGGCGAGGGCAAGCGCAGCGGCGCGCCGGCGGCGCGTTCCCAGGCGGCCCACGCCCCCACGACCAGCACGGGGATCACTACGGCGACCGGGCCTTTCGCCAGCGTGCCGAGCGCGAGCGCGATCCAGCCGCCGTACCACCAGCGCCGCTCCCCGGTGCGCAGCGCGCCGAACCAGGCCAGGATGGCCAGCGCGACCGCCAGGTCGAGCAACGCGTCCATGATCGCAAGCCGGCCGACGACCGCCTCCATCAGCGAGGTCGAGAGCACGACCGTTGCCAGTATGGCCGCGCGCGCTGAGGCCAGCCGCGCGACCACGTAGCCCACCGCGGCCGAGGTCGCGATCGTGGCCAGCGCGGAGGGCAGACGCAACGCAAACTCGCCGATGCCGAAGAGCCGTGCGAACGCGGCCGCGATCCAAAAGTACAAGGGCGGCTGTACGAACCAGGCGTGGCCGTTGAGGTGGAGCACGACGGGGTCGTGATACAACAGGATTTCGCGCGCGACTTCGCCGTACGCGGTCTCGCTGTTGTCCCACAGGGTGCCGATGCCGAGGCCGGGCAGCGTCGCGAGCGCAGCCACCATCGCCCCGATCAGCGCTGCCCGCCACGACGACCGAACCACGGTCCTCCAGGTTGGCACGCAGGCAAAAAAGTCCCGCGCGGCGATGAAATGGGCGGTGATGGAGACGCAAGCGAGACCGGCGGCAAGGAACGACGCAGGCGGCTACGACCGCTTGGTCTGCGCGACGCGCGCGAGCGCCCTGGCGATGTGGCAGACCCGGCACGCCATCGCCCGTCTCGCGACCAGCGGCATCGTCTCGACCGTCCTGCAAATCTCGACCAAGGGCGACCGTATTCTCGACCGCTCGCTCGCCGCCATCGGCACCGACAGCCTCTTCGTCAAGGAGTTGGAGTTGGCGCTGCGCGAGCGGCGGGCCGACTACGCGGTGCACTCCTGCAAGGATCTGCCGAGCACGCTGCCCGAGGACATGACCTTGGCCGCGATCGGTCCGCGCGAGGATCCGCGCGACGCCTATTGTTCGGAGCGCTACGCCACCTTCGACGACTTGCCCAGCGGCGCGCGCATCGGCAGTTCGAGTCCGCGGCGCCGCGCGCAACTGCAAGCGCGCCGCCCCGACGTGCGCTTCGAAACGATCCGGGGCAACGTCGACACGCGGCTGCGCAAGCTCCAGGAAGGCGAATTCGACGCGATCGTCTTGGCTGCGGCCGGTCTCCAGCGGCTCGGCCTGCGCGCGACGCACACGGTGCCCTTCGAGCCCGACGTGATCGTGCCGGCGGTCGGCCAGGGAGCGCTCGCGATCGAGGTCCGCGCGGCGGACTCGGCCCTCGCGGCGCGCATCCACGAAGTCTTCGCCGACCGGCCGAGCGAACTCGCGGTGCTGGCCGAGCGCGCCTTCCTGCGCACGTTGCGCGGCGGCTGCCAAGCGCCCGTCGGCGCGTACGCGGTGTGGAACGACGGCATTCTCGAGGTTTCGGGCGCCATCGCCGGCCTCGACGGAGCGCGCGTCGTGCGCGACAAGACCTCCGGTCCGGCGCCGGGTCCCGAAGAGGCCGAGGAGTTGGGCGCGGCGCTGGCGCGCCGCCTGATCGAGGAGGGCGGCGACGCGCTGCTGGCCCAAGCCGGGGTGCGCTGACCCGGCGCGGAACTACCCGATCATGACCGTTGCCGACCTGCTGCGCCCCAAAGCCGCCGTCGATCTGACCAAGCGCCCGCGGCGGCTGCGCGCGAGCCCCGCGTTGCGCGCGCTGGTCCGCGAGAACGAGGTGCGCCTGGCGAGTCTGGTGCAGCCGATCTTCGTCGCCGATGAGGGTCAGCCCAAGGGCGAGATCGCGAGCATGCCGGGCGTTCATCGCTTCTCGGTCGACGGCGCCGCCGCCGAAGCGCGCGAGCTGTCGGCGCTCGGCATCGAAGCGGTGCTGCTCTTCGGCATTCCCGACTTCAAAGACGCAGTCGCCAGTTCGGCGCACGATCCAAACGGCGTCGTGCAGCGGGCCGCGCGCGCGATCAAAAACGCCGTGCCCTCGATGCTGGTGATCGCCGACTTGTGCAACTGCGAATACACCGATCACGGCCACTGCGGCATTCTCGACGGAAGCGGCGACGTGGACAACGACGCGACGCTCGAACTGCTCGGGCGCACCGCGCTTTCGTACGCCGAAGCGGGCGTCGACGTCATCGCGCCCTCGGACATGATGGACGGACGCATCGGCTATTTGCGCGCGACCCTCGACGCGTCCGATTACGCGCGCGTGCCGATCATGTCGTACGCGGTCAAGTTCGCCTCGGGCTTTTACGGACCGTTCCGCGACGCCGCCGACTCCACGCCGCAATTCGGCGATCGCCGCACCTATCAGATGGATCCGCCCAACGGTCGCGAGGCGCTGCGCGAAGCGTTGCTCGATCTCGACGAAGGCGCCGACATCCTGATGGTCAAGCCGGCGCTGGCCTACATGGACTTGATCCGCGCGGTGCGCGAAATCTCCGACGTGCCGGTCGCCTGCTACAACGTCAGCGGCGAGTATTCGATGGTCAAGGCCGCCGCGGCCAACGGCTGGATCGACGAAGAACGCGTGATCGACGAGATCCTCGTTTCGTTCGTGCGCGCCGGCGCCGACATCATCATCACCTACTTCGCCAAAGACTATGCGCGCCGGCGTTCTCATTCTCGCGGGCGGTGAGGCGACGCGCCTGCCCGGCAAGCTCGCGCTCGACGCGGGCGACGTTCCGATGCTGGCGCGCGTGTATCGCAACGTTTCTCCCGGGCGCGAGACCTGGCTCTCCGTGAAGGGCGCGCTGCCGCCGGGACTCGACGCGCTCGTACCCGCGCCCGCCGCCGTCGATCGTTGGAGCCTGCGCGGGCCGCTCGCCGGCCTGCTGACCACGATGGCGCGCATGCGTTCGCGCTGGGTCTTCGCGGTCGCGGGCGACGCGCCGCTCGTCGATGCGGCGTTCATCGAAACGCTGTGGGCCGCGCGGCGCGACGGTGACGAAGCCGTCGTGCCGGTGCGCGAATCCGGCGGCCGGATGCAATACGAACCGCTCGCGGCCCTCTATGACCGCCTCGCCTTTCTGCGCGCCGGTTTTCCCGTGTTGCGGTCGGACCGCGGCGCGCTCCGCGCGGTCATCGACCGCATGCGCACGCAAACCTACGCCGCCGCCGACCCGAGCATCTTCACCAACGTCAACACGCCGGCCGACTACGCGGCGCTGCCGGACCTCGGGCAGAGGGTTCGACCGGCGTCAGCGGAGCCGCTTGGAGCGGCGCTGCCGGACCTCGGGCAGACGGTTCGACCGGCGTCAGCGGAGCCGCTTGGAGCGGCGCTGCCGGACCTCGGGCAGACGGTTCGACCGGCGTCAGCGGAGCCGCTTGGAGCGGCGACTTTAGAAAGGCAAACGTGAATCAGGGTAGTCTCGACGCGTTCGAGCGGGCCAAGCGGGTCATCCCGGGCGGCGTCAATTCCCCCGTGCGCGCGTTTCGCGGTGTCGGCGGAAGCCCGGTGTTCGTGCGCAGCGCGAGCGGCTGCCGCTTGACCGACCTCGACGGAAACGAATACGTCGACTACGTGATGTCGTGGGGGCCGTTGATCCTCGGCCACGCGCATCCCGCGGTCGTCGAAGCCGTGCGCGAAGCGGCCCTCGGCGGCACGTCGTTCGGAGCGCCGACCGAAGCCGAGAGCGAACTGGCCGAACTCGTCATCGCGATGGTCCCGTCGGTCGAAAAGGTACGTTTCTGTTCGAGCGGCACCGAAGCCACGATGAGCGCGCTGCGTCTGGCGCGCGGGTTCACCGGCCGCTCGAAACTGATCAAGTTCGCCGGCTGCTACCACGGTCACGGCGACGCCTTCCTGATCTCCGCCGGCAGCGGCGCGCTGACCCTGGGCACGCCCGACTCGCCGGGGATCACCCCGGGCGTCGCGGCCGACACGCTGTGCCTGCCCTACAACGACCTCGAGGCGGTCGCCGCCGCCTTCGCCGCCTACCCCGACGACATCGCGGCACTCATCGTCGAGCCGTACGTCGGGAACATGGGCCTCATTCTGCCGAAGCCCGGCTACCTGGCGGGGCTGCGCGAACTGACCCGGAGCTACGGCGCGGTTCTGATCTTCGACGAAGTGATGACGGGGTTCCGGGTCGCCCCCGGCGGCGTCCAAGAACGCGAGGGCGTGCTGCCCGATCTGACCACGCTCGGGAAAATCATCGGCGGCGGCCTTCCGGTCGGCGCCTTCGGGGGACGCGCCGAAATCATGGATTGCCTCTCGCCGCAGGGCGCGGTGTACCAAGCCGGCACGCTCTCGGGCAACCCGCTCGCCATGGCGGCCGGCATCGCCACCCTGCGCGGCCTGCGCGAGCCCGGCGTGTACGAGCGGCTCGACGCGGCCGGCGCCGACTTCGTGCAGGGCCTCGCGGCCAGTTTCGAACGCCACGGCATCCCGCACCAGGTCGCCCAGCGCGGCTCGATGGTCGGTTTTTTCTTCACGGCCACGCCGGTCGTCGATCTGCCCACGGCCAAAACGGCCGACACCGCCTTCTACGGACGCTTCTTCCACGCCATGCTCGAGCGCGGCGTCTACCTCGCGCCCTCCCAGTTCGAGGCCGGCTTCCTCAGCCTGGCGCACGACGACGGCGCCGTGGCCCAGACCCTGGCCGCGGTCGACGCCGCCCTCGAGGCGCTCCACGCCCTGGCCTGACCTATGGCGTTGCACGGTTTTCCCGGCCCGGGTAGGGTACGAAAAGAATCGTCTTGGGACCGTTGCCGGTGACGGAGCGCACGCCTCGTGCGTTTTGGCTGTGGCAACCTAGGGGCGGAGAGCTTCATCGAGGCTTCTTCCGAAACCGGTTTCATCGTGAGGGGGTGACGTCGTGCCGCTAGTCTGTCTCGGCTTATCGCACCATACGGCGCCGGTCGAGGTGCGCGAGCGCCATGCCTTCCCGACGTACAAGATGTCGGAGGCGTTGAGCGCCCTGCGCGACTACCCCGCCGTCCGCGAAGCCGTCATGCTGCAGACGTGCAACCGCCTCGAAATCTACGCCGAACTCGAAGACTACGAGGCCGGCGTCGACCAGTTGAAGGCCTTCCTGCGGAATTTCCGCCACGGCGCCGTCTCGATCGACATGTCCTCGTACATGTACACCCTGCTCGGCTCGCAGGCGGTCGACCACCTGTTGCGCGTGGCCACCGGCCTCGACTCGATGTTGATCGGCGAAGCCGAGATCCTCGGCCAGGTGAAGGAAGCCTACATTCAAGCCCAGCGCGCCCACTCGCTGGGCAAGACGCTGCACGCCCTCTTCCGCGAAGCCCTCAATGCAGGCAAGGCGGCCCGCTCGCACACCGGCATCTCGGGCGAGTCGACCAGCGTGGCGACCGCCGGCATCGAACTGGCCAAGCAACGGCTGGGTACGCTGATCGGCAAGAGCGTGCTGGTCGTCGGCGCGGGCAAGATGGGCTCGCTGGCCGCGCGGCGTTTGCGCCTCGAAGGTTGCACCGAGCTGATGCTGGCCAATCGCTCGCACGTCAAGGCGCGCCAAGTCGTCGCGGGGTTGGGCATCGGCGAAGCCGTCGAAATGCCCGACTTGGTCGAAGCGATCCGCCGAGCCGACATCGTGGTCACCTCCACCGGCGCGGCGCACTTCGTGCTCACCAAGGAAAACGTCGAAGCGGCCATGGACGGACGCGCCGATCGTCCGCTGTTCATCGTCGACATCGCCGTGCCGCGCGACGTCGAACCCGAGGTGGGGCATCTCGATAACGTCGGGCTTGCCGACATCGACGCGCTCAAAGGCCTCGTCGAGATCACTCTGGAGCATCGTCGCGCCGCCATTCCGCTGGTCGAAGAGATCATCGCCGAGCACAGCGAGCGGTTCGCGCAGTGGCATCAGTCGCGCGTCGCCATCCCGGTCGTCGCTTCGCTGGTGCAAAAGGCCGAGTCGATCCGCTCGGCCGAGGTCGAACGGTTGCTGGCGCGTTGCCCCGAATTGAGCGAGCGCGAGCGGATGCTGATCACGGGCGCCTCGCTGACGATCATCTCGAAACTGCTGCATAGCGTCGTGACCCGGCTGCGCGAACGCGCGACGGCCAACCACGCCGAAGCCCTGACCTTCGCGGAGATCCTCGACGATCTGTTCGACCTGCGTTTGCGTGCGGAAGAGCGAGCCGCCGCCCGCGCCGAGGTCGCGGCACTGGACTACTCGCCTCACGCCTAGCCTCGCGGGCAAGCGCGTCCTGGTCACGCGCCCGCGCGGCGACGCCGACGACTTCGCGGCGAAACTTCGCGCGGCGGGCGCGCTGCCGGTGCTCGCGCCCGCTATCGAGTTCGGCGCTCCCGACGATCCCGCTCCGGCCCGCATCGCCCTGCGCGATGCGGCGAGTTACGGCTGGCTCGTCTTTACCAGCGTGCACGGCGTCGAGGCGTTCTTCGCCGCGCGCGCCGAACGCGGCGCGAGCAAGATCGCGGCGATCGGCGCGAGGACGGCGGCCCGGATCGAAGCGTTCGGCGCTTCCGTCGATTTCGTTCCGGCCGAAGCGATCGAGGAAGCTCTGGCCGAGGGCCTGCTCGCGCGCGGCGCAGCGGGCAGCCGCGTGTTGATCTTTCGCGCGCAAGAAGCGCGCCAGGCGTTGCCCGGCCTGCTGCGCGCGGGCGGCTGCTCCGTCGACGACGTCGCCGGCTACGCGACCCGCGCGGTGTGCGACCCCTCGCTCGCCGTGGCGGCGCGCGCCGCCGACGTGTGGACGTTTACCAGCGGCAGCACGGTGCGCGCGCTCGTCGCCAACGTCGCGAACGCAGCCGAACTCGCGGCCGGCAAGATCGTCGCTTGCATCGGTCCGGTCACGGCCGACGCGGCGCGGGCCTGCGGCTTGCCGGTGCACGTGACCGCAAACGCCCACGACGTCGACGGTCTGCTCGCCGCGCTCGAATGCGCCTGACCCTGGCGCCGCTCACCAACTTCGACATCGGCGCCGTCGCCGCGGCCGTCATCGCCTATGCGGCGCTGCGCGTCGGCGCGCTCGACTTGGGCGGCGCGCTGGCCGCGTTCGTCGTCGGCACGGCCACCTTCGGCGGCCTGGGCGGAGCCGGAGCGACCGTGTTGCTCGGCTTCTTCATCACCTCGGTCGCGCTGTCGCGCGTGGGCAAGGCGGGCAAGGCCGCAATGCTGGTCGACATCGGCAAGACGGGCCCGCGCGACGCGGCGCAAGTGCTGGCCAACGGCGGCGTCGCGGCGCTCTGCGCGCTGCTCGCGTTTTTCGTCGCGCCGCGTTTCGCGATCGCGTTCGCGGGCGCGTTCGCGGCGGCGACGGCCGATACGTGGGCGACGGAAATCGGTACGCTCGCCGGTGGCCGCCCGCGCTCGATCCTCACCGGAAAGCCGGTCGCGACCGGACTTTCCGGCGGCGTCACGTTCGCGGGCACGGCGGCCGAAATCGCCGGAGCGCTCTTCGTCGCCGCGCTCGCGCTCTTGCTCGACGCACACGCGTTCGTTCCCGTCGCGCTCGGCGGCATCGCGGGCGCGCTGTTCGATTCGCTGCTCGGCGCGTCGGTGCAGTCGTTGCGTTGGTGTCCGCAGTGCAAACGCGCCTGCGAGATCGACCCGCACGTCTGCGGCGCGAACACCGCGCCGCTGCGCGGCCTCGGCTGGTTCGGCAACGACGCGGTCAACGGCTTCGCCACGCTCTGCGGCGCGGCGGTGGCGCTGGCTGCGGCTACGCTTTAGCCGCCGCCTTGCCGTACTTCTCTTCGAGGTACGGAATGATGTCGTCGTCGTCGTCGAGCACGACGTCGCCGTCGACCAGCACCGGAATGCTCGTCTGCCCGGAAACCGTCTGGACCTCGTGGCGTTCGGCGTGCGAGCGCGGTACGTTGACGTTCTTGTAGTCGAGCAGCAAGTCGGTCAACTTCGAGCGCACGCGCGCGCAGTACGGGCACCATTCGGCTTGATAGAGGACGATGTCGGTGGGCTGGCCCATCGGAGTTCCTTTCGAGGCAGAGCGACGCTGCGTTAAAGGCTCCTTACCCCGCCGGGAGTTGCGCCGCAAGGTCCGTTCGGCGACGGTCGCCAAGGTTCGACGCTCAGCCCGGCGCGGAGCGACCACTGTGGCGCAGGACGAGAAACGTCTCTCTCTCAGGAGTGCGATCGGCATCTCGGCCGCATTGCACCTCTTGCTCGCGCCGTTCTTCCTCTCGCTGCCGCTCTTCATGGGCACCGGCACCTCGACGACCGGAGGCCTGGCCTTCGACCGGCAGAGCGTGGTGACCACGCTGACCATCGTGCACCGGCGCAAAGCCCGCCACGACGTCGCGGCCAAGGTCGCGCACGCGCCGCGGCCGGCGCACCCCGAGGTCGTCGCCCACCGGCGCATCGCGCCGCCGCGCGCCGTGCGCGACGCGGCGCTTCCCGGCGCCGTCAGCGAGGGCGTCGTGAAGCTGGCCAGCGCTCCGCGCGTCATTCGGGCCGAGGGCGGCCCGGCGGCCCCGAGCGCGGTCCCGGGGACGCCGCAGCCCGCCGTCGAGGCGCAGGGTGCGATCGTGCCCACGCCCGCGCCCACCCCGTCGCCGGTGCCGACCTTGGCCGCCGCCGCGGTGGCCGTCGCTCCGAAGGCCGCGCCCGATCGCGGCAGCGACGCCTCGGCGGGCGGGTGGGGCCAAAACTTCGACAGCCCGATCGCCGACCAGAGCGAACTGGCCGACCTCAAGGCAAAGTACCACATCGGCCGCGTGACGATCCAAGTCGACGAAAACGGTCACGCCGTTCGCGTGCAACTGCCCGCCAACGTCGGCGCCGACGTGCGCGACGAGGTACTGCAGCGTTTGAACGCACTGCACTACATCCCGGCCGAATGCAACGGGCTGCGATGCGCCGGCACGCTCGTGCTGACACTCTAGACGCTGAAAACGCGCGACGGACGCAACCGAATCCACAGGAGCGAGGGCGATGGAGTTTCCGGGCGACTCGTTTGCGGCGAGGCTGACCGCGGCCACGCGCGCCCTCGGCGCGACGGGCGCGGCCGTGCTGTTGCTCGGCGCGGCGCCAGCCGCGCAAGGCGTGGCCGGCACGCCGCTGGTCGTCAACGC
>Ga0326727_10026936_pt1 | contig 10602 bp, 8 predicted proteins | sample MB2enrmetagenome_FD_207643 | JGI IMG/M metagenome (GOLD analysis project Ga0326727, IMG submission 207643) | Lab enriched peat soil microbial communities from McLean, Ithaca, NY, United States - MB29MY | ecosystem: Environmental > Terrestrial > Soil > Wetlands > Peat | place: USA: New York... | reverse complement strand
GCCGCCTGTCCCCGCCTTGCTTCCTGTCAATTCTTCAAGTCTCTTGACGAACTGGGGATATCCCTTGATGGTCGGGAAGAAGGACATCCACTTCGTCTTTTCGATGTCACTGATGAACTTCTCCGGACGGCCGAACTTCTCGTGCTTTTTGGCTAGCCTCTCCCAGAGCGCGAACAGGCCGCGGTCCTCGGTGGATCGATCGATGGGCGCGACAGTAGTATTGTCGCCGAACGTGCAGTTTTGGGTCATGGATCCGTTAGTCACGAACACAAGGTCCGTCTCTGCCACGGGAATAGTGGCTTCGACGCCCGCTTGTTTCATGCGAATGCTTTGCACCGTGTTGCATGCCGCATCAAGGTCAAGATCGGTCACCGAACAACCGCCCACGAGCTTCACGCCCCTTTCGGCAAGCCACTTCTCGATAGGCCTCACCATCGCGTCGTACTCGTTGTATTTGGTATGGACAATGCCTTCAAGATACTCGGTGCGGTAATCGTTCGGAGCAAAACGGTTCATATAACGGCGGAGTTCCATTACGCTGTGCCATGGCTTGAATGCCAGCATGGTATGAAAGCAAAGCCAGAAATTTCCCTTGAAGAGGGCCGAATCCTTCCCGAAATAATCTTCGATGCTCAGATCCTCGAATTCCTCTTCCGGCGACCCCAGAAGTTTGAGAATTTTTTCCATCACGTCATTCGGCAATTTGAAGTCATGGATAGCGCCGACGATATAACCCTGCTTTACGAGCGCCCGGCACTCGGAGTGGATCGGCTCGTCCTTATTGAAGTCCACCACGTCGTCCAACACGGTGCGCCCAGCGCGTTCCAGGGACGGAATTTTGCTACACAGGTACCAAAGGCATTCCATGTACGGCTCGAGTTCGCGTTCGCCCCGATTCTGATACCCTTTTGGGGTCTTTATTCCATCCATGCAGCCGCCGAAAATAGGCAACTTCTCCAAGATAGTGATATTCTGCCCCGGCATGCCGGCATCGTCCGCAAGGAACACTGCCGCAGCAAGCCCCGCGATGCCGCCACCTACGATATACGCTTTGCGCTTCTCGATGCCCTCGGGCTTCGGTGCGCGATACATGGTTTTATAGATATTCATGGTTACCCTTCTCTTTTCCTCCAAATCGGAGGTGTCCGATATGCCTCGGGGCGTCCGATTTGTCCGAAATGAATCCCGGCCTTAAAATTCAGAAGCGACCGTTCGGCTTCAAAAACCGCTTTTCAAGAGAGTACTGAAATCTTCATAGAAAAGCCAGTAAAGCCCGGGTTAGTCGCGCAGCACGGTGACTGGCCCTGGTCAAGTTCAACATACTACCACTTTGGCCACAGGTCGGTTCTGGCGATGGATCGGACGGCGTGAACACCGCGCGCGAGAAGTTGGGGACGCATACATGAAAAGTCCGCCGCGGCGAATATACGCCACCCGCGGAAAAACCCGTCGAGGCTGTCACCTTGAGCTTTGGAGTGCGGCAGCTTGCTGCCGCTTTGGTTCGAGCCAGCTTGCTGGCGGAGAATTCTTCCCCCGGCTGAAATCCCGGCGAGCAAGCTCGCAGGGGCGGAAAGCGGCAGCTTGCTGCCGCACTCCAAAGCTCCGCACGCCGGCTCAAGCTGCGCAGGACGCGGTCGAAGAACCTGGGTTGCCACAGTTCGCCCTCCGCGCCCCGGCGCTGGTTGACCGCGTGCCCAGTAGGGGCGAGGCGGCGCCTCGCCCCTACTTCGTGGCTAGTGAAATTGTTACCGGATACACCGGCGCGCAAATGCAGTTTCCGTCAGCCGACGGATCGGGGAGGAAAACCCAAGCTGTCAGGTAAAAAGGGTGCAGTGCCCGCGCTCTCCTGAAAATCCGCCCATACGCGTCATTCCCGCGAAAGCGAATCCAACCCCTTCCTCGCGACGTGGACCCCCGCTTACGCGGGGGTGACGAGGTGATTTTCATGTCATGGGATGGACCATAGGCCCATGGAAACTCGGTTGAAGGCTTGCGCCAACAGGGCGAAATGAGGCTCGGTGAATTTCTCTCGCCGCCTGAGCAGGCGCACGACGATAAAGAAATATCGATCGGAAAGAGGGGGGCGCCGGAGCACCGTACCAGATGGTACCGGGCGGAGTTTCGACACCGCCATAGGTTACGGCACGGTGGCGATGACGGCCACGGAAAAGACGCGGACTCGCCGCGGCGAGCGGTCCGCGCTACCCCGCTTTTCTGGCAAGTATGATTTCCCGGCCTCAGGGTGGTCATGGACAGAAGCGGCAGCAGCGCTCGCCCGGTCTGTCAAGCCGCGGGGCGCTCCGTGACTTGCATCAGAAATTCTCCAGCATCCACACGTTTCCGCCTAGCACAGAATTTCGTATGGCAAGGTAGCGGCCGTCCGGTGAAGGGACGCCAAACAGGTCACCGGACTCTCCCTTGCGCTGCCACAGCACCTTGGCATTTCCCTCGAGATCTACTCGGAGGAGCGTCGAGCCTTGAGGCGAATTAGACCCACAGTAAAGCCCCTTTCCGTCAGCGGACCAAGAGAGGCCCCTAAAAGAGAGGGCCGGCCAGCCCTTCACCGAGATCTCGCGGTCGGAGCCGCCCGTGAGTGAAAGCAAGCGAATGTGAATCTCGGGCTCGAAGGTTCTCGAAAGCGCGAGAGTTGATCCGTCGGGAGATAAGGCGACGCCAAAGTCGCGCGCCGAGGGATCTTTTGCAATGGTCCGGAGCAGCTTGCCTCGGCCCTTGACGGGGTCCAACGCCGTAAACGTCAGCCCTTTTTCATCCTGGGTTGGCTCAATGACCACGCAAAGGCTCGCCGGAGCGCGAGCACATCCCACCTCCGCAAGATACCCTGCATTCCGCATCTCCATCACAAACTGCGGCATCCCACCGCTCACAGGAATGCGCATCAGGCGGACCGGTGCGTAGGGCGAGAGGGGAAGCTCCCAATAGAGTATCCAAGCTCCGTCGGGGCTGAGGCAGGCGTCAGCCTCGGTCTGCTCCGAAGTGGTGACACGCTCGGCAGTCTCTTGGCTGATTTCCTGTTTGAAGAGCCCACCTCCTTCATGGCGGCTGACGAAGAGGAATACAGCTTTGCTATCCGCCGTCCATGCACTGGGGGAATTAAAGTACTCGTCATTGGTCAAACGCCGAGGGACGTTCATCCGGGTCCCACCGGCGGTGAGCTCGCCCAAGTAAACCTGCCGCTGATACGTCCACTTCAGGACTGCTAGCTGCTTCCCATCCGCGCTCGCGCTCAACCATTGAATGCCGGTTTCCGTCCATTGAGTGAGCCCCTTAGGCTTTCCAATCGGAGCCCCGGTTCGACCATCAACGCCGATCTGCCAGAGGTTGCCGGGGAAACCACCAAGCCCCTGTCGGACGTAAACGATCCGCCCGTCTCGAAGCCAGCAAAGATCTCCCAGCGACCTCTCTGGATCCGAACTCGTTACCACCACGGTGCGATTTGCCCCCTTCAGGTCGCAGGTTTCGATCGAAACTCCCTGGGGAATACCCCATTTAGTCTGCCTCATCCTGACGAAGGCCAGACGCCGCCCGTCGGGCGACAAGTCATAGCTACCGAACGATTCCTGCTCTTCCAGTGCGAGGACCTTTTGCGGGTTGTCACCCTGGCTGCCCATCAACCAGAGTTCGCGAACCTCAAACGAAGGTCCCGGCTCGGGGAAGAAAAGGATCTGCGTCCCGTCTGGCGAGACCAAACCATCCCAAGCATGCTCGCGAAGCTCGCGCGGAGCCTGGCCCAGCACTGAGACTGTCCACAAGCTGGAGTGCCCACTCAGTTCCACGGCGTTAGCGAGCAATTGCGTGCCATCGGGAAACCACGAGGCCACACCCAAGTAGGCGCCGGCAGGGACTCCCGCAGGCCTGGGGACGAGCCGCTCGTCGCCGCTCGAAAGCAGTTTCAGGTGAATCCCGGCCGCGTCGGAGTAGGCAAGGTATTTGCCATCAGGGGAAATGGTGCCGCTTCGGATGGGATTCTCGCTGGAGTTGGACGTCAGGCGTTTCTGCGTTAGCTCAGGGGGAGGCGCGGCAGGACGGCGCAGCAGCAACCACCCAAGCGCTACGAAGAAAACCGCCATCAAAGCGACAGTCCCGATCGCGGCTCTCTTGTGCCGCTTGAGGAGGCCGGCGATGATGACGGAATCTGACGTCGGTTCCTGTAACGACGCAGACCCATGCGCCCCTGCGTCCGCTGGCCCCTCAAGTAGGGGCACCCCTTGGGGTGCGCTTGTTGGCTCCGACCGCGAGGGCGGGGCAAGCCCCGCGCCTACAAGTTTTGTGGATTCTGCATCGCGCTTCAGGCGCTTCAGGTCGGCGCGCAGATCGCCCGCGCTGTGATAGCGCAGGTCGCGGTCCTTTTCCAGCGCTTTATTGATGACCTCTTCCAATTTCGCCGGCAGCTCAGGATTCAAGCGAACCGGGGAGGTCGGCGCTTTGTTTAGGATGCCGTCGAAGATAGCCGCCGTGGTGCTGCCCGGGAAGGCTTGCCGCCCCGTGGCCATCTCGTAGAGCACAACGCCCAGACTGAAGAGGTCCGTGCGCGCGTCGAGTTCCTTGCCTAGGGCCTGTTCGGGCGACATGTAGGCCACGGTCCCCATCGCTACTCCCGGGCTGGTGAGATGCTCTTCCGCCGCCCCCATGGTGGCGGTCGGCGTCTCTTGCAAGGCTTCTTTCCCCAGCCCCCAGCCCCTAGCACCCAGCACCCCTTTTTCCGGCGCCAGCTTGGCCAAACCGAAATCCAGAATCTTCGCCTGCCCACGCGTGGTGACGAAAATATTCGCCGGCTTGATGTCGCGATGGATGATGCCCTTGGCGTGCGCCGCGTCCAGCGCGTCGGCGAGCTGGATGGCGAGGTCGAGCAATGTATCGATTGGTAGGGGCGAACGGCGTTCGCCCTGCCCCGATGGGCGCGCGCCGCGCGCCCCTACATCCACCAAATGCTTCAGCGTCTGCCCCTCGAGCAACTGCATCACCATGAAAGGTTGATTGTCGTGCTCACCGATATCGAAGATTGTGCAAATGTTGGGATGGTCCAGAGCCGAGGCGGCGCGCGCTTCCCTCTGAAAACGCTCTAGGGCTTGGCGGTCTTCGGCCAGCTCGGGGGGCAGGAATTTCAGGGCGACTTGGCGGCCCAGGCGCGTATCTTCAGCCTTGTAAACCACGCCCATCCCGCCGCCCCCGAGCTTTTCCAGAATGCGATAGTGGGAAACCGTCTGGCCGACCATGAGTGAATGACTATGTGATTGGCAATCTCGCCCCGTATTATAGACTCCACCTGCGGTCGAGTCAAAGCGTCGGGGACAAGGGCGCCGTCAACGGTTCGCGTGTGGCGCCCCGACAATTCGGGGCGCCCCAATGAGGGACGTCGACTCGCCGCCCACATGGGAGGCCTTTCTTGCCCGCACTTTGAAACCCAACTCCCCCCGCGGGTCGCCGAGCGTCTGGATGAGATGATCCTCGAACCCGAGTTTCAAAGTTGGGGTCATCCCTCATCCTGAGTGGACATGGGCCTTCAACCCCACCCAAAGAGATGAAAACCATCGTCGCCGCCACCCCCGCGTAAGCGGAGGTCTGGCCGAGGAACTTCGTGCTGACGGACTCATCATGAAACCCCTGTCATTCTGAGTCCCGACTTGTGGGGGCGAAGCATCTCCACACGCCTGTCATGCTGAGTCCCGACTTGTCGGGGCGAACCCGCCGCGGCGGGTCTGCAGTTGTCTTTCGCGCTTGGCTAGGACGGGCTAGGAATGTAGCGTAGCATTAAGGGCGCGAAGCGGGAAAGTGTGTCAAAATGCCACATTCATGAGTTTGCCTGTATATTCTTCTAACCTATTGAAAACGCGATGGAATATTGACTCGCCACTGCAGAATATTTCAAAAAAGTGAGAAGAGTGCCACAAATGGAAATCGCGCCCGCGCCAGATCAGAAAGAGAGAAATGGTATGACCTGCTTCAATGAGTTCTTCTTCGGAAGCAGTCCCAACCTGCCGGCTCGAGCGTGTGGACGTTGCCTTCGGGCATAGCCAGCTTGAGGGCTTTCGAGGCTTCAATTTCTCCGATGTGATAAAGAGGCCGTCCCTGGAACTTTAAGGGAAGACGCGAAGCCTTCCGCGGCGGGACCGTGAAGAGCAGTTGATAATCTTCGCCCCCGTGGAGCGCCAATTGAAGGGAATCCGCAGCCTCGGGCAGGTTGGGGCCGGGGATCTTCGCAGCCCACAACCGCGCCCCCACGCCGCTGGCAGCGCAGAGTCGGGAGAGGTCTGTGGAAAGTCCGTCACTCAAATCCATCAGCGCCGAAGCTATGCGGCGCTCGGAAAGAAATCTCCCCAGCGCACATTGTGGTTCTGGATAGAGGTGAGCACGTACGGCCTCCCTGGCTGCCGCCTTGGCGGGAAGACGGGAGCCGCCCCGCGTGCTCTGGAGCAGGCGAAGACCGAGCGCTGATAGCCCCAACCGGCCGCTCACAAAGATCTGGTCTCCGGCGCGGGCGCCTGACCGGCGCAATGCTTTGCCTCTGGGGATCTCCCCTGCTACCAGCACGTCAATGAAAGTCCTTCCGGGAACCAAGGCAATATCTCCTCCGACCAGTCGAACGCCGAAACGATGCCCTAGCGCCAGCATTCCACGGTAGAACCCGGAAACCCAGTCGCGCGTTACCTCCTTCGAAATGGCCAACGATACCAGTGCGAAGCGCGGGACGCCACCCATCGCTGCCACGTCACTCAGAGAGCGGGTAAGCGCCCGGTGACCTACGGCCTGCGGCGGGTGCAACCGGCGGGTGAAATGGACATCCTCGATCGACATGTCGGTGGTCAGGATGAGTTCATGCCCACTCTTGACCGTCACCAGCGCGGCATCGTCGCCAATACCGAGTTTCACCCCTTTTTCAACCCTGAGACGCCGCACCTTTTCATGCCCGTGTGCGGGGGTCGCCAGTGCCCGGAGCCATCGTACGAATTCGTTCTCATTCCGAAACAAGTCTTCACCCATAAGGCAATTGCGAGCTATGCGCACCGGCCTTGATTTCCGTGCGGTGAGAAGTCAGGGGATAGAATATCGCTTTTCGGGCACAGCCGGAATCTGGTTGCTGCACAAGGAAACTTCGAGGGCACCTTGCACAGATCAGAGGATTGCGCGAGACAAGCCGAGGGGATAATCCTAGTCCAGTCAGACTAAATAAGCTCATTTCCCCCCTCCTGCGCAAACATGTTGGCCGAAAATTTAAATTTGACGCTTGACATACGCTCTCATCTTCACTAGGATTTCTGCCGATATGCCCAAGTAAGATTTTCTTAAGGTTTGTTCCCGACGCCCCTAGCGGGTCGCCGATAGGGGACTCATAGCAAGAAATAATCTCTCGACCGGAGATCTTATAAATGGAAAAGAAGTTTTATGCCTTTCTTTTTTTTCCTGGCGCCCATGGTAGGCTGCACAAGATTCAACTGCCATTTTACATCATTCATCTCGTTTTGGCTCTCAGCGTGGTTGGAATCATGACCGTAGCAGCGTTGGCCAACAGTTATGCCAGAATGCTTCTGAAGGTTTCAAATTACAATAGTCTTCGAAGTGAGCGCGAAGCGCTGAAGACGCAATACCGAACGCTGGAAAGCACTGTAACCAGTACCAATGCCAAGCTGGACTCATTGCAGTCGCTGGCTGCGGAAGTGGCCCTGACCTACGGGTTTGGAGACGCGCGGCGGCCACGCTTCCCCGAGGCTGTGCTTGCCCTCGCGACCCAGACGAATGCAACCGTGGACTCCAGTTATCGCGCCTCATTATATGCGTTTAACCTGATCCGCAGGGCTTCCCTGGAGCCGGACGGGAGCGCCGCAGGGCGCGGTATGTTTTCGAATCCCCAGATAGACCGGACCACCGTGCCGTCACTCTGGCCTGTGCGCGGGCAAATTACCGCAGGCTTCGGGCAACGCATGGATCCTTTCAGCGGCGAGGGCGCATTTCACGCTGGCGTGGACATCTCTGTTCCCTTCGGCACCAAGGTCCAGGCCGCAGCCGACGGAATTGTTCTGGAAGCGGGTCCGGAATCCGGTTATGGTAACCAAATCCTGATCGACCACGGCTACGGGTTGACTACCAAGTATGGGCACCTGAGCAGGATTTTCGTAGTGGTCGGCCAGGAGCTAAAACGCGGGCAAGTCATTGGGGCCGTGGGCATGACCGGGAAGGCTACAGGACCACACCTTCACTACGAAGTGCTCATTCACGATACGCCCGTGAACCCAACGAAGTACCTGCACGGCTAATCGAGCTCAGGAAGCCGCATCATTTTCCAGCCGCCCAAGATATCGCTTTGGTTCCAGCTTTTGTTGGCTCTCGTCGCCACGGTTACCATTCCGGGCCTACGCGCAGGACAACTCCCAGCCGTCCAGCCTCAGGAGCGAGCCACGGAGGATCGTGTGGTCATCGCCGTGGGGGGTGATGTCCTGCCGGAATCCTCCTGGGAAGGCTCCCAGGACATCCTCCACTTCCTCGACGGTATGCGGGCGCAATTTGTCCAGACTGACTTGGTCTTCGTTAATCTCGAAGAGCCGATCACGAGTTCCACCCAAGTGACGCCCTTCAAAAGTCAGTCGGAGGTGGCTGCGAAACGCGATTACATCCTCAAGGCGCGAAGCCCCGAAATTCCGATGGCGTTGAAGCAGGCAGGGGTCGGCCTAGTGGGGCTAGCCAACAATCATATGATGGATTACGCCCTCGCCGGCCTGCGCGACACCTTGCAGGCCTTTCGCCAAGCCGAACTCCCCGTGGTGGGCGCTGGGTCCAAACTCGATGCCGAGCGGCCCTTCATTCTTCAAAAACACGGCCGCCGCGTGGCGCTCCTGGCCTTCTCGGATGTGGTCCCGCGCAACGCCGGGGCCACGGAAACTCACCTGGGGATCGCTTCTGCCAAAGACGAGTCGGACTTGGTCGCCGCCATTCGGAGGGCACGCCGCCAGGCGGACTTCGTCGTTCTGATGATGCACTGGGGTGGCCAGGGCAACCACCTCATCATTCCCCGCCAGCGCCAACTGGCCCGTGCAGCCGTGGCAGCGGGGAGTGACGTCATCGTGGGAATGCACCCTCACGTCCTCCAAGGCATCGAATTCATCGGCCACGTTCCCGTCCTGTACTCCATTGGGAACTTTGCCTTTGCATCCAAACGTCCCGCCTCCCAGGAAAGTGTGCTGGTGAAGCTAAAGTTCAGTTCGGAGCGCCCTGTGGAAGTAGGTTTGGTTCCCGTGGTGATTTCCCCGTCAGGGGTACCTACCTTGGCAGGCCAGCAACAAAGCAAGGAAATCCTTGGCCACTTGGACGGCTTTTGCCGGATGTTTAATACGCAGGTGCAGGAGGGACGACTCATGGCCTCCTCGCCGCGCGAGCGGCTGGCTTACGACCGGACAGAGCAAAAGGGCATCCATCCTGCTGCCCGGAGGTCTCCGAAGCGACGGCCATCGAGCAACAAGGGCAAGGAGAAAAAGCCCTGAGCGGCCTGAACTGCAAGGGTTTAGTGGGCGGTGAAAAAATGTATTGTATGCCCTTGCAATTCGGAGTCCGATTGGCTATAATAGTTTGGTTTAGGCGGCTGGCGTAGCTCAGCCGGTAGAGCATCTGATTTGTAATCAGAGGGTCGGGGGTTCGAATCCCTTCGCCAGCTCCAGCTCGAGCGCGCACAGCCGCGAGAATGGCCGGCGGCGCTGGTCGAAGTATCGGGAGCGGGTTTTATCAAATCTGAAAAGTGCTCAGCCTCGCGCGGGAATAGTGGTGTGCCCGCGTCCAACCGCAGACTCGAATTACTTGGCTCAAACCAACGAGACCCGAACACGGAGCGAAAGAGCGTGCCTGTCCTTGACAGCGCGTGCGGGAACGAGTTACGGACAGGTGGCTGAGTGGTCAAAAGCAGCAGACTGTAAATCTGCCGACCCATGCGGTCTACGGAGGTTCGAACCCTCCCCTGTCCACCAGAAAGACAGTGACGAGTGACCAGTGAGAGGTGACGAGCCAAACAATCTGCTTCTCGGCTTCTTGCTCGTCACTTGTCACGCGTCACTGAAGTTCGGGGCGGGAGTAACTCAATGGTAGAGTCACAGCCTTCCAAGCTGTTGGTCGCGGGTTCGATTCCCGTCTCCCGCTCCAGAAGAGCAGTGACGAGTGATGAGTGACGGGCCAACCAACTTCGCGTCTAATGTTTTTGCTGGTCACTTGTCACTCGCCACTGTCCTTGGGGGCCGATGTAGCTCAGTTGGTAGAGCACGTCCTTGGTAAGGACGGGGTCAGCGGTTCAATTCCGCTCATCGGCTCCAGAGATTCCGAACGTCGATGGCGGTGGACTTACTAGATCGTCACAGCGGGAGTGGATGGTAGCTATGGCCAAAGAAAAATTTGATCGTTCGAAACCGCACATGAACATTGGGACGATTGGGCACATCGATCACGGCAAGACGATGTTGACCTCGGCGATCACCAAGGTGTTGGCGAAGGAGAACCCGAAGGTGAGGTTCCGGCCCTTCGACTCGATTGACAACGCGCCGGAGGAGAAAGCGCGGGGGATCACGATTGCGATTGCGCACGTGGAGTACGAGACCAAGCGCCGGCACT
>Ga0326727_10026935_pt1 | contig 10603 bp, 10 predicted proteins | sample MB2enrmetagenome_FD_207643 | JGI IMG/M metagenome (GOLD analysis project Ga0326727, IMG submission 207643) | Lab enriched peat soil microbial communities from McLean, Ithaca, NY, United States - MB29MY | ecosystem: Environmental > Terrestrial > Soil > Wetlands > Peat | place: USA: New York... | reverse complement strand
GGCAAGTCCGAAACTGATCCCTGATCCCCGATCCCTGACACCTGTTCTTACTCCCCTTGCTCCTGATAGCTGTACACCATCACCGTCGCCGAACGGCTCAGACGGTCGCGCTGGGTTACCGCCGGCGCAAAAATCGGCTCATCCCAGAAGACCTGGGTCAGCATCGGCGCTGGTGGAGTCGCCGTGTAGTTGAGCTTCGCCGTGTGAAAGGGCGTGACGATGGCCGTCATTTCCTCGTCCATCCCGCTCAGCGCGCGTCCCCGATCCAGCCCTCCAAAACTCTGCGTTCCGCAGGTCTGGTAAAGGATCTCGCAGTGTTCGGCTGCCATTGTGGAGTCCAGGTCCATGTCCACGCCCAGACCCAGCCAGCGCAGGATGAATACGTCGTCGGGCAGCTGGCTGAAAGGCGCCTCAGCCTCCTCCACCAGAATCCCCGGCCGCACCGTGCCCCGCAGAAGAATGGTCCGCTCCGGATTGACCGCCGCCAGCCGCGTGCGCAGCGCCATATAAAACGAATCTTTCGCATTCTGCATGAAAGTTCTCAGTTCTTAGTTCATAGTTCTCAGTTCATAGTTCAAGGCCCTGCTGTGAATCGCGAACTGTGAACTGGGAACTGGAAACTGCTACACTGCCTGCTGTCTTGCCTCGCGCAGCATCAGCCTGTACAGGTACACCTGCCCGAAGGCCTCATTCGAGGCGATCGATTCGATCAGGTAATCCTGGCCCGCGACCGTGACCGCCAGCGTCATGGAAAATAAAGCCTGTGCGGACACCAGATCCAGCGTCTGCACTTGCTGCTGCACACTCGTGGCCGAAACCAGCAGCTCCCACTTCGATTGCCCGCCCTCCTGCCACGCTGGGCGCAGTTTGCGCATGACTACCGGGCTGATCGCGACCTCTGCAAAGGTGGTTGACACCAATCCCACTTCCGACATATTGGTGTCCGTATTCGTGCCGGTTACGCGCAGAAGCGCAGTAGTCCCTGCCACGCTTCGCAGCAGGGCGTCGGCAAGCATCTGCGGGGCTCCTCTCGGGCCGCGCGGCGCTGTATCGCTCATAAGTCGCTCACATTTCCAGTGGCCGGTGGTCGGGTGTGAGTGCGAGGAGTCAGGGTTCAGGTGTCAGGTTGTAGGGACCAGGCAGTTCGAGCTTTCGCTTCTGTGCGGTCCTCATTTCCATTCCCTATTCCCTATTCCCTAGTCCCTAGTCCCTAGTCCCTAGTCCCTGCTTTTCACCCCAGCCTGTTCGCAACGTACGGCTTGAGCCACTGCTGCACCGTCTCGTCGATCAGCGAACTTGAAAAGTACCTCAACTGCATGGTGTCGATCCGGCTCATGCTCGCGTTCAGCGCCGGCGTGGCCTGCGCGTTGCGAACGATTTGCGCGCATGCCGACTTCACGTCGTCTCCGATCGTTGCCAGCCCCGCCGTGTAGGTCACCTGCACTTCGTTGTAGGGCAACCCATACATGTTCCACGGCAGCGTCAGCTCGCCGGTGTTCATGTCATAGTCCACCGTCGTCGGATCGATCCCCGTCCACTGCCCGGGCAGCGAAAACGCGCAAGCGATCTCCATCAGCGGCTCGCGGGGCAACTCTCCGCGCCGGGGACGCGCGTAACGCCCCTCCATGTTCACCAGGGGCGAGGTGGCCGGCGCCAGCGGCGTCAGCGGCAGGTAGCTCAGACGCACCGTCTGCGATCCCGACGTCACCCGCAGGCGCTCGGCGTACTGAATCACGTTCAGATCCGGCCGCCTGCAAAAACTGTTGATCAGGGCCGTCGCCGCCGTAATCCAGTCCGCCGTCGTCTCTACTGGTAATCCGTAATTCGGGTAATCCGCCGGCTCCAGATATGCCATCGCGTTTCCTCTCCCAGTTGTCAGTTTTTAGTTGTCAGTTTTCAGTTGCCAGTTGTCAGTGACTCGCTCTCGATCCAAAGCATCCATCGCCTGCCGCGCGGTCGCCGGCTCAAGGAACCGATCACTGACCACTGACAACTGACCACTGTTTCTCTTACCGGTTCACGATCACCTGGCAATGCGCGAAGTTCGCGCCCTTAACCACCGGCGCTCCGAACTTCACGGCCACGTATTGATAGGTCAGCGAGTTCGGCAGACCAAGCTGGAAGACGCGCGGAGCCGGATCGCCCAACCAGTGGTACTCGATCAGGTCCTCGGTCACGATATAGGCCGGAAGCACAGCGGTGCCCGATCCAGGCGTGCCGGTGTAGCTCAGGCTCCAGTCGGGGATCAGCGGCAGGTCGCCTGCCTGTGTTGACAGCATCTTCACCCGGAAGCCGCCCGTGATCTGGTCGGTGTTGAGCACCACGTTGTAGACGGTCTTCATCTCCTGGTCGATCAGGTCCAGAAGCACCGGGTTGGCATAAATCGCTGTCGGCCGAACGTGATAGCCGTTGTTGGCCACCATCTGCGCCACCGTGGTCTTGATCGTGTCCACAATCTTCATCGAGGTGGTCACGGTCACGGAGTTGTTGCCGGCCGCGATCTGCGCCGCGCAGCCCATGTACTGCGTAGTTGTCGGCGAGCTCAGGCTGGTGTCGTTGCCGTTCCACAGGGCCACGTCGTGGGCCACCATCACGCCGCTCACCGTATCCACCAGGTCCTTGGCCTGAAGATAGGCGAACTGCTGTTGCTGGTTGCCCAGCTCAATGTCGAACAGGTTGTAGTTAATCTGCGCCACAATGGCCTTCAGCGGCACGCTCAGCTCAGTGCGCGTCGGGCTCACCACCGGGGGCGCGATGCTGCGCGGATTCACGAAGCCGGCCGTGCCCGGATTGGGGATGGCCGTCTCTTCAAAGAACCGCGAAGGATGTCCCGTCGCCGGAACCTGCTTCATGCGCTGCCCGAAGGGGCTCGACCGCCGGCAAATGTCGAAGATCTCCGTCTGGTACAGCGGAACTTCCACTGCGCCCGGCCCCATGTAATCGGCCGCTGCGTGAATGTCTGTAAAGAATGCGTTCATAGGCTTTCTCCGCCCCCTCCATGGGGCATTTGCTTCAGTGATCAGTGATCAGTGGTCAGTGATCAGTTGATGTCGATCAGCGGTCAGGGCAGCGATCGAAAGAACTGACCACTGGTCACTGACATCTGACAGCTGCTTCTACGCGATCGCTCCCGCCCGCAGCAGTTGCGTCTTCACAGCGATGCGCTGCTCCAGGCTCAGCCCGGCAAGCGCCGCGTCAAGGGCGCGCACGTCCACCGGACCCTCGCCGATCCCCTGCTTGGCCAGCATCTCGGCCGTGGCCGCCGGCACCGTCCTGCGCAACGGATTCAGGGCATTCTGCGCCGCCGACGCCTTCACCTCGGCCAGCTCCTTCTCAACTGCGGCCAGCTTCTCGGCCAGCTCCGTTTCCCGCCGGCTCTGCTCCACGGTTGCCGTGATCCTCTCCACTTCGCCGCTCAGCTGGCCCTGCCACTCTTCCAGCCAATGCAGCGTATTCTCGAGCTGGGCGGTTGCGGCCTCCAGCCGCTCCACCATCTCCTTTTCGTTGTTTTCCATGTCCTTCCTTTCTCCAGCTGTCAGTTGTCAGTTGTCAGTGATCAGTGGCCGGTTCCGTGCACCCACACGAATTGCCGTCGAGCTCCCAGACCGGAAGCGCCCTGTGCTCTCACTCCACGGCCGATCCGCAACAAAAAGAGGCTCGTTCGTAGAGCCTCTCGGAAGCCCATTCAGTTCCCGATCCAGCTAACTCGCTAACTTGTTCTCTCCGCGTAGCGGACGCTAACTTGCTAACAGGTAAATTTGCTTATCCCTGGTTCCATTAACCCCGCTCGCTCCACTAACTCCGCTAGCCCCGCCAACGCCGCTAGCCCCGCTAGCTCCGCTCCTCTTTCAGCTCGCCATCCGAAAGCTCGTCGCCCGGTAGGCTGCCTTTTCCCTCAGCAGGACCGCCGCGCCGGTGAAGATCACGCGGGTCAGCTTCCACACCTCGGCCCGCATGTCCTCCACCCGCGCGTCGGCCAACTCGTAGCTCATCCCCATGCCGCCGGGGCTGGCCGCCGTCGAGGCCCGGATCGCCTTGGCCACTTCGGGAAAGTCGCGCGCGTAGAGATATCCACGGACCACCAGCCTGTGCCCCACAAGATCGGCTTCTGTCAGCAACCCGATCTTGCGCCGGGCGTCGTGCCCGTCCCAGCCCGGACGGTAGTCCACTGCCATCCCCAGCAGCGAAGGCAGCGCCTTCTCGGCAGCCTCGCGCGTCAGCATCACCCGGTGCCCGCGCGCGCCGGCTGGCGCCTTGTCGCTGGGCGTATTCACCACCGTCAAAATTCCCTCGAAGGGCACCCGGTTCGGGTGTCCCTCCACGTGGGGAATCTGTACCGCCATCGCTTCCAGTCGCATCTGCTCGCTCCACTCGCTAGTTTTCAGTTTTCAGGTTTCAGGGAACAGGGATCAGACCCCCCCATCAACTGACCGCTGACACCTGATCCCCGACTCCTGTCTCCAGCGGCCCCAGTCCCCGCATCGCCCGCACCTCGTTGACCGTCAGCACTCCGGCTTTCAGCAGTTGCACCTGCGTTTCGAGTTCCGTCTGCTCGTCGCGTGCGCTCAGTTCATTGAAAACAAACTCGAACTCCCGCCAGCCGATGCACTTGGCGAACAGGTCCCGCGAAATATGCCCGGCCAGCAGCATCGCCAGCGGCGAGATCGCGCCCCGGAAGGCCTCGTCGGCCATCTCCGAGGCCGTCGATTGGTTGACGTCCGCCTCCAGCCCCAGCATCAGCGGCGGCAGCCCGAAGGCGTTGGCCACCATACGGATCAGAAACTCCTGCCAGGCCAGGCGCAGGTCAGCATCTGTGCCCTGCGCAAACCTGAGCACCTCCGGCTTCTGCCCGGTCGAGATCAGCGGCACTCGTCCTGTCCCCTCGATCTCGTCTTGCCACCAGCGGATCAGCCGGTCGTGCTGCGCTGGCGTCGCCTCATTGAGCCACAGCGCATATTGCGCCACTGAGTTCGCCGCCAGCTTGCCGGCAAAACGATGCGCGCTCAAAAACTGGTTGACGGTCTCGAAGGCCACTTCCAGAGGCCCCAGCCCGAAGGGCGTAAAGCTGCGGGGGTTCATTCGGATGTACATCAACTGGCTGTCGAGCAGTTCCACGGCGCTCGATTCCAATTGCCCGGGCATGGCCTGCGCGTAACGCGGCGAATCCTCGTGCCCATCCCACTGAGCATTGATTCGGATCGAGGCTCCATCGACCGCCCACAGCATCGCCGGCCGCTCCGGATCGCCCGTCGGCTCTATCTCGATCGCCCCGTAGCCACCCGTCAGCACATCCTCGATCGCCTGCTCGACCAGAGTGCGGAAGCTGTCGCTCGCATTCGGCTCCTCCAGCGTGCGCCGCAGCGCCCGCAGCTTGCGCCCCGCAAAGGCCACATCCTCCACCCGCACGTCCCGCCGCAGCCGAACCTGCCAGTCCATCGCGGCCACGCGGTCCTTGATCACGTTGATCGCCCGGCGCACCAGCGGCGTCTCCGCGAACCGGCGCAGATTCACCGGAGTGGGTTTGGGCAGATGGCGCCCTGGAAACTCGACCGGGCTCAGTATGGCCGGCAGGGCCAGCGTCTTCCGCTCCGCCTCGGCCTGGGCCTCGACGCTCCCGCTCCGCCCCGCCCTGCCCTGGTTCACCTGCCGCCAGATCTCCCGCAACTGCTCAGCTACCTTCACGCGCACCTTCCTTGTTCCCCCGAACCGCAAACAACAAAAAAGGCATGGCCCGCAAGGGTCACGCCTTCGTCAGTTATCAGTTATCAGTTATCAGTTCAGTGATCAGTAGTCGGTGATAAGTGATAAGTGATCAGAACCATTCTCTGTCTGCCTCATATCCTTCAACAGATTCGATCCTACCTCGAAAGTAGATAATTATCTGCAATTCCGCTTGTTATTAGCTTCCAGTTTTTAGCTCTCAGCCCTCAGCTTCAGCTTTGACTCTTGCTCTGGATCTGTTCCCCGGCGCAGGTCCCTAAGTCCCTTAATCCCTCAGTCCCTTAGTTACTGATCGCTGACAACTGACAACTGACCAATGAATCTCTGATCTCTGCCTCTAGACCCGCAGCTCCCGCCTCGCCGTCTCCGCCACACGCCCCAGGTCCGTCGTCGTCAACACCCGGATCCGGTTTTCCTCCATGGTCTCCACGCCGAAGCGGTACGTTTGGAGCCGTTCCGGCTCCTCGTCGGATGCTCCCAGCCGCGCGGCGGACTCGACGACCGCGGTCAGCTCCAGCTCGGCCTTCTCCACCCTCTCCACACCGGCTCTCAGCGCCGCCGCCGAAAAGGCCAGCACCTTCGCGTTCTCCACCCCCGAGGCAACTCCCGGTTCCAGGCTCACGGCGTGGAACATGCGCACGATCCCGTTGGGCCGATAGCCCGCGTCTATACGCAGCGGATCTCCGGGCCGCGTATATTCGGCGGCCGCGATCCTTTTCCTCATCAGATCCCAGACCCCCGCATGCTCGAACTCGCTTCGCATGCGCGCATGGATCGCCGCCCGTCCGCTCAGCCTCGCCGCGCGCTCCCGCGCCGGCGGTTCCACGTAGAGCTTCATCAGCTCTTCGACGCCGGCCGGAAGGCTCTCGGCCAGGTAGGCCTTGGCCTCGGTCATCTGCACGCCCAGTGAAAGCGATTCCTCGAGCACCCGCATCAGGCCGCCCGCAGTTTCCTCCTGCAGCCGCCGCCGCAACTCGCTCTCCATTCCCTCCAGCAGTGCCGTATCGGCGTCCGCGTCGAGGCAGCGCACCCGCCTCCAATCCCGCGTAAACCGCACCTCGGTCCGCCCCGGCGCTCCCGGCTCTTCCAGGATCACCCCGATGTGCACGTACTCGCTTCTGACCGCATCCGGCACATACCGGAGCAGCCGGAACTGGCACGCGCGTCTCTGGGGCAAGCCGTTCATCGCCTCTTCAGGTTTCAAGGCTCAGTGATCAGTTGTCAGTCACAACGACAGCAGATCTTCGCCATTAACTCCCTGGTTCCCTTGCTCCCTCAGTCCCTTAGTCCCTTAGTCCCTCAGTCCCTTTCAATTCACCTTCCCCTCGATACTACCCCACCTTGCCGTTCTCCAAGCCACTTCTTGCATCTCTTCCCCCATCCCCACCCATTTTGGAAAAGGTGCCCGATCCGACTTCCCGAAGCCTTCAATCAGCTCCCGGATCCGGCTCCTGCGCGCGAGCAGCTTCTCCACCAAGGCCTCCATCTCGTCCAGGTCGCCGCCGTACCAGTCTGGTGGGATTTCGGCGGCTGCCTCCCAGATCGTCTCGGCCGGCATCGTCTCCATTCGCGTCATCCACGGCTCGAACGACTCCCATCCGGCCACCCCCCGGTAAACCTCATTCCGGTAGTAAACGCCCCGCAGCGGCGCATCCTCGAAGCGCCACTCGCCGGCGTGGAAGCAGTATCCGAAGTCGATGAAGACCGCCTTATAACGCCGCTCTCTCGCTTTCCGGGTAAAGACCGCCTGGCGGCCGTTGGCGTTTCCTGTCCACTTGTCCAGCGCTAAAATGCCGGCAAACTCTTGCAGGTTTTTGACTTCGACTAGTTGTTCTTCGGCCAGGTAATCCACCACCTGTCCCGGCATGAGGCCACCGGCGAACCGCGAGCCGAACTGCAATCCCGGCTGGCAGCGGACCCGCGTCCGTCCCAAGTCGATCTCCAGCTCCGGCGTATTATCAATCAGCCAGCCCGAGACCTCGACCAGTTTCACCTCCGGCACGCTAAGACCCGCCGCCGCAGCCAGTCGTGAGGCCACAAACTCGTTGGCCAGCACCCGCCGGTGCTGGGGGTTGTTCTGGAATTTCACCACGTAAACTTCGCCGTCGGCACCCAGCATCAGCTGTCCCTGCGCGCCGCCCCGCATCCTCCGGATCTGCTGCACCGCCAGAACCGCCAACCGAAGCCCCCGAACTCTCCGTGAATCCTCCCTCGAAGATAGCAGCCTCCCGCCGCCTGCTTCCAGATTCTGCGGATAGACTCTGGTTTCTGCTTACATTCGGATCGCATGGCAGTAGTAGCTTCCAACATGGAAGAGCAACCCCGGCACAAAGAGAATTATCAGCTAGGCGGTAAGAGCTAATAGCTGCTCTTCCCCGCCAGCTCCGCCCGCGCCGCCAGCGCTATCGCCATCGCCATCACCCGGTCGTCGTGCGTCCCGCTGCGTGCCCCCGTCGTCCCGTTCGGCAATCTCACAAAGCTCCGGCACTCGCCCAGCAGCTTCCGGCTCAGGAAGCACCCGGGGGCATCCACCAGCGCTGCATCGAGTCTTCCCAAGATCGTCGGCCGGCTCACCGAATTGGTCAGCCATCCCGCCTGCCCGTTTTGCCGGTAAATCTTCCCGTAGCGGCAAACCGATTCCACGAGCGCCAGCACTCCCGAACCGTGATTGTTGCGCTCCACCACCAGCCAGGCTTCGTTGTATTCGCGCGCGAGGTCCGTCGCCAGCTCGGCCAGCTCCAGCCCGCCCACATGAACCGCGAACTCCGCGCACTGCAGTCCCGACTCGAGTTCCAGCACCTGGGCCGCGGAATAGTCTCCCTCGCTGCCGCCTCCAGCGGGGTCCAGCGCCACCAGGTACTCCTTGCCCCTGACCGGCGGAAGCCAGATCTCCAACATCCCGTTCCGGCGCCGCTCCCTCGGCTCTGGCGCCTCAGCCAAGCGCGCATTTACGGCCGCCAGCTCAAAAACCGACTCGCCGCTAGCCAGAAAGCAGCTCTCCTCGTCCTCGGCGAACTCCTGCGCCGTCAGCCCGCGAAAATCCGCCCGGATCTGCCTCCTGAATCCAATCTGGTCCAGATCCAGCCCGTGCCTTCGCATCAGCTCCCGCTCCTCGGCGGTCAGCGTTGCGGCATCGACCGCTTGCGTCCGGTAACGCCGCTCCATCCACCACGGGAAGAAGTGCCGCACCATCCCCGTCTCGGGCGCCTTCTGCCACTCCTCGTAGAAGCACCCTCCCACGCCCTGCGGCGTAGATTCCAGGATCAACTCCGCTCCCGGCGCCATCGCTGCCCTCAGCCCGGCGAGCGTCTCGGCGGCGTCGCCCGGCCACCGCGCCAGTTCCGAGCAGTGCAGGTTCTGCGCCGTCAATCCCCTTCCCGCATTCTTTTCCCCGGCGCTCACCACGCGGTATTGCGAATCGATCTCCGGAAACACGATCTGCCGGGCATTTGCCCGCGAGGTCCTCAGTGGCCCTTTGCGCAAACCCTCCGGCAGCCAATCCGCGAACCGGTGCACGATGCGGAAGATCTCCTCGGCCGACTCCCGCGTATGCGCCACCTCGAGTGTCAGCGTCCCCGGCTGGGTGACCGTCTTCAGGAAAAACCGCGCCGCCACCCATGTCGTCAGCCCCATCTGCCGGGCCTTCAGCACAATGTTCCTCTCTCCCCGTCTCTGCTCGAAGGCCCGTTGCGCGGCATTGGCTCTCAGCCTCGCCGCTTTGCCCTCGCGCGTTCTCACGGGCAGCAGTTGCTCGGCAAGAGCCATCGCCACGGTCCGTCCGCGCAGGCTCGCCGGCCGGCGGTCGAGAATCTTTCCGAATCGTTCCAACTCGGCCCGCCCCTCCCTTTCAAGGGCCGCAATCCACTCCTGCTCCCGCGTCCTGAGCTTCCTTTCTGTCATGTATGCCGGCTTCCTGCAGTCAACTCCTGCCTCGCTCCCCTACGGAAGAATCTCGCAATAGCTTCCCGGCTCGACGTAACTGGTACCGGAGGCGTTGCTCGATTCATAGTAGAGCGTCATCGTTTCGGCCGTGCTCGCCGGAAGGCTCAGCATGAAGTCGATTGCGTTGGCGTAGCCGGTAGATGCCGTTCCCGGTGTCAGCGCTCCCGAGATCGCCGTTGTTGTCGTGTTCGCAATCGCCGTGTACTTGTCGGCCTGCGTCGCTCCGTTCGAGCCCGAATGCGACGTATTCATCACCCACAAACCGGTCGGGTTGGCGCTCAACCCCATGCCAAAAGTTGTCGTGTAGCTTGTGGAGCTTCCCTCCCAAATCAGCGAACAGTGGCCTTTGTAAACCCAGGCCATGGGAGTCGACGGCAGGGTGAGAGCGATACCCGTACTGGCAAAAGTAATGCTCGTTGTGCTTGCCGCCGAAGTGATGTTGCTGCTGTTCCCCGCTGCCTGCTCTTGGCCGGAGGAGTTGACGAAGTAAACCGGGTTGCTGCCGTTCACGTGGAAATCCAGGAAGTTGCCGGCGAAGCCGGAGGCCTGGTTCATGCCGATGATTGTTCCGGCCGTTGACCAGGTCGAGGGTGCTGTTGTGCCGGTTGGGACGAAACCCATAAGGGGGAAATTGGTTGTACTGGTTCCAGCTGTGTAAGGTACGTGATTCACCAAGGTGGAGTAGCTTGAGGCGTTTCCGGTGAAGGAGATGACGAGGTTGCCGTTGAATGTGGGCTTACCGGAATAGGTTTGGTTGAGTGCGAGGGTTGCCACCGTGTCGTTTGTGGAGAGGGCCGGGACGGTAAGGGTGTATGTCGCACTCTGCCCCGTCGCTTGCAGCGTGTCGCATCCTGCTGTGCCCGAGTTGCACAAGGTAATGCTTCCCGTCGCCGTTGAAGCGACTCCCAGCGTCGGCGTAGCCGTCGCGCTCCAGGCCCCG
>Ga0326727_10026934_pt1 | contig 10603 bp, 10 predicted proteins | sample MB2enrmetagenome_FD_207643 | JGI IMG/M metagenome (GOLD analysis project Ga0326727, IMG submission 207643) | Lab enriched peat soil microbial communities from McLean, Ithaca, NY, United States - MB29MY | ecosystem: Environmental > Terrestrial > Soil > Wetlands > Peat | place: USA: New York... | reverse complement strand
ACAGTGGATACTATGCCGCGTGCACAGCTTTGGTCTCTCGCACACAGGCATTGGATACGATTGCCAACAACCTGGCCAATGCAAGCACGGTGGGTTACCGGGCGCAGCATAACCAATTCAGCTCCGTACTCGCGGCAGCTAGCGGCGCGCCAGGCTCCGACCTGAACCGGGCGATCAACAACTACGGAATCCTGAGCGGAACCACGCTGGACGAAAGCCAGGGGGCCTTGCAAAAGACCGGCAACGACCTCGATCTGGCTATCCAGGGGTCGGGCTTCTTTGTCGTGCAAACCGCCGCCGGCCCGATGTACACGCGCGACGGCAGCTTTCAGGTATCCAGCAAGGGACAGTTGATTACTGCGTCCGGCGACCCTGTGATGGGCGATAAGGGGACCATCTCCATGCCGCCGGGTACGGTTTCCATCAGCCCGGACGGAACTATCTCTTCGAATGGGGCGGTGGCAGGCAAGTTGAAGCTGGTAAGTTTTCCGGCGGGCACGGCCCTTACCAGCGCCGGCGAAACCTACTATTCCGCGCCGCCCAATAGCGGGACAGCAGCGACCGATTCCAGCGTGAAGCAGGGGATGCTGGAAAGCTCAAACGTAAACCCGGTTACCAGCATGGTCGAGCTGATTACCGCGCAACGGTCCGCCGAGATGATGCAGCGCGAGCTTTCCATGTACTCCTCGGAGATGGACAAAACCGCAACTCAGGACCTGCCCAAGGTTGGTTAAAGGAGCTCGACAATGTTTCACGCCCTGTACACAGCAGCCAGCGGAATGACCGCTCAACAGATCAACCTGGACAACATCGCGAACAACCTGGCCAACGCCAGCACTTCGGGCTTTCAATCGCGCCGGGTGCAGTTTTCCGATCTCCTGTATCAGAGTGAAGTGATGCCGGGCGCAGCGGCAACGCAGCAGACGACGGTTGCTGCCGGACTACAGGTCGGACTAGGCACGCGGCCCGGAAACACTGAGATAATCCAGACCCAGGGCGACTTGAGCAGCACGGGCAATCCGCTGGACTTCGCCATCGAAGGCACCGGCTTCTTCCAGATCCTCCTGCCCAACAATCAGATCGGCTACACCCGAGCCGGTTCCTTCCAGCCCAACCAGCAGGGCACCCTGGTCACCGCCAATGGCAACGAGCTTCAGCCTGCCATCACCATTCCCCCCAACGCCACCAACATCACGGTGGGCAGCGACGGCACTGTCAGCGTGACCCTCCCCGGCCAGATCAACGCCGCGCAGGTGGGAACTATTCAGTTGGCGACCTTCAACAACCCAGGCGGTCTGGATAGCGTCGGCAACAACATCTATCTGCCCACCACTGCGTCGGGCGACCCTGTGGTGGGCACGCCGGGCGGCTCGGACGGCCTGGGCACTATCCAGCAGGGAATGCTGGAACAGGCGAATGTGAATATAGTCGACGAATTCGTCAATATGATTCTGGCTCAGCGCTCGTATGAGTCGAACTCGCGCGTGGTCAAGGCCGCGGACGAGATGCTGCAGGGGTTGAACCAGGTAGCCCAGTAGGTTGACTGCGATGACCCGATATTCCTACATTCCGGCCCTCTTACTCTCCGCTGCCATGGCTTTGCCTGCCGTGGCGGCGTCTGCCCGCAACACCATCACGGCGGAGCAGGTTGCCGCGGCAATCAACGGCGCAGGCATGAAGGTGTCCGCCGACCAGGTCGTACTTCTGGCCGACGTAATGGCGACCAACAGCGCCCCGAAACTCAAGGTCGAGTCGATGGAGCGTTGGGGCGACCATCAGATGAAGTTTCGTTTGGACTGCGTGAAGGCAGGTGAATGCTTGCCGTTCTTTGTCGCAGTCCGTTGGAGTCAGGCTGAGTCCGTGCCCCCAATTTTCGCAGACCACTCCTCGACTGCGATTTTCCAGGCTAAGCCTGACTCCAACTCTTTTATTGTGCGGGCCGGTTCGCCCGCGGTCCTTCTGCTCGAAGGGGACCACATCCATATACAGCTTCCTGTGGTTTGCCTTCAGAATGGCGCCATTGGGCAAACCATTCGTGTTGCAAGCCCAGACCATCGGCAGACCTACAGGGCTGCGGTTGGCGACGATGCGGTACTACGGGGCAAACTGTGATGACAACAAGAAATAGAGGCGCTTGGCGCCATCGGCTGATTGCGGTCCTGCTGGTTGTTGCTATGACACCGTTTGCCCATGCGGCCGCCAAAAAGACGAAGAGCCAATCCGACCAGTTGAGAGCGGCCTACATTGCCCGCCTCCAGCAGCAGGATGTTCACGCGGCCTCAGGACAGACGGTGGGCAGTCTCTGGTCGCCGAGCAACACCATGGGCGATCTCTCCACCGACTACAAGGCGCGCAAGCTGAATGACACCATTGTCATCCTGGTTGCGGTGCAGACCACCGCGGCGCAAAGCGGAAACTCCAACTATCAGCGGACCGTGCAAACCAGCTCCGCGATTACAGGTCTTGCGGGGGCCCTCAAGACCACCGGCTTGAATCCGCTGCTCAATGCGAACTCCTCTACCGCGCTGAAGGGAGCTGGAGCAACGGACACCAGTACTACCTTTCAAACCAGCCTGACCGGACAGGTGATTGCCGTACTGCCCAGCGGCAACCTGGTGGTGGAAGCGCAACGCAATATCTATATGAACAATCAGCACGAAGATGTGACGGTCCGCGGGGTTGTGCGCCCCAACGATATCGGACCCAGCAACACCGTTTCTTCGGCGGCACTGAGCAATCTCGAAATTGAGATGAAGGGCAAGGGCATCATCGCCGACAGCACGCGTCCTCTCAACCCAATTATGAAAGCAGTGTTGTGGCTCGTTGGATTCTGATCACGATGAAGCTTAAATTGAAGAACTCGAATGCGCGACTCCGGTCCATGGTCTCCTGTGCCATGGCCATCGCCGTTGTGTTGTCTGTGCTGCCGCCGGTTGCGCACGCGGATGAGTCCAATAATCGCCAGGTACTGGTGCGCGACATCACCAGTGTTGAAGGTGTCCGGGAGAACATGCTGGTGGGGTATGGCCTGGTGGTGGGTCTGCGTGGCACGGGCGACCGGCAGCAGACCATCTTTACCGTGCAAACGCTGGCCAACGCCATGCAGAAGATGGGGGTCCTGATCTCGCCCACCTCCGTCGTGGTGAAGAACGTGGCGGCTGTCTTTATAACGGCATCGCTGCCGCCATTCGCACGGCCGGGGTCAAAGCTGGATGTTACCGTTTCTTCCATTGGCGATGCCCAGAGCCTTGAAGGCGGCGTGTTGTTGATGAGTGCGCTGTACGGTCCGGATGGGCAGGTCTATGCCGAGGCGCAAGGGCCGCTTGTACTGGGCGGATACTCCGCCGGTACGGGCGCGAACAAGAAGGAAGTGAATGCCGCCAATGTCGGCCTGATTCCCCAGGGGGCCATGGTGGAGCGCGACACCTCGGTCGATCTGAGCGGGTTCAAGACGGTATCGCTGCTTTTGCGCAATCCGGATTTCGGCACCGCCGTGGCGATTGCCGCTGCAGTGAACAAGGAGTTCAATAAGCCCGTTGCCTCGGCCCTCGACAGCAGCCGGGTCGACATCAGCGTAGCCGACGCCTCCTCGCAGACCGTGACCATGTTGATCTCCCGGGTGCAGAGCCTGGTGCTCAACGTTCATACGCCGGCCAAGATCGTCGTCAACGAGCGCACCGGAACCATTGTGATGGGCGGCGACGTTAAGCTGTCCCCGGTTTCCGTCATCCATGGAAATTTGTCCATCCAGGTGGTTACCACCTACGTTGCGGTTGGGGCAACCCCAGTGGGTGGTCTCGGTCAGCCTGGCGAGGCTGCGGCGGGTGGCGACAGGAAGGGTAAGGGCGGTCTGGATACGCTGCAACCGATCGTCGTACCGGAAACGAACCTCACTGCGAACGACGAAGCCACCCAGTCGATGCGCCTGGACGAGGGGGCCAATGTGGACGAGTTGGTCAAAGGGCTTCACGCCATAGGCACCTCGGCCCACGATGTGGTTGCGATCCTTCAGGCCATCAGGGCCGAGGGCGGAATGCAGGCTGAATTGGAGGTCCAGTAATGGCAACCGGCACAGGTCTAGGACCACTCAGCGCGCAGACCAGCATGCTGCAATTGAGCGAAGACCGCATGCTTCAGGGGATGAAATCCCCCAACAGCACGGCCGATGCCGCCAAGATCGACAAAGGCGCGAAGGAGTTTGAAGCTATCCTGGTGGGTAGCTGGCTGCAACAGGCCGAGCAGTCGTTTGCTACCGTCCCGGGCACGGATGACGAGGACCAGGATGTGGGCCGCGATTCCATGATGAGCCTGGGCGTACAGACCCTGGCAACTTCCATGGCCGCTATGGGGGGTATCGGGATCGGTAAGATGGTCGCCAAAGCCATGCATGAGGCGGCGGATAAGGCGGATGGGCAAGCCGCGACTCCGGAGGATGTAGTTCACACTCAAGTAACCGGAAGTAACTAACGGAAAACAAGGAGAATAGCGCTATATTTTTAGGGATACAGTGCCGATAGTTAGAGCGGCATTAAAAACAGAGGAGGCAGGATGAGGATCGATCTATTCAATACGGCAGCCAATCAGATTACCAACGAGCAGAGCTCGCAGCAGGTGAGCGCACAGAATGCCGCAAAGCCGGGCCAGCCGGATGTGGAAGATACAGCGACACTTACGTCGGATTCGGTTTCGATCGCTTCGCTCGTCGGCACGGCCCTCAGTTCTCCCGAAGTACGGCAAGACAAAGTGGATAGTCTGCGGCTATCCGTCAGCAGCGGGCAGTATGATATCGACCCGGAAAAGATTGCCGCATCGATCGTCGATGAACAAGCCTGACCGCAGGATTGCTTTACCTGCCCTTAGGGAAGGACATTCATAGAGAGTGCGAAGCATGAATACCACTGGCGTTCAAGATCGGGACCTGAAGGCCGTGGAGTATCTCCAGTCGCTGCGTTCGCTGACCCATGAGCTGGAACGGGCCATGCAGGCGATCGCGCACAATGCTCTGTCGGAACTGGAGGAGAGCATAGACAGCCAGCAGATGTTGAGTGCCCGGCTTGGTGAATTGGCGAATGATATGTGCGTTCCTCTGGAAGCTGATCCCGCGATCTCTCTGCCAAGCCTCGATGAGGACCTGAGGCAACAGATCCGCTCCGCCTCCGACACGCTTCAGAAGCTGAATCACAGGTACGCGGCCTTGCTCAGGCATTCCAGCCGTTCCCTTGCCAGCATGGCGTCGCTTTTCAGTTCGTTCCAAGGTCAATTTCAGGAGGCTTCCGGCCCCAGGTTGAAGCATCAGACCTGGTCGTGCCAGATGTAATCGCCATGGGAGGATTGAATACATCGCTCTTGGTGGGTATGCAGGCACTGGACGCGACGCAGGGTGCGCTGCAGGCAACCAGCAATAACATCGCCAATGCCAATACTCCGGGATATACCCGCGAAGTGGTGCAACTCAGCGAAAACCCCGAGATCAATACCGATGGCCAGGTCAGCGGCGGAGGCGTATCGCTCGACGGCCTGCAAAGTGTCCGCGACGAGCTGCTCAACCTGCAGATTCAACAGCAGACCTCGTTGCAGAGCAGCGCCGACACGCAATCATCCACGCTTCAGCAGATACAGAGCTATTTCTCCTCGTCTTCCGGCGATGACATCTCCAGCGAGCTGGCAGCCTTCTCCACCAGCCTCTCGCAACTCTCCGCGAATCCGGCCAGTTCATCTGCGCAGCAGGGCGTCCTGTCGGCAGGCCAGAATCTTGCCAATGCTTTCCATACCACCGCGAACGGGCTCACCTCCGCGCAGTCGTATGCCGATGGTCAGGTAAGCCAAACGGTGGCTCAGATCAATTCGCTGACATCGCAGATCGCGCAGCTGAATGGACAGCTATCACAGAGCGCCACGGCCGCAAATGGCGGTGGCACGATTGAGGACCAGCGAGACCAGTTGGTGCAACAGCTATCGGCATTGACCGGCGTCTCCGTGACCCAGACCAGCGATGGAGAGACCATCACAACGGGCAATGGAACGCCGCTGGTGATGGGCGGACAGAGCTTCACCCTGCAGACCACAACCGGCAGCGACGGGATGCAGCAGGTGCTGGATTCCAACGGCAACAACATTACCGCATCCCTCGACGGAGGCCAACTCGGCGGGGCAATCCAAGTCCGCGACCAGGTGATTCCCGGCTTCCTGACCCAGTTGAATACGCTGGCCAGCCAGTTCGCCACGGCCTTTAACGCCGCGCAGGCAAAAGGCTTCGACTCAAACGGCAAAGCGGGCCAGAACTTTTTTACCCTGCCGGCCAATGCGGCGGACGCCGCGTCCGGTATCGCCGTAGCTATCTCCAATCCTGCGCTGATCGCAATCAGTTCGGATGGGTCGGCAGGCAGCAACGGCAACATTGCCAACCTCTCCGCCGCGCTCACCAACGCTCTACCGTCCGGACAGAATGCTGCCGGCTCTTACGCCAACCTGGTCTTTCAAGTGGGGACCGCCGCCTCCAACGCCAGCGCGGAGTCCACGGCCATTGGTCTCAATCTGCAGCAGCTCACCACCCAGCAGGGCTCGGTCTCCGCGGTAAGCACGGATGAGGAAACCACCAATTTGATTCGTTACCAGGCCGCCTATGAGGCCGCGGCCCGGATCGTCAGTACCATCCAACAGCTCAATACAGTGACCCTCAACATGGGCACCACCGGAGGTTACTGACGGATATGCGCGTCGATCCCAATATGGTTCCCAACATGCTCGCCGCGATTCAGCAGAGCGAGGTGTCGCTACAGACTGCGCTGCAGCAGGTGTCCACTGGCAAGAGCGTCAATGTGCCCTCGGACAATCCAGCCGCAGCCGCCGATATGGTGCAAAATACCATCGAGACGGCGGATGTCGACCAATACACGCAGAACACTAGCAGCGTGCTGTCCGAGGTGCAGACGGCCGATTCCGCATTGAGCTCGGTCGTGACGTCTCTCACCCAGGCGATCTCCCTGGGCACGGAAGGGGCCAACGGAACCAACTCGGCGGCGAACCAACAGGCAATTGCGACGCAGGTGCAAGGACTCTTGTCGAGCGTAGTGTCCCAGGCAAACCTGTGCTACCAGGGCGCCTATCTATTTGGCGGAACAGCCAGCACCACAACCCCCTACACCGCGGACCCCTCCTCGCCGTCGGGATACGCCTACAACGGCAATAACGATGTGAACTCCATACAGGTTGGCGATCAACTCAACGTCCAGGTCAACGTTCCCGGCAGCCAGATCTTCTCGAACTCCAGCGCCAACGTGCTGGGGTCTTTGAGCTCACTGGTCACGGCGTTGCAAAGCGGGAATACGACGGCCATAGGGACCGCGACCGCCGCGGTCAGCTCCGCCCTGAACTATGTCAGTCAGCAACGCGTCATTTATGGCAATACCGAGAGCCAGTTGAACTCCCAGGAGACTTATCTGCAACAGGAGACAGTCAATTTGTCATCGCAGGCGACATCCTTGGTGGGCGTCGATATGGCCAAGGCTGCGACCAATCTAAGCCAGGCGGAGACCGACAACAATGCTGCTCTGGCCGCTGCGGCAAAGGTCCTGCCAGACACCCTGTTGAATTACCTGGCTGTTCCAAACTGAACTAAAGCGAAGCGGAGATGCAGAACAGGAAAACCCTCGCGCGGGCCTGCGTTTCCACACTCTGCCGCAGACCCTGGGTTCTATGCAGTCCCTGAGCCGACAATGTGAGTAACGCAACACCGCGCATATCGATCTTCAAGCCCTGCGAGGCTGTCGACGTATATGCGCGGCGATTTGGTTATTGGCAACGTTTGCCGGCTAGGCCAGCTTCACATTGACCAGTTCGATCCCTGTCCCTTTGCTGCCCAGGTTGCGGCTGTATTTCTTGTCCGTGGCGTTGTTCCAGTGCTCGTGGACGCCCATGCTGACCAGCGCTTTGCCACTCTTCGCCGGATCGTACACTGTCTTGGAAGGCGCCTGGTGGGCCATCGCCATCTCGTGGAGGTAGTTGTCCACCGCGCCAGTGACGATGGTCTTCAGGGTCGGCTCGCTGCGCAGGAAGTCCAGCGCCACCGAGTCGATGGCCACGCCGTCCTGCGAAGCAAACACGCTGGAAGTCCAGTTACCGTTGAAGGGCGCGCTGTCCCACTTGCAGTCCGCGACCAAACGGTACTCGTTGTGGTGCGAGGCATACAGGCCGTCGATGATGTACAGCATGGTCTTGCCGCCCACATCCGGATGACCATTCATATCCACCAGCCCGTTGTAGGCGCCCATCTGTTGAGGGGCAGGACCACGGCCTCCGCCCTTGACGGCAATTGTGGGATGCACATCGCGCGCACCGGCTGAACTATCCTCCTTCAGCACCGTTCCCTGGTGGTTCTTGGCGCAGACCGTCATGCCCGCCATGGTGTGGCCTTTCAGCCCGGCCACGTTGATCATGTAGTCGGCCTGGGTAACCACGGTGGGCAGATAGAAGGTCAAGCTGCCACTGGAGAAGACCAGCGGCTTCGACTTGTCGGCCACCGCCTTCTCGCGGCCCTCGGTGCCGGTCGATTCCACAAAGTGAACGCCGGGAAACTCCTTGGTGGCGCGGTCGTAGATGGTGGCTGGAACGTTGCGGATGGCGTCATAGACGGTGATGTCGGCCGGCGCAACGCCCACCTGCTGCACCAACTGGCGCAGCAAGGCTTGCGAGAGCTGCGGAGCAATGTAGGAATCGTTGCTCTTGCCGTCGTTGTTGTGCATCTGGTTCAGGTTGTATTTGAGGACGATCTTCTCGCCTTTCTTGTAGCCCACCGCGCCCTTGCCATGGCGCTTGTTGAAGTCGATGAAGATCTTGTTCCAGGCTTCCTTGTCGCTGCTGGCGTCGCCACCCACCGAGCGGATGCTGCCCGACAGCATCGCCGCAACCAGTTCGGGGTGCGTGTTGCTGTCATCCCACCAGCCTGGGCGTTGTTCACGCCATCCCAGTTCGTGGCTTTGGCATTGAAAGCCCAGGCGACGCGGCCCGGCTTGACACCGAACGCCGTCCCCATTGGCGAGTTGGCAGGATCGATTGGGCTGAAGGGGGGCTGCGGAGGGCCAGCCTGGAACTGGCCCCGGCCCGCCGGCGGTGCTACAGGGGGCGCCGCCGCCGGAGCCGTCTGTGCGGCCCTGGCCGCCGGCACTTGCGTCGCGGCAATCGCTGCCGCTCCACCCAGTATTGACTTCTTCAGAAAATCTCTTCGGGACGTCGAAACTTTATTGTGCTTCATCTGGAATCTCCTTTGGCTCGGAACCGAGTCGCTTGATTTGGTTGCTTCTGAAAATTTGCATGGGCCTTGTTGCATTGCCAGGCCGAAGCTGGAGCAATTCCTTGCTGCCCCTGCACTCGACCGCGTCCTAAGAGATCGTTCCCCGCGGTGGTTGGACAGACAAGCCGCGTAGATTGCACCCTCAGCAACCCACTTCCCGTGGCCCCTCTGCCCGACATCTTACACCCAGGATGAGATGGTAAGTTCCGGCCACTAGCCTGGGATGTGACCGCCGTCACTGTGTTCCCAAGCCTTTCGTTCCCAATAGCTATGTATCTACCGATATATCAATATCGCCAGGCGGACATCGTATGATGGGCTGTTGAGGCGGTGTGCAATGCCAATGGATGGAGTCGATCGGCGGTCATTTCTAAAGACAATGGGCTCTGCAAGCCTGTACCCGGCTCTGCCGGTGTCGGCGTTTGCAGCTTCCAACTTCGCGGGCAACGTGGTGCATGAGATTGCCCAGCCCGCGCAGGTTGCATCCGTGCTTCCTGCCAATTCCGTCCGCTTCGCAGTCGCGGGCATGAGCCACGACCACATTTACGGCATGGTGGACGCCATGATCCGCGGCGGCGGAGAGCTGGTCAGCGTATTCGCAGCCGAGCCGGAACGCGGAGTCGCCTTCCTCAAACGCTATCCCCAGGCGAAGGCGGCAAGGTCGGAGGACGAGATACTCAACGATCCCTCGATCCAGCTTGTTCTCAGCTCGGCGATTCCCAACCAACGCGCCCCGCTGGGGGTCCGCGCGATGCAGCACGGCAAGGATTTTTTAAGCGATAAGCCCGGCGTTACCACTCTGGAGCAGTTGGCTGCGGTGCGCAGTGCCATCGCCCAGACCAAGCGCATCTTCGCCATCATGTACAGCGAGCGGCTCGAAGTGAAGGCAGCCGTGCGCGCCGGAGAACTGGTGCAGGCCGGCGCAATCGGCAAAGTGATTCAGACCACCAATATCGCGCCCCACCAGATCGTCCAGTCCAGCGGCGACGCGGGAGGCGCATCGGGCCGTCCCGACTGGTTCTGGGACCCCGAGAAGTACGGCGGCATCCTCACCGACATCGGCTCGCACCAGGTCGATCAGTTCCTGTTCTACACCGGCTCCACGCGCGCCGAGGTGGTTGCATCCCAGGTGGCCAACGTGCGCCACAAGGACCATCCCAAATTCCAGGATTTCGGCGACATGCTTCTGCGCGGCAACGCCGGTTTCGGCTATGTGCGGCTGGACTGGTTCACTCCCAAAGGTGTCGGCACATGGGGCGATGGGCGGCTCTTCATCCTGGGAACCGATGGCTACATCGAACTGCGGAAGTATGT
>Ga0326727_10026933_pt1 | contig 10603 bp, 8 predicted proteins | sample MB2enrmetagenome_FD_207643 | JGI IMG/M metagenome (GOLD analysis project Ga0326727, IMG submission 207643) | Lab enriched peat soil microbial communities from McLean, Ithaca, NY, United States - MB29MY | ecosystem: Environmental > Terrestrial > Soil > Wetlands > Peat | place: USA: New York... | reverse complement strand
CCGAATGCATGAAAAACGCTTGGAAGGCTACCGTTCCATTGGATATTCGTAGATGGACTAGGCTCGTGGGCGCTCGATTTTCGGCATAGGGAAGCAACCGATTCGACTCAACAATGAAATCTGGAGCTTGAGGAGTTTTTCAACCTGGTTAAACATACATAGGCTCCGTCGCTTTCAATTCTCTTATAAAGACATATTATATACCGATTGCTCCTACTCCTCCTTTCACAGGGCATACTCCTCATGCCGCCCGTGATTCAGATAGACATATCCCGTTTTGGGATATTCACGCCTTTTCATGTACCATTGATTCTACACAATGAGCAATGACATCCACACGCCCGAATATTAGGAGTTTCTAGCGCGTCTTCGTACCGCAAGAAAACAAGCTGGTTTGTCACAGGCTGAGGTCGCCCGAGAACTAGGCAAGCCACAATCCTACGTTGCCAAGTGTGAATCTGGGGAGCGACGAATTGACGTTATCGAAGCAAAAAAGTTTGCGCGTCTTTATGGCATAACAGTATCAATGCTAATCGATGAAGTGGGAGACGGCTTGTAATGAGCAGTTGGGACCAAGCGCTGACGGAAATCCTTGGCAGGTACGCCGAGTCGTTCTCAGGAAAGACGTACGACGAGGAAAACAACGATATTGATGTGCTCATGGATGTGTTCAGTATATCTCCTGAACTGAAACGCGAAAACCGCCAGTACTGGGGACGTGAGCTTGGAATGTGTTGGCAACTGCTTGTCACTGAACTTTTCCGCCAGACAAGAGAAGACTTTGAACCAGGATACCGTGACAACGCAGATGAGTTATGTGACCTCATTTCAGGTAAAGAGGCTATCGATACCAAGTATCGTATTGGTTCAGGTGATTCTGGTACTCTCAAGAAGTTCAAGCAGTACGGGAAGAAACTGTCTGAATTGGGCTTTCGACCGGTTCTTCTAATTCTCCGAGACGACAATCTTCCTGCCGCTATATCGGCCTGTCTTCGGGGAGGATGGATTGTACACACAGGCCAATCTACTTTTGACTATATACAAGCGCAGACTGGCATTGATTTGCAGAGATGGTTGCGTGCTTGCGGAACCTCTCACTGTATCAAGCGATAATCAGAATAGTGCTTTCTGAACAGGTCCGCATTCGCATGCATCCAGTCGCCGCCTGGCTATTTGGCAATATCTGGTGTTGATTTCTATCCCTACATAGCCAACGCCATACTCATTGGCGGCAACGCAAGTCGTTCCAGTCCCGGCAAACGGGTCAAGCACAATATTTGTTGATGATTGGGGTACAACCAAGCGCACAAGGTAGCGCATCAGAGCAAGTGGCTTCACTGTGCAGTGCTCGTATATTTCGTCCTCCTCAGTTCTACCAATCCCCTCTATAATATTGGATGCAAAGCCAAACCCGTCCATCTCAGCATTTAGTAATCCGACGCCAGTAAGTCGAATGGTGTCGATGTAATTGTTTATGAGCGGCTTCTGAAGCAAGCACACTGCCTCCCATTCATTTCTAAGGCAGCTATGCCAGCCGCTCCACAGCGATGCCTCTTCCAAATCGCCCAATTTGCGCATTTTATCCGCGAAATTTAGTCCTTTTGGTATTCCGGAATGCCTACGCCAGACCAGAATGTCTCGTGCGTAGAATCCAGAGTCCTCAAGCGCTACTTGGACGTGCGCAATCGTCCGTGTACTGTTGAATACCAATATGTATGCACCAGGACGGAGTGTTCGATAAACCTGATCGGCCCATTCTCTGCACCAAGTCTGGTACTGAACGATATTCTCTCTGTTTCGAGAGTACCAGTTTCTGTTTCTCACGCCTCCCGCTAGTCCACTCCCATATGGGATATTCTTGACCAAGGTACTGGATTTCTGAATACGTTCAAGTCGGCGGGAAATCTCTTCGTCGTCCCAATCTCTGCCTATAAATTCATAATTATAGGGCGGGTCGGTTATGCAGGCAGAGAAATATCCATCTGGGAAGTGCATTAGGTGATCATGACAGTCGCCCTCCAATATGCAATTGTTCGCAACTTTGGCATCTCTGAGAGCTTCCATGGTTTACCTCAACAATCATGATGGTCGCACCTGTCCGGTCTGCGTGCCATGTAACGCCATTATACCATACTGCCTTTCGCTTGTGCACAGAATTCCCGGCCGTAACCATTCTTGCAAATGCCGGTAGGTTGGTTGTATGACAGAGGTTTTGTCAGATCACAGAAGTATTAATGATTTGACCAACCGGTGCGCGCATACTATAATCGATTTCATGAAGATCGTCTCAGTCAGCAGGCGGACGGATGTGCCGGCGTTCTATTCGGAATGGTTCATGGGACGAATCCAGGCCGGGTACGTGCGATGGGTCAACCCGTTCTCCAAAGCCATCCATACGTTGTCACTTCGACCGGAGGACGTGATGGCGATCGTCTTCTGGTCGAAGAACTATGCCCCGCTCCTGCCACACCTGCCCGAGTTGGACTCGTCGGGATACCGGATGCTCTTCCACTTCACGATCAACGGGCTACCGAGGGTATTTGAGCCTCGCGTTCCCGAAGCCTCGGAACTGGTTGTGTGCGCTCGGAGGCTCGCGGATCGATACGGGGCTGAGGCGGTGCTCTGGCGGTATGACCCCGTGCTCATCTCAAGCATTACGAGCCGGGAGTATCATCTGAATCGGTTTGAGGAGTTATGTTCGGCCCTTGAAGGATCGGTCAAACGCTGCTACTTCAGCTTTCCGGTCTTCCATCGAAAGGTGGTGCGCAATGGAGCGGAGCTTCTCAAGCAGTCGGGGGTTGTGCTTCACGATCCACCGACTGCCGAGCGGGTGGAGATCCCGAATGCCCTTTCCGAAATCGCCGAGGCCCATGGGATCGAGATGCTTTCGTGTTGCGGCGAGTATCTCGTCGGCGGTAAGATCAGGAAGGCGCACTGCACGGACGCGGAACTGCTGCACCGGCTCTATCCCGACCGCATCGGGCGGCTGGTCGAACTCCCCACCAGGCCCGATTGCGGCTGCTGCGAGTGCACGGACATCGGGGCTTACGATACCTGCCCTCACGGCTGTGTGTATTGCTATGCGAACACCACCCCGCAAATCGCGATAAAATACCATCGTAAGCATGATCCGGCCCTGGATATCCTCGGCGACTTCCCGGCAAAATACGCCCAGCATCCGCCGGAAGAGGTGGCAGACAGCCTGAACCTTGAGTTTTAAGGACACAATCGATCTAAAGTCTCCCGGAGGCTTTTAGGACATAAAGCGCGTCGGCGGTGACCCATTCGTTCATCTTATTTTTCGATGCTTCGCCCCAGGAGACTCGGTCGGCGTTGCTCTGCTCGGGAGATCGTGCGTTGTAGTACCGAGCATGAGCGGGCCAGCCTCCATCCGAAAGCCGCTGAGATTCCAGCAAATCTAGGGCATCGGCGCATCGGGGATCGGCGATGAACCCCGATTCAGCCATCGCTTTGAGCGCGAAGAGCGCATCGTAATGCCAATAGCAGGGGTAGTGAAGCTGGGTGAATCGCAGGTCCATCACTGTTCCGTCGCTGAGACGCCGAAACAGCCGTCTCTTGAGGAACAGTTCCGACGCACGCCCGACCGCCGCTCTAGCGTCCGCATTGTCGGTGGCCTTCGCATAAGCCGACAGAGCGCGGAGTGGGATGAGCGATTCATGAAACGAGGAGGTCGCCGCCTCGGGCCTGCGGTCGCAGTTCCAGCCACCATCCGGCCACTGCCAGCGCATCAGAAGCTCGGCGAGTTTGTCACAGCGTTCGTCAGACAAACCGAGCGTCATTGTTGAAAAGAGGGCGTTGCTCTGCTGGGAAGCACATCGCCTTGCCCGGCCGTTGATCACCGGCACGAAGTGCGCCCGACTCCACGGTGGCGCCGACTCGCACACCCGCTCGTCGTAATAAACGGGATCGAGCCAGCAATCGAGCGCCTGGTCGCGGATAGGGATGAGATCGGGATCGCCCGGAGGATATCCGATATCGGCGAGCGACGCGAAAACCCAGTGAGCGCCGGACCACTTCTTGTACGGGTGCTGGGCGGGTTTGATTCTACCCGATTCGTCCCGATCTCCCAAGAGCGCCCGAACCCTCGGCGACCGCCTGATCTCCTCACGGAGATCGCCAATCACCTTGGACTCCCGTGCCTCACCCAGTACGTTGACCCGCACCTTGTATCGGATGGACGGCTCCTCAGAGTCGAGCAGTTTGTCAATCAGGTTGGTCATCGCTTACCTTATGAGCCGGAGTCCAATCCATACACCGCTCGAAGGTTGCCCAGCAACTCTGCGAGCGTCGTGTGGCGCAAACCCAATTGTGAAAGGTTGATGTCGGCGTCCTTCATCTCGTCAAGGAAAGCGCTTAAGTCGCCGGCAACTTTAGATCCCAGTTCAACTCTTTCTTCAAGAACGATGATATTGTAGAGGCGGAATACGTCATTTCTGTGCTTCCTAATATGCTTCTCGTCAACCGCCTCACCGGCATAGCGCCGTTGTGAAAGATCAAGCCAGGCTTTTGCCTTGAATGGGATCAAATACTCCGCTCCCAGGACGGGAAGTCCATCGATGGTCTTTCTGCCGACCTGCGCGAGGGAGTAATATGAATCATCAAGCAAGATTGCGGAAAGACTGGCCACCTCTTCATCAATGGGGATCGGCGTTAGGTGGCTGCCTTCGCGGAGGTTGATCGCGTCCGGCTTGCGAGAGAAGAGTTCCACCATCTCAGGATAGGCGGCGTTTCTCGGTTTGTAGAAGCGGTAGAAGAGCCGTTTTCCGGTGCTTTGCTGAGTGTTCTCATAGCCGCCCTCTTCTACAAAATCCCAGAAGGCCTCCGCGAATTCCCTTGTCAAAGCTTCCACGTACAAGACGACATCGATGTCCTTTGTTCCTCGAAACTCAAGACCGCTATCTTCCATGAGCAGCATTGACGCCGTACCGCCGATGATGACGAAGGCGTTGTCAAATAACTCGAAGTGCTTCTTGAATAAATCGATGCCTCTTACCACTGAACGCCCTCCATCATCTCCTCCGACGCCGCCTCGATCCGTTCGTCCCTGCTCTCACGCAGGCTGAGGAAAAGCGAAAGCCGATCGACAGTTCGCCCTACAGAGAGCAGTCGCGGATCATAACGCCATATCTCGACTTCACTTGCGTCCTCGTCCTCATGGTCAAGTATGCGGACATCCGGGTTTGCCTTGACGTCTTTCCAGTCTTCCGCTGATACCGCAACGGTGGGCATCGGTGGGGCTGCTATCATCGAATACCGGGAAAGCGCTGTTAAGCCCGACTCCAGGCCTGGGGCCATCCCAGAGGGCATGACGGCGACAACCCTTCTTTGAACGGGATTGCGAAGATACGCCAATGCGCCCTCCCATAGCTGATAATCCCTCGGCTCAAACTCGACTGTCCGATCTCGGCCCATCATGGATACCACGCCCAGGTTCGCAGCCTCGATCTCATCGATTGCTCTCTTGATGGTCATAGGTGTGTAGCCCAGCTTGTGAGACAGTTGTGTCGAAGACAACGGCCCGTAATCCCGATCGATTATCGCTCGGAGTACGACCACCTGGGTGGCGGGGCTAAACGGTTTAACCTCCGACCTGATCCCCCGGAAGTGTTCTCGCAGGTCAATACCAACATCGGGAAGATAAAGCTGGTTTCCCGGAACTAAGAACGGCACCTTATACTGAATAAGCCTGCGACGATCATAGGACGCCAAAGCGCTGCCGACATACACAACAAGTCCGTGCCAATTCCTGCCTGCCAACTCAACGTGTTTGCGGATATTCGCTGGAGTAACCGCCGCGTCGCCTCGATTAACAAGAAGAAGGCAACACTCGTTAAATATCTGGACATCATAGCAGTCGTACATGGCCTGTATGAATACGGGCAGCGATGTGCAACCCTTCCACTTCTCCGGCTTCACATGAATGCCGAGTATCTCCTCAAGGTAGCCAGCAGAATGTTGCATTAATGTCTTCATTCCTTGCATTATAACACAAATTCCGCACGATAACAACATCAATGTTAGCGTGCGGAATTTGTGTTTACTTCTTTCGTGCCAAGGAAACAGCAGCATCTAACCCTCGTATTGGCGCCGAATGTCCGCATAACAGAAACCGGTTTTGCACCGCTCTTCCTGCTCCTCGATCCACTTGGCAAGGCCGATCTCCCGCTGGCGCGTTCCATCGGCGATGAGAGTCGGATACACCTTTCCCAGAGCCTTCACGTGATCGCACGGGTAATCCTCGCACGATGAGCAGACCTCGACTCCGCGCTCCCGGGCGCATTTCCGGATATGGCACCCCGGATAACCGCACTTTCCTCCCCGGCATCCGGTGAAGTCGGGACCGGCAGCCCCGGTCAACTCTCTTAGGCGGCTCAGGAGTTCCTTGTCGCCCCAATACTCCCAGCCCTCCTTGACGAGGGAGTCGGCCAGTTCCGCAGCCTGCCTGGGAATGCGGCCAGCCTGCGCGCATAGCTTGCAGTACAGCCCACAGTAGGTTACGTATGTAAGATCAATTGAGTCTTCCATGAGTTCCCTCCAAGGCGGCCGTTCGACGGGCAATCACAAGACGACTTCATGATTACTATACTCCCGGATGGGCAGCCTGTCAATCAATTATCGGCTGGAAACGCGCCTCCTCCACTAGCGACCATCTGCATCCTGAATCCCCAATCCTGAATCCCATTTTTTGACATCCTCGGGCGTTTCACATATAATTCTAACAGAATTTCATACGCCTGAAGGCGATGACGAGGACGAGTACCCGCATGGGCGAGGCTACAGAGAACCGGGTAAGCTGAGAACCGGGCTGATGCCGCGCGGGGAATATCACCTCCGAGCCGGGTTCGTGAACGCATTCGCCTGTAATGAACCCCGGGAACTCCCGTTACAGAGCCGGAGTATGAGGGAAGATGTTTGCCACGGTGATAAGTCCCGTAGCCTAGCCCTTTATGGGCGTCCAGACAGACAATCGAAGTCTGGACCCTTGTGGGCGTTTCCTTCCAAGTACTCGCAGAGGCCGACGCCGCGAGGCGCCGGCGAACCAGGGTGGTATCGCAAAAGGTTTTTCAAAGCCTCTTGTCCCTGCATCGGGGGATAAGGGGCTTTTCGTTTAAGAGGGTGCTAGGGTTTTAAGGTTTTAAGGTATTAGGGGGAGGATTTATGTTTCATAATTCGGATACTGTTGATGCCGTGGGAAGGATTTGATTATGAGATATAGATCATTCCCTTATAACCCTAAAACCCTGGAACCTTAGAACCCTGATATTTGGAGGCCAACGCCATGTTCAAACAAGTTAACAACAAGCTGGATTTTCCCGAACTGGAGCATCGGATGCTCGCGTTCTGGAAAGAGCGGGGTACGTTCGAGAGGCTGAGGGAGAAGAACGCCGGTCATGCGCCGTGGTCATTCTTCGACGGGCCGATCACCGCGAACAACCCGATGGGCGTGCATCACGCATGGGGCCGAACCTACAAGGACATCTATCAGCGGTTCAAGGCGATGCAGGGCTTCGAGCAGCGGTATCAGAACGGCTTCGACTGCCAGGGTCTGTGGGTCGAGGTGGAAGTCGAGAAGGAACTTGGCCTCAACTCCAAGCGGGAGATCGTCGCGTACGGGCTGGACAAGTTCTCGGAGGCATGTCGGGCGCGTGTGAATAAGTACAGCGCCATCCAGACCGAGCAATCGATCAGACTCGGCCAGTGGATGGACTGGGATCACAGCTACTACACCATGACCGACACCAATATCGAGCATATCTGGCATTTCCTGAAGGTTTGCCACGATAAGGGCCGCCTGTACAAGGGACAGCGCGCGATGCCCTGGTGCGCCCGATGCGGAACGTCGCTTTCTCAGCATGAGCTGATCGATTCCTACAAAGACCTCACGCACACATCGGTTTATATCAAGCTGCCGATCAAAGAAAGACCCGGCGAGTTTATGCTGGTCTGGACCACCACGCCCTGGACCCTCACCGCGAACGTCGCGCTGGCCGTTCACCCGGACCTCAACTACGCGAAGGTGAGGCAGTCGGACGGCATCCTCTATCTCTCCGCCGGAACGGTCGGCAAGCTGGAGGGTGAGTATGAGATTCTGGATACCATCAAGGGAAGCGAGCTGGTCGGCCTTCACTATACCGGCCCATTCTACGATCTGGCCGCTCAGCAGGGCATCGACACCCGAATCGTCGCATGGGATGAGGTGAGCGAAGAGGAGGGGGTCGGCGTGGTTCACAACGCTCCAGGTTGCGGTGCGGAGGACTACGAACTCGCCATGGAGCAGGGGCTTTCGGTCATCGTCCCGATCGACGAAAACGGTTTCTATTACGAAGGATTCGGCTGGCTGGAGGGCAGGCCGGTCAGTGAGGTCGCGGAGGGGATCTTCCAGGACCTCGAAGACAAGGGCATGCTCTACAAGACCGAGGAGTACGAGCACCGATACCCGGTCTGCTGGCGATGTCAGGCGGAACTCGTCTTCCGGCTGGTAGATGAGTGGTTCATCGCCTGCGATGAGCTTCGCGAGCCGATGAAGGAAGCGGCCAGGACGGTGAAATGGGTTCCGGAATACGCCGGGAAGCGCATGGAAGACTGGCTGAACAACATGGGCGACTGGTGTATCTCCCGGAAGCGATTCTGGGGTCTGCCGCTGCCGTTCTTCAAGTGTGAGTGCGGCGAAATCACCATCGTGGGATCGGTGAAGGAACTAGCAGATTTGGCGGTTTCCGGCATGGAGGGCCTGAAGGAACTCCATCGCCCGTGGATCGACGAAGTGAAGATCAAGTGCCCCAAATGCGGCGGCACGGCCGAACGCGTGCCGGAGGTCGGCGACTGCTGGCTCGACGCCGGGATCATCCCGTTCTCCACGCTCCGGTATCTGAGCGAGGATCGGTCGTACTGGGAGAAATGGTTCCCAGCGGAGTTCGTCACGGAGATGCGGGAGCAGATCAGGCTCTGGTTCTACGCACAGCTTTTCATGGCCGTTACGCTCACCGGTAGAGCGCCGTACAAGAGCGTGCTGGTTTATGAGAAGGTCCATGACGAAAAGGGCCGACCGATGCACAAGAGCCATGGGAACGCCATCTGGTTCGATGAGGCCGTGGAGAAGATGGGCGCGGATGTCATGCGCTGGATCTACGCGGGATCCAACATCCAGACCAACCTCAACTTCGGCTACCACAAGGGCGATGAAGTCGTCCGCAACCTGCTCACACTCTGGAATGTCTATTCGTTCTTCACCACCTACGCGCTGGTGGATGAGTGGCAACCCTCCGAGACGCAGGGGAAGTTCGATATGGCGAACATGCCGGAGCTTGACAGGTGGATTCTATCGCGCCTGCACTCCCTGATCGCCGATGTGACCGCTTCGCTGGAAGAATATGACTCCGCCGATGTGACTCGGCTGATCGATAAGTTCGTCGATGATCTCTCCAACTGGTATGTGCGCCTGAGTCGCAGGCGCTTCTGGAAGAGCCAGGCCGATGAGGACAAGCAGTCGGCGTATTCCACGCTCTATGAGGTGCTGGTGACGCTCACGAAGCTGATCGCCCCGATTCTGCCGTTCCTGTCGGAGGACATCTACCGGAACCTGGTCGTCTCGGTATCACCGGACGTGCCGGAGAGCGTTCACCTCTGCGACTGGCCGGTCGCGGATGAGTCCATGATCGATCGTCAACTCATCGCGGAAACCGACGCCGTCATGAAGGTCGTGCGCCTCGGTCGCGCCGCCCGGAACGCCGGATCGATGAAGGTCCGGCAGCCCCTCGCCAAGCTCACGGTCAAGCCATGCAGCCCGCTGGAGCGGGAGGCGGTCGAGAAGAACGAGCGGCTGATCCTGGATGAGCTGAACATCAAGCGCCTGGAGCTTGCCGGGGAGGACGCCGTATTGGTCAAGCACAGCCTCAAGCCGAACTTCAAGGTCCTCGGCCCAAAACACGGACAGTTGATGCCCAGGATTCAGGCGGTACTCGCATCCATGGACACGGACGCTCTCGCGACGAAGATCCTTGCCGGTGAAAACGTGGAACTGACGGTCGAGGGCCAGCCGGTCACCCTCGAACCGGAGGATGTCGCGGTGGAAACCATCGCGCCGGAGAACCTGTCGGCGGTCGAGGAGACCGGGACGGTGGTCGCCATCGACACCGTGCTCACGGACGAGTTGGTCCAAGAGGGCCTCGTGCGCGACCTGGTTCGGCAAATCCAAAACATGCGCAAGGATGCCGATTTCAACGTGGACGACCACATCAGGATCGAGTACTCAGCGGACGGCAAGCTCGCGGAGGCGATCCCGGCATGGGCGGATTACATCCGCCAGGAGACCCTCGCGGATTTGCTTGTGGAAGCATCGCCGGATGATTCGTTCACCGAGGCCAAAATCGCAGGCGAGGAGATCAGGTTGAAGTTGGAAAAGTCATGAATCGCGACCCGTAGATACTATGGAGGAGTCTGACCCCTTTGTGCTATCGTAGATTAGTGGCATAAGCCACCAGAGCTACATACAACACTAAGGTTGCAAAGTGCAGAAAGGGATCAGACATGAAAAGTATCGCATATGTTGGACTGGATGTCCATAAGGACTCGATTTATTGTG
>Ga0326727_10026932_pt1 | contig 10604 bp, 6 predicted proteins | sample MB2enrmetagenome_FD_207643 | JGI IMG/M metagenome (GOLD analysis project Ga0326727, IMG submission 207643) | Lab enriched peat soil microbial communities from McLean, Ithaca, NY, United States - MB29MY | ecosystem: Environmental > Terrestrial > Soil > Wetlands > Peat | place: USA: New York... | reverse complement strand
AGCCCGCTGGGCGCCAGATTCGGCTGACCGCTGAAGATGTGATCGCTGACCTGTTGCCGAATTCTCACCTCGCGCGCCGGAATGCGGATTTGCTTGATTACACGGAGTTTGCCGCACGCCGGTTTGACTTTCTCGGCCAAAAGGCGATTTATGCAAAGTACATTGCCGACCTATATTCCAAGGCCCAATCCGAGCCATCCGATCCTCGCGCCATCCGCCAAAACCTGCGCCGGATTAATGGCCTCATCGGTGACATGCGCTCCCAAACCACCTTGCTGCGCGACATGTACCAGAAGCTTTGGCAGGGAGAAAACCGGCCGTACTACCTGGGAAATATTCTGGAGCGCTACGACGAGGAGACGAGACGCTGGGAGGGAGATTCCAACCGCATCACCCGCCTCGAGAGAATGTATGAGCAGCGCGTGCTGCCGCCCCTCATGGATGGAAATTGACGGTTGACGATTCTTGACTAAGGCATAACTCATGTCGCGGCCGACCCACGTCCGATACTCCATCGTCGTGCTGGCCACGGTGGTGAATCTGCTCTGTTACGCGGACCGCACCGCGATTGCCGTGGCGGCCCCGGTCTTTCAAAAAGAGCTGGGCTTCGCGCCCGCGCGCCTGGGCTTGATCTTTGGCATATTCAGTCTTGCTTATGCCTTGGGGCAAACGCCTTGGGGCATGGCTGCGGATCGATTCGGCTCGCGCCTGATCATTGCCGGCTCCATTCTCGCCTGGTCCGGATTCACCACCTTTACGGGTCTGGCGCGAAGCTTTGTGGCCATGCTGGCGATTCGGTTTTCTTTCGGGGGGCTGGAGGCGGCCCTTTCGCCCTCGACGGCGGTGGCCTTTACGCGCTGGACTCCGGTGACGGAGCGCTCCACCGCCTTTGGCGTTTTCCTGAGCGGCGGACGCCTGGGCGCGGCCCTGATGCCGCCCCTGGCCGTTCTCCTGATGCTGCGGTTTGGCTGGCGAGAGATGTTTGTCATCCTGGGATTGCTGGGCCTGCCGGCGGCCCTGGTCTGGCTGTTCTGGTTCCGCGATGAGCCCGCTGCGCACGCATCCGTCAACAGCGAAGAACGGGAGTTGCTGGCGCCCAACGCGGCGGCAGCGGCCACCCGGGAGCGCGTTTCCTGGTCCGCCCTCCTGCGCTCCAGCCGCCTCTGGAATTTGTTGGCGGTTTCTTTTACTACAACCTTTCTCTGGCAGTTTTATATTACCTGGTTTCCCACTTACCTGACTCAGAAACGAGGCCTGCGCCTCCAGGAAGCGGCGTTCTATGCCGGTCTGCCTTTTCTCCTGGGCGTGGCGGGGGCCTGGGTGGGGGGCCTGGGGACGGATTTTCTGAGCAGCCGCGTCGGCGTGCGGAGCGCCCGCTTATGGGTGGGTTGCGTCGGCCTGAGCGCGACCGCCAGCCTGATGCTGATCGGAGTGCTTTTGCAGGCGCCGCGCCCGGGGGCGCTGGTGATGGCCTCGGCAGCTTTTACGGCCGACCTGTACATTGGGGCCACGTGGTCGTCGGCGGTTGAAATCGGAGGCGCGGCGGCCGGAGCGGTGGCCGGCCTCAACAATGCCGTGTCCAATTGCGCCGCCTTTGCTTCCCCGGTGCTGATGGGATTGGTGCTGCAAATGAATGGAAGCTGGAACACGCTGCTGGTGGCGGGGATATGCAGCACCTACCTGGGCGCGTACTTGTGGACAAAAGTTAATCCGGCGACACACCCGTAGGGGTAGGGCTTGCCCTACCCCTCGAGTTTCTACATTTCCTGGTCAGCACCACCCCGGCGCCAGGGCGCCGCCCCTCCTCATCTGAGGAGGGGAGCTTTTAGGAACTCCCCTCCTGAATCAGGAGGGGAGGCGCGCTCGCGCCGGGGAGGTTTCCAGCGCGTGGATCACCCCGCATGCAAATGTAGAAACTCCAAGGGTAGGGCAAGCCCTACCCCTACGGCTGGACAAACGGCGCGATTGCGGATATGTTTTCGGCTCGCAATTTACCCTGAGGGGGAGGGAAACATGAGCGGCGACAAATTTGATCGGCGAGATTTCCTGAAGGTGGGCGGTGCGTCAGCGCTGGGAACACAGATGGCGCTTTCCGGCGGTGCGGCTTTTGCGCAAGAGGCTGCGCCTTCGACTCCGCCGCAGGAAAAGCCATTCCCCCAGCTTGCCATCATTACTCAGTACTCGCCGGAGAAGCTGGCATTTGCCGGGTCCACGAATTATCAAGGCGTGGTGGTTGTTGTGGATCACTTCTTTAATCCCAAACTTTCCGATTCGCAGATTGACCAGGTTCTCTCGACGGCGCGCGAGGCCAAGATCCGCATCATCAGCATCGAGTGCATGGGCACCAATCACATCGCCGGCGACCCGGCCAAGCGCCGGGAGGCGATTGCCAGTTTCATCCAACACCTGGAATTTGCGCATCGTCTGGGGTGCAAATTTGTGGGCACCTTCAGCGGCGGCATGGCGGGAGCTTCCATGGAGGACCAGGCCAAGGCATTGGCCGAAGTCTTCAATGAGAACTACCTGCCGGTCTGCGAAAAGCTGGACATCAATATGGGATGGGAAAACTATCCTTGCGATACCAATTTCGCCACGGTTCCGGGAGCATGGGAGAAGGTGTTTGACCTCGTTCCCAGCAAGCGCCTGGGCCTCGAATTCGATCCTTCGCATCTGGTGCGGCAGTACGTCGACTATGTCCAGGCGGCTTGGGATTTTAAGGATAGGATCCTGGGGGTGCACGCGAAGGACACGGAAATCATCGAGCCGGTTTTGCAACAGGTGGGTATTCACGGCAAAGGGTGGTGGCGTTACCGCATCCCCGGCCAGGGTTTAATCAATTGGCCGAAGTTCCTTAATGTTCTTTTGCAGGCAAAGTTCAGCGGGGGGATTGCGGTTGAGCATGAGGATCCCATCTGGGACGAGCCGCCCCACAACAAATCGGCGGATTTCCCCCCCGCCCGCAAAGATGGATTCATTCTTGCCTCGCGTTTCCTGCGCCTGTATTTGCCGGGGCGGTTGAGCTAGGCCGTGATGACGGTAGCGGCAGACGGCAGGGGAGAGAGCGCTTACCGACTTCTTGATCTCTCACTTGATTCTCCGCGCAAACTCTCGAACCGGCGGGCGTCTGCTCCGGCAACGAACGGTCTTCAGTGCACCATCGGCTGCGCGGCTTGGCCCCTGGGCGGCCGCTTCGTCAGGGCGATCAGGGGAATCAAAAGGAGAGTTAGCAGTCCCAGATACTGAAAGATCCGAACCAGCGCCACCATGGTGGCTTCGCGCTGCACCATGCCAAAGAGGGCAGCGTAAGCTTGCTGGTCAGCCCAACCCGGCCCGGAACCCGCAAATAAACCCCGCAGCCCGCCGACCCACCCGAGCGCCAAGGAAGAGGTTGGGGTGACATTGGCAACCAGCAAGTTGGTGTGCTCCTGCCCCATGCGCGTCAGCATAGTCGCCACGATCGAAATACCCACCCCGCCGCCGATGTTCCGCATCATGTTGAACAAGCTCGTCGCGTTCCCCATCTTCTCTTTGGGAATGAAAGCCATGGTCAAAACCGTGAGCGGCACAAACACCAGCCCCAGCGAAAGACCTTGAATGAACTGCGGCCAGAATACATCCCAGAAACCGATCTCCAGGTTGAATCCCATCAACCGATAGAACGAGAACACGAATCCCAGCACTCCGCACACGAAGACTTTGCGAGGATCAAACCTGGCAACCAGGATGGAAGCTATGGGCATGGCGAGAGCCGCGCCGATCCCCATGGCCACCATGGCGACGCCCGCCTGCACCGACGGATAACCCATCAGCGTCTGGAGCCATATCGAGATGGTGACTTGGCTGCCATACATCACGAAGCCCTGGAGTGCCATCACGATGGTGCCGGCGGCAAAGGGTGCCTGCCCGAACACGCGCAGGTCGGCAACCGGATCGCGCGTCGTTAATTCGCGTGCCACCCAGGCCAGAAGTCCCACCGCAAAGGCCACCGCCAGGACCACGATGAATCTGGACTCGAACCAATCCTCTTCCTGCCCTTTGTCCAACATGATCTGGAGCGCCGCCACCCAAATAACCAGTGTTACCAGCCCCCAGGAATCAATGCGTGCTGAGGAAAGCCGGATGTACGGTGGGTCGTGAAGGAAGGTCATGAGCATGAAGGCTGAGATCAAACCCACCGGCAAGTTGATATAGAAGATCCAACGCCAGGAGAAGTTGTCCGTCAGCCATCCGCCCAGAACCGGCCCCAGCACCGGCGCCACGATAGCCGCCATCGCCCAGATGGCCATGGCTTTGCCGTGTTGTTTGGGAGGGAAGGCCTCCAGCATCACGGCCTGCGACATCGGTTGCAGTGAACCACCGCATGCACCCTGGATAACGCGAAAGGTCACCAGCAGACCCATGCTGGGAGAGATGCCACAGAGTAATGAGGCGACCGTGAAACCTCCGGTCGAAACCAGCAGCAGGTTCTTACGTCCGATGCGATTGGCCAGCCATCCCGAAATGGGAATGACAATGCCGTTGGCCACCAGATACGAAGTGAGCGCCCAGGTCGCCTCGTTGGGCGTCGCCGAGAGGCTCCCGGCAATGTGCGTCAAGGAGACGTTGACGACGGTGCCGTCCAGAATCTCCATGAAGGTGGCGAGCATCACGGCGGCGGTGATAAGCCACCGGCCCGCGGCAAGATCTGCGGCGTGCCCGGTCACCGCCGACTGTCCGCCCTGCTCATCTGGGGTTCGGGCGCTCATTGGCTGTCCCCCTCGACGGTAATTCCCAGGCGCTCACAGAGTGTCCGCGCGAATGGAGAGGTGCAGGTGAAGCGCCGATGGGCTCGCCTGAGGGAGAGAAGGGCTTCTTCACCGTCGCGGTCCACACAGGTGATGCCATCCAGACCGATCACCACCGTGTCCGGGGTTGAGCAGCACTGGGCGATGGCTCTGGATAGACATTTTGCCCCTTCCCCAACCAGTTCCCCGCTGAGGACAAGCTTGGTTTGGTCGCGCTGATAGAGGATGGTGGTTCGCAGCATGGCCTGTACACAAGCATCCCTCTAGCCAAGCGTCGCATTATAATAACCTGCTTTGATTTAAGTACTTACGATCATTCTCGGGGCGTTAAGGAAGGGTCTAGACTGCCCATCTGCTGGCAGTTGCCCAATAGTTGGCAAGGGTCAAGCGAATTCGGAGGGATGGTAAGACAGTTTGATGTTCAAGAGGCGCATGCGATATTGCAGCGTTGTCCGCTTAAGTCCGAGCAGTGCCGCCGCGCCTTGCGGACCACTGATACGTCCGTTGGTTTTTCGCAAAGCTTCCAGGATTGTCTCGCGCTCGACTTCCCGAAGATTCAGGCTTTTTGCTGTTTCCTTGGAGGCACGCACCGTTCGTGGCGATTTCAGCTCCTCCTCGGGCACATTGAGGCACTCTCCGGTGGTGAGAATCACCGCGCGCTCGATGAAGTTCTGCAATTCCCGAATATTCCCGGGCCACGCCCACTCGGTCATGACCTGCATCGCTGCGGTGGGAATTTCCTTGATCCTCTTCTTCATACGGCGGGAGTATCGGGCCACGAAGTACTCCACCAGCAGGGGGATGTCCTCGCGTCGCTCGCGCAGGGGAGGCAAGTGGATGGGGAAAACCGCCAGCCGGTAGTAGAGGTCTTCGCGGAACTCTCCCCCCGCCACCATCTGCTCAAGATCGCGGTTGGTGGCGGCAACCAAGCGGGCGTCGACCTTCAGCGTCCGGGTACCTCCCAGCCGTTCGAATTCCTTTTCTTGCAAGACGCGCAGAAGCTTGGGCTGAAGGTCCAGCGTGATGTCGCCAACCTCGTCGAGGAAAAGGCTTCCATGGTGCGCCAACTCGAAGCGCCCGACTTTCGCCGCCACCGCGCCCGTGAAGGCGCCCCGCTCATGTCCGAAGAGCTCACTCTCCATGAGTCCGGAGGGAACCGCCGCGCAATTCAATTTCACAAAGGTATGATCGCGGCGCGAGCTTGACTTGTGAATCAGGCGCGCCACCAGCTCTTTCCCCGTGCCCGTTTCGCCCATCAGCAGGACGGTGGCGTCCGTCCCCGCCACAACCTCCGCCTTGCTCAGGGTCTCGCGCAAGGCCGGGCTCTTGCCGATGATGTCTTCCAGGTTGTGGTCGTAGCGGATCTCATCTTCCAGGTAGCTTTTCTCGGTGTTCAGTTGGTTTCGCGCCTCTGCCACCTTCTCAAAGGCCAGAGCGTTTTCGATCGCCAGGGCCACTTGATTGCCCACCTGCACGAGAAAACCCAGCTCATCTTGCTGGAAGATGGATTCGTCCGTGCTGGCGAGCGACAAGATACCCAGCGGCTTGGAGCCGGCGACCAGGGGAATGGTGACCCCGGAACGGAAGTTTTCCGCCAGGGCCGGCGAAGCGAATTGAGCGGGGAGCTGCGCGATATCCTTCTGTTTGATGAGCCGGGGCAGGCGAGCGCGGATTTCCGCAACTTCCGCCGGCGTCAAGTCCGCCGACTGGACCTTCTCGATAAACCCGCGCGTGGTGGGGAAGTCCATGCCCACGCAACGCAGTCGCGGCGCGTCCTCTTCAAACAACCACAGGCCGGTGTACTCATGATGAAAGCAATTGCGCAGCGCGGAGGATATGGCCAGAAAGAGATCACTCAGTTCCAGGTGAGAGATGACGTTGTTGTTCACTTCCAGCAGCAGCCGCAAGCGGTCGCGTTCACGCGCCAGAAGCTGCTGGTAGGACCGCGCCGCCTCGAAATTCAGCGCGTTCTCCACGGCCACCGCCACGTGGGCGGTGACCGTCGACATCAGCTTCAAATCCTCGGCGTCGTAATCCTTCTGGCGGGTGCTCCCAAAGGCCAGCAGGCCAAGCCGCCGTCGCGGCGAGGTGAAAGGGAAGAGGCCCAACGACCGCACCCCGTATTGCCGCGCCCGCCGGACGATGTCGGCATAGCCTGTCTCCTTTTCGACGTCATTAAGGATGATGGGCTTCTGCTCATCCATCAACATCGCGGTGGTGGCAGGGTCGGCATCCGTAATGTCGGTTTCGATTTCCTTGCTGCCGGCCAAAGTGCCTCCAAAAGCATGCAGGCGAAAAAGCCGGTGCTCGGGATCTTGGAGAACTACGCCGAGGAATTCGAAGCTGACCACCGCGGGCAGAAAGCGCGCCAGGCTTTCCAGCACACCATTCAGGTCAGCCTGCGTGGCAATCACGCCGGAGACTTGTCGCAGCGTCTCGTAACGAGATGGCTGGCCCGCCCCTTCGTCATTTTCTGGCAAGTCCAAAGGCCCCTCCGGTGGCTGCCTAGAGAACCACTACTCTAACACGGGAATAAGGTGCAAGTTCCAACGCTCGGCGTCGCGGGCGCTTCCCGTCCCCGCAGGTACAGGGCCCGGTGGACTTCTGAGCGTTGCGCCGCTCAGGAACCCGCATTCCTGCCTTGCGGCCGGCGAATAAAGGCGGAAAAAAGGCTTGACGCGGCGCGGAGGTCAAGCTAGTGTATATGACCGATTGTCTAGACAACTAGAGGTACTCTTGATTTCCCACGCCCTCGATCGCAACAGCGTCGTGCCGCTCTACTACCAGATTCGGGAAAACCTCCTGGCGGAGATCCGGTCCGGCCGTTTGAAGGCGGGCGATCCCTTGCTTTCCGAACCGCAGCTTTCCGCGCAGTTCGCCGTCAGCCGGATGACCGCGCGCCAGGCGTTGCAGTCGCTGTGCAAGCTGGGCGTGGCTTATCGCCAGCGGGGAAAGGGCACGTTCGTTTCCGGGATCAAGCTCGAAATCAACTTCCGCAACGTACAGTCTTTTACGGAGGAGATGGGCGCCCTCGGGCATGCCGCCAGTTCCAAGGTGCTCTCGCTGGGGGTGGTGCCGGCGCCGCCGGAGATTGCCGCCGCCCTGCATCTGCCCCCCCACGCGGAGATCATCAGATTGCATCGCGTGCGGATCGCCGTGGCGCTCCCCATGGCGCTGGAGATGAGTCATCTGCCCCGTCACCTCTGCCCCGACCTCGTCGAGCATTTCCGCCCCGCTGACTCCCTGTACGAAACGCTATGGAACCGCTATGGCATTCGCATCCAGGTTGCGGACGAGACGGTGGAGGTGGGGTTGGCGAGAGCCGAAGATGTCCGGCTGTTGCGGGTGCGCAAAGGCAGTCCGCTATTTCTTTTTCCGCGGGTAGCTTACCTGGCCGATGGACAGCCGGTCGAATATGTGAAGAGCCGGTATCGTGCCGACCGCTACAAGATCGTCAACCGGCTCCTGCGGCCGGGCGTTTAGGGGCCTCAGAGCCTCATCGAGGTTGCAAGTCCGGCCTCGGTAATGATATTTTATGATCACCAAGGGTACTTTCATTTCAGTTACCGTTGATGCATCACGGATGTTTTCGGCCTTTACCGGAGGCCGCCGTCGCATTTTTGAACACTGAATACTTTCGAGCGTTGGGAAAAACGGGGATATCACAACTAAAGAAAGAAGGAGGTACCATCATGAAGTTCGACCACGCAGGTGGGCGGAAAGTATATTGGTCACTAGCGCTGCTGGTGGCATTGGCCGGGTTGCTCATGGGTGCGAGCGCCTGGGCGCAGGAAACCACAGGTTCGATTTCGGGCACGGTGAAAGATCCCAGCGGGGCCGTGGTCCCCAACGCCAAGGTTACACTCCGGGACACCGATAAGAACGCTGACGTGCGCACGGCAAAGACCGGCGCCACCGGTGATTTCGCGTTTGTGGAGCTTCCGGTCGGCCGTTATTCCTTCACGGTGGAAGCCGCGGGCTTCCAGAAGCTCGTGCAGGCCGGTATTGTTCTGAACGTGGATGACAAGCTGACCTTCTTTCCCAGCCTGACGGTGGGCGCCGCATCGCAAACGGTGAAGGTGGAAGCCGCTCCCCTCCAGGTCAATATGGAAGATGCCGTGGCTGCCGGAGTGGTGACGGGCACGCAGGTGCGCGAGCTCACCATGAACAATCGCGTTTGGGAGCAGCTCATGATTCTGGTGCCCGGGGTCAGCGACAGCAACAGCACCGATCAATACTATGTTGGCGCCACCAACCCCTTCGGTGGCTCCGCCACCAATACCACGGGTTTTCAGATTAACGGCGGCCGCCGCGAGGAGAACAATTTCCAGGTCGACGGCATGGACAACATGGATCGAGGGAGTAATCTGACCATCCTCTCCTTCCCCAGCGTGGATGCCATCTCCGAATTCCGCATCGTGCGCGGCGTCTATGATCCCGAGTTGGGCCGTTCGGGCGGGGCGCAGGTCAACATCATCACTCGCTCTGGGACCAGCGACATTCATGGCGGGGTCTACGAATTCTGGCGCAACAACATTCTGAACGCCAACCAATGGGTGAACAACACCACCAACCCGGTCACTCCCCGCCCCATCCTGCGTTACAACGACTTTGGCGGCACCGTGGGCGGGCCCGTCTACATTCCCCACGTCTACGAGCAGCGCGACAAGACCTTTTTCTTTGTATCCGAAGAAGCTCGCCGGGTGATCAACTATTCGCCCACGACGGCTACGAATGTGCCCACCCCGGGCATGTTGACAGGAGCCTTCCTGCATCCCGTCTGTACAAGCTGGGCAAACACCAACGGTGTGGCCGGGGCTTGCGCGGCTTATGGGACGCAAATTGCGAGCGGGAGCATTAACCCCGTCGCGGCGGCCTATATCAAGGACATCTACTCCAAGTTCCCGCCCATCAACTCCGGGACCTTCAACATCATTTCGAATCTGGCCGGCGTCTACAACTTCCACGAAGATATGGTCAAGGTGGATCACACCATCAAGGGCAAGGTGACGATCTACGGCAAGTACTTACACGACACCATCCCCACCATTGAGCCCGGGGGTCTGTTTACGAGCTATCCCATCAACGGCATCGCCACGACCTCCACCAACTCGCCCGGCCACGAATACAATCTCCATGTGACGGCGACGGCGTCACCCACCTTTTTGGTTGATGCTGCGTATGGCTTCTCTTACGGCGCCATCCTCAGCACGAATATTGGCCTTTCGGCGTCCTCAGCCTCTCCCGATGTCATGTCGGCGATCGGCAGTCTGATGCCCTTCACTCCCCTCCTCGGCCGCGTGCCCACCATCGGCTTCAGCAGCGGCACGGGGGTTTCGGGCTACGGTCCCTATAACGACTACAACCGTAATCAGACGGCGTTCATTAACCTCTCGAAGGTTTTCGGCTCCCACACGCTGAAGTTTGGGGCGATCGGTTATCACTACAACAAGCACGAAAACCTGCTGAGCGGGTCCCCCAACGGCTCCTTCAGCTTCAACAATCAAAACGCTCCCACCTCCACCACGGCGGGCGGCACCATTTGTGGGGTGGGGGCTCTGCCCGCCTGCCCCAGCAGCTTCGAGCAGAACTGGGCGAATTTCCTGCTGGGGAATGACAGTGGTTTCGCGCAAGCGAATCTGGACGTCACCGCCAATATCTTTGACAACCAGGTCGAATTCTATGGGCAGGACACCTGGCGCGTCAGGCCCAATTTCACGGTGACTTATGGCCTGCGGGACTCCTTTTTCCGTCAGCCTACCGACGGCAGCGGCCCCGGCGGCAGCAGCCGGCTCATCAACTTCGATCCGGCGCTGTATG
>Ga0326727_10026929_pt1 | contig 10605 bp, 4 predicted proteins | sample MB2enrmetagenome_FD_207643 | JGI IMG/M metagenome (GOLD analysis project Ga0326727, IMG submission 207643) | Lab enriched peat soil microbial communities from McLean, Ithaca, NY, United States - MB29MY | ecosystem: Environmental > Terrestrial > Soil > Wetlands > Peat | place: USA: New York... | reverse complement strand
TTCGTTATTCAAAAAACATGAGGGAAATGTAAAAAGGTCGGAATCATAAAAGGTATAATTTGAGAAACTAATCAAATTTTCATTTGTGCTACGATAATGCCATTTAAGCCTGGCAGAAGGGATCCCGGTAGCAAGGAACTCCTCTAATACACTTTCAGTATCTTCAATTACATTATTTCCTTGTTCATCAACTTCCGCATTTATTATTGATGATTGAAGAGTAAAAAAGTTAGTTGGTGGTAGCTGTTTAGGGTCCCCTACGACGATAAGCTGCTTTCCCCTGCATATTGCTCCAATTGCATCTTCTGTTGGAAGCTGACTTGCTTCATCGAAAACAACCAGATCAAAATTTGGGGTTCCTCCTTGTAAATACTGGGCTACGCTTAAAGGACTCATAAGAAAGCATGGTTTAATTGATCTTATGGCATATTCTGATTGTTTTATGGTTTGTCTCAGGGGAGTAAATCTTCTTTGCCTGGCAAACTCTCTTCTTAAATGAACCATTCCTTCTTGCGCCATAGGAGAATCAAGTCTTTCCTGAGCAGCAAATCGCATATTGGAAATTAAAGAAGCCCTATTTTCATTCTTAATATTTTCATCTAAGTGCTTAAAATAGTTTACTTTTTCATCATGTGAAAGAGAATGAAAGTCTTTAAGAATCTTATCTTCAGAAATGATAGAATCAATTAAAGCTTGGTAAACTGATCTTAGAAATATCTTAGGCATATCAATTAATGATATTTCTCCTGAATAGGCTAACCTTAAAAACTTTTCCGCAATGGTATCATTAACTTTTTCCATGGCCCCGACGAAGGCTGCCCATTGTGCTCCTTTAGAATTATACTCATCTAGAAGCGAAATTCTTTCTAATATTTCTGCTATGGGTGTATTCTCAAAGTATGTCTGGGCCCATCCAACTTCTTTGCATAATATATCTATACAAGTTCTAACATCAACATAATGGTTCTGCAATGTTTTTATCTGCCCTTTGCTTAAGGAAACTGTCTTTGCAGCTTTGTAGATCTTATCTGTAAATTTAACGTTAAGAAGTTCAGAATTGAACTTACTGATCCATTCTATAATTTCATTAAGAGTGGCCCAGTCTGAAGCTGATCCATGCCAGTGATTGTCAAAACATGAAACAATAGTTTTTGAAACATTATCAAGTATGAATTTAAGGGCGATACACTCATCTGCAAGTTTCAAATCATTAATACTATCGGATATCGAAAAGCCTTTTTTGTCCAATATTAGAGATTGCCAATGTTTCTTGATCAATCTATAACGCTTTGAAAAAATAGCAAGATGTTTAGTGACTCCTGTTTTAATGTTCTCTATATAAGAAATCTCATCATGAAAACCGTTTTCAAATACTGTTTGATGATACTTTTCAAGCAAACTTGTTTCTATATTTTTGAATTTCAATCCCTGTTCAATAACTTTGACAATCTCTACAGGAGGTTGAGTCCATTTTTGTTCTTTGATAATTTCAGCCGAAATATCAGGAGAACACAAAAGTGTTTCCAAAATTTGAGATTGGGCTTCAAAATCATCAAATAGATTTGGCTCCTCAAGTCCAAAATTCTCAACAACAAATTTGATTTCTTTAATGAAGTTACTCAACAGTTTGACAGTCTGAGTTGAGCATTGTTTTATCTTTATTAAATTTGTTTGACTGTAATAAGATTTCTCAGCATCATGCCATGGATGGTCTTTAATCTGACCGATGGGACCTGATATTGTGACAATCTGTTTTAGTAATGAAACCGCGTCATCTATTTGGCTCTTGGTTAACGATTTTACGGTTCCTTCAAACTGAATCTCTGTATTATCAAAAACTTCACCAAAGCACCCAAATGCTTCAAAAGGAGATAGGCCTAAAGGTTCAATCTTATTATGAATTTTATTCGCGTATTCTGTCAGTTGGGTTCTTATATCTTTTAAATGATTACTTACTTTAACTGCAGATGGTGCTGGAAGTAATGATGAATCAAGTGTTTTTCTTAATTCATCAATAACCACTTTTCGATTGCCTTTTGTTGAATGTAGTTCAAGACAAAATTCCGCTAATCCCGCTTCTTTTAGCCTTCTATGAACAACTTGTAAAGCTGCCAACTTTTCACTTACAAATAGTATTGACTTATTTTGACTTAGGCCTTGTGCAATAATATTAACAATAGTTTGGGATTTTCCGGTGCCTGGAGGCCCTTCAAGAACAATATCATGTCCTTTGGAAATAGCAGCCATAGCCCTCAATTGTGAAGAATCGGCATCAAGAATTGTGAAAGTTTCTTCAGGTGGAAAATCATTATCAAGATTCATCCTTTGAATATCGACAGGAAGCCCCCAAACAGTTGATGCTTGCTCTTTTGATACAAGTTGAGTTACTAACCTATGCTCTTTAAAAACCTCAGCATTTCTTTCAATATCCTTAAACATCACAAACTTCTGAAAAGTAAAGTGTGCTAAGAAAATGTCATTTTTAAGTGACCAATTTTTTTTCTTTTCTATTTGTTTGACAATTTTAATAAAGTACTCCTGTAAGTCAAAATCAGACTCCTCAGTAAAGTCAGGGACTTCAGGAAGACAAATGTTAAACGACTGCTTAAGATATTCAACCAAAGTCGGGTTTACCATTGGATCATCCTGACCGGCCATGACTGTATACCCCGATCTTGCACTCTTTCTTTCAATTATAACAGGGAGTAAGATAATTGGAGCCCTGAAAGTCTCTTCTGAGTTCTCACTTTCTGTATAATACAACATTCCAAGAGAAAGAAATAGCGTATGAACCCCTTGCTCTTCAATATTGCTTTGTAATATCTCTTCAATACGTCTTAAGGATGTATCAAGATTTTCAGGAGAACAATTGCATTGTAATAAGTTATCAGTATGACGGTCTTCGAGTTCTTCAACTTTATATGGTTGAAATACTGAATTATCATATTCTGTGGAATCTTCAGGTTTGTCAGTTTCAAATAATCCCATTTGTTGATAATCGGTTCCTGTATCTGATTCTTTTTTAGATGGTAAGATTGGTAAAAACTTCATCTGTTTACCATCAGTAAAGAGATATTCGAATACTACTCCAGGTTGTTCATCAACAATAGCAATGGTTGTAACTTTTGTGGGTTTGAAGTTCAAAGCTTTGTTTCTCTTAGAAAGATCTAAAAGCTTTCGCCTCCATAACCCTAAAGCTTGTAAGATTTTATCATTTAGTGACATATGGAAAGAAATGATTTCTCATTATTTTCAAGCAACCTTGGAATTCAGCCTATTTGACTATTTTTCTCTTTGCCTATTCAAAACTAATAAGAATATATCAATCAATAGTTGAAAATGATTTTTTTTATTTTATAGTACCTTTTTGAAAGGAATTTTATATTTCACGATTGATAAAAGAAAAAGTTTTCCTTGACTACAAGACAAAACCCTTTACAAGCCAGTGTAAGGCAAACATTCTAGCCTCACTTAGATTCAGTGGACGTGACTAAAAAATTGTGTTTGAACGGAAACTGAAAAACCAAAATTCGTTATATTCACCTAGTTAGTTCCAGCATTTTTCATTACCATTGCTTCAATATAATTTCCCCTATTCCTACTGATAAGCCAGTTTGAAGCAGGAATCACGTTGCAGATAATAATCTAACTCAGCATCTGATTCATCATCGCAACCCGCATCTCACCTGCAAGTTTCTCTTTAATCAGATGGTACCAGGGAGAATAGGGAATAAGGATCTTCTGACACCGAGTTAATTCATTGGCGATGTATGTCATAGTATAATAAGCTTTATACTCATTGTTGCTGCCAAGAAGGGAATTGATCAATGGATGATCCATCCTCAGTCCTAAAAAAAGATCCTTTGGCAAATTATTCTGGCTTTCTTCCCCGGATTCACTTTCAAAATTGGAAACAACTTCAGATGATAACGGAATTCCATCTGTATTGAACAGTCCTGTTGAGATATAAGCACCTTCCTCTTCAACGGTAAAAAATGCGGCAGTTATTGATTTGACCGGGATATTGATGTTTTCAGAGATCACATTTTTTATCTCTTCATGTCCAAGGATATAATTGATATTACGTAACATTCCCTTTTGAACAGGAGTAAGCATCAGATCACCAATCAACCTGCACCTGGGAGTTATTGCTGATTTGTCGACAATCCTCCTCTTTATGAGTTCACTGATCTTGTTTTGGTCCTGTTGTATTGAATCCAGGTCCACGATATCCTTAAACAAGGTTCTGAGTAATTCGTCATAAAAGAATTTTGCACCGAAGCAGACGATGCATTTCGGTGGAAGAAGAATGAAATCATGAACGAAGCTTCCTCCCAGCCATTGAACATTCATCTTGTTTTCGGAATAAAATAAAGGGACCATTGGCGTTAGAGCCGTTTTTATATCGGCGATTGAATACATTTTTAGGGTATCAGCAACCGGGAATATTTTCGATTTTATAAGGAGGTCAATCACCAATTCCTCCGTTGTATAATCTTTTTTTTCCTTTGGAGCGTTTTGAAAATGATTCCTGATCCGGTCTTTAAGAATATACAGGTTGGCAAGAATATCCTGGTTATCAAGTCTTTGGTTACTCAATTGTTCATATACCTTCGACATTAACATTTTACGGAGCAGCGTTACCATTTCGGTAAATTGACTATTAAGATAAAAGCTATCCCTGCTAAGGGTCAGCGCAAGACGGTCATTGTTAATTACTGCATCATAGTCAGCCAGATAGGGCATTTGATCCTGTAAATAATCTTTCAGATCATAGGAAAGTGAATATCCCCCCTTGGCGAAACTGGAAACTGTCAGTTCAGTGATATATTCATACTGGCAAAGGACCTTGACCACAGGTTTGTAGTATGTTTTTTTAAGGAATCCTTTCTGTGATCCGGCCGAAAATATTCTCGTTCCGTCTTTCTCAGCATGTCCCCAGACAGAAAGAAATGGGAGATCATCAATGGTGACCTTGCACGGATAGTATTCCAGAACTTCTTTTGCATAAGAAAGGCATTTGTCAACACTTTCATCGGTATCAAACCACACCTGTATCCGGGTGCTGAAATTTATACTGATATCCAGTACCGTCAATTTCAGGACCGGCAATTTTTCAGGATCAGGTATTTCCATTATGATTTTTACTACCTGGCCTTCACAGCGGGTTATAACCTCGATCTTATTGGTCTTAAGTCTTGGATTTAACATGGCGTAAAACCCAATGCCGAATTTCCCTATTTTGGATGGGTCCTGATCTTTATCGGTTCCTCCAAGAGTAAGGAGTAATTTGATTTTTTCGAGGCTTAAGCCGCTACCAAAATCGGTCATGGAGATCATCTTTTCACCGGTAGTTATTGCACCTCTTCTTTCTTCAATGGGGACGAATGAAGGATAGCTGTCAATAAAATTCTGGATCAGTTCCCCGAATCCTTTTCCGGGATTTCCGCCAAACTGGCTGCTTACCAGTTTTTTGAAACCTTCGACAACATCGATCCCGAGGCCATCATGTAAGGTTTCTATCAATAATTTTTCATTGGTTGCCATAGCTGTAAGTTTGAGATTAATTCAGATTTCTATTTATATTTTTCAGCAGATCCAGGAATGATTTTTTCATTTTCCTGAGCTCTTCCACTTTTATCGTACCTGAGATCTCTTCTTCAGAAATGACTTTTGCCATGGCATCAAGCATCAGAAGGTCTTCCCTCGATTCAGAGGTAAGATGGGGCAGAATCCTGTTATCTTCGGTCAGGCACATTGCAACAGCCCAATGGCCTGCAAGTTTAGGATCCATTCTGCAAATCTTCACCAGCCTTCTGACATCCGGGTGGTAAAGATTTAAAACTACCGAATTATTGACGATTATGAACCTGTGGGACTTACATGGAGTCAGGTCTCGGTTCACAAGGTAGTTAATTTTCCATTTTACCTTTTCAAAATCATTTTCAGCTTTCCTCAATTCAGGGTAAATGCCATGCATTTCATTAAGACTTCTTACCCTGGTAAATAAAGCTGATTCCGTACTTTCATCGGTGAAGAATTTTTTACCCAGACCCTGAAACAGATCTTTATGGAATCCAAGGTTGTCCTCCATGTAAATTTCATCCATAGTCAAATTTGGACAAACATTAGGTGGTGCTTCCATGACCGTGTCATTCATGTTGAGATCAATAATAGACCTTTCAAAAATTCTTAGAATAAGATTAAAACAGTTTGCCGGCTGCTCCTGGAGCAATACCGGGCCGTCAAATCCTGCATAGTTCATCCCGGTATTATCGCTCGAGGCGATATAGATCTTCCCTGATTTAACGACCATTTTTTCCAACCCGGCAAGGGAAACTCTTTTTACAGGATATATATTAAATATTGGTATCTGACACCAGCTTTTTCTCAGGTCTGTCCATTGATACATGAGCCGGATGGCCATCTTTTCAAGGTGTTCACAACTGAACCCTTTAAAAGATACATCGTTTACCCAGACTTTTTCGACCAGTTCATCCCAGAATCCCGGGAAAAGTTCTTCCCTGATGTAATTTGCAAGCGGTACCAAAATGTCCTCATCCCTCAGGCAATGCCTTCCGAAAGGGAGCTCAAACTGACTGCATTCGACGCATATATTCAGGAAAGGCAACTCGAACTCTTTTTCTTTATCAGGTTTCAGGAGGTTGTATTTATCGCTGATAAATACCCTGTTCTGGTAGATCTCATGCACCTCCTTGCCAAGACTTAATAGGATCTCAAACTCCTTTCCCCAGATCGTTGTATAGTAGCGATGTCCAAAAGGTTTATCATCTACCTGCCATGGCTGATTAATAGTCTCCGGAGTACCGGCCATTCCCGTTTTGTTTTTTGCTACATGATAGACGATGATTTCCATTGGCAGATACTTTACAAATCTCTTCAGGATGTTTGCCAGTTTCTTTAAAACAATTGAAAGACTTTCCTTTTTACGGAAAGTGATCTTAAAAGTGGTTCCGCGCTCCGGAACCGGACTTACTTCGTAAATAAAGATCGGATCATTATTCAGGAAGGAACCGGTTTTTGCTTCAAAACAGTCTATACCATCGGAAGTTCTTACAAAAAATTCTGACTGTTCAGGTACTGCTGCTACACTGACCTTTCCGATACCAAACCTTCCTATTGCTTTTCCGGGGACGTTCTGTTTTTCGGATCGATAAAGTGTAAAGAAACCATTCAATGTTTTCTTGTTCATTCCATGGCCATTATCCCGGATATAGATGAAGATGTTTTGTTCGTCTTCTTCACCATATATTTCACACTTTGTAGCCCTGGCGTCAAAACTGTTGACCACGTACTCCCGGATATACTCGTCGGGGTCACTGAACTGGGCACACATGTCCCTCGTCAATTTTCTCTTATCTGCTGTAATACCTGACGATTCGATAATTTTTAGCTCATCGGCCAGCTTTTTACCATTGTCATTGTTTTTCATCTTTTTAACCTTTGATGTTTGAGTCTTTTCCGAAAACACTTCGTACTCCTGAATTCCAATCTTACTTCAAAAATCGTTGATCGATATTCGATTGTTCTAAAAAAACCAATACCCAACACCCAATACCCAATATCCCTCTTATCGGCTTTACGGTAAAGAAAGACTTTTTAAATGTCTTCTCAGGTCACCACCGGATTTTCCAGTGATAGAATTTGTCTGCGTTTGATAATGAGATCCCTTAATTCAGTAACCATATTATGATTTACTTGTTCGGCCATGGGGATCACAAATTTTTCCGTTTCATCAAGGTATTGGCTGATTTTCTGCTTTGGGTATAAATCTAAATGCAGATCCGTAAGGTTGCTTATCCGGTCTGCTATTTTCAATGTCCTGGCATTTACGGAACCATGTTCCAGTACTCTTTGAAGATAATCAGCCTTTTTCTCCCCGTGATTTTTGGTGACTTCCCTAACCAGGTCAACTACTTTATTCCCATCCATATCTATACAATTGATATCATCCACACGGGTCCATGGCATATCCTCAAGAAGATCGTGGAGTAAAGATGCTTTAAGCAGAACAGGGTCAGAAAAGTATTTATAATCAAGAAGGATACCTAGCGTCATAAATGCATGCCGGAACTGGTTGCCTCCTGTATGCCTTGGCACACTAACAAGGTCGAGAGCCTTAATTATGTAAGGCGCAAGTACCAGGTCTATTAAAGGTTCATAGTTGTTCATGGTTATATGAATTTGTGTGAAACATTGGAAAGAACACTATAGGTCAAATAATTATTTGACTATCTTTGTGAATGATTTTAGTCTTCGGCTGGAATTTATACCGTCTTTTTTATTATAAAGTATATTATCTAAGTAGCTATTAGCGAATGGGAAATTTCAATCTGCTTACTAAATTATAACAAATAGAATTTTGCTGGCAATGAAACAAGTTAGATTTTATCGATAAAAAGGAAGAATTGACATAAACTACTGAGATAGAAAAATAATCGTTCAATATCGTTGACATGTCCTGGTTTTATCTTAAATCAACATAGTTATGAAAGCAATAAGATATGTCAAAAATCGCGGTGAACTGTTTGACATTTCAGTCACCAACTGGGATGAAAAAACAGTCCTCCAGTTATTTAATGGATCTTCTCCAACAGGAGAAATATACCTGATCAGCGATTCTTCAAAAAAAATACTTGCACCTTTTCTGTCTGAATTAAAAGGAAAAAGCATCCCTGAGAAACATCCGAAAGTTCAGTTAATGAGAGCATTGAAGTTAAATGGTGATATAAATGATGATAAACCCAGGGCTTTATCCTGTGATTATAGGAACCCAGGTGCTTTAAAAAGAAGTTTATTCTCTTTACTGAAGAAACATTATACATCTGTTAATCCGATGTGTATCATCATAATTCCACAAAAGCTCTTTACTTATTACTTTCATAGCAAAGAGATAGTTAAAATTATAGCTGAAGAACAGGGAATACCAGATCTTATTCTGGATCAGTTTACAAATGACTCGGTCATTAGGGAAATCAGGAAGGATGTGATTGGCAGTTCGCCATCAATGTTATATATCCGATTGGGAATCTATGTTCATTCAAGGTCTTCGGCCCCTGTTCTTTTGTTTGGTGAGGGTGGTACAGGAAAACAGTATTTTGCACGTCAGATTTTCAAATATTCAACAAAATTTAACAAAGTATTTGTTATAGAGAATTGTTTGTCGTTTAAGAACAAAGATTTTGATGCAGAAATGTTCGGGTACATAAAAGGGACATTTACGAATGCTGTGAAGGATATGGATGGTCTGTTAATTAAGATGAACGGGGGAACGTTGTACTTTGATGAGATATCGGAATTGTCGTTGGTAAATCAGGTAAACCTTTTACGATTTATTGAAACAGGTGAAGTTACAAAGATCGGATCGATCAAACCTGAAAAAACCAATGTCCGGATCATTTTTGCAACTTCCTGCGATCCGGAAACATTGGTCAAACAAGGCAAATTGCATCAGGATCTTTATTTTCTATTGCAGGATCGTAAGATCAGAACAGTTTCTTTAAGGGAATACCCGGATGATATACCTTTGCTTGCTTCTTATTTTTGGGAAAATGAATTTGAACAATCCCCCCTTTCCAAGGAGGTTCTGGATTATCTCAAAGCTAAGCGATGGCCAGGGAATGCACTGCAATTGAGATGTGTCATTGAAAGCATCCTGGATTATTTTCCTGGGAAGATTCCCACCATTGCATATTTCAAAATGCTTGAGAAGATCGAGAAAGACAACTTGGTAGGACTACCCAGCGATCTGGACATTGGAGAGGAGGAGTTGGATAAAGTAAAAAGCAATCATCATATTATACGAATACAAAATACAATCCGGAAAATCAAAGTGGAATTACGACCCCTGATCAATCACAAGTTAGATGTTATCAGCAAACCCGGGAAAGTCGAAGAAATTAAAACCTTCGTTGAAGAAAGGCTTACTCTCCTCAATGATTTAGGCCGTAATCCGATTTATTTCAGATCCAACAACCTTTACAATAATACAAGGTGTTTCTGTTACGAACTTGGAGAGATCTTAGCCGATTGGGATAAATCGATTAACAGATTCAGGGAGATCTGGTACAAGAAAGTCTATGAATATTACAAACAAATTTTCGAGGAAGTTTTTGAACTGGTCTGGCTTCCTCAATACCGTCCGAAAATAAAAAGGAAAAGTAGAATAAAAAAAAAGCAATCACAAAGGCCTTCAGCCAAAGAATAGTCACATCCGTTGAACATTTAGTAAGATAATCAGAAACGGGTCATGGAAAACATTTGACACTCATCCCCGTGTTATGGATGCGTTTCCAATTACTTTTCATATACGAGCCGTAATCATTTCAAAAAAACATTTCTAAAAACTTGATTAACGTCTGATTTTTTATTAATATTGTTACGGTTTTACAGGGTGGTTGAATTTTATATGACAAAGGTGGATGTTCAATCATTTAACCTAGGTATCCTATGAAAAAAATTATCAGCCTACTAATGTGGTTATTGCCGTTCCTGGCTTTTGCTCAACAAAACATATATAAATCCTTTCCATCGGATTATATGTGGATGAATGTGGGAAATGGGGGATTTTCATCAGGACAGGCT
>Ga0326727_10026925_pt1 | contig 10607 bp, 7 predicted proteins | sample MB2enrmetagenome_FD_207643 | JGI IMG/M metagenome (GOLD analysis project Ga0326727, IMG submission 207643) | Lab enriched peat soil microbial communities from McLean, Ithaca, NY, United States - MB29MY | ecosystem: Environmental > Terrestrial > Soil > Wetlands > Peat | place: USA: New York... | reverse complement strand
ACTCGACGACCTCGCGGCGCCCCCTGCGCCGCAGCAAGAAACATTCACTCCCTATTGACAATTACCTAACATGAATGCCCTACGTGGCGCGCAAGTGTTTTCAGCACAGATCGGAAGCGCGTAGTTGGAGTGCTCCTGCACCTTCGCAAGTGACGCTGCGCGCCGCTACCTGCTAAGATCAGGACAGTTTTCCCGGAATGTCCAGCCATGCCACAATCCCCTTCGGAGTTGCCCCGCACCCTCGGTGAACTGCGTACCAGCGCGTTCCCCGAGAATCGCTTCGCTCGCCGTACGGTAAAGGACGAGCTTCGTTCCAATCTGATCTGCAAGCTGAAGCGCGGAGAAAAGCTCTTCCCCGGCATCGTTGGGTATGAGGACACCGTGGTTCCGCAGATCGTCAACGCTATTCTTTCCCGGCACAATTTCATCCTGCTGGGGCTGCGGGGACAGGCCAAGACGCGCCTCATCCGCATGCTGACCACGCTGCTCGACCCAGCCACGCCCTACGTCGCCGGCTGTGAGATTCACGACAATCCGTACCATCCGATTTGCCGCCGCTGCAAGAATCTGCTGGCTGAGAAGCATGACGAGACGCCGATTGCCTGGCTCTCTTCGGACGACCGCTACGTGGAGAAACTGGCCACGCCCGACGTAACCATCGCCGACATGATCGGCGACATCGATCCCATCAAAGCGGCGCGCCGCGGGCAGGATATATCGGATGAACTAACCGTTCATTATGGTCTGGTCCCGCGCGCCAACCGCGGCATCTTCGCCATCAACGAACTGCCCGATCTGGCCGGCAAAATTCAGGTGGGCCTGTTCAACATCATGCAGGAAGGCGATGTGCAGATTAAGGGTTATCCGATCCGTCTGCCGCTCGATCTGCTACTCGTGTTCACCGCCAATCCGGAAGATTACACGGCGCGCGGGAAGATCATCACGCCGCTGAAGGACCGCATCGGCAGCGAAATTCGCACGCATTATCCGGCTACTCTCGAGCATGGAATCGAGATCACACGCGCCGAATCGTGGCTGGATCGCCAGGCGCACATCGAAGTCCGGCTGCCTCCTTACATTGCCGAAATTATCGAGCAACTGGCCTTCTCGGCTCGCGAAGACAAGCGTGTCGACAAACGCTCCGGCGTCTCCCAGCGCCTGCCGATTTCGGTGACTGAGAACGTGGTTTCGAACGCCGAGCGCCGCGCCCTGCAGAATCAGGAGGATATGGCGGTGCCGCGCGTTCTCGATATCTACGCCGCTCTGCCCGCCATCACGGGGAAGATCGAGCTCGAGTATGAGGGCGAATTGAAGGGCGGGGACGCGGTGAGCCGCGAACTGATTCGCGCCGCCGTGGGCCGGGTTTTCGATCGCTACTTCGAAGGCGTCAACATGCAGCCCGTGGTGCAATGGTTCGATCTGGGCGGTTCGCTCAAACTGGGCGCCGACGTCGATTCTGAAGAGATGGTGCGCCAGCTCAACTCCATTCAGGGGCTGATGGAAAAGACCCGCGCGCTCGGTCTCACCGCCAATGAGCCGGCCGCGGTGCGTGCTTCCGCGGGGGAATTTATTCTGGATGGCCTCCATGCCCATCGCCGCATCAGCCGTTCCGAAGAGCGCGGTTTCGTCGCCGAAGAGCGCAAGCGTCCCGCGGCGGAGCCCGAGGAAACGCCCCGAGTAAGACAGAAACGCCAGTTCAATTAGCCGGAGAAGGGATCGAACATGAAGTGGATCACGTTCTCCAAACTCAACGAGGACGATTTCGGCATCGACGCGCAGGACCTGATGAATGCGCTTGCCAATTTCTTTCTCGAAAGCGGCTTCAATAACCCTTACATGCAGTTCTCCGAGTGGAATAAGAACAACCTCGAAGATCTGAAACGAGCCATCCAGCAGGCGCTCGAAAACGGCGAAGTGTTTTCCGACGAACGGGTGGAGGAAATGCTGCAGAAGCTGGCCGCCATGTCGCCCGAACAGATGGACCAGTTGCTCGAAAATCTGGTGCAGAAGCTCGCTGCCGAAGGTCACATCTCAGTGGATCGCGACGAGAATTCGGAATCCGGACAGGGTGGCGCGGAGGGCAGGGAATCGCAGGCACGCTTCGAAGTGACCGACAAATCGCTGGATTTCCTCGGCTTCAAAACGCTTAAGGATCTGCTTGGATCTTTGGGCAAATCGAGCTTCGGCCGCCATGACACGCGCGACCTCGCAACCGGTATCGAATCCTCGGGATCGTCGAAGCAGTATGAATTCGGCGATACGCTCAATCTGGATATCAGCGAGACTCTCTTCTCGGCGGTGCGGCGCGAGGGCGTGAAGGTTCCTATCGATCTGGAGTATTCCGATCTGCACGTCCACCAATGCGAGTATCAGAGCTCCTGCGCCACAGTGCTCATGCTCGATTGCAGCCACAGCATGATCCTTTACGGGGAGGATCGTTTCACTCCCGCCAAGCGCGTCGCCATGGCCCTGGCGCATCTGATCAAGACTCAATATCCGGGCGATAGTCTGCGTTGCGTGCTGTTCCACGATTCCGCCGAGGAACTCAACATCAGTCAGCTGGCGCGCGTGCAGGTGGGTCCTTATTACACCAACACGCGCGACGGCCTGATTTTGGCGCAGAAGCTGCTGCAGCAGGAGCGCAAGGATATGAAGCAGATCGTCATGATCACCGACGGCAAACCCTCGGCTCTGACGCTCGACGATGGCCGTATGTACCGCAACGCCTTCGGGCTCGATCCGCTGGTGATCAGCCGCACGCTCGAAGAGGTGAATCGCTGCAAGAAGCAGGGCATTATTATTAACACCTTCATGCTGGCGAGCGATTACGGGCTGATCAATTTCGTGCAGAAGGTGACTCAGCTTTGCCGCGGGAAGGCCTATTTCACCACTCCGCACACACTCGGCCAATACCTTCTGATGGATTATATGAACCGCAAGACCAGGACCGTGCACTGAAATCGATCCTGGTTCATGGGCATCGCGGCGCTCGCGCTCGCCGGCCGGAGAATACTCTCGAGGCATTCCGTTACGCGATCAAGCAGGGCGCGGATGCGCTGGAACTTGACGTTACGGTTACGAAAGACGACGTGGTGGTCGTCTCTCACGATCCCGTCATCGATTGGGGAGTTCGGAGAATTCCGATCAGAACTCAGAAGCACGAGGATCTACCCAGGGAAATTCCGACTCTCGACGAGGTCTTGGCGCTCGCTCAAGGCAATGCAATTCAATTCGATGTCGAGGCTAAAATCTTTCCCGATGAGCCGGAACTGACGCCTGGGCCGGAAGAATTCGCCGAATTAATCCTGAGTTCAATTCGTCGGCACGCGCTGGAAAATCGGGTTATTCTGCTGTGTTTCGACCGTCGAATGCTGCGCGTTATGAAGAGGCTGGAGCCATCGATTCGGCGCTCGGCGCTGTTTGAAACGCCGCGGGACTGGATGGAAGTGGCCCGGGAGTTTGAGGCCACTTGTCTGGGTCCGGAATATCGTCTGGTGACACCCGAGCGAGTGGCGCAGGCTCATGCGGCGGGACTTGCAGTGGTTCCCTGGACGGCGAATGATCCGGGGGATTGGGCGAAGCTGGCGGCTGCCGGGGTGGATGGGATTATTTCAGACGACCCAGCCGCGCTGCTTGATTGGCTCAGAAAAGAAAAGGGGCACGATCCGGTTGGATCGTGCCCCTGAGACACGGCTGTCGCCTCATGTCCCTGAGTTTTAGTTTCCGCTATCGGGGTCGCCGCCGAGAGTGCTGCCCCAGACGGTGGAGCTACCCCAGACCGTGGAACTGCCCCAGACTGTCGACGAACCCCACACAGTCGAAGTGGCGGGCAACGGCATCCACAGCGAGGAGAACGGACCACCCGAACCCCACACTGTCGAACTGCCCCACACGGTGGAAGAACCCCACACCGTCGAGCTTCCCCATACGGTGGAAGAACCCCAGACCGTGGAATCGGCCGCATTCCAAACATTCGAACCCCAAACCGTAGAGGAACCCCAGACCGTGGAACTGCCCCACACGGTGGAACTGCCCCAGACAGTCGAGCTGCCCCAGACCGTGGAAAAATTTTCGACGGTCACTTCGTTGGTAGTCGGATTCAGTACGGCAACCGGCGAAGCGGCGATATCGCCTACGGGAAGAGTGTAGTCCTTTGGATCGAGAGCTCCTTCCAGGGCCGCGGTCAGATCGAGGTAGCCGGCGCCCACGGTGAAGATATCGTTCTCCTCGACAAACGTCATCGGCGTGAGAGTCTCATCTGTGGTGGTGATGGTGTAAGTAGTCTTCGGCAGCTTATACGCGGTCTTCATCAACCGGGCCTTTACCTGATTGTTGGTCAGGCCTTCGCCATCGGCGAGCAACGCGGCCACCGCACCGCTGGTTACGCCGGCAGCCATACTGGTGCCGCTCAGAACCATGTAATTCGGCGATCCGAACGGCGCGGGAACGATAACCGCCTGGGGTTCCTTTGCCAGGGTCGAGCCGGGATCGAGAATGGAGAAAATCTTATTCCCCGGCGCCACCAGATCGGGCTTCACAACATGCTCGACCAGCGTCGGGCCCTTCGAACTATACGTGGTGATCACGTCGTCGTTGATGGTCTGGGTGCTTTCCGTATTCATGGCGCCCACCGTGATGACGAGCGGATCGTCGGCTGGCGAAGCGATCGTACCGTAGCCATGAGTGTTCGCGGTTAAGGCACTGACACGCCCCTCGTTGCCAGCGGCCACTACAACCGTGATACCCGCCTGCCAGGCCGCTTCCACCGCCAGGCACAGAGGATCATGCTGCGAGGGCTCGTAAACCGGGCGCCCCAGAGAGAGGTTGATGACCTTGATGTTGTACTTGTCCTTCAGAGTGATCGCATCGGCGATCGCCTGCATCACCAACGCATCGGTCGACAGCCCGTTTTGGTCGAGCACCTTAAGGTTGATCAACTGCACTCCCGGCGCCACCCCGTGGATATCCTGCGGGTAGAACAGAGAGTTGACGCCGTTACCGGCAACGATGCCGGCAATATGCGTTCCATGGCCGAACTGATCGTTAGTGGTCCCCGACCCGGTGTAGTCTTTCGAGTAAACCACGGCCGAACCGAGCAGATTCAGGTCCGAGTTAACCGTGATGCCGCTGTCGATTACGGCGACGCCGATCCCCTGGCCCGCGAGGAAATTCAGCGGCAACCCGGGAAGCGGCTCCTGAATGGCCCAGGGCGTGAAATCGTAAACCGGAGCCGAAGTTCCAGTCGCGTAGACCATGTTGTTGGGCGCCACATAGTCGACACCCTCCTGTGTCGCCAGCGAAGCAGCCTCACCCGCGCTCATACGGTACAGGGCGCTATGCGGAAGATCCGCGAGTTTGGTTCCGACTTTGACCGACGCGGTGTTTGCGCCATCTGAGAATTCGACGATTACCTCGACGCTGCGTGTCGCGGGTACTGCCCTGAGCCCCGGCGCCAGCGTTCCCCCGAACGCCGCGCAACTCATCGTGGAGATTATCAGGAACTGTGTGGACAATTTACGAGCTAAGCGTGTTGTATCCATGCAGGACTTATTTAAGCAGAGATTTGTATTGAATGCACACAATTTTTTTATCTGTTTACCTTCGATAGTTCACCATCTTTACAGTTAAAGTATTTTTGTGACAGGGTGTCACTAAATCCATCGCCCCGGCCCGATTCGGCATCGGATAATTCCGGTAGCGAGGGTCAGATTTAGTACTCAAGTGGTATAAGAAACAACAGTTAACAGTACTATTCGGTATATCAGTACTATCCAGAAGCCGGCGGGAACCCGTTCCGCGGTTGTCGCGACCCTGAAGCGAATCCGTGACGAATTAATTTGAATTTATTTGCGGGATTATCCCGCTCAATAAACAGCGAATTACACTCTGCAAGTGGATTTGGTACGCGCTCAACCTCGGGCAGCTGTCCGTTTCCAAATGGGTATAGACTGCTTAGGCGAGGCGCCGATGTTTAAAATCCCGATTCTCTCCGGTTGTATTCCCGCCCTGTTCTGCGCAGTCTCCGTGGGGAGCGCGATGCCGGTGGATCTTTCCGCCATGCGTCCCGGCCCGGTGCGGGTACAGGAGACATCCGGCGCCCTCACGGTCGACTGGCCCGACGAAAAGGGCCGTGCCTGGTCGATCGAATTCCGCACCGATGGAAAGCCGGAAGTGATTCGCCGCATCGCCGTCGCAGGCAAAGGGATCCTCGAAAATGGCCAGCCGGTCTATTTCGCCGACACCGGCATCCGGCGCGGCGGATGGGACCAGTTTTTCGATTTTCCGCCCAGCCATCCGGAAGGAATTCACCGCTTTCAGCATGAATTCAAACCCACCTCGGTCAAGGCGCGGACCGAGGGCGATCGCGTTGCCGTCGAATTCAATGGCCTGGCGCTGGGCATTTTCTCCGGATCGGTGGTCTATACCATCTACCCCGGCAGCAGATTAATCCAACAGGAAGCGGTGCTTACCACTGCGGCGCAGGACGTGGCGTATTTTTACGACGCCGGTCTCGATTACCAACCTGCGGAGGATCGCCGGCCCGGTAACAATATGGAAACTTACGTCACTTACTACGATCCGTCGGGCCCGGATCTGCACACGCTGCGGACACCTGTAGTCTCCGAACGCAATCCCATTGCAGTGAAGTACCGCGCCATCGCCTCGCGAGTTGCGAACGGCAGCGTGGCCGTATTTCCGCCTCCGCACCAGTATTTCTTTGCGCGCGACTATACGACGAACATGGGCTACGCCTGGCACCGGGCGTGGCGCGGCCATGTGGGTCTGGGGATACGGCAATTGCCGGACGATAACAGCCCGTACTATCCATGGATGAACGCTCCGCCCGGGACCGCGCAGCGTATGAGCCTTTTCTTCCTTGTCTCCGACGCTCCACCGGCGGCCGCGCTCAACGACGTGCTGTCTTTCACCCGCCATGACCATTTCCTTCCTCTGGGAGGCTTCAAGACGGTGGCCCCGCACTGGCACTTCGCATTTACCGAGCAGGCTGTCGCCGGCGGACCGCGCTGGGTCCCGGCCTGGCAGCCCGTCCTCCGCGACCTTGGCGTTAACGCCGCGCTGATCATGGACTTTCATGGCGACCTGCATCCACAGGACCCCGGGCCGCTGCGCTTCGCCGAAATGCGCCAGTACTACGACATGTGCCGAAGCCATTCAACCGCCGACTTTCTCATCATCCCCGCTGAAGAGGCTGACAACTACTTTGGTGGACATTGGGCGCTGGCATTTCCCAAGCCGGTCATCTGGGCCATGAAGCGCGATTCAGGCGCATGGAAATCGTCAGATCCAACCTATGGGACGGTTTATCGAGTCAAAGATGCCGCCGAACTCCTGCAATTGGTGCGCGAGCAGAACGCTTTTGTTTACGAAACGCATCCGCGCACTAAGGGCTCGACCGGATATCCCGACAAAATCCTCGACACTGAATGGTTCCAGGATTCACATTATCTTGGCACCGGATGGAAGGCCATGCCGTCGGATCTCTCCTCGCCGCGGCTGGGCGAACGGGCGTTCAAAGTGGCCGACGATCTGGCGAACAAGGGTTTTCACAAGAAGCTTTTCGGCTAAGTAGATGTTTTCCAACTGGACAGCTCGCATGAGCTTTATGCACACATGAATGTTAACTATGTGCGTCTCGGCGAATTGCCCGCGTGGGACGATTATTCAAAGGTCCTCGATGCGCTGGCCAAAGCCGACGGATTCATCACCACGGGAGAGATTCTGCTTCCTGCCGTGCAATGGAAGCCCTCAGCAAAGCGCCTCGATGTCAGCGCGGACGTGCAATGGACGTTTCCTCTTCGTTTCGCCGAAATTGTATGGGGCGATGGCGTCGAAACGCACCACAAGATTATCGACCTAGGAAACTCGCGCCAGCTCGGAAGGCAGCACTTCGAATGGGCATTAGATGAAGCCACGTGGAAATGGGCCCGGCTGGCCGTCTGGGATGTGGCGGGCGACGGGGCTTTTACCAACGCGGTCTGGAAATAGTTCGACGATTCGGCCAGAGTTGTTGCGCCGGGTGGCTCTATGGGGCGTGGCACTGTTCATCGCGTGCTGGTTCCTGTATTTCGCGGGCAGGGGAATATGGGCGCCGATTACGGGCGACGACCTGATGAACCTGCACGGCTACCTGCTCCAAACGCCGCGCACTCTTTTGCTGGATAATCTGCGCTACTGGTCAACCGCCTACAGGCCGCTCGGAGGTTTGTTCTATGTGGGACTCTACCATTTGTTTGGCTTCACATCCTTGCCTTTTCGGTTGGTCTGTTTTGCGCTTTTGGGATTCAATCTGGTGCTGCTGTTTCGTTTCTGCCGCCTGCTCTCGGGGTCGAATGAGGTAGCTGCGACAGCGACCCTGCTGGTCGGTTACCACGCCTGGTTTACCGATCTCTATTACAGCTCCGGCACCATCTACGACGTGCTGTGTTTTACGTTCTTCTTTGCGGCGCTCGATCTTTATATCTCGATTCGACGGGCATCGCGGCTGCCTTCGCTATGGGAAACGCTGCTTCTGATCGTGCTCTATATATCCGCTTTGAACGCCAAGGAAATGGCGGTGACGCTGCCCCTGTTCCTCGGCATTTACGAATGCCTGTATCATCCTCAGCAGCTTCGCCCGATTCTGCGCTGGCCCTTAAAGGAGGGGCGCACCATGGTGCTGACCGGGCTGTTCACCATACCTTACGCGATAGTGAAGACGACCGGCCCCGGCAGCCTTGCGGAACAGCCGCTCTACCATCTGACGATCTCGCCGCTGCGATTTTTCAAAACCTTCCATCTGTACCTGAATCCCTTGTTCTACCGCGACCATTTTTTCCACGATTCGAATACGGGAGAGCTGCTCGCGGCCATGCTGGTGTTTGCCGTGTTGCGCCGCTCCCGCTCGCTGCTGTTCGCCTTGTTTTTCCTGCTGCTGAGTATGTTGCCGGTGGCTTTTATCCCTCACTACTCGGCGTTCTTTCTCTACATTCCCATTGCCGGTTGGGCGCTGTATGGGGCCGATACCTTAGTTTGGGGGCGCAAAGTTCTGCTGCGCGGTATTGCCTGGAGCCGTGCGCCGGGGATCGTTATGGTCAGCCAGGCGATCCTTTTTCTGGGGCTCGCAGCCATCCTGATCCCCCTGCATAAGCGCGAGAGCCCGGCGGTCATGCGTCTGTTCCTGAGCCAGGAGCCTCCCGTCGGCGAGTTAACGTCCGGATTATTGCGTATTCAGGCGCATTTGAAGCGCGGTGCGCACGTATTGTTCGTTGACGATCCGTTTCCGAAGGATCAGTATCTTCTCGTTTTCATTACGCGCCTTGTGTATGGCGACATGACCATCCAAATCGACCGGACGGCCGTGCAACCGCGCAGTCAGGCCGAGTACAGGAACTATGACGCGGTGTTTCGCTTCCGCGACGGCCACCTCGCGACGCCGGATGATACCTTGAAGCGAAATCAATGAATTCGGTGCATCTGGAAGCCGGCCGTGTGGAGATCCGTTCGGCGCCGCAGCCGAGCCGCCCCACAGGGTTTGCCCTGATCCGGCTGATCGCCGGCGGCATCTGCAACACCGATCTCGAATTGCAGCGCGGATACTACGGTTTTTCGGGCATCCCGGGACATGAGTTTGTGGGTGAAGTAGTTGCGGCGGACACGCGGGGCTTGATCGGCAAACGCGTGGTGGGCGAGATCAATCTGGCATGCGGGGATTGCTCGTGGTGCAGGCGCGCTATGGGCCGTCATTGCCCGCACCGTCGCGTGCTGGGGATTGTGGGGCATCCCGGGGCCTTCAGCGAATTTCTGACCCTGCCCGAGCGCAACCTGCATGTGCTGCCCGACTCGCTGGCGCCGGAGATCGCGGTTTTCGTCGAGCCGGTGGCGGCTGCGTGCGAGATTCTGGACCAGGTGGCGATCCCGTGCGGCAGTGCTGTGGCGGTGCTGGGCGACGGCAAGCTCGGGCTTCTGATCGCGCAGGTCCTGCGGGCTAATGGATACCGCGTCCATCAGTTCGGGCGTCATCCGGCGAAGTTATGCATCGCCGAAAGGGCCGGGGCGACCGTTGAGGTGGCGGGCGAGAAACTGCCGGAGGCCGAGTATGAGTGGGTGGTGGATGCCACCGGATCGTCGGCTGGTCTCCGCGCCGCGACGCGCATGGTTCGGCCGCGCGGTACCGTGATTATGAAATCGACCGTGCATGGCGAGGTGCCCATCGACACCGCGCCCGTGATCGTCAATGAGATTACGCTGGTCGGCTCTCGCTGCGGCCGCTTCGAACCCGCGCTGGAACTGCTCCGATTGGGCGTGATCGACGTGACTTCGATGATTGCGGATACTATGCCGCTCGGCAGTGCGCCGCAAGCGTTTGAGAAGGCTGCGCGAGCGGGGATGCTTAAGATTCTGCTTACGAATTAGTGGCCTGGCGCCCCGTGGGGCAGATTCCCGATTTGTCCACTCTCTTCCGGGCAGGGAGCACCGTCGAAAACACATTGTCGTCGGTCCTGTAGATGGCCGATTACCAATCGGCCGGACCCAGAGGGTACCCCTACCAACCTGTTTGAATGCATAGGTGGGAGGCCTCGCCGGTTGTCGTGACAGCGGCGACGCGC
>Ga0326727_10026924_pt1 | contig 10607 bp, 14 predicted proteins | sample MB2enrmetagenome_FD_207643 | JGI IMG/M metagenome (GOLD analysis project Ga0326727, IMG submission 207643) | Lab enriched peat soil microbial communities from McLean, Ithaca, NY, United States - MB29MY | ecosystem: Environmental > Terrestrial > Soil > Wetlands > Peat | place: USA: New York... | reverse complement strand
CGCAGCACTCCGCCCTGGTATACCGCCTGGAACGTTTTCTCCATGATCCCCAGTTTAGCCGATTCCGCCGGATCTTGCCACCATAACCGCCAGCGCAAAGCGGCGGCAGGACAGTTAATGTGCATCTGGCGTCCCGATGCCTCGGGGCGCCCCACGAACCCGGGCAACCTCTCTGTCACCGCGTCCCATCCGTGGCCGGTTCGGGCTTCCGTAGCACCCCGATGCATCGGGGTACCCCGTGCATGGAGTGCGTCCGCTTTGGGCACAGGCAGGAGTGCCTGTGCTACCCCCGGCTTGACTTTCCCCTGTTCGCAGTCTAGTGTGAGGCTTATGGATTACCAGAAATACATCACGATCGAGCCGGGCAAGCGTGGGGGGAAACCCTGCATTCGCGGCATGCGCATTACGGTTTACGAAGTGCTTGACTATCTGGCTTCGGGCATGACGGAAGCGGAAATTCTGGCCGATTTCCCGGACCTTACGGCGGACGACCTTAAGGCCTGTCTGGCCTTTGCGGCCGACCGCGAACGCAAACTGGTTTCGATTCCTTCGTGAAGCTCCTCCTTGATCAGAACTTGTCGCCGCGCCTGTTGCGAACCTTGGAGGTCACCTACCCCGGCTCTTCGCACGTGCGCCTGGTGGGCCTACGGGACGCGGATGACGCCATAGTTTGGGAATATGCCCGTGATCACGGCTTCATCATCGTGTCGAAGGATGCCGATTTTCACCAACGCAGCTTCGTTTTCGGATTTCCACCCAAGGTCATATGGATCCGCCGTGGCAATTGCCCCACAACGGACATCGAAAAGGTTCTTAAGGACCATCAAAGCAGCATCCTCGAATTTTGTGAGGATGACGTCCACGCCTTCCTGGCCCTTTCTTAGCAGCACCCCTCGAGCCCGGGCAACATCTCTGCCACCGCGTCCCATCCGCGGCCGGTTCTGGCCTCTCAACGGTTGCCGACATAAGATGTCCAGGGCGGCGGAACGGCGCCAGCCACACTTGCCCGCCGACCCCTCCACACCCTGTTCAAGTGCGTTGCCACGCAGAGGATTTTCCCGTATCCTAAGGGTGACGAACACGAGAGGCGGGACAACATGGCAATTCAGCTCACAGCAGAACAAGAGCGGCGGGTTCACGATGTCATGAGTCAAGGCGCCTACGCGTCGGTTGAGGAAGTCGTGGATGCCGCCTTGGCCGCCGTCGAGCAGCGCACCGTACCGGGTTTTGCGGGGACACAGGAAGAACTGGACGCTCTGCTGGCCGAAGGTCTGGCATCGAAGGAACTGGCGGAAGACGAATTTTGGGGTTCGGTGAACACGCAAACCAACGTCCTGCTTAGCGAACATAAGAAGGCCCCCCGTTTGTGAAGGTTTCTTATCGGCAAGCCGCCCGCGACGATGTGGTGCGCCAGTTTCGCTATTATCTCGTCACCCAGAATCTTCCCGAGGTGGCCGTTCGCTTCCGAACGGCTATCCGGCAGACTGTTCAATCGTTGCAACAGCACCCCCTGGTAGGTCCGCGCTATCGTTCCAGCAATCCACAACTTCAAACCCTTCGCACGTGGGCGGTTGCGGGATTTGAGACCATCCGGATTTATTACCTTCTGGACGAAGACACCCTCCGCATCATTCGCATTCTCCGCGGAAAGCGTGATGTTAAGCGCATTCTTGAAGGTGAGGCAGGTGGGTGAAGCCCGCGGGCGTCGCCCCACGAACCCGGGCAACATCTCTGTCACCGCGTCCCGTCCGCGGCCGGTTCTGGCTTCAGTAACACAGGAGTGCCTGTGCTACCCTCGTGCCTGGCTTGTCGGTGCACTAGTATCATGCTAGTATTGGCCAAGGAGAATACAATGGCAACACTCTACGTGCAGAACGTCCCCGACGATCTCTATGAGGCGCTCCGCCGACAGGCGCGACAGCATCGCAAATCCATTGCGGCGGAAGTGGTGTCGCTTCTCGAACTAAACGTGCCCACTCCGGAAGAATTGAAGTTGCGCCGGGATTTTTTTCGGCAAGCGCAGCGGCTCCAGTCGCGCAAGGGTCCCGCCGCTGGTCCATTCCCCTCCAGTGAGGAAATGCAGCGCGAGGACCGGTCACGATGAGTCAGTTCGTGATCGATGCCAGCGTGGCGGCGAAGTGGTTTCTCCCGCCGTCCGGCGAGCCCCTGTCCGTTGAGGCGTTGCGGCTGCTCGCCGGCTATGCGGATGGCCGATTCCGGTTCGCGGTGCCGGACCTGTTCTGGGCGGAGTGTGGCAACATTCTATGGAAGGCGGTCCGCCAGGGCAGGTTGTCCCACAGCGTGGCGGAGAAGGCGATCCTGGCCCTGAAGGATCGTAGTTTTCCCACGACCTCTTCGCTCGAATTGCTGGAAGATGCGTTCAGTATCGCCGCCACCTTCGACCGTACGGTTTATGACAGCCTCTATGTGGCGCTGGCGGTCCGATTGAAGGCCGACATGGTGACCGCGGACGAGCGCTTGGCCAACGCGCTTGCCGCGCACCTGCCCGTGAAGTGGCTGGGGGCTGTGTAACGGTTTCCTGACTTTCGGCGGGGCGCCCACGAACCCGGGCAACATCTCTGCCACCGCCTGCCCGCTTCGCGCCGCGGCGGGAGAACACATTGCCTTTCTGCCTTTAGAAGCGTCCGCGAAAATCGAAGAGGTCGTCAAGGGAAAGCTGCCAACCGGGAAAGAGGTTGGAGGTGAGCAGGTGATGGCCGGCGTAGGTTGCTTCGACCATGTATTTCGCTCCCTGGAGGGTCAAAACCTCGACGGTCTTGGCCTTGGGATCAATGAACCACACCTCGGGCACGCGCGCTTCGGCATAAATCGGCAACTTGGTCGCGCGGTCGTGTCCTGCGGTGGAAGGGGACAGCACCTCCACGGCAAGATCCGGAGAGCCCGCAATCCAATTCTCCTGAATGATCCCGGCGCGCGCATCGGAAATGAAAATAAGGTCCGGCTGCAATACCGTCTCTTCACCCAGGCGCACGTCTAAAGGTGCCAGGCAGACCTCGCCCAAGTGGTTCTTGTGAACATACGGCCCCAAGCTTTCGTAAAGGTTCTGAAGGGTGAATTGGTGCCGAGTGGCAGGAGATGGAGTCACGTGCACCTCTCCATGGATGAGTTCGTAGCGCTTCCCGTCGCTGGGAAGCTCGCGGAATTGCTCGAACGTCAGCTTAGGAAGAACTTCTGTACCCATGGACTTATTATACTCCCAGGCGGGTGGCGCATTCATTGCCTTTTTGGCATGCGCCCCACGAACCCGGACAACACCTCTGTTACCGCGTCCAACCCATGGCCTAATCCGGCTTCTTAACGGTCCCGCAAGGGGAGGCCGGCGGCACTCGCAGCCGTCTGTGGCTGCCCGGAGGGGACCGCCAATTTGTACGTCCATCTTGCCGCCGAAACTCATCCAATGAATAATCAAGGTTCGGCACTTGATGATGGCAACCTGAGGAGGTATCCATGAAGAAACGTAAATTGCGCAACGACGAGGTTCCGTTCGATGAACTTGGAACGGATGCGGAGGAAGCGGCTTCTGACAGCGCCGGGCAATCGGGTGATGCCGAGGGCCTTTCGCAAATTGCGGAGGCTGACGAGGAAAGCGTTGCGGAGCTCGCCGAGACCGATCAGGAATACGAGGCCGAAGTCGTCGAGGGTGTGGAGGATGCCGGCGACCACCCCGAAAGGCCCGTACGCACGCGTGAGGACAAGGCCCGATAGCTGACACCGCGCCGGAGCGACAATGGGAGTTCGTGGTGGCACAGGCACTCCTGCCGGTGCGCTCTGCATGGAATGTATCAACCTTAAGCACAGGCAGGAGTGCCTGTGCCACCCACCCCCGCTGAACAAACCCTTTGACGGCTTCCCGAACACCTTGTATTCTGGCCACAAGCTGGAGTGCGGGTTTTTTCGCAAGAATGAATCGGTGGGAGCAAAACATGATGAAACGCGTGGGCGTGGTGCTTTGCGTTCTGGTTTTTTTCTCGACATTGCCGGTGGGGAAAGCGGCCGACAGTCTTTACGGACGGCAGGGCATCGTTCCTGAAGCCGTGCGCCAGGGGAGACTGGGGAGCTGTTACTTTCATGCGGTTATCGCGGCCCTTGCCGAGCGCCGCGAGGATATGATCCGCAAGATGATTCAAACCAATGACGACGGCAGTTACACCGTCACCTTCGGGGATGGGAAGAAGGAGACGGCCTATCCGGAGGACCTCCGCTACACCCATGAAAGCGGGTATGACTTGTCGGACGGGCAATGGGTGGCAGTGCTGTTCCGCGCCTATGCGCAACGCGTCTTGCGGGCGGCGTTGCTCCAGGCCATCGACAGCAGCGATATTTTTCCGCTCCTGAAGGAGCCCGCCGAGGAGTTGGTGGCTTCCAACGATCCGCTGGTGCTGGCTTACGACCGGGCCATCCGCGCGCAGGTTGACCAATACGGCAACATCGACCGCGGCAAGCTGGAGGCGGGCCTCAAGAACGAAATGGCCCCCATTACGGCGGTGCCGGATTCCGTGAAGACCTCCCTGATCGGCTTGCTGGAATCGGGCGGTTTTTTTGACAAAATGGTGGTCTTCATTCAGCAGAATGGCGAACTCTTCGGCGCCTATCGGGCCGTCGGCCAGGGCGGCATCGCGGATCGCGTGATGAAAACCCTGGCGGGGAGTACACGCTTCCAGGAAAATGAATCTCAATCGCAGGCAGGTGAGGCGTTGGCTGAAGCCGTGAGGGGCGGTATGCCCATCGTGGCGTGCACCGGGGGCAGCCGCTACTATAATGACGTGGGGAAGGGCCATCCCCTGCCTCCCGGTACGGACGTGTGGTATGTCAACGCCCATTGCTATACGGTGCTGAGTTACGATTCTGTCGCCGGCAGTGTAAGCATTCGCAATCCGTGGGCGCGCCATCCCGATCCGGATGGGATTTTTAACCTGCCCCTCGGTGTCTTTTTCCCCGCCTACGCCGGAATTGTGACGCCGCAGTAGGTCTGCGGCCCTGCCCGCGCCGGGCGACTTGGCGGGCAAGGGCTGACATCAGTTGGTAGTCGCTTGCGCGCCGGCTTCGCGAGCTTCCACCACCAGCGTCTCCTTCGCCGCAGGATGAGCGGCGGGAGAAGGCGCGGTGCGCCGTGCGATGACATTGTCCTGGGCGCTGCGGACCACATAGGCGAGATCCGTGGCATTGAAGGGCGGGGCAAGAAAATCAAAGGCGCCGCTTTCGATGGCCTCCACATAAAAACGGGTATTCACTATACGCGCCACCACAATCACGTTGACGGGCAGTTTGGCTTTGCCGGCCACCGCCACGATGTCGGCCCACGTGCCATCCGGTAATTGCGTGTCCGTAAAGACCAGCGGGACAGGGCTTCGCCCGGCGAGCATCCGTTGGGCCTGCGCTCGTGATTCGGCGTGAAGGGTGTGCATCCCCAGCCGCTCCAGAGCGCCTTGGAGGGTGGCCAGCGTATCGGAATTATGGTAGACGAGCAGGGCGGTATCTCTTTCGGTCATAAGTACTCCCTCGGATTATCGGCGGCGGTTGATCTTTCCCCTGTCCCCGATCAATCCGCCTCTGCCGGGTAACGCTTTCCGCTTTACTTCAACATCACCTTAAAACTCTTCTTATCCTGGGAAATATCGATTTTGTCTTCCCGCGCCAACCAGCCCAGAGCAAAGTTGAGAAGTTCCCCGGAGCCGTTCAGTTTCTTCTTCAGTTGCGCCAGTGTTTGTGGGCCTAAATCATTCAAAATGTGCCAAACTTTTCCGGCGGTAGCGCCGACTTGTTCTCTGGTTTCCACTCTTAACTTACCTCCTGTGTATATTCGGCATTTAATGCCGTGGACTTTAGGCTAATTTTGCCGCCCTTGAACTTGCTTTACGGACACACATTCCTTCCGCTCGCGTTCGAGCTCTTTCCCCTGGTTTAGTCGTGGTTATTGCGGCCCGGAGTCACTGGTCTACGGCGAGGTCATTTATAGGTACAACACGCCATTTGAACACTTGTGCTGGACATATTGTGCGGCTCACCCTATCAAGTTCTGAAGTAAGAGTCTAGTGGAGAGTGGACAGTTTGGCAAGTAAAAAATAGTTATAGGTATCATAAGATTACGGGGATTGCAGTTGTTTCCTGGGGGGGTGGGGCGACCCATTGCTCGGGCAGGCCCGCCGTTGTGTGGAAAGCAAGCGGGGAGGAATGATAGCGCTAACCCTTGCCTCCGCGACGGCCGGAACGGTGACGGCCGAAGATGGCGCCGAGTTCCAGGAGGCCGTAAACCAGCAGGCAAAACCAGAAATCCACCACAGTTCCCAGGTCCACGCTCCACGAGCGGTGCTGGGCGGCGGGCGGCAGGTGCGGTGACAGCGCAAAATAGAGGCCGTTGCCGAGCAGGATGGCTGCCAGGAACTTGATCCATTGGGCGCGGGTGGGACGCATGGGTAATGACGCGGGAAGTGGAATCCTTTCCGGCGCCCCGCAAGCGCATGGGCCGGAGGCGTGGCCGTGCCATCTTCCCGCTGGCTGGACGGCCCGTCCGGGAATAAAATCCCCACGGGGAGGCGCCACTCGAACCGCCGTCCCGGTTATAATAGCCAATCCGGAGAAGAATGGCGAATTCCCCACTTACGGCCGCCTCGGATGTTCAGTTTCTCAAAGGTGTGGGTCCCGCGCGCGCGGAACTGCTTGCCTCGCGCAGTATCCGCACCGTGGAGGATCTGCTCTACTACACCCCGTTTCGTTATGAGGACCGCACGCGCCTGACGCGCATTCGCGACCTCGTCCCCGGCCAGACCACCACGGTGTTTGCCAAAGTTCTGACCTGCGGCCTGATGCAAACCCGCCGCGGGATGTACATTTACGACCTCGCCGCCAGCGACTCCACCGGCATGCTGCGGTGCAAGTGGTTCAACGCTGTATACCTTGAGAAGAACAAGGTATTCCATACCGGGCAGCAGGTTTTTTTCCATGGCAAGGTTGACCGCGACCGTTACGGCACGGGGACGATGGAAATCATCCAGCCGCAATTTGAAGTTCTTCCCGAGGACGAAAAGGACGGTGGTCATTCGCTGGAAATAGGCCGCCTCGTGCCCATTTATGAATCCATTGCCTCGCTCGGGCCGCGCGTGCTGCGGCGGCTGATGCGGGCGGCGCTCGATGGGCTGGAAGGCCGGATTCCGGACCGGCTGCCGGCCAGCGTGGTGCAGAAGAACCGCCTGCTCGACCGTGCCACGGCAGTTCGCGAAACCCACTTTCCCGCGGAGGGGCAGGATCTGACCCAACTCTGCGCGTTCCGCACTCCGGCGCAGGTGCGGTTGATTTTCGAAGAGTTCTTCAGCGTGGGGGCGGGCCTGGCGCTCAAGCGCCGCAAAGCCAAGGCGCTCGCTGGTGTGGAGTTCCGCGTGAAGGAAAGCGCCCGCCAGGCGATTCGCAAAATCCTGCCCTTTCACCCCACCGCCGCGCAAAAGCGGGTACTGAAAGAAATCGTGGACGATATGTGCTCGGCGCGCCCCATGAATCGCCTGCTGCAGGGCGACGTGGGCTCCGGGAAGACCATCGTGGCCATTCAGGCCGCCATCCTGGCGATTGAAAATGGTTATCAGGTGGCGCTGATGGCGCCCACGGAAATCCTCGCCGCGCAGCACTATCTCTACATCAAGCAGTTGTTCCGCCCGCTCGATTACCGCGTGGAACTGCTTATCAGCGCGCGCAAGGCGGCGGAGAAGGCGGAAATCAAGCGCCAGATCGCCGCCGGCGCCGTTCACTTGGCTATCGGAACGCACGCCCTGATCGAAGAGGACGTGCGCTTTGCCCAACTCGGCCTGGTGGTGGTGGATGAGCAGCATCGTTTTGGCGTGCTGCAACGCTTTGAACTGATGCGCAAGGGGTATCATCCTGACGTCCTGGTGATGACCGCCACGCCCATCCCGCGCACCCTGGCGCTGACCCTGTACGGCGACCTGGACTTTTCCGTGATCGACGAGTTGCCTCCCCATCGCAAGGACATAGAGACCCGGCTCCTCGAGGAGCGCGACCGCGGGCGCGCCTACACTTTCCTGCGCGAAAAGGTGCGGCGCGGCGAACAGGCTTATGTGGTCTGCCCGGTGATCGAAGAGGGTGGTAAGCTGGACCTGAAGCCCGCCGTAACCATGTACGAGCAGCTGGCGCGCAACGTTTTCCCGGAACTTCGGGTGGGCCTGCTGCACGGCCGCCTCGCGAGCGATGAGAAGGAAGATATGATGCAGCGTTTTAAGCGCGGCGAGGTGCAGATCCTGGTGGCGACGACGGTGGTGGAAGTGGGGGTGGATGTGCCGAACGCCACGATCATGCTGATTGAGCACGCCGACCGCTTCGGCCTCTCGCAGCTTCACCAGCTTCGCGGGCGCATCGGGCGCGGCAGCAAGAAGTCCTATTGCCTGCTCATGGCGGAGGAGCGGCGGAGCGAAATTTCCCAGGAGCGCCTGAACACCATGGTGGCCACCACGGACGGATTCCGCATCGCGGAGATCGACCTGAAGCTGCGCGGTCCGGGCGAATTTTTCGGCACGCGCCAGTGGGGAATTCCGGCGTTTCGCATCGCCAACCTGCTGCGCGACCAGGAAATCCTGGAATGGGCGAAGCGCGAGGCGGGGGAATTTGTGGCGAACCCCGCATCGCCGGAAGAGTTGCAGTCCTTCGTCGCGTACCTGCGCGCCGAGTGGCCCCGCCGCTTCGGCCTGGCGAGCGTGGCTTGAATCGGGCCATCGGATCATCGGATCATCGGGTCATCTAAAGCCAACCCCCTGATCGGTCGATGAGCCGATGAACCGATGAGCCGATGAACCGATCATGAGAATTATCTCCGGCACCTATCGTGGTCTTCGCTTGCGCACTTTGAAGGGCGGGAATCTGCGTCCCACCACTGATCAGTTGCGCGAAACCTTGTTTGACGTCCTCGGGCCCCGCGTGGAGGGCTCGACTTTTCTTGATGCTTACGCGGGCACCGGGGCGGTGGGCCTGGAAGCCATCAGCCGCGGGGCGCGCGACGTGGTGTTCATCGAGCATCACCGCGCCGCCTACCAACTGATCCGGCAGAACCTGGCGGCGCTGGAGATTGATTCCGGATACGCGATCCTCACCTGCGCCGTGCTGACGGGCCTCGAGCGGCTGGAGCGCGAGGGGGAACACTTCGACGTGGTCTTTCTCGACCCGCCCTACGAGGAAATTCGCGAGTACCACCACACGCTGCGGCAACTGGCGCGCGGATCGCTGCTGAAGCCTTCCTCGATTGTCGTCGCCGAGCACTCCAAGCATATCGAGCTGGAAGAGAATTACCTTACCCTCTGCCGCACGCGCCTGCTGCGCCACGGCGACGCGCAGCTCGCCTTTTACCGGCTTGCTCCGGAGAACAGTAAGCAATAGGCAGTAAGCAGTGGGCAGTAGGCAGCATGTGACTCGGACATTTGGCGGCCGTGCCGTAAGCTGGCGGAGAAGCGGAGAAAGGCTCTCAGTGTGAAGAAGCGGATTCTGATAATTCTGACGATATTGTGTTCTCCCTTGCTTTTGGCACGTGCTCAAAGCCGTGCCATCCCTCATCTTGTGAAGCAAGGCACGGCCACGCAACTGGTGGTGGATGGGAAGCCGTTTCTCATCCTGGGAGGCGAAGTATACAATTCCAGCTCATCCAGCCTGGAATACATGCAGCCCGTATGGCCGCGACTTGCCGCGATTCCGCTCAATACGGTGCTCACGCCTTTGTCGTGGGAATTGGTGGAGCCGCGGGAGGGGCGGTTTGACTTCACCCTGCTCGATGGCTTGATCCAGGGCGCCCGGCAGAGCAACCTTCACTTGGTGTTTCTATGGCTCGCCAGTTGGAAGAACGGCATGTCGAGCTACGCTCCGCTCTGGGTGAAGCAGAATACCGAGCGCTTCCCGCGCGTCATGGTGAAGGACGGCAGCCCGGTGGAAATCCTGAGCCCCCTGGGAAGGGAGTCGATGCAGGCGGACGCGCGCGCCTTCGCCGCCGTCATGCGCCATATTCGCGAGGTGGATGGCGATGCCCACACGGTTCTGATGATGCAGGTGGAAAACGAGGTGGGGGTTCTGGGGGATTCGCGCGACCGTTCGCCCGCGGCAAACCGGGCATTCGACGGGCAGGTTCCCAAAGAATTGATGACTTATCTTCAGGAGCACCGCGACACGCTGATTCCCGAATTTCGCAAGGTGTGGGAAGCCGCGGGTGCGAAGCCGTACGGAACGTGGCAGCAGGTTTTCGGCGCCGACACCAAGACGGACGAAATTTTTATGGCCTGGAATTACGGCCGCTATATTCAAACGGTGGCAGCGGCGGGGAAGGCGGAATATCCGATTCCCCTGTATGTGAACACCTGGCTGGGCGGGTGGTCCGACCCTCATCCGCATCCATTCCCCAGCGGCGGCCCCTTGCCGGAGGTTATGGACGTGTGGAGGGCGGCGGGAAACTCCATTGACATCTACTCTCCGGATGTTTATGGGTCCACCATTGCCGATTGGAGTGACGCGTATCAACGTTCCGGCAACCCCTTGTTTATTCCGGAAGCGAGTGGTGGCGCGACGGGTGGGGCCAATGTTTTTTATGCCATCGGCGCGCACAACGC
>Ga0326727_10026923_pt1 | contig 10607 bp, 21 predicted proteins | sample MB2enrmetagenome_FD_207643 | JGI IMG/M metagenome (GOLD analysis project Ga0326727, IMG submission 207643) | Lab enriched peat soil microbial communities from McLean, Ithaca, NY, United States - MB29MY | ecosystem: Environmental > Terrestrial > Soil > Wetlands > Peat | place: USA: New York... | reverse complement strand
CTTGTTAGGTTTATTTATATCATCCTAAAAAACTTCTTTTCGGGATAACCCTTGCGGCACATGCCAACCGGGACCTCCCTGTCCCTTCGTGACCCTGAGTTCCCCTTTTGCTCCCTACTCGATCCTACTTGATCCCTACTCTATCCTACTCGATCCTATCTATATCCTATTCGATCCTATCCGTACGCCCATCAAAACCATCTTATCCCTACGTTCTCATATGTAAACTTACATCCTTGTTGACATCAGAGACTTAACTGGAATTAAATAAAATTAATTGACAAACTATAATTTAACAGAGTTAAATCAAACTCTTCTTGAGGAGTTTATAAATCTTCTTGAAGAAATAAACTTTACTTAACATATGCTTCTTGGCAGATCCAACTCACCTCTACCTCTCAACACGCTTTCAAAGCGTAAGGAGATGTAGGGGGTAGATAGGATCAGACTCAAACCAGATTTAAAGTAGATCGGGGAGAATCAGTAAAACGGGTTAAAGGGATGATCAGGTTGACAGGAGATCCCAGTCAGGATCTGCCGACCAGGAGATACAGATCAGGGTCTCCTCTTTGGGACGACCCCAGGACGCTGAAAGCGTAGAGGGGTGTCGGTTAGGAGACCAGATCAGGGTCTTGTCGTTTGAATGCCGTGAACTTATTGGTGTCTATAAAGCATCGAGTTTGATCTGTTCCCATTACTTTATAGCCGTTGTTGATATATCCATTTAACTCATCTTCTGTTAAACGATCTTCAATTTTAGGCTTAGTTGTATTCATTGTGCTAAGCACTTTATATACTATTTCTTTTATAGGCTTATTCTTTCGGAAGCTAGTAACATTAACTTGTTCCACGGTAAAAGATTTAATCACAGGATTACTCCTTTGAATGAAATGTTAGGGTGAGCATGGGAGGGATCCTCTCTAGGTAGTTCCAATCGCCAGAGGACGAGGTCGTCTACGGGATATGCGTCTTCCAGGTGAAGTGGGAGATCCTCTAAAGGAAGAGACAGCGCATATTCGATTTGGTTTAAACAATAGAGAATTTTTTGATAATAGCCTTTTTTAAGTACTTCTTCCACCTGTGTTGGAAGGTCATATGCCGTGGGAAATAATCCATACGCTTCTATTGTTATGCCACGGGAACTGACATAACAAGGATTAATGGTGTAAAGAGTTTTTGCTTCATAGATGTCATATACCCCAACATGAGAACCCCACTCTTGGGTGACTTTTAAAAAAAACTCATTATTAATTGTTTTCTCGACAGGTAGGTATAACAGGGGATAGCAATCTATGTTTATTTGGCTAAGGGTAGGGAACTGCCGTATGGCAGATCCTGTGTTGGGGGTGGTTGGGGAGGGGCTAGACATAGGGGGATACCCTTTAAGTGGGCTACACGTTTAATATAAGCATTCTAGAGAGTTTCTAGGGGTTTAATCGTCATCATCTCTTAGGATTAGAGTAATTATAGACCAGAGGACTCCATTAAGGCCTAGGATATAGCCGAAGTCATACCAATGTCCTGTATTAGGAAAGGCGTATATTTTACAATCGGAGAAAAAGCTTCCAATGAACGAAAAAATAAGGATAGAACCATGCCAGAGGCCACTCCAGAAGCCCGGAAGACCTGTTGTATGTGGCACCAACATCTGATGGGCACATCCCGCCAGGCAGATCAAGAGCAGACAGAGCGCTATTATAGTCTTTTTCATAGATTATTTATCCTTTTTGGGTAGGTCATGGGTAAAACAGTAGGGCAGCGGAGGGTAAACCCACTGCCCTACCCTTCGAAAGGAGGTGTTATAGTGCTACTGATGAGGTAGCACCACATATAATATACTCTTTTGAAAGGTCAAATCCAACGAAAATCTTCACAGGTGGAAGGATTCGAGGGTAGTGGTTTAGGGGTACTTGGGATAAAATATGAGTAGATGATAAATATCCCTTAATTTTATTGGGGGTAGGGGTAGGCTATTTTCTGATCCCGAAAGCGTTCTTCAGACAGTCTGCAGCGTCATATAAGCCATATCTTACAGCTAATCGCCAGAGGTAGTCCAGTTGGAGGGCTGTTTCGTACTGTACCTGGGCTAATTGGGGTAAATGCCGCAGGATATCATCTAAAACTGGGTCTGGGGAGGGTTCGGGTTGAGTATTTGCCATGGGTAGGGTAGTCCTTTCTGGGAGGTGGTCTTTAGGAGATGATGAGATATCCCTTGGCTATCCTCCAGGCTTCTTGGAGAGCCCGGGTAATTTCATCTACATAATCAGCTGGGATATCCTCAAGCGAACATATCGACAGGGTCCCAGGGGTATCATTACGGTAGGGTCTTACGCTTATAGTGGCATAATCTTTCAGGGTTTTGCTATCAAAAACCTTGATCTCAATATATCTACCACCTGGGACAGACTTAATTTGGATCATTTTGGACTCCTTTAGTTGAGTTTTACGGACTATCTCACATGGACTCAGTCAAGTCTGGTCGATCCTCCCAGTTTATGTGCAGCTTAGATTTGGAAAGAGATGTAGTTCCCGGGAAGTGCGGGTCGGCAGGCCTATCATCAAAGCCTACTACGCTTTTAGGGATCTCGTGGGATTCGAGGTGATATCCAAGGAGATGATCTCGGACATATTCGATCTCGCACACATGGTTTTCCAGGTAGAGCGGGGCTGTTTCGATGGTCATTTTTATGGCTTCACGGATTGCACTTTGGGTAAAGTACAATGGTGATTTATAATTTGGATCGTTTTGTTTAAGCAGCCAGTTTTTGATATGCTCTTTACTCGTGCAGTGGTTCCGTAAGTTGGTAGTTGGTCTATAATCACGGCAGCAGGCGCACTCTTCATCTATATCTGGGTACCAGTATTCTTTATTGAAAGTGCCTGACGGGAAATAGTTCTTACGATCATGTTTTAAATAATATTCTACCAGGTATTCTATGTTCCTGGCAGAAGTCAGGAGCTTAAGTGTTAGGTTATCCATGGGTTTTACACTCCTTATCATATCCAAGGAGATGATCTCGGACACGACAAACAAAACTATTAGTAGACTCTAAATAAAGTGGGGCAGTCTCTTTAGTCATAAGGGCGGAGTCTCGTATCGCCTGTTGTGTATGAGGATATTTTGACACATAGTTTGGATCGATTTGTTTAAGGATCCAGTTTTTTATATGCTCCCTGGTTTGGCAGTGAGTAAAGATACCATACCCAGGAGAGTAGATATTACAACACGAGCATCTTTCATCCTCGTCTGGGACCCATGTTAATTTACCGTCAGGGGCAGGAGTAGGAGCATACCCTTCTTCTTTATACCTATTCAGTATATACTCCAGGTTAAGATTATCCACGGGTTTTACACTCCTTATCATATCCAAGGAGATGGTCTCGGATACGACAAACAAAACTATTAGTAGACTCTAAATAAAGTGGGGCAGTCTCTTTTGTCATAAAGGCGGAGTCTCGCATCGTCTGTTGTATATGAGGATATTTTGATATATAGTTTGGATCGAGTTGTTTAAGGATCCAGTTTTTTATATGCTCCTTGGTTTTACAGTGAGTAAGGATATCTTTTCCAGGAGGATATATATCGCAGCATTGACATCGTTCATCTTCGTCTGGGACCCACAGTGATCTACCGTCATATGGAGGAGTAGGGGGATATCCTTTTTCTTTATACCAATCTATTATGTACTCCAGGTTAAGACTATCCGCTTGGTTTGTTTCCACGGGATCTCCCTTTCAGGTGCTCCTTAGTCCAATGACCTTCCTGACCGCAGTAGCATCCCTCTGTCGGACAAGGATCTGATCCATGGTCGGGATGGCCGCATAGTCGACAGGTTTCAGGAGTAGGCATGCGTGATCTCCTTATGGTAATCTGATGGATATGTATCCTGCTCGGGCGATCTCTTCATCGAATTCCAGCCAACATCTCTCACTACTTTTTGATCTTACAAACTTCTCAGTGGCCTGGAAGATATCGAAAGTCCAAGTACTGTTAGCTGTGGGAAGCTTTATATACATTATGCGGTCTGTCATTACACGTTCGATTTTGACAGAGTTATTGTGGCTTCGGTCTTGGAGGAGTCCGATAAACTCTTCGATATCCGAGTCGTCCCGGGTATCCAAGTTGTCCTGGGTCTTTATTAATTTGGAGGTAGTGTCTTCTTTGGCCATCAGGACACTTTCCAGGAAATCAGCTTCCGCTTTAATGGCGTTCCTAAATTTCTCCAATTCTTCATCATTGAGGATATAAAGTTTGGAGTAAACATTGAACATATTTTCACAGATGTGATAAGGAGTTCCTGAACAGCCTGCCCGTCCGGTTATGATTCTTATAGGACATTTAACACAAAGAATATTATCTGGGCTATCAGTATAATAAAACAGGTTGCATAGAGGACAAGCGACAGTTCCTAAGGTGATAAGTGGTTTCCACGGATCAAGATCAGTGAGCCTGTATTCAGCCTCATAACCACAATTACTATTGAATCGAACCTGTACATTTGGAGTGTGCAGGATATCAGAGGCACGCTTATATTTCACGAAGCTTTCGACCAAGGGGACGAGCTGTTCAGGTGACCATTTCATAGAGACCTCCTTTTTGTTTAATATACTTTTTTGATTGGTTATAATCTATTAATAATTTAAACTTTTGAGTGACATATCTTAATTGATATGTGGATTGAAACAGCAGGAGTTGTATTATGGCAAAAGAAAAAGATAAAAAGCGTAAGCCAGATTACGATGATGTCCCGAAAGTCTTGAAAGGCCCAGTCAAGGCCGAGCCATCTGGCATGCCCCTTCAGGCCAGGCCGGATTACGGCAAAGGCCAGGTAGGTCCCGTCCAGGATGCAACGATGACTAAGGATATCCCTCTGGGACAAGGAGCTCCTCCAAGGATCCTCCCAGATTATGACTCTGGGATACCTTGCCCTTGTCAACAGGCCGGTGGATCTCCATTGTCGGAAGAGGTATGCGTGCCGAGAGACGATGGCGGTGAAGGGCTGATAACGATACTCGTTTGCCCAGACTGCGGCACCGAGGGGCCGTTTAACTTGGCACCTCCCCAAGGGGTTATGGTTGAGGCGAGGACGCTCAAGTGTGCCAAATGTCAAGCCAAGATCCCGTTCAGGCAGTTGGTGAAGACAGCGTCAGGGAGATACGTCGTGGCAGGATCCGACAGTATAGAAGCCTTGACAGATCGTATTAGAGGTCTTATCCGTCAAGGTCAGGTTATAACCTGGGACATGGTCAGTGACGTAGGTGCTACCCTGGATCGGATCTGCAAGCTTCAGTCGAGGACGAAGAAAGACAAAGATTAAGTTTATCAGGATATAATAAAAAAGAGGCTGGAGAGCGATCCTCCCCAGCCTCTTTTCATTTTTCTCTTCCGTGGTCAGTCTTTTACAGCTTCCAGACCCGGATTTTCCCTTTCTTGGTTTTCAGCGTGAATGTCTTGGGCGGAAACTTGCCCACGCGGTACTGCAGAGCCTTGAAAGCCGTCTCTGGCACTTCGAAGGACTCGCCGGACTTGAGGGTTGAAAGGGTGCTGTTGATCGCTTTGCCGAGAGCGGCATAAGCGGGTACTGGGATGTCCTTGGTGATTGGAAGGACATCGGCTGACACGGACTTCCTTGTGCTCATAGGCACCTCCGTAAGTAAGGGTTAAAGATTCATTCATAAGTAATATACTTTTTCGTAATAAGGGATCCAAAGAAAAAATGTTATCTTGTAGATGATTTTGTTTCTACGACTAATGAGTCCAAGTGGTGTATGTAGTCCCAGTAGGCCTGTTCTCCAGCCTTAGCCAGATCTGCACTATCAAGTGTTATCAGGGTATCTGGTTGAACAGGTATAATTACAGGTTTGGGATGATTGAGGGAGTCTATATAATCTACCCAGCTATCTATCTTCTGGTCTGGGAGAGCTATATTTTCCACATGGAACTCAGCACCTCCCCAAGACCTGGTCGTTGCAACTATCCTGGGATAGTCTATGGATCTGCCGTCTTGGAGTTTCGGGTTGGACAGGTTCCTGGCGCTCAATTCGATTCGTAGTTGTTCTTGTGTCTCGTCCGTGCTTGGATCCATATTATATTCGTATTTGAGTCCCTTTACCGTGAACCCATAGTATTCAAGTTGGTGCTGGACGTTTCGTACGATCTTAGCTTCCCAGTGCCAGTGGATGCAGCTTACAAGGAGCCAGATCAGGAGGACTATTCCTATAAAGAGAGCGGTAATAGTCACCGCCAGATTCGAGAACACCCCCGCGAACTTTGCATTGGGGTTCTTATAATATTTGGATTTAGTTTCGAAGATCTCCACGGGTTACTCCTTTCTATATAAACTTCACCACACCGTATTCCAAAAGATCAAATCCAAAGGCTCTCATTGTGTTAATACTTATTGCGTAGCACGGAAGCAATCCACTGTCCTTATTGATCTCCAAAACGACTATAGGTTTAACTATCGTCCCGTCTTTCAATCTATATCCGACGATGTTCCCATGGACATCCTTGATGGCTCTTCCCTTGACGGACATTGTTCCTGATACTACAAAAGATTTCTTCATGGTTATCTCCTTACGATCCTGTGAGCGGAAACCCACGGCTTTAGCCATGGGAGGAAAGCGAACAATATCATTTGACATTTTTCTAAAATCAGCGTATATTTAATAAGGCTTAGTTCTCTTGTCCTCTTCAAGGCTGAAAGTGCTGGCTGAGGGCCGTTTAGAAAAAAGAGACCTGAGTAAAAATCTCCTTGCTTCAGAGCCACTTAACAGGGAAGTGACATCCTTTAAATAAGGTCTGATTCGGAGAAACTCCCAAAAATTTCTGTTAAAACCCAGACTCGGATTAGAGTCTGTTGAGTAGCCTACGCATTTGCTGTAAGGCATCTGCGAGGGCTAGGACTCATAGAAGCCTTCGACTTTAGTCGAGGGAGTAGTCACAGGATAAGTTTTTGGATTTCGTTAGCGTCGTTTATTAGAAGTTCTAAACAATTATAGATGCTGTCTTGGGCCGACTCCCAATCGGGACATGCCTTCAGGGAGTTCTCTATGATGTCTATGGTCTCTGCTCCGAGATTCGGATAAATTTTCTTTAGTCTGCTCTTAGTGGGCTCTGGGATATCATCGAATGTCATTGAACCTCCAGGTTATGGGTTAAGGCCGAGAAGTTCTCTGTCCTTGAGAATCTTTCTGAGTATCTCTATCTGATCATCATTTAAAAAATATAGAGCCATATTCAAACATTCGTGCAGATCGCCTATTTCATGATCACCTTCTCCAGTATCTTCCCCGTGCTGCTGAGCGGCTTTCGTGATATCACGGAAAAGTCTGAGAGCACCTTTTGATCTCTTCATATGGATCTCCTTGTAGGGTTGTAGGGATGTGGGGGAGACATGCTCCCCCGTCCCTTGATTAGATATTCAATTTCTGCTTATAGCTCTCAGCCAGAGCCTTGACCTGGGCAGAATCAAGGATGATATTGCTGAGCACGATCAAGTCATCCAGCATCTGCCTCTGAAGGTCTTTCGACTCCCTGATCAGGGCTGCAGTCTGACCGTCTACATACTTCGCCTTGAACTCCGCGAGCTTGGTCTTCAGGACAGCGTCATCCACGATATCCAGGGCAAGGAAGTTCTCGATCATGTTCGACACGGCAGTAGCGGAGCCTTCGGTATATTTCTTGCCGGAGGATAAGTTTTTACGAAGAAGCTGTATAACTTCATTCGCCCTGTTCCTATTCTCACGGACAAGTTTTTCCGCATACTCTTCCATGGATTTTCTGATCTTGTGCTGGGCAGCTTCCTCGATCAGCCGGATCTTTTGGTTCTCGTTTGCGACATCGTTGATGGTAGCTTCCGTGAGATCGGGGATCTCCATCTGATAGACATCGTAATCCATATTAAACTTGCTGAGAAGAGTATGGGGCTCGGGATAGTCCTCTTCGATCCTGGCCAGAAACTCATTGACATAATCGTCGACGGGCTTCAGGTCAACGATCCCTTCGATCTTGGAAAGCCGTTCATGGGCTTCCTTGGCTGCAGCAATAAATTCCTGCCGCATATCCATCTTATAAGTAGAGAAGTTCTGGATCAGGTCGACGACCAGGACATCGAAGCTCTGTTTGATCTTCTGATACTCTTCATCGAATTTAGGCAGGAGTTTCTTGGGCAGGAATCGAGCATACCCAAAGCTGAATTGATAGCTCATCTTATTGAGCAGGTTTCGTGCCTTGTTCTCCCTGTTCCTGATCGCGGCGATGACCTCGGGAGGGATCAGGGATTTCTTACCCAGCTTGAAAGACTTGGGCAATCTCTCGGGATCGATCCCAAGATCTTCCGCCGTCAACTGCTTCTCTCCTGTCCACTTGCTGATGTCGACATCGACAAGGATACCGTTCGCAAAAATGTTCTTGATCGTTCCGTTCACCATAGGATACCTCCTTTTAAGTAATATACTTTTTTGAAATGCCCAGGGCAAGAACTTTTTTAGACAGTTCTAAAAAACTTACCCTGGTGACCATTTCGTTGATGTTAACAAAATGGTATAACTGATTTCAACACATAGAGTTATCTCTTGGACTTCTTGTATTCCTCGAGGCGTTCATCGATATTGCCCCAGCCGTATTTCTTCCCGTGGGCTACACACCACTCCAGGAAACCTTTGACCTCCTTGTACTCTGCAGGCGTAAGTTGTTCGAATGTGTATTCCATGATTTCATCAGGATTTAATCCTACAGCCTTCGTCGCGTTCAGGACAAGGTTCTTGACAACTGCGTTCATGATCCCTCCTTAGGCTACTTTTTTAAGGTTCATCATCCTTCTTCTATAGAACTCCTCAGCCTCTTCCGTTTCCCATTTGTCACCCAGATATAAAGGCAGTTTATTGTTGGGAGTGCTGGCTATCTTACTGGCTTCCTTTAAAGAGATGTTGCAGTTAGGACACTTACCATCCCGTAAAGAGTAACCTTTCTTTGATATCGGAGTCAGAACAAAGCCACAACATTTACATTCCATAACAAACAGATCTTTGAAATCCTGCAGCTTGTATGTGGAGATCACCTTCAGGTATTCCTTTTCGACAGCCTTAAACTGATCAATGAACTCCTTGAGAGGTTTGACCCAGGTCTCTGGCGTGTTATGTTTCTCATAGAATTCCAAGAGACTTTTATGGATAGGAAAGCTTCCTAGATACATGGCAATATCTTGATGTTCATCTGAATTCCCAGGCAGGCCATAAGAATATGGATAATCTATAAGATCTTTTCCAAACAGTCCTACTCCATACAAGCAGAGACTGAATTTGTTTACGGGTTTCCTGTTACTGATAATGAACGCCCTGATCTTCAGATAGTCATCCGAATAGATCAGACCGAGATGTTCCACTGTACCACGGGGATTGGTTATATCAGTTTCATTAGACACGACCGGTTCAGGCTTGACCATAAGGCAAGCTATTATTCTCTCAACATCGTTTGGAACCTGGCGAAGTTTAACCTGTTCTTCGTTAATCGCGGTTTCTTTCTTTCTGTACTCATCGTTTAGCTTTGTGACCTCTTTGCTCAATTCTTCTTCCAGTTTGTGTATACGTTCCCTGTATGACCATGTTACTTTATTTGTGGATTTTATTCTCTTCTCTTCCAAAGTGTACAAAGTATTGGACAACTGTTTACTCTTTGCAAGATTGTTTTGGTAAGTCTTTACCAGGGCGTTCATGATTACCTCTTGTTAGTAAGAGTTATCGTAGTTGGGTCTTCCTTCCCGTCCCAGATATGAACAAGGACTTTCTCTTGATAATATTCGATAAAGATGGGACAAGTGTTTAATTCGGGATCAGCAGGGCTTCCGAGTACGCCTTGGATATGGATGCCCAATCCACCGGCTCCACGGTTGTTATTAATATCCTCTTTTGTAAGATTTAATTCCATTAAGACCTCCTTATGGGGTTTAAAGTCGACGCGACAAACACGACTACGCTTTTTAATCGATGATACCTGGGAAGGGAGTTTCGAGGATGATCTTTGATTCTGCAGTGTGATCCGTATTGAAGTTGATTACTGCTTTCTCTTTTTGGAAAGCTGGTTTTGTAGTCTCCCAGACTGAGACTGATATAGGAGAGTCAAGCCAGCTATCATGGACTTCCGTCATTAAGAAAGTCATAAGCTGCCGCCAAGTTCTTTTTTCCATGAGCGTCTCCTACTTGCCAATTGAGAAACGGAAATTGAGAAGACCTTTGATAGCCACATTGTCAAGCATGAGAGCCAGGTCCTCGAGTGGAGTTTCATAAAGGATCTTATACTCATTTGGTACACTGGCTTTGACGATAGCCTTGAATTTTGCAGGATCATAGTTAAGCTGATCCAGGAGCATCTCATAAACCGATCCTGGCGCTACCATCGTACTGAGCTTATGAAGATCTTCTTTCGTGTATACGATATCCTTCACGGGATGTCCTTTCTAATAAAAAAGGTCTTTGTAACATAGTGTTACAAAGACCCTTCTCATCTAGAGATGGTTAGAGATTAGAGGTGATTCTTGGGATCGAAGGTGGCATCGGTCACAAGATCAGTATAAAAGGTGACCTGTTCGCGTAACAGTTTCCTTGTG
>Ga0326727_10026922_pt1 | contig 10607 bp, 5 predicted proteins | sample MB2enrmetagenome_FD_207643 | JGI IMG/M metagenome (GOLD analysis project Ga0326727, IMG submission 207643) | Lab enriched peat soil microbial communities from McLean, Ithaca, NY, United States - MB29MY | ecosystem: Environmental > Terrestrial > Soil > Wetlands > Peat | place: USA: New York... | reverse complement strand
ACAGGCTGGGCGCGGATCGCCATCACGCTCTCCTGCAGCTCGCGCGCACTTTGCGCCAGCGCCTCGACGCCCTGGATCAGAGCGGTATATTGGTCCGGTGGCAGGCGCGTGCTCTGTTCAGTCAACATCGCCTGGGTAATCACGAGTTCGCCGACGAGGTTGACCAGGCGGTCGACCTTGTCGACATCCACCCGGATGGATTGGGAAGGAGCCGCCGCGGTGACTTCAACAGATTTTGTCGCCTGGTCCGGCTTGCCGGGCGCCGCAACCACCTGCTCGGCCTCGATCGGCGTCGCAGGCTGTTCGCAGTGAATGCTGAGTTCGCAGTCATCTTCCACGAACTCGAATACTTCCTGCACGACGCTTTTGGGAACGCCGCTGTCGAGCGTGAGACGCCAGCCGAGATAGGCGGCCTCCGGATCCATCGCATCGATTGCTGGAAGGCGCGAGCTATCTACCTCGACGCGTAGCCCGCCCAACCGCCGCAACTGCCGGATCAGGAGCAGCGGCTCGTTGGCCTTCTTCAGGAGTTCGGTATGCGGGGTGAAAACGATCGTGTAGCGGTGCTCACCCGGCACCTCGGCCTGGGCAACCGAGGCGATGGTAATCGGGGCTGCAGGCTCGGTGGCCGAGCCGAGCGCCTCCTCCATCATGGCCGAGATGTCGGCGCCAAAATCCGCCGGCAGGGATTGTCCGTCGCGCGCAGCGTTGACGATATCGGCCAAGGCATCGCTGGCGCGGAGCAGGAGATTGACCACCTCGGCGGTCGCCTGAACCTTGCGCTCCCTGACGGCATCGAGCAGGCTTTCGAACACATGCGAAAACGCGACCAGCGCCCTGAACCCGAACGCGCCGGCTCCGCCCTTGATCGAGTGCACCGCCCTGAATATCGCGTTCAGGGTATCGTTTTCCGCGCCGCCATTGGACAGCCGATCGAGATTCGATTGCAGCGCGTCGAGTAATTCCGCGCACTCCTCGAAATAGGTCTTTCGGAACTGCGCGAGTGCGTCCTGGTCCACGGTCAGGGACATACGCGGTTCACCAGTTCGACGAGTTTGTCGGGGCTGAACGGCTTTACCAGCCAGCCGGTGGCGCCGGCCGACTTGCCGGCAGCCTTTTTGGCGTCGTCGCTCTCGGTGGTCAGAATCAATATCGGAACGCCGCGATGATCCGACCCGGTGCGGACGTTCTTGATCAGGGTAATGCCGTCCATGATCGGCATGTTGATGTCGGTGATGATCAGGTCGAACTTGGTTCGACGCATCACGTCGAGCGCCTTCTGGCCGTCGGCGGCTTCCATCACATCGAAGCCGGCCTTGCTCAGCGTGAACGTCACCATGTCGCGCATGGTCTTTGAGTCATCGACCGCGAGAATCTTCTTAGCCATTTAAACCATCCACTTGCTGAAGTCGGGCTGCAAGCCGAATTCGTCTATTGCGCGTCGAAAGGCGTCACTCGCATGCCTGATGACCAATGAACCATTCATTGCATCCCGCTTGCGCCCGGCCGCCAGCAGGATCTGCACGCAGGGCGTGGAGGCGTAGTCGACCTCGGACCCATCGAGTGTCAGCATGTCGTCACCTGCACGCTGCAGAATGCCGGTAAGCAGATCGTTGGCGAAAGCGAGATCGAGCGCGCGAGGCAGCACGATCACGGTGCCGTCGGGCCCACGGGCCATCGCCGTGGCCAAGGTGGAGTCATCGGCATCGCGTTGGGACACAGTTATTTCCACGAGGAATCCTGACTTTGAGATGAGCAGGCCAGCCGCCGCAGCGATCCATGTGGGCGCCGGTCTATTTCGCGTTTTTCAGATGCCACGAAGGTTCGGCGTCGCGGAGAGTAAGTAAATTCTGAGCGATGATTATCCGTCGAATGTTATGCCGCAGTTAAGCTCGGCATGAGTAATACTACGGGAACCCGAGATACCGTCGATCGATCAGGCGCCGACGCGCTTGTCGCGTATGCTGGGACGAAAGCAGATAGTCAGGTTAAAGCGCGCTCAAGCCGGCTGATGCATCCCCGTGCCGATCGCTCAAAAGATCGGACCGATTGCTCGGACTGGACCCTTCCTTTTCATCGACTCCAGGATGCGCAAAGCCTGCAGGCTTTGATCACAACTTGAGGATGATCGATCGCTCCGGAATATCGAGGGGCAGTTGGGCGGACGATGCGGTGTGGGTGCTCGCGGCCGCGCCATTTTGGAATGCATTCTTTCCGATTGTTAACGCGACAAGGCTAGCCGGAAAAGATCAAATACGATGGCCGCGGGATGCATAAAGAGCCGCCAACCGCCAAGTTGTGCTAGTATGATACATTGTCGAACTGACGAAAACCCGATCCGATGGCAGGCTCATGGACCAACCCGTAAATCCGCGAATTGAATCACCTCCGATTGGACCTTCGCCGGGCACCGCGCAGCGGCCGCGCCGACGCGTGGCCCGAACATTGATGATATCACTCCTGGGTTTGCTGGTTCTCGCTGGCGTCATCTGGTGGAGCCGGCAGCAGACCGCGCCACAGCAGGGCGGCGCAGGCCGCAACGCCGCGCCGATGTCGATCGTGCCCGCGACTGTCGGCAAGGGCGATATCGGGATCAACCTGAATGCGCTGGGAACAGTAACCTCGCTGGCGACGGTCACCGTCAGGACCCAGATCAGCGGCTATCTGATGAAGATCGATTTCACCGAAGGGCAGGAAGTCAAGAAAGGCGACCTGCTTGCGGAAATCGATTCCCGGCCCTACGAAGCCACGCTGGCGCAGGCGAAGGGGCAGCTGGCACGCGACGAGGCCCTGCTCAAGGGCGCCCAGGTCGATCTGACCCGCTACCAGGGCCTGGCGGCGCAGAATGCCGTGCCGCATCAGACCCTGGACACCCAGGTCGCCCTGGTCGCGCAGGACCAGGGCACGGTCGAAGCCGACCGCGGCACGGTCAAATCGGCTGAGGTGAACCTGCAGTATTGCCGCATCCTGTCGCCGCTCGATGGCCGGGTCGGGCTGCGCCAGGTCGACCAGGGCAATTATGTGACGCCTGGCGACACCAACGGTCTCGTCGTCATTACGCAGTTGCAACCGATCAGCGTGCTGTTCACGGTGCCGGAGGATAATCTGCAGGCGATCTCGAAGCGGCTGCGGGAAGGCGCCGTGCTGCCGGCCACCGCCTATGATCGCGGCGGCGCCAACAAGCTTGCCGACGGTACACTTTCGACTTTCGACAGCCAGATCGATCCAACCACCGGGACCATCAAGCTGCGGGCGCTGTTTCCGAACGAATCAAGGACGCTCTATCCCAATCAATTCGTCAACGTCCGGTTGCTGATCGACACCCACAAGGATGTGACGACGATGTCGACCGCAGGCATCCAGCGCGGCGTGCCCGGGACGTTTGTCTATCTGGTCAATGCCGATAGCACCGTATCGGTTCGCCCGATTCAGCTTGGCGCGACCGATGGCGACCGGGTGGAGGTTCGCAACGGGCTTGCGCCGGGCGATCGCATCGTCGTCGACGGCGCCGACAAGCTGCGCGATGGCGCCAAGATCAACATCCGGACCGAGACTGACGCCGCCGCGCCGCCATCGCCGGCGCCGGACAAGTCGGGCGGCAAGAAGCGGCATTCCGACGGCGGACAGAAATAATGAACCCGTCGCAGCCCTTCATTTTGCGGCCGGTGGCCACGACCCTGCTGATGATAGCGATCATGCTGTCCGGCATGCTGGCGTTCAGGTTCCTCCCGGTCGCCGCCCTGCCTGAAGTCGACTATCCGACCATTCAGGTCCAGACCTTCTATCCCGGTGCCAGCCCCGACGTGATGACATCGTCCGTCACTGCTCCGCTCGAGGTACAGTTCGGCCAGATGCCGAATCTCAACCAGATGAGCTCGGTCAGCTCCGCCGGCGCGTCGGTCATCACCTTGCAGTTCGGGCTGACCATCTCGCTCGATGTCGCCGAACAGGAAGTGCAGGCGGCCATCAATGCCGCGGGCAATCTGTTGCCTTCCGATCTGCCTGCGCCGCCGATCTACGCCAAGGTCAACCCGGCCGACGCGCCGATCCTGACGCTCGGATTGACGTCGAAAACCATGCCGCTGACGCAGGTGGAGGATTTCGCCGATACCCGGCTTGCGCAGAAGATCTCCCAGCTTCCCGGCGTCGGGCTTGTCAGCTTATCGGGTGGCCAGCGACCCGCGGTCCGGATTCGCGCCGATATCCGCAAACTCGCCGCCTACGGCTTGAACATCGATGATCTCCGCACCACCCTTGGCAACGCCAATATCAACACGCCGAAGGGAAATTTCGACGGCGCGATGCGCGCCTATACCATCAATGCCAACGATCAGATCAGAAGCGCCAGCGACTATAGCTCGCTGATCGTGGCCTACAAGAACGGTTCGCCGGTCCGGCTCAGCGATGTCGGCGACGTCGTCGACGGCGCCCAGAACGACAAGCTAGGCGCCTGGATGAACGAGGTGCCCGCGATCATCCTGAACATCCAGCGCCAACCCGGCGCCAATGTCATTTCCGTGGTCGAGGGCATCAAGGCGCTGTTGCCGCAATTGCAGGCCGCGCTGCCCGCCGCGATCGACGTCAACATTCTGACCGACCGGACCGTGACCATCCGCGCGTCGGTGCGGGACGTGGAATATGAATTGGCGCTGGCCGTTATCCTGGTGGTGCTGGTGATCTTCGTGTTCCTGCGCAACGCGCGGGCGACATTGATCCCGAGCCTGTCGGTTCCGCTGTCGCTGGTCGGCACGCTGGGCGCGATGTACCTGTTCGGCTTCAGCCTCAACAATCTGTCGCTGATGGCGCTGACCATTGCCACCGGCTTCGTGGTCGACGACGCCATCGTCGTGATCGAAAATATCTCCCGCTATATCGAGGAAGGAGAGACGCCGCTGCGCGCCGCATTGCGCGGGTCCGAACAGATCGGCTTCACCATCATATCCTTGACGGTGTCGCTGATCGCGGTGCTGATTCCGCTGTTGTTCATGGGAGACGTGGTGGGCCGGCTGTTCCGGGAATTTGCCATCACGCTGTCGGTCACCATCCTGATTTCCGCGGTGGTATCGCTGACCCTGGTGCCGATGGCCTGCGCCAAACTGCTCAAGCCCGAGACCGAGTCCCACGAAAACGCATTTCAGCGCTATAGCCGCGAAGGCTTCGACCGCATCATCGCTGCCTACGGAAGCGCGCTCAATTGGGTGCTCGATCGCCAGACCTTCGTTCTCATCATTGCCTTGGGGACGTTTGCGCTGACCGCGCTGCTCTACGTTGTCATCCCCAAAGGATTCTTCCCGCTGCAGGATACAGGCGTGATCCAGGCCATCTCCGAGGCGCCTCAATCGGTGTCCTACGCGGCGATGGCAGAGCGGCAACAGCAGCTTGCCGCTGCGATCCTCAGGGATCCCGACGTCGAGAGCCTTTCCTCCTTCATCGGCGTCGACGGAACCAATACCACGCTCAACAGCGGCCGTATCCTGATCAATCTCAAGCCGCACGACCAGCGCCAATCCGACATCACGACGGTGATGCAGCGGCTCAAGAGCCGAACCGCCTCCCTGACCGGCGTTACGCTCTATATGCAGCCGGTCCAGGACCTGACGATCGAAGGCACCGTCAGCCGGACACAATACCAGTTCATCCTGCAGGACGCCGATCCGGTCCAGCTCGATGAATGGACGCCCAGGCTGGTCGACAAACTCAGTGCGCTGCCGCAGCTTGCCGACGTCACCAGCGACATCGCGGCGCGCGGACTATCGGTCTATGTCGAAATCGACCGCGATCAGGCCGCCCGCTTCGGAATCACGCCGGCCACCATCGACAACGCCCTGTACGACTCCTACGGTCAGCGCATCGTCTCAACCATCTTCACCAACTCGAACCAGTACCGCGTCATCCTCGAGGCCGACCCCTCCTTGCAGAACTCGTTGCAATCGTTGTCGGACATCTACCTGCCCTCCTCGGTCGGTGGCGCGCCGGTGCCGCTCTCGGTCATGGCCAAGATGCGCGAGGAGACCGCGCCACTACAGGTCTCGCATCTCGGCCAGTTTCCCGCATCTACCGTCTCCTTCAACCTGGCGCCGGGGGCATCGCTCGGCGAGGCGGTGACCGCGATCAAACAGGCCGAGAGCGATATCAGGCTTCCGCTCAGCGTGATCTCTAGCTTTCAGGGTGCGGCGCTGGCCTTTCAGTCATCCCTGTCAAATCAGCTGTTCCTGATCCTGGCGGCGATCGTGACCGTCTATATCGTGCTGGGTGTACTCTATGAGAGCTTCATCCATCCGCTCACGATCCTCTCGACGCTGCCGTCGGCCGGCATCGGCGCGCTGCTGGCGCTGATGATCGCCGGCGACGACCTGACGATCGTCGCCATCATCGGCATCATCCTTTTGATCGGCATCGTGAAAAAGAACGCGATCATGATGATCGACTTCGCACTCGATGCCGAGCGCAACGAAGGCAAACCGCCGCGGGAAGCAATCTATCAGGCCTGTCTATTGCGGTTCCGCCCGATCCTGATGACGACGATGGCCGCGATCCTTGGCGCTTTGCCGCTGATGGTCGGGACCGGCGCGGGTTCCGAGTTGCGGCACCCGCTTGGCATCTCGATCGTCGGCGGCCTGCTGGTCAGCCAACTGCTGACCCTATTCACCACGCCTGTGATCTATCTCTGGTTCGATCGCCTGGCGGCGCGGTTTGCCGGTCGTTCGGGCGGAGTGGCGAACGAGTTGAACTGAGCCATGTTGAGCTAAGAAATGGGCCCGTCCACCCCCTTCATTCGCCGGCCGGTCGCCACCACGCTCCTGACTTTCGGCCTGGCCGCGGCAGGAGCGGTGGCATTCTTCAAGCTGCCGGTGTCGCCACTGCCCCAGGTGGATTTTCCGACCATTTCCGTGCAGGCGACCCTGCCCGGCGCGAGCCCGCAGGATGTCGCCACCACGGTCGCGAGCCCGCTGGAGCGCCATCTCGGTCAGATCGCCGATGTCACCGAGATGACCTCCTCGAGCACGGTGGGATCGACGCGCATCACCCTGCAGTTCGGACTTAACCGCGACATCAATGGCGCGGCGCGCGACGTCCAGGCGGCCATCAACGCGGCCCGCGCCGACCTTCCGACCAGCCTGCGAACCAATCCGACCTACCGCAAGGTCAATCCCGCCGACGCTCCGATCCTGATCCTGACGCTGACGTCGGACACCATGACCCGCGGCGACCTGTATGACGCGGGCTCCACCGTGCTGGCGCAGAAATTGTCGCAGGTCGATGGCATCGGTGAAGTCGTGGTCGGCGGCAGTTCACTGCCGGCGGTACGGGTCGAACTCATTCCGCAGGCTCTTTACAAATACGGCATTGGTCTGGAGGACGTGCGCGCAGCCCTCGCCAGCGCCAATGCGCACAGCCCGAAGGGTGGGATCGACGTCGGCGACCAGCGCTATCAGATCTACTCCAACGATCAGGCCAACAAGGCCGTCGATTACCGGCCGCTGATCGTGGCCTACCGCAACGGCGCGTCGGTTCAACTGTCCGATGTCGGCGAGGTCATCGATTCCGTCGAGAATCTCCGCAATGCCGGGCTCGCCAACGGCAAGCCCGCCGTGCTGATCATCCTGTACCGGCAGCCGGGGGCCAACATCATCTCGACCGTCGATCTGGTCAAAGGGCTGCTGCCGCAACTGCGGGCCTCGATTTCGCCCGCCATCGATATCGGATTGGCCGTCGACCGCTCGACGACGATCCGCACCTCGCTGTGGGACGTTGAGCGGACCTTGATCCTGGCGGTGATGCTGGTGATCCTCGTGGTTTTCCTCTTCCTGCGAAACCTCCGCGCCACGCTGATTCCCGTGGTCGCGGTATCGGTATCCCTGATCGCAACCTTCGCCGCCATGTACCTGATGGGCTACAGCCTGGACAATCTCTCGCTGATGGCCCTGACGGTCGCGACCGGATTTGTCGTCGACGATGCCATCGTCGTTCTCGAGAACATCAGCCGCTACGTCGAGAATGGACTGTCACCCATGCAGGCCGCGCTCAAGGGAGCCAACGAGGTCGGCTTCACCGTGGTGTCGATGAGCATCTCCCTGATCGCCGTCTTCATTCCGATCCTGCTGATGAGCGGCATCATCGGCCGCCTGTTTCGAGAATTCGCGATAACAATTTCGATCGCGATCCTGATCTCGCTGGCCATTTCACTGGCTACCACGCCGATGATGTGCGCCATGCTGTTACGCAACGAAGCCGGACTGCGACACGGCCGGCTGTACCGGGCAAGCGAGCGCGTGTTCGATGCGATGCTGAACTTCTATCGGCGCACGCTTGACGTCGCGTTCCGGCATCCGCTCGCCATCATGCTGACCTTCGCCGTGGTGCTGGGCCTCAATGTCTACCTGTATATTATCATTCCGAAGGGCTTTTTCCCGCAGCAAGATACCGGGCGAATGATCGGCATCATCCAAGCCGATCAAAGCATTTCGTTCCAGCTGATGCAGCAGAAGCTGACTCAGTTCGTCACTATCCTCAAGAACGATCCCGCCGTTGAAACCGCGGTCGGCTTCACCGGCGGCGGTCAGACCAATTCCGGCTTCATGTTCGTGTCGCTGAAGCCGCTCGGCGAACGCAAATTGTCGGTCGATCAGGTGATCGGGAGGTTGCGGCGTGCCATGGCGGTCGTTCCCGGCGCCACCTTGTTCCTGCAGGCGGTGCAGGACATTCGGGTCGGCGGCCGGGCCAGCAATGCCCAGTATCAATTCACCCTGCAGGGATCCACGTTCGAGGAACTCAACGAATGGACGCCGAAGATCCTGGCGGCGATGCAGGCCGACCCCAACCTCGCCGACGTCAATAGCGACCAGCAGAACAAGGGACTGGAGTCCGACCTGGTGATCGACCGGGATGCCGCGGCCCAGCTCGGCATCAGCGTCAGTCAGATCGATAACACGCTCTATGATGCGTTCGGTCAGCGCCAGGTTTCGACCATCTATGTCGCCCGCAACCAGTATCATGTGATCATGGAGGTGGCGCCGCGATACTGGCAAAATCCGCAGATGCTGAGGGACGTCTATGTCAGCACGTCGGGCGGCTCGGTCGGCGGCTCGCAGGCGACCAATGCCGTCGCAGGAACCGTTGTTGCCACCGGAACCTCCTCTGCTGCCAGTTCGGCCAATGCCCAGGCCGCCCGAAATCTCGCCACCAATTCGATCGGCGCCACCGGCAAGGGCGTGGCCTCGACCGGATCGGCGGTCTCTACCAGCCAGGAGACCATGATTCCGCTGGCCGCGGTCGCCCATTTTACCCAAGGCGCGACGCCGCTCGCCGTCAATCACCAGGGCCTCTTGGTCGCCAACACCATTTCTTTCAATCTGCCTCCGAACATCTCGCTCAGCACGGCCGTCACCACGATCGAGGCCGCGATGAACCGGATCGGCGTACCCGCGACCATTCGCGGCACCTTCCAGGGCACGGCAAAGGCCTTCCAGGATTCACTCAACAACCAGCCCTTCCTCATTCTAGCAGCTTTGGTCACAATCTACATCGTGCTCGGTGTGCTCTATGAAAGCTACGTTCACCCGCTGACGATCCTGTCCACGCTGCCTTCGGCCGGCGTTGGTGCGCTGCTGGCGCTGATCGCGTTCCACACCGATTTCAGCATCATGGCGCTGATCGGCGTCATCCTGTTGATCGGCATTGTCAAGAAAAACGCGATCATGATGATCGATTTTGCGCTTGAGGCCGAGCGACGGAACGGGCTCAATGCCCGGGACGCCATCCGCGAGGCGTGCCTGCTCCGTTTCCGGCCCATCATGATGACGACCATGGCTGCGATGCTCGGCGCGCTGCCCTTGGCTATCGGCTTCGGCGAAGGCGGTGAGCTTCGGCGGCCGCTTGGTATTGCCATCGTCGGAGGCCTTATGCTCAGCCAGGTGCTGACGCTTTATTCGACGCCGGTCATTTACTTGTATATGGATCGGTTCCAGTCTTGGAGCCGACGGCTCAGGGGCGGTAATACTACTTCGCTTTCGCCCAGTCCGACGCTGCAACCGGGCGAATAGGCGTCCATCCTGCCGGACGCTGAAACTCATGGGGAAGGTTGTGCCGAAGTCGATTTCTCATGCCGCGGGGTTGGACGGGAGTATCCGAACGGCATCCGCGCTCCTGCTCGGCCTATCGCTCTCGGGATGCATTCTTGGTTCGGAGCGGCCCGACCTCAATCTCGAGATACCCGCGACCTATCGCGAGGAGGCCCGCGCATCCCGCGCCGCCCCCGATGCGGCGGTTCCGGCCCTGGACTGGTGGCGCGGCTTTCGCTGCACCGAGCTGACCGAACTGATGCAGGCGGCCCAGATCTATAATCTCGACATTGCCGTGGCCGTCGCGGAGATCGTGCAGGCGGATGCCCAGGTCGGGGTGTCGGGGGCGCCCTTGTTTCCGTCGGTCACTGGGACCGGGACGGCCGAGCAGGTTCGCGATGCGGCCAGCTCGGCCGCCGGCGGATTTAGCTCTCCGACGACATTTTCGCAGTACAGCCTGGGGCTCACCGCAAGCTACATGGTCGATTTCTGGGGCAAGAATCAAGCTACGCTTCATTCCGCCGAGGAGAGCGCGACCGTTTCCCG
>Ga0326727_10026920_pt1 | contig 10608 bp, 8 predicted proteins | sample MB2enrmetagenome_FD_207643 | JGI IMG/M metagenome (GOLD analysis project Ga0326727, IMG submission 207643) | Lab enriched peat soil microbial communities from McLean, Ithaca, NY, United States - MB29MY | ecosystem: Environmental > Terrestrial > Soil > Wetlands > Peat | place: USA: New York... | reverse complement strand
ACGCAACGGCCAGGTGGCCTCCACCATCACCGCCCGCGAAATCGTCATTCTGGGCAAGGTGCGCGGCAATGTCTCCGCCTCCGACCGGGTTGACATTCGCGCCGAGGGCGCTCTGACTGGCGATGTGACCGCGGCGCGCATCAGCATTGAGGATGGCGCCTTCTTCAAGGGCGGCATCGACATCAAGAAAAGCGATGCCAAGCCGGCAACGGCAGGGGCGCCGGAGACGCCCAAACCGATCCAGGTTTAGGCGCGTTTCAGGCCTCGCACCAATCGCGTGTCCCTGCGTCAGCAGGGGCGCGTGTCTTTTATTGGGAAGGCTTGTTTGCTGGTCCGTCCCAGCGCCGGGTGGCCAGTTCCGACGCCGAAAACCCGAAAAATGAAGCGAAAATAAGCTGGGGAATACGCCGCGTAAATTAAATCATCGTAAATAGATAGCAACAAATGAGCAGGAAATGGCCGAAAAAGTTCTATTCCAGCCCCAGCCGTTTCATCGCCACACGGGGCAGCGCCGATCCGCTCTTTTCCAGCACCCATTTCGTGACGGCAATCCAAAGAATCGTGCCGGCCAGCAGAACAGTGATATCGGTCAAGTAAATCCGCCCCGGCGCAATCCTGTGCAACCCTCTGCCCAGAGCTTCGCTCAGCATCCAAACCGCGCCGCCGCTTCCCACCGCGGCCAGCAGGCACCGGCCCAACTCCGCGTAATCCAGGCTGGCCAGCGAGACCAGGCGTCCCCGGTGCAGCAGCAGAGCCAGCGCCACGGTCTGCACCGCGATTCCCAGGTTGGAGGCAAGCGCCAGTCCTATCGCTCCACAGAGGTGATAAAGCCCGGCGTAGACGGGCAGCGAGACCACTGTGATGATCGTTCCCGCCAACATGGGAGTGAACGTGTTGCCCGCGGCATAAAAAGCGCGTGAATAAATTGCCTGCGCCGACCACAGAAATAAGCTGATGGAGAAAACCGCAAAGTAGCCGCCGCACACCCGCGCATCCATCGCGGAGAAGCGTCCGCGCATGAACAGCAGCTCCACCAGCGGCACGGCGAGAGCCACCATGGCCGATCCGGCCAGCAACCCCAGCGCGACCACGCGCGAAACCGAGTCGGCTACGCCGGTGGCAAATTCATAGCGCCGCTCCTGGCTCCACAAGCTGGCGAAAAAGGGCATGGAGGCCGCGCCGGCCGCCTGGGCCAGCATGGCCATGGGCGCGGTGAAGAGCTGCTTGGCGTAGGTCATCAGCGAGACCGCGCCAGAGGTTCCGGAGGCAAAGTGGGCGATAATCCAGTTATCGGCGCTCACCAGCGAAATACCCACCATCAGCGGAAGCGAGAGCCGCACCCACTCGCGCAACCCCGGATCGCGCCAGTCGAGCAGAACGTGATAGCGCATGCCGACGCGCCGTGCGAAAAAAGCATTGAGCAGAAACGGCCCGAAAAACGCCCCGCCCAGCGTGCCGATGGCCAGCGACGAAACACCCAGGCGGCGCACCAGGAGCAGGCCGCCTAAGATGGTGCCGAGGTTGTAGATCAGCGGGGTCACGGCCTGCACGTTGAACTGCTTGCGCACCAGCAGAACCGCCCCAAAGATTCCGCCGGCAAAGAAGAATAGCTGCGCGGGCAGCAGAATGCGCGTCAGCCGCACGCACACCGCGGCCTTTTCGGCGTCAAAGCCCGGGAACCACCAGTGGACGTACAACGGAGCAAAAATCTCAGCCAGCACGATAGCTCCGCCCAGCACCAGGTACATGGTGGTGAGAATCGCCGACAGGGACCGCTCGCCTTCCTCCTCTTGCCCCGCTTCGTGATAACGAGTGAGAATGCTGACAAAGGTGATGGAGGCCGCCCCGCCCACCAGAAAATACGAAATCATGTCCGGCAGCACAAATGCGGCGTTGAAAGCGTCCGCTTCCATTCCTCTGCCAAAGAGCCATGCGATGTAAGAAACCTTGCCCAGTCCGATGACGCGCGAAAGAAAGGCGGATGCCATCAGCACCAGCGTCGCCGTGAAAGCCGTGTGCGCGTGCGATGGGCGCAGCAGCCTCACGCCACGTGCCCATTTGGATCGCGAAGAGGGTGACGGTTTGGTTGGGGACGATTCTGCCACTGGACTTGATTCTAACGGGGTTGCCCCTTTTCGACGCGCAAAACCAACATTGCAGCCAGTTTCGACCGGTGCATGGCCTGTCCTGCTCCACCACACTTTACCGCCGGCCACTCCTCGGGATTGACGCTGCCCGCCAGATTCAGGACGATGCCGGGGCGAGCCTGCCTTCCTTTGGACAGAAACGGCACAGTCTGGGTCCGTGAATGAATGCCTTCTGTGCGGGATTGGTACTCATCCGCAGACCCGAGGTAACCTGACGCATTTGGCCTTTCTGTCCGATAAGGGGGATATGGCGCGTTTGCGGCAGAGCTAATCCGGAGCTGTGCAATTGCCGTTGCAGCTGATGTTCAATGCGGGAATTGATTCAAAAGCCTCTAACCGTTTGAAAAGACATGCGGGCGAAGAGGTTGGCATTCTCCCGCCAGAGCCATGCGTTATGGGGCCACACGGCCAGGAGTCAGGATGCCACAAGCAGAATTCGAGATTGAGGGAGTGGATCGGCAGAGGGAAGATGCACGGTTGGCTGCGTTGATGGCCGCCGGGATTCTCGATACCCCGCCAGAGCCCGCTTATGACACCATTACCCGCTTGGCTGCCGCGTATTTCCACGCCGACGCGGCCACCATATCTTTCGCCGACGCCAGCCGCATCTGGATCAAATCGCACTGGGGCCAGGCAATTCGCGAACTACCGCGCAAGGACTCCATCTTCGACCTCGTGCTTGCCGAAGACGGTCCGCTCATCGTCACGGACATCTCCGCACATCCTCAACATGATCGGCTGTCGATGCGCGTCAGAAGCCACAACGCGGCTTCCTTTGTCAGCGTGCCCATACGCTCCTTCGACGGCAGGATTCTCGGAAGTTTGTCGGTCTTCAGCAAAAGGGCCATCCAGAAGATACAGCCGGAAGCCGTCCGCTCCCTCGAGGGCCTGGCCGACATGGTGTCGAGCCAGTTGGAACTGCGCAGGCTGCGCAATACCCTCACCGAAAACAGGAAAGGCCCGCGGCGCGCTCACCACACCGCTTCGGCCGGTAATCAGGACTGGCCGCGCCCGGCCGATTTGCATCACGCCTTGGACCGGGGCCAGTTCGTGCTCTATTACCAGCCTGAAGTTGACCTCGTTACGCGAAGGATTGTCGGCCTTGAGGCCCTCATCCGCTGGGATCATCCCGAACGGGGATTGGTCCCGCCCATGGACTTCATTCCGCTGGCCGAAGAATGCGGGATGATTCTGCCCATCGGCGACTGGGGAATTGGCGAGGCGTGCAGCCAGATTCAAAAGTGGTGCGTTGAAGACCCGCTCCACGCCTCCATCCGCGTCGGCGTCAACCTCTCCGCGAGTCAGTTCTCGCGTGAAGGCCTGGCCGATCACGTCGAGACCCTCCTGGTGCAGTTCGGCATCTCCAGTCGTCAACTGGGCCTCGAGATGACTGAGTCCAGCATCATTCCCAACATGCATGTCGCCATGGAAGTGCTCGGCAGCCTGCGCAGGCTGGGCGTTTCCTTGCTCATGGACGACTTCGGCACCGGCTACAGCTCCCTCAGTTACCTGCATTCGTTTCCCTTCGACGTGCTCAAGATCGACCGCTCTTTCGTCTGCCGCATGACCGAGGGCGATCAGCCCCTGCAAATTGTGCGCACCATCATCGAACTAGCCCGCGTGCTGGGTATGGACGTGGTGGCCGAGGGAATTGAAACCCAGGAGCAATATCACCTGCTGCGTGAGATGGGCTGTCGCTTTGGCCAGGGCTTTCTTTTCGCCCGCCCCATGAGCGCCGAAGCTGTGACTCAGTTGTTGAGACTTCCCGGCCGCGTGCTTCCGGAACCCGCGCCCGCCCTACAGGCCTGCGCCTGAGCGCGAAACATCTCTGGCCGCCCCGGATGATGCGAGCCTTGAGACGTGTTCGACGAATGTGTAAATGAAGCGGCTTCGTGTCAGTCGCCCACCGGCTTAGCCGACGCGCGAAGGAATGAAACTCGAACGAATCGATTCAGCCCGCCAACTTGCCAACTCGCCAGCTCCGCGCAGCGGAGGCGAACTCGCCACATTGAATCCAAAATCCTCCGCCCGCCATTCCTTCAGGTTGTTCGACTTGCAACATGGCTCAAATTCTGTTTCGTTTTACGGCACGACTTCAGTTGTGCAGTAAATGGCCTGAATTCACGCGGGCTTTACAAGCTGCGGAAAAACTCGTCGAACTTGCTTCAAATCGCCGCTTTGTGTCAGGGCACGACTTTAGTCGTGCCGAAAATGCCACAAAATCAACACGGGCTTTAGCCCCTGCGCCCCGCACAAAAGGCGTGTGTTTCATTTCGAAACGCACTACCGGCTCGTCCCCATCTGGAATCCATCCATTCTTCGCATGGGAATTTCCTCACGCTTGCCGCCCTGCCTCGCGGTATTCTCCATCCCATGCAGCAGCCCGCATCCTCTTTGCCCTCCCCCACTTCCCCCAGCTTTGCGGGCCTGCTTGCCGCGCTGGCCGCGCCTGCGCAAACCACGGATGACCGCGCCAACAAGCCCTCGCCGTCCGCGAAAAAAACTGCGTTCACCTGGAACGACGACGATCTCGCCGCCGACGTGGCAACCCTCAGCTACGAAAGCGCCCTGAAGGCTCATGCGCGCTACCGTCCCACGGATCAGTCACTCACCCAACTCCCCGATCCAGTGCCCTTCAGCTTTGACGAGGCCCCGCAACCGACGCCGCGCGTCGCTGCGTTCCCCGCGTTTCGCGCCGCCGCAAATCCGGAACCGGCATCCAGCCGTCTTCCGCTTGCGCCCCCTGAGCGGAACCTCAAGGATGCCAGCATCACCATCCGCATGAGCCAGGCGGAGTGCGCCCAATTGCATCAGCGCGCCGCCGAGGCCGGACTCAGCGTCTCGGCTTATTTGCGTTCCTGCACCTTTGAGGCCGAGTCCCTGCGGGCGATGGTCAAAGACACCATGGCCCAGTTGCGCTCTGCGCAAACCCAGCCAAAGCCAGCCGACCCCGCGCCGCAGCCCAGCCGCTCCCGCGCCGGCACTCTGGCCCGCCTATTCACTCCCTGGCGTGAGAGCCAGCGCGCCGCCCGCGCCTGATGGCTCGCCCATCTAGTCAACGACCCAGATCCACGAGACGTGGCCTATTCGACGGGGTGTGACCCAGTGATGAGAATATCCACCAGCCTCCGGGCGCTTTGCTGCCAGCCAGGGCCGGACGCCACGTGGGCGACGCCGATCAGCGCTCGAAGCAGGTCGAAGGGATCGAGATCTCTACGTATGTCGCCGCTCTTGATGGCGCGCTTCACCAGCCCATCAATCGCTCCCTGAATCAGACAGCGAGAACCCTCAAATAGCCTTGAGGGGCCGCCTACCATGCTATTCAGCGCTGGGGCAATGATCTGCTTTGCCGCGATGTGGTCGACGAACAACAGCATCCAGGCTCGCAGCGCCTCAACCGGAGGCATCGTCTGGGCAAATTTGCTTTCTGCCGCAGCCAGTTTTTCCACTTCACTTCGATAGACCGCTTCGATCAGGGCGTCTCGCGTGGGAAAGTGACGATACAGAGTTCCAGGGCCCACTCCCGCCTGTTTGGCAATGTCGTCCAGGCTGGCGTCCGCGCCAAAACGGGTAAACGCCTCCTTCGCCACCTCCAAAATACGCTCGCGGTTCCGCTGCGCATCCGTGCGCGGCTTTCGGGGGACGAGATTAGAAAACTTGCAGGCCATGAGAAAAAAATAATTGCAACCGGAGACAGTCTCCGGTACTCTATTGATTCGGAGGCTATCTCCGTTTTAGCCGGGAAGCGCCGGCCTGTCAATAGTGGTCTCTGATTCTTGCAGCTTGGGAGGAGAGGAATATGAATCCTGTTGCTTGTTTTGGATCTTCGAAAAATCTCAATCTTCGTTCCGCCGGTGTGATGAGGTCAGCGGAGCAGGAGTTGGCAGCATTCTTCAACGCCGTCAAACAGTTGTTCGGGAGAGAGCAGGCGGAGCTTTCAGCGAAGGACTGGCTGGATGTACTGGCCGAGATTGATGGCCTGTCCTCCTCAACCCGCGACTGGCGATTGATCACCGTCAAGGCTTCGGCTCGGCTCGCAACTCGAGTGAATGTTTCTTCTTTATCAACTGAATTCACAAATGTTTACTGATCCCGCCCAAAAGAAATTGAACAGGGTGCCCCATCCTTTCCGCGTTCTTTGCGGAAAAGGTGGGAGACCACGATGCATATCTTAAGGGCCGGATCAATAGGAGGAAAGACTATGCGGGTATTTCTTACAGGCGCGACAGGCTTTATTGGTTCAGCCATTGTTCCTGAACTCATCAACGCGGGCCATCAGGTGCTCGGGCTGACGCGGTCGGATACAGGCGCCCAATCTCTCATCGCCGCCGGCGCCGAGGTGCATCAGGGCGATCTCGAGGACCTGGAAAGCCTGCGCAGCGGAGCGGCCGAATCGGACGGTGTAATTCACACCGCCTTCATCCACGACTTCACGAAATTCAAGGAGAGCTGTGAGATCGACAGGCGCGCCATCGAGACGCTTGGCGACGCGCTCGCGGGCTCAAACCGCCCCTTGATTGTCAGCTCCGGCATCGGTGCGCTTGCCCCAGGCCGTGTCGCAACCGAAGACATGGAGCCCCTTCTCCATCCAGCAATGCCGCGCGTCTCCGAACACACAGGCTTGGCGCAAGTCGCGCGTGGCGTTAGCGTCTCTGTGGTGCGCCTTCCCCAGGTTCACGACACGGTCAAGCAGGGCCTCATCACCTACGCGGTCGCTCTCGCTCGCGAGAAGGGAGTCTCGGCGTATGTGGGAGATGGAAGCAACCGCTGGGCGGCTGCTCACGTCCTCGACGTCGCCCATCTCTATAAGCTTGCGTTGGAGAAGCACGAAGTCGGCAGCAGGTACCACGCGGTCGGTGAAGAAGGAGTATCGATGCGGGAGGTCGCTGAAGTCATTGGCAAAGGACTGAAGGTGCCTGTGGTCAGCCTTTCTCCGGAGGAAGCGCAAGCTCATTTTGGCTGGCTCGCGCTCTTCGCGGGCTTGGATATGCCAGCTTCCAGCGCACAGACGCGAAAAAAGCTGGGCTGGAACCCCACCGGGCCCACACTCCTCACCGATCTCGGAAACATGCGCTATTAAGGGGACGCATCTGAACCGTCAAAGAATCTCAAATTCACTCGCTGCCGCGCCAGCTCGTGTGCCGCCCGCGCCTAATACTACAGTTGTGGATCGAAGATTTCGGGTTGTAGATCGAAGATCTCGGAGGGAGCAGAGGGCTTCAGCCCTCTGAACAGGGAGGTATTTGAAGGGCCTTCAGGCCCGGATCTTCGCGGATTTCCAGAGATTTGAGGGATCTACAACTGTAGTACGAAACACGTGATCGCTCGTCTTCTCCGCGCGCTGGCTATTTTTTGCTGAGAGAAAAAATGAAGTAGGTTGCCGGAGTTGAACCAGCGTTCTTGAAGCCGTGCATCTGGTTCGGCGCGGTGTAGCCCACGCTGCCCGGGCCTAAGATGTGGGATGCGCCGTCGTAGATAAAGTCCATCGTTCCTTCGCGGACCAGGATGAACTCCTCATGCGGATGCTGGTGCGCGGGGTGCGGCATCTTTCCGGGCTCCACGGTGGTTTCATGCAGTTCGATCATCTCGCCGGTAGGCGCCGTGCCGCGTGCAATGTCGCGCGTGGGAGCGCCGCCATTCGAGTAGCGCACCGGAAGCTCACTGAAAGGAAACGCCGTGCAATGGGAGAGGTCCGTGTGAAGGGAGTTCCCGATTGGGGCGTCGGCCGTCTGCATGGATGCGGTCGGGCTTTGGGCCGTGGCTCCTCTGCCAAGGACGGAGAAGAGGCTGAGGGCAGGAAGCGAAAGACAGACATCGCGCCGGGTCACGTTGCTCATGGCTGATATTCCTTCTCTGTAAAAGCTGTTTCATAACCTGCTTTGTGTCAGCGCACGACTGGTAGGTCAGGGCTTTAGCCCTGACTGCCGAAAAACGCCCAAAAACAGCGGACTTTACAGGCTGCGGAAAAACTCGTAGAAGATGTTTCAAAAGGCCGCTTTGTATCAGGGCACGACTTTAGTCGTGCCGTAAATGCCGCAAAATCAACGCGGGCTTTAGCCCCTGAGGGATGTATTTCTCCAATTCTGCCACAGAATCGGAGTTTTTCCGCAGCCTCTTCAGTCGTGCCGAAAAACGCTCAAAAACAACGGGCTTTAGCCCCTCAGGAACCGGCTATGAAACAGCACCCTAGAGTGCCGCGTGGGCCGGTCGAGGCCCCGGCAGGCAGAAATGATTCTTGTACCAGAGTAATCCTCCATGCAGATCGTCCTTGACTGAGAAGTGTCTGGTGCTCCGCGAGAGGAAGCGCAGAGCGCAGCGAGACGAACTTGCTCGACCCAGAAACGGCTCCGTTCCAAGACAGATGGGCGCTTGCCGGGGAGTAATCCTGTCTGTCGTCCCGAAAAGGGATGCTTCTGACGTCTCAGAAGGGCGCAGAACTGGCGATTGTGATCGCGTCATTATGAGGGTGGCAATATCTTCTGCACGTCTATGGAATCACTCTGGTTAGAAAGCCCTGCTTCGGATTCTTGACAGACTGTGGCCGAGTCATCATGTGCAAATGAATGCAAATCTGGTAGGACTATTCCGCAGTCTGCGACCATCTTCACAAGCCCCGGATTATCTCGTAGTATGCGTGTGTATTCTGGCTGCTCATGAAATAACTTGTTCAGGTCAGGGTGATTTTTGAGAACAACAACGAATGTTAGGAAGCCTTCCCACCCTGGCCCTGGGAGCTCACGGATACCATCGAGCGCACTTTTCAACCCTTATACGGCTATAGAGGCTAGCTGTCTTCTCTATGAATCGCTTCTGTAGTTCAGGAAATTGAGAAGATAATGGACCAGCATAAATGACAAAAATCATCCAAGCTGTAATTGAAATCGAAGCTTGAATCCACGCGGCAACTTGAATCTTGGTTGAATCCGGCATTCCTGGTATTACATGAGAGGCGCTTGCCATAAATGCCTCTCGCATTCCTGCAGCCGAAGGGGATATGGAGCACCTAATCACTAGAGACCAGAACAGTATTGATATAGCTCCAAGTATGGACAAATTAACCATATAAATAACCAAAACAAACAGGCCAGCTCGCCTTCTAGCAGGTCGCCCGTAAAGCCATATGGAACATAACCTCAATAGACTATAAATTCCCTTACATGTAATTAACTGGCCGCGAAGTGAGCTGAAGTTTATTACGTTTCCACCCGCTAGATCATTCGCTACTCCCCCTCTTGCTTTGTTAATTTGCTCGCGTGCCGAAGCCGTTAGTCTTTCAAGGATTCCCTCTCCAGGCTTCTCCTCCAAGGTTGTGAGCACGAATGCTCGGCTTAATCTGGTGACAAACAAGAATCCTGTAAGAAGTATTGCGGCTATTAGAGGTGGTCGCTGCGAGGAATCTCCAAACAGCGTAAACCATGCGATAAGAAGAATAATCAAGATGTAGGTTACTAATGGCCGGTTCTGAGCCTTTCTAAATTGTCTAACCTTTTCGACATTCTCCTTCTTCAATCTTCCGTATGTTTTCCCGTACTTGCTCGAAATGATTATCAGAATTACAGGCCATAAAGCAACGTACAAAATAAACCCTAATATCTGAACCCAGGAAAAAGACGTTATAGCCAATAACCAAATCAATTTGAGCAAGAAAGAAAGCGACGATTGACTCGCAGGAGCAAACCCCGCGCTTGCCAGAGAACTAGCAATTACTGCAAGAACATAGTTTTCGAAAACGATAATTCTTCCCTTAAATCCAATCGATATACCTATGATATAAATCCAGAACCAGAGGGCGGTGAGTCTCCATGCATACTGTTTAAGTCGCATTGGAAAAAGCCCAAGTAAGGAGTGTCGAATTTTCTTGGCTTGACTTCGGATCGGCATATCAAAATGACCTTCCCGTTCTTGTCTGGAACGACCGACATTGCTAGATATGAGGGCAACCTGAAGTGTGAGGAAAGTATACACGGGTGTTCTGACTTTCTGGCTTTACGGCGGGTGGCTCCGATCCCTCGGTCCCTTCCAAACTACAACCTGGGTGCCCCCGGTCCCTAGCCTTTGGGGACCGGGGATGGCAGCTCCCGATCCTCCCACCAGATTACTAACTGACAAGTCGGCATGGCCCCAAGCTTCTTTCCGGCCGACCGTAGACTGATTTGTACTGCTAAGTTGACCTGTCGGAAGCGCACGGTACCCAAGAATCTGTCCAGAGCGTGCCGAAGGCGTCTGCTCCACCGCAGGTGGCTTGCCGAAAATTCCCCTCACTCGGCGCACAATGGAAGCAATCGGCAGAGCGGGGTTTTCTGACCACTGACCACTAATCACTGACCACTGTCCCTCTGTCAGGTATGTGACCGGTCTATACCACCGTGTACGGCCGGGCGGATTGTTGACATTTTAGACCGGGCACATCGTTGACAGTTTTTCCTTTATCAGGAAGGTTTTTGGTTGTTCCTCCGGCGGG
>Ga0326727_10026919_pt1 | contig 10608 bp, 9 predicted proteins | sample MB2enrmetagenome_FD_207643 | JGI IMG/M metagenome (GOLD analysis project Ga0326727, IMG submission 207643) | Lab enriched peat soil microbial communities from McLean, Ithaca, NY, United States - MB29MY | ecosystem: Environmental > Terrestrial > Soil > Wetlands > Peat | place: USA: New York... | reverse complement strand
CCTTTTTCTCCGACATGGGGGTAACCTGTTGCCACGGCATGATCGTTCTCCTTATAAACGATCTGCCATTTTATCAACTGTTACCCATGTCCCCGAACACCTGTTACCCATGTCCCCGGTCTATACAAGCGGCTTAGGGTCAATTCCATCGATCTATTCTATCAGCACCGGGTTGACCCGGACGTGCCCATCGAAGACGTGGCGGGGGCGGTGAAGGACCTGATTCAGGCAGGCAAGGTTAAGTACTTCGGTCTTTCTGAACCAGGAGTGCAGACCATCCGTCGCGCCCACGCCGTCCAGCCGGTCACTGCGGTCCAGAGTGAATACTCGCTGTGGTGGAGACGCCCGGAAGGGGAAGTGTTACCGACCCTCGAGGAACTCGGAATCGGCCTCGTGCCCTACAGCCCTCTGGGTAAGGGCTTCCTCACGGGAAAGATCAACGAAAACACCAGGTTCGACAGTTCCTACTTCCGCAATATCGTCCCTCGCTTTACGCCGGAGGCTCGGAAAGCGAATCAGGCCTTGATTGACTTGCTTCGCCAGATCGCAGACCGGAAGAAAGCGACGCCGGCTCAGATCGCGCTCGCTTGGTTGCTAGCCCAGAAACCGTGGATTGTACCAATCCCAGGCACCCGGAAGCTGGAACGTCTGGACGAAAACCTCGCAGCAGTTGCAGTCGAACTTACCTCTGATGATCTTCGGGAGATCGATAGCGCCGCCTCCAAGATCACGGTGGCAGGGGCACGGTACCCCGAAGAGCTGGAGCGCCTGACTGGTCTGTAAACGGCCGTCATGAATTAAGAAAGGACCCTGAAAATGGACATCAAACGAAGCGGTTCACAGCCCTCCGGAAAGGGACCGGCGGAGTATTTTACCGGCACGGTACGCGTTGACCCTCTGTTTCAGGCAAACGAACCGGCACGTGCCCTCGGGGCCAGTGTCACGTTCGAGCCTGGCGCCCGGACGGCCTGGCACACCCACCCTCTGGGCCAGACCCTGATCGTGACGGCTGGCTGCGGTCTGGTACAGCGCTGGGGCGGCCCCATCAAGGAAATTCGGCCGGGTGATATAGTCTGGATTCCGCCAGGTGAGAAGCATTGGCATGGCGCCTCGGCAACCACGGCCATGACCCATATCGCCGTTCAGGAACAGCTCGAAGGCAAAGTCGTCGACTGGATGGAACAGGTCAACGACGAACAATACCAAGGCTGATTCAGCACCGAAATGAACCCGATAGGAGGATAAATCCTTGTACAACGCCAAAGCTTACTCCGCTGCCAGTGCGACATCGCCGCTGGCCCCCACCATGATCGGGCGGCGCGATCCTACCGCACGCGACGTGCAGATCGACATCCTGTTCTGCGGTATTTGCCACTCTGATCTCCACCATGTCCGTAACGAGTGGGGCAGCCTCATGCCCACCGTCTACCCCATCGTTCCCGGCCATGAAATCGTCGGCCGCGTCACCAAGGTAGGCCCCGCAGTAACCAAGTTCAAGACCGGCGACCTTGCCGCAGTGGGCTGCATGCTCGACTCGGACGGCACCTGCCCTTCGTGCCAGGCCGGCCTTGAGCAGTTCTGCCCGAATATGATTCTCACCTTCAATTCCCCTGACAAGCACCTCGGGGGTGTCACCTATGGCGGCTACTCCGAAAGCATTGTAGTTGACGAACATTTTGTCCTGCGAGTCCCTGACAACTTCGATCTTGCCGGGGCGGCACCTCTTCAATGCGCCGGAATTACCACCTATTCGCCCATGCGCCGCTGGGGCGTCACCAAAGGGAAAAAAGTCGGCGTGGTGGGTCTCGGCGGTCTGGGTCACATGGGTGTGAAGTTTGCAAAGGCATTCGGAGCTCACGTCGTCGTCTTCACCACCTCGCCCGGCAAGCAGGAGGACGCGCACCGCCTCGGCGCCGACGAAACCGTCGTCTCCCGCCATGCCGACGAGATGCAGAAGCACACCGGCAGCTTCGACTTCATCCTCGACAGCATCTCCGCCGATCACGATATCAACGCCTATATCAACCTGCTCCGCCTGGACGGTAATCTCACCCTTGTCGGCGCGCCGGCAAAGCCTCTGGCCGTCGCGGCCTTCGGCTTGCTGTTCGGACGCCGCAGCCTCTCCGGTTCGCTCATCGGCGGCATCGCTGAGACCCAAGAAATGCTTGATTTCTGTGGCGAACATGGCATCACTGCCGATATCGAAGTGATTAAGATTCAGGATATTAATGAAGCGTATGAACGCATGCTGAAAAGTGATGTGAAATACCGCTTTGTGATTGATATGGCATCGCTGAAGGCCTGATAGCAAAACCTGCCGGAGCCTTGCACGAAAGCCCGAAATTCAGGAAGAGTCAACAAATATCTTCCCTTTGAGAAGCCAATCAAGGCGGGGTCAACCTTGACCCTGCCTTTCTATTTCCCCGAATAGCGGCTAACTTGTCACTATACGCTCTCTCGCTAATTTTTCCATATCGTTCGTATATAGGAAACCTTGCAAAGGGGACAGGAGATCACATTGACTTGGGGGGGGGATGGCTGTCCTGAGGTTTCCCGGTTTCAGACTTAGACCCAAAGCCAGATGTGTGGGACCGGATAGGGCTGGCGCCAGAAATGGCAGGCATAAAAAATCGGCACGGGGGCCCGTCGCCCTTCTCCTGGCCAATACTGCCTGCCGGGAGCACCGGCAACCTGAGATGCGCCCCCAGACCTCTCTCCCGAAAGATAAACCTACGGCGCTGAGGGCCACTCACAGCCCCACCACGGCCCGCAAACGGCCACGCCAACCGGAAGGTGCAGAGGGGCTGTGAAATGCTTAAATCGCCCACAGGAAGGCCCCGCCAGCCAGCAATATTTTGCTCATAAAATTTTTGGGGCGGCCCCATACCAGGGGGGCCTGCTGCCTCTCGCCTCGATGGAAAATTGAAAAAATTTCCGTGGCACTCATATTGACCATGGGGGGACGGGACTCCTATCCTCGGATTCTGGTTTCAGGACCGAAAATTCTCCAGGCATGGGGCGACGCCGGGGAGGGGCCGCGGCGAGCGGTTGCTGCATGGTGGACGCCGGGGGCGGGGCCGGCCATGGCCGTGGCTGCACGACTATCCTGCAGAGAATATCCTGTTGCTTCCGCCACCACTATGTGATAGTTGGATACCACCACAGCTCGCAGAATTTAAAACTCAAAAGGGAGGTGCAGACTATGGCCTGGTATCACAATTACGCAGCCCTGGCCGACAGCCTTGGCCTAACCGCACTTGTCGTATCCATCCCCATAATCTTTTTATTCTGGGCGCTGGCGGTAAAGCGCATGAAAGGGCACGTGGCTGGGGTGTTGACCCTGCTGCTGACCCTGGTCATCGTAATCGCTACTTACCGCATGCCTGTGGGGATCGCGGTATCGGCGGCAGCCCTGGGTATAGTCACCGGCTTGCTGCTAATCGGCTGGATTATTTTGACGGCACTGTTCTTTTACAACCTGACTGTAGAAGCCGGGCAGTTCGATGTTCTGAAGAGTTCGATTTGCGCGCTGTCGAGCGACCGGCGGCTCCAGGCGTTGCTTATTGCGTTTTGCTTTTCGGCTTTCATGGAAGGGGTAGCCGGACAGGGAGTGCCGGTAGCGGTTTGTGCCGTCATGCTGATTGGTTTGGGCTTCCCCGCCTTGCCGGCAGCCGTGATCTGCCTAGTCGCAAACACTCCCCCCGTGCCCTTTGGCCCGGTGGGCGTGCCAACCAACATGATGGTTACGGTCACCAAGATTAATGCGTTAGTGATGAGCCAGGCCATCGGGACCGACATGTCGATCCTCGCCCTCATCATTCCCGTTTTCATGCTGGTCGTTATGGTAGGCTGGAAGAAGGCGATGGAGGTACTGCCGGCTGCCATGGTGGCCGGGATCAGTTATGCGATCGCCAATATAATCGTTTCCCATCGCGTGGGCATGGAACTTCCGGCCATCATCTCTTCCTTTGTTTCGCTGATCGCCCTGACGGTTTTCCTGAAATTCTGGGAGCCCAAATCCATCTGGCGTTTTCCCGGGGAACCCGAGGAGGTCATACAGGAGCTGGAGAAGAAGTACACTACGGCTCAAGTGGTGAAAGCCTGGTCTCCGTTCGTGATTTTGGTGGCCATCATGGGGTTGTGGGGAATGCCGTCATTTAAGAACTGGATTGTCAACGGACTTCACTGGAGAGTCATCATTTCTCAATGGCCCGGCTTGCACGGCCTGGTTTACACCACGGTGCCCGGGGCTCAACCGGCGATGTATGGGGCCAGCTATCGGTGGGAATTCTTTACCGTTCCAGGGACGGCCATATTTATTTCGTCTTTGGTCACCATGGTGGTCCTTGGGATCAGTCCGTCCCGCGGCGTGAAGGTATTCGTGGCAACGTTCAAACAACTGCGTTTCGCCCTGATTACTCTTTGTTCGGTTATCAGTATCGGGTTCGTGGCAAATTACTCGGGCATGTCCTATACCCTGGGTCTGGCCTGCGCCGCCTATACGGGGAGGCTGTTCCCAATCTTTTCTCCGATCATCGGATGGGTGGGAACTTTCCTGACCGGATCGGTTACGTCCTCTGCCGCTTTGTTCGGTAAGCTCCAGCAAGTGACCGCCATGCGAATCAACATCAATCCGGTGTTGACCACTTCGGCCAATCTGTTCGGTAGCGACATCGGCAAGCTGATTTCGCCCCAATCGCTCGCGCTCGCATGTGCGGCTACGGGGTTGGTGGGGAGGGAGGGGGACATCATGCGCAAGACGGTTAAGTATTCGGTCATGCTTCTGGGCTTCACGATCGTGGTGGTATTGCTGCAGGCATACGTGGTTCCGGGCGTTTTGCCTCAGGATACGACCGGCCTCGCGCCTTAGGCAAATGGCACATCTGTTTGAACCAAACCAGAGGCAGGCTTTTCTGGGCGCGGGGTCCAGGCCATGCCGCCCAGGTCTTCAGTGGGCGTAACGGTTCTGCGATAACAGCTGCCAACAATAGGACCGTAAATGAATGATCGGACGGGAGGACGACGAGTCATGATTCGTGAAGACATTCTGCGGAAATTCCCCGAACTTTTCGGGACCAGGAGGGTGAACGGGCGGGAAGTGAACGTCGAGCAGACAATCGCAACGCTGACCCGCGAGTTGAATCCAGAGATCGCTGCGGCCCTGAGCGCGCGCCGCGCCCTGTTGAACTCCCCCGAACCGGTTGGCGACAAATATGCCTGGCCAAAATGGGACGACACGTTTCCAGATCCCGTTACGGGCCGGTCCTGGACCTTTCGCCAGATCGTGCAGGGGTTGATCGACAACTTCCTGGGTCGAGAGAGCGAGTGGCGCTGGCGTCTCAACGACGAGGCGCCCATTCCGGATGACGCGCATCCTCTTAAGAATCCCGGGTTGGAGCTTACCGGACCGTGGCACCCGCTGGACATGGCGTTCAATGCTCTGAATAGCCCGGCCCCCATGAATATGCCGGACTTCGAGGACGCCGCGCCGCCTCATTTCAAGCCGTACGGCACGGACCCCGACCAGCCGGTCGGGGTGTTCGCCGAAATGAAAAACGCCAGGGACATCTTCGAAGGGAGCTGGGCCGGGCGAGCTTATGAGGTGATCAAGAAAGGGAAAAAGCGCACTTACAGGATCAATAAGCCGCCGTCGGGCTGGCCGGCCCTGTTCGTTCGACCCCCGAGCATCCATGTGCGGTATGAGCACGTCACGGTCGACGGTCAACCGGCGCCGGGCATGATTGCCATTGCCGTCCTGTGGGCCTTCAATAATTACGATTTTCTCAAGAACGCGGGCACGGGAATGTACTTCTACATTCCCAAGATTCAGACCCCGCAGGAAGCGGCAATCGTGGAGAAGCTCCTGGCGCGTATTGAGGAAGCCATTGGGGTTGCGCCGGGTACTTTCAAGATCAAGATGCTGTATGAAGAAGGAAATGGGGGGCGATTCCTGGCGGCGATCGCCTGGGCACTGCGGCGCCGTCTGCTGGGGACCAACGTCGGCCGCTGGGATTACCTGGGCAGCATAATCGAGATGTGGAAAGACGATCCACAGGGAGTATTTCCCGATCCTCAATCCATCGGGATGGCCTCGCCGAACATGATTGCCTATCAGCGGTACAACGCGCTGATGATGCTGATGTCCGGCATGAAGAATAATGAGCTAAGCAAGGCGGCGCCGATCGGCGGAATGGCCGCGGTAATGATTTACCAGCCGAGCGACGTGTATGGACGTTCGCGATCCAACCCGGTGGCGATAAGGGGCATAGCCATCGACAAGCTGCGGGAGCGCGTTCTGGGCCTAATCTTCGTGCCTGACCAGGTGTCGCCTGAGGGGCAGCACCCCACGCTGGACGACATCCTCGCCAACCGGGTGAAAGGGAGGCTCTACGACACTTACCGGCAAAGCTGGGTCGCCAGCCCGGAAGAGACCTACGTCGCCGCCGGCAATAGGCCGCTGCAGGCGCCGGTGGCGCAGCTTCAGTCCATCCTCGATGCGCCTCTGGAAACAGTGGACGTGAAAGGCAAGCCAATACCGACTGCGGCAAGTGGTCTTAACGACGCGGAGAGGCAGCTGTTTCAGTCACGCGGCTTATTGAATGGGCAGGGCAAGATTACGCCCTGGGTCATCACTCAGGACGCACTAGGGTCACCGGAAAAACTTTTCAGCCCGGAACTGTGGGAATCTATTTATGCGGCGCCCAAAGGTGATGTGACCATTGAGCACATCCAGCACGCTTTCTACATGGCTGCTAACTACGGTTTTCAAATCCTGAACGGCAACTTCGCGGCGGCGATCGACGATTACGAGCTTAAGCTGCGGTTCATGAACGATCTTGCGACGTACCGCATCGATGTTTCGTGGCTGTGGACTCTTGTCCGGCACCAGGCAGTCATCACCAGGGATGGCTGGCTCAAACGGCCGGCCCTGACGGAAGATGGAGTCGAACCGGCAGTTAACGATATTCAGATCAAGGCCGGCACCCGCTTTACCCGTGAATTGTTCGACAAGGTTTGGGATTATCACAACCAATGGACAGCCGAATTTTTCGCCGAATTAGACCGCCAAGGCGATCCGGGTCGTTTTGACCGCAGCAAAGCACCGGTCATTATGGAACTTTTGAAACGGCAACTGGTTTCGCCACGCTATATCCAGCACAGCGCCCGGGTGCTGTTTGTAGTGGCGGAGGCAAATGAGCGGGAACAAGCGCAGATTCTGGAGGCGATCTTCGATCTATCCAGGGAAGAAATCGTGGAACGAGTGGAAGCTGGCAAGCTCGGCAAAAAGACCTTGACAGCGTACGACTATGTTTATGATATTTTTCCGGACAGGTAGGGGACTGACGGCCTCAATGCTATTGACTTAAGTCTCCCTGATCATTAGACCGCCCAACCCTCCCGTTGTAGCAACGGGTGTATCCGCCGGTAGCCATAGCGAACCCGGATGGCGGCAACCTCTTTGATCCGCTGTCTCAAAGGTGCCTGCTCAGCCTTGCGGGAACGGTAGTAAAGAGTGGAACGCGGGCCGGGGAGCGTCTGAGAGGCACGCCTCACGCTCACCTGGTAGCAGATACGCAAAAACTCCACCGTCTCCCGTCGTTGAGCAGGCTTTAGAGCTTTTTTCGGATTACCTCCTGGAGCATCTCCTTGTCCAGGGACAGATCCGCCACCAACCGGCGCAACCTGGTGTTCTCCTCTTCAAGCTGCCGGAGCTTACGGACCTCAGAAGGCAGCAGACCGCCAAACTTCTTCTTCCAGCGGTAAAAGGTCTGCTCGCTGATCCCCATCTGCGGTTGACCTCAGCCACCTGGGTCCCCTGCTCGGCCTGTTGCAGGGCAAAGGCAATCTGCTGTTCGGTAAATCGGGACCGCTTCATCGAGAAAATCCTCCTTTCCTGATTTTTCATCTTAGCAAAATTTTCTCATTATGAATGGTCCAGTTTTCCGGGAGCAGACCATCGAATGGAGACAGGAAGATAAGCAGGAAAAGCCCAGCCTGCTTTTGGTCGGATGCAGCCAAACGGGCTTGGCGGGATGGAGGAGGTTCAGGAAGGGTTAAACAGACATTTTCTCTGGCAACAAACCAAGGCAGGGTCATGGCGGACCCTGCCTGGAATAGAAATTAGCTATTCGCCGGTTAACTCTTCCTAAAACTCCTCCAGCCTACAAGCCCTAATAGGCCCGAGCCCAGCAGCAGTACCGTGGGTGGCACGGAAGTCGGGTTCGTGTCAATCCCGCCAGTATCGAAGATTTCTCCTGAAATATTGAACGAACTTCCTGGGTTAAAGATATCGATTATGTTGTCGGCCACAAGGATACTCTCGGGTACCTGAAAACCGCCTGTAGTTTGCGTGGGATCAAGGCTACCCAGAAGAACGCTGTTTAAAGTTACCGTCGCCGAAGTGGTGAGCCCGGAATAATCAATAGTCAAGGTAGGGGTGGGCGGGGTAACGCCGGCGTATTGTTGGAGAACCAACCCCTGCAATTCCCCGTCGGTGAGATTGAAGTGTTCGATGTCATGGGAATTGGCGGGCACAACCGCAGAGCCTGTGGCACCTTGCAGCTGTATCCCATAACCACTGCGCACTGTGGCCCCGATGACGTTGACCTCGCCTGCGGTGGTCTCGCTGTGGATGGCATAGCCGTTGGTCGCCCCTTCGTATTTGCCGCCCTGGATGGTGATCTCGTCCCCGTACACGATATTGAGGGGATACTGCGAGGTGTTTGGGCCGACCTGCACATTGTCGAACAAAATGTTGGTCGGGTAATAGGTCGAGTTTCCCGTCACCAAGATGGAGTCAAACCCGGAGAAATGACCGCCAGAAATAGTGCAATGCTCCACATCGCCATTGATGAACAGACCATAATAGCCATTAGCGACGGGTTCTATGCCAGTGCAATTAGACAGATATACATAGCTGCATTTTGGATATCCATAGTCTGCTTCGATGACAAACGGAGAATTGTTCAAACAGTTTTGAGCAATGCAGTTAGTTACGTAGATGTTGGTGCTTGACTTGATTTTGAAACCAGTAAAATTAGTATTTTGGACTGAGACATTGGTAATAGTCACGCCGTCAGCCAGGGAGCAATAAATTCCATGCTCGCCGGTGCCATTGATATAGCAGTTGCTAATGCTCCAATTGTGAGCGCCTCCAGCGGTAATAGCCGTACCGTTGACGTCATCGAACCAACAATTATTAATAACCACATTGCTGTTGGTTCCAGCAGATGCACCCCAAATAGTAGCACAACCGCTAGAGGTGTAATATTCGCTTCCGGTGAATTTAATATTGGAGATTTTGATATTGCTGACATTATAGATATCAAATGCATAATTTAAAGTACTGCTTTCATGGACAATAGTGGAAGGCCCGCTGCCGATAAGCTCCCTATTGGATGGGATAACTATTGTGCCAGTCAAATTGTAGGTCGTTGGTTGTAAGCGAACTATAGGGGCTGCATTTAATGCCGCTTGAATGGCCACATTATCAGCCGTTCCAGTAACCCCCCACCACTCGGGGTCAGCCACCGCCTTGGGGCTCCCCAGAGATACGGTCCCAGAACCGGAGAAAATCTTGTATGGCCCGGCCTGCAACTTGCCATTAATGGTAAGGGCGGCGTTATTGGACAGGCTTAAAATTGCCCCTTGTTCCACTCTCAGCGACACGTTGGCGGGGATGGTCAGGTTGCCGGCAATACTCCAGGTTCCCTGGGGCACCAGCAGGAGGGCCGGGCTAGAGCCAATAGCCGCCAAAGCGCTCTGGAGGGTATTGCCATAATTCGGGTCACCGAGACAGATTTCTTTGCCCAGGGGGGTATCGACCCGATCCAGACCGGAATCGGAGAGAGCCTTTTCGTCCTGGCCTCTGGCCCCGAGGCCCGGGTTATCGAAAGATTGGTCGATGGTCCAGGTACAGGCCGCTGCCTGGGAGGCCATCGCTATGACCAACAACAAACCAATCAAACAGGCAAAGCCCTTTTTCATGCCGTCCTCCCTTCGGATCATCAGATTCGATTAGAGTTCTCCCTATGAGAGGAATCGGCTTTAAATGGAAAAAGTTGAGGAAAATTTTCCTCGGCAAGGAGGCCCCCAAAACCATTTCTTGATAAAAGCGGTCAATACTGCGGCATAATCTCAGTCCGTAGAGCGGGAAAGCGCAGCGCATCCCGCCATTTCCGCCATTAGCCTTATTCCATCTCTAGAGTTCGAACGTTATCATCTGCCGCCCATTAAAGGGGATAAATGCCGCGTTCCACGTAGCGATGAAAGCTTGAATATGGCCAATCAGCAACCCTTACAACATAACCGTGCTTTCCCGGATTATAGTGGAGGTAATCTACCTGAAGCTCATTGTCACCCTTATCGCGAATGACGTGTTCCCAAAAGGCCACGGAAGGCGGGATGCGCTGCGAAACTGTCTCAAAACCGATCTTTTCTGTCACCCTGAGCGTCAAAGAAGATTCTAGGTATTTGAAAATACTAGTGTCATGTCTCATTGATAATATGGTATTCAAGCAGCCAAGGGTTTCCCCGTATAAGTCCACTTAAAAGGGTGAGCCCGCTCCTCATTGTACTTGCGGATGTAAAGCAGGATCTGGTCAATGA
>Ga0326727_10026918_pt1 | contig 10609 bp, 4 predicted proteins | sample MB2enrmetagenome_FD_207643 | JGI IMG/M metagenome (GOLD analysis project Ga0326727, IMG submission 207643) | Lab enriched peat soil microbial communities from McLean, Ithaca, NY, United States - MB29MY | ecosystem: Environmental > Terrestrial > Soil > Wetlands > Peat | place: USA: New York... | reverse complement strand
CATCATTGCCGGCGGCGGAGGGTCGAGGGTGGAAGTATTCCGGCTTGCTGAAATTCTGGCCCAGCAGAGTGGAACCGACGATCTTCCCATTAACTTCCAGCAGGCTTCCGTTGGCGGGGCGGGAGAACAGGATCTGGCAGAGACCCGTAACCACGCCGGGATAAATCAGCCCGGTCAGTACGGTCAACAAGAGGGTGAAGCGAAAAGCCTGAGTAAGTTGGTAGCGCATGAGATCTCCTTGTAGGGCCGAACGCGTTCGCCCCCAGGCCGAGCGCTGCTCGGCCCTACGCCGAACACCGCTCGGCCCTACGCGAGGTGCAGCAGACCGAGCAGCCGATCGATCAGGAAGATAAATGGAAAAGGCGCAATGAACCCGCCCAATCCGTAAATCCAGAGGTTGCGGCTCAACATGGCGGCGGCGCTTTGCGGCTTGTATCGCACCCCGCGCAAGGCCAAGGGGACGAGAGCGATGATGATCAGCGCGTTGAAAATCACCGCCGCCAGCACGGCGCTTTGCGGGGTGTGCAGGCGCATGATGTTGAGCTTGTCAAGCTCCGGATAGGTGGCCGCGAACATCGCCGGGATGATGGCGAAGTACTTGGACACATCGTTCAAGATGGAAAAGGTGGTTAACGCGCCGCGGGTGATCAGCAACTGCTTGCCGATGGCCACGATCTCGATCAGCTTGGTAGGATTGCTGTCCAGGTCCACCATGTTTCCGGCTTCTTTAGCAGCCATGGTACCCGTATTCATGGCCACACCCACATCCGCCTGGGCAAGGGCGGGGGCATCGTTGGTGCCGTCACCGGTCATGGCCACCAGCCGGCCTTGTGCCTGTTCCTTCTTGATGTACTCCATCTTGTCTTTGGGCGTCGCTTGCGCGAGGAAGTCATCCACCCCGGCCTCGTTGGCAATTGCCGCCGCCGTCAAGGGATTGTCTCCCGTGATCATGACGGAACGAATGCCCATCACCCGCAATTGTTCCAGGCGCTCGCGCATTCCCCCTTTAACGATATCTTTCAGGTGAACGATTCCCAACAGTCGATCGCCATCGGCGACGGCGAGCGGCGTGCCTCCCGTGCGGGAAATGCGATCTGACATTTCGGTAAAGTTCGCGGGTATCCTGCCGCCTCGCCCTGTAACGAACTGCACGATGGCATCGGTGGCCCCCTTCCGCAGGTGGCGGCCGTCGATGTCGACGCCGCTCATGCGGGTGTAAGCGGAGAAGGGGAGAAAGTGGGCCTCATGCTCAGCCACCTCGCGCCCGCGGAGGCTGTACGCCTGTTTGGCGAGCACCACAATCGAGCGGCCCTCGGGAGTTTCATCGGCCAGGCTGGCCAGTTGCGCCGCGTCCGCCAACTCGGGGCCATTGACCCCCTCGGCGGGAAGAAATTCCACGGCCTGCCGGTTGCCGAGGGTGATGGTGCCGGTCTTGTCGAGCAGAAGCGTGTTAACGTCTCCGGAAGCCTCGACGGCCTTTCCACTCATGGCCAGCACGTTGTGCTGCATGACGCGATCCATCCCGGCGATGCCGATGGCGGAAAGCAATCCACCGATGGTGGTGGGAATCAGGCAGACGAGAAGGGAAACCAGCACGGCGACGCTCGGAACCGTCCCGGCCTGGGCGGAGTTGACCGAATACACGGCAAACGGCTGCAAGGTGACAACCGCCAACAAGAAGATCAAAGTCATCCCGGCAATCAGGATGTTCAGCGCGATCTCGTTGGGCGTTTTCTGGCGCTCGGCTCCTTCTACCAGAGCGATCATGCGGTCGAGGAACGTCTCACCCGGATTGGAGGTGATGCGAACTTTGACCTGGTCCGAAAGGACCTTGGTCCCGCCCGTAACGGCGCTGCGATCTCCTCCCGACTCCCGGATCACCGGCGCGCTTTCGCCGGTAATGACCGACTCATCCACGGTGGCAATGCCCTCGATGACTTCGCCATCGCCGGGAATGATCTCGCCAACCTCGCAGATGACCACATCCCGGGCGCGCAACTTGGAGGCGGGAACGATTTCAGTCGCGCCGGAGGAAACAATCCGCCGAGCCATGGAGTCGGTTTTGGCCTTACGCAAGGTGTCGGCCTGGGCCTTGCCGCGCGCTTCCGCCATGGCCTCGGCAAAGTTGGCGAAAAGCACGGTGAACCAGAGCCAGAGAGAAATCTGCAGCGAGAAGCTGATGCCGGAGGCCCCGATAAACATGTCCCGAATCAGAAAAACCGAGGTCAGCGTTGCGCCCACTTCCACCACGAAAATCACCGGGTTCTTGAACAGCGTGACCGGATTCAGTTTTACAAACGACGCCCTGAGGGAGCGCCCCATGAGTTGCGGATCAAACAAGGGACGCGCCCGCACCATCTTCTTCGGTACGAGGGTCGTTAAATCGTCAATCGTAGGAGGCGTTACCGTCGTCGTTGGCATGAATTAGCTCCCGATCGTCAACATCAGCGCGGACAAGAGTTTCCCTTCGCGCATAAAGAAGTGCTCCACCAGGGGGCCCAGCGAAAGCGCCGGGAAGAACGTCAAGGCGCCAATCACCACCACCGTACCGACCACGAGGCCGATAAAGAGCGGGCCATGAGTCGGGAGCGTCCCGGCGGTGGTGGGCACTTTCTTTTTGGTGGCGAGGCTGCCGGCAATAGCCAAGGTCGGCAGGATAAAGCCGAAACGCCCAATCAGCATGGCCAGTGCGGTCATGAGGTTGTACCAGGGAGTGTTGGGGTTTAGGCCCGCAAAAGCGCTGCCATTGTTTTCCGAGGCGCTCGAGAAGGCATAAAGGAGTTCGCTGAAACCGTGCGGGCCGGAGTTCCCGAGGTTGGCGATGGCCGCCCCCGGGGCATTCCAGTAGCCGTTCTTCGCAAAGGGAATGACCGCGCAAATCGCGGTGAAAACAAGGATGGAGAAGGCCGTGGCAATCACGGCGACCATCGCCATTTTCACTTCCTTTTGCTCGATTTTCTTTCCGATATACTCCGGCGTTCTGCCCACCATGAGTCCGGCAATAAAAACCCCCACGATGGCGTACAACAGCATGCCGTATAAACCGGACCCGACTCCGCCGAAAATAACCTCGTCCGTCTGTAGGTTGAACAGGGGGATGAAGCCGCCGAGGGGCGTATAGCTATCGTGCATGCTGTCCACGGCTCCGCAGCTCGCGTCGGTGGTGGCGGTGGCAAACACGGTGGAACCGGCGATCCCAAAGCGGACGTCCTTACCCTCCATGTTGCCGCCCGATTGGGTGGGAGTGGCCGCCATATCCACCCCTAATCGGGCAAGGATCGGATTACCGGCGTGCTCGGAGGGGTAACAGATCAATACACCCACAAAAAAAAGGAACGCCATGGCGGCGAACAGTGCCCACCCTTGGCGCGTGTCACCCACCATCCTCCCAAAGGTATAGGTAAGACCCGAGGAGATCGCCAGGAGGGACAGAATCTCGAGGAAATTGGTAAGAGGGGTCGGGTTCTCAAAGGGATGGGCCGAATTGGCGTTGAAGAAACCGCCGCCATTGGTGCCCAGCATCTTGATAGCTTCTTGCCCGGCCACCGGGCCCACCGCAATGTTTTGCGTCGCTCCTTCCACCGTGGCGGCGACCTGGGAAGACTTCAAAGTTTGCGGCACCCCGCGAAAGCAGAGGAAAAGTGCAAACACCAACGCCAGAGGCAGGAGGACGTAAACTGTGGCGCGGGTCGCATCCACCCAGAAATTCCCAATGGTGTTGGTTTGCTTGCGGGCAAAACCGCGAATGAGCGCGATGGCCACGGCGATTCCCGCCGCTGCGGAGGCGAAGTTCTGGACCGTCAGCGCGGCCATCTGCACGAGATAGCTGAGCGTCTGCTCGCCGCCGTATGCCTGCCAGTTGGTGTTGGTTACGAAGCTCACGGCGGTATTGAACGCCAGGTCCGGCGTCATGGCTATGGCGTAACTGGGAGCGTGGGCGGTGCTGAAGTGCATGGGGTTAAGCGGCAGCAATCCCTGCAAACGCTGAAGGGCGTACACAAATAGGAAGCCCATCAGGCTGAAAGCAATCACCGAGGCGGAATATTGCGTCCAGCGCTGTTCGGAGGTTTCCCGAATGCCGCATAACTTGTAGATGAGCCGTTCCAGGGGCCGCAACAGAGGATGGAGAAAGGTACGCTGGCCCTCGAAAACGCGCGCCATATAGAGGCCCAGCAGCTTGGTCAGCGCCAACAGGCACAGAAAGAACACCAGAATGTACAGCAATCCAGGCATGGTCATGCGAGCCTCCTCAAAACTCCTCTGGCCGCAAAAGTGCGTAAACCAGATAAACGAAAAGAAACAACGCGGCGATGCCGGCAATAATGAAATCCATGGATCAGCCCTCCCTAGAGTCGCTCACAAATACGTGTGAAAGCCCAGCAACCGGCAAAGAACAACACGGCAACGAGAATGTAAGCAAGGTCCAACACGGCAATATCACCTCAGTTCCGCGAAAATGACGGGGTACCCCTCCCTTTGGAGACCATGCGCAAACTTCTGCCCCGACATTGGCCACCCGTGTTTTTGCCGCCCACGACAATCTCAGCAATGCGGCTTTAGGAGGAGTCACCCTCTTCATGGTGCTCGCAGGCCCATAAGGATATCATAAAGACTTGGTCAAGATTTCGTTAGGCCCTTTTCGAAGGACTGAACCGGTAGCCAACCCACGGCTCGGTCAGGAGATACGCGGGGTGGGAGGGGTCCGGCTCAATCTTCTTGCGGAGCTGGTTGATGAAGACGCGCAGGTATTCCACCTCATCGCCATAATCCGGCCCCCACACCGCCTGAAGAAGCTTGGCATGGGGGATGACCTCATCGGGATTATTGGCGAGGTAGCGAAGCAGGTCAAACTCCTTGGGAGTCAGGCGCACCTCCGTACCATTCACGGTAACCCGGCGAGCGACAAAACTGATTACCGTGGGGCCCAGGTCCAGCACGTCGAGTGTACCGGAACTTGCCAGCGGCGCCCGGCGGAGAGCGGCGCGAATTCTGGCCAGGAGTTCCGGCATGCTGAAGGGTTTGGTCACATAATCGTCCGCGCCGGCATCCAAGGCTTCCACTTTCTCCTTTTCCGCATTGCGAATGGAGAGGATTACGATGGGAATGTCGCTCTGCGAGCGGATGATGCGGCAGGCTTCCATGCCGCCGATTCCCGGCATATTCATGTCGAGAAGCACCAGGTCAAAGCGCTCTTCACGAATTTTCTCCAGAGCCTCTTCGCCGTTACGTGCCGTGCTGACAACATAGCCGCGGGCCACCAGGGTGGTGCGCATCACCCGGCGAATTTGCGGCTCATCATCGACGACCAGAATTCTGGCGTTGGTCACAGTCAAGACTCCCTGGGGGCGCGAGGGACGGAAAATAAGAATCGAGCCCCTTTTCCGGGCTCGCTTTCGACCCAGATTCGGCCGTGGTGGGCGCGTACAATTTCTCGCGCAATGGTGAGACCCATCCCCGTACCCGGTATCCTACCCCGCTGATCCTTGCCTCGGTAAAATTTTTCGAATACTTTCCGTTGTTCCGGTTCGGAAATTCCCGGCCCGCAGTCCTCGATGCTGACGATAACTTCCGTCTCTCCCGCACTGGCGCGAAGACTCAGGGGGCTGCACGGAGGAGTGTACCGCAAAGCATTGTTCAACAACTGCCAGATCACAGTTCCGATGAATTCCGGGTCGACACTCACCCGCGGCAACTCTTCCGGAACCTCCACGGTCACCTGGCGGCCCTCCAGGCCTTCTCCCACCCTCTCTAATTGCGCTTGGACAATCGTGCGCAGGGACTGCGGGCTCCGATGCAACTGGAGTTGGCCCGCTTCGATCCGCGACATCTGAATGGCTTCGGTGAGCATCGAGTTCAGCCGGTCCGTCTCCTCGTCCACAATGCGTAGCAGTTCCTGCTGGGTCGGACTCAGGTCGCTGTCCGACAGCATGGAGGTCACCGCCGCCTTGATCGGGGTGAGCGGGGTCCTGAACTCGTGCGCCAGGGCGTCGAGCATCGTGGACTTCAACTCCTCGCTCTGCCGGGCGGCTTCGGCGCGGGTGGCGACGTCCTGAGCATGGGCGCGTTCCAGGGTGATGGCCGTAAGGTTGGCGATAGCGTGCAGCGCCGTCTCCGACACCTGCGAGCCCTGAATTCCCATACTGCCCATCGGCTGGCCCCCCAGGCTGATCGGAATGACCGTAGTCTTGACGGTGGCATCGTGGTGGACCGTGCCTTGTAATGCCGTATCCCGAAGTTTGACGTCATCCACGGGAATGTCGTGCGGACCCGCCCGGTGAACCCGGTCGCTGACGCGGTCATAAAACGCCAGTCCCGGCAACTCAAACACCTGGGCGATGGAATTCGTAATCTCCTGGGCCAGGGGGCCGTGAACTTCCAGAAGCAGCAGATTCCGGCTCAAGGTGTAGAGGCGTTCCATTTCGTGCTGGCGCTGTGTTGATTCCAGCGCCTGTCTTTTTGCGCTCGACGAAAGATGGCTGACGATCGCCGCGGTCACGACAAAGGCGGAAAGAGCCACCCAGTCCTGGGGGTCCGCAATCGTGACCTTTCCGATGGGAGGGATAAAGAAGTAATCAAGGCAAAGGATGCTGGCCACCGAAGCCGCCAGCGCCTCGAGCAGTCCCCACCGCGTAGCAATCACCAGCACCGCCAACAGAAACGAAAGGGCCACCGTCACGTTATTCACATTGAAAACGCGGAAGTAAAAAAACGTGATTCCGCCAATAATCGCCGACGCTCCGAAAATTCGGACCAGCGTTACGCGTTGTAATAACAGACTCTTTCGCAAGCGAAAACCTCAAGGCGCGCGGGCGCGTAGGGCGGACCTGTTTCGAAGGTCCGCGGTTCGTCCCCTCGCCCCCTCCCATTGTACTCGCCTGCGAAGCTGTAAGTATGGGCTTTGAAAAAGGAAATGCGTCGCGGACCTGGGTTTGTCCCGTGCGGACTCCTCGCCAGCATGGCAACGGCAGTGATGTTCTTGCTTGCCGTCTCCGGAGAGGTCTTTCTATAAGCTCAGGAGGTCCTTGAGTTTTGAGGCCGTGGCACGCCAGATGGCGACATCGATTTCACCGGGACGCATGGGTAAGTTGTCTCGGGCATGAGGAAAGCCCAAGGTCAGGACGGCACTGACCTTGGCTACCTGCTACTTCCCGGTCGGCGAGAGCCCGGTACCGTGGCTATTCACGGTGAAGTTCACCAAGTTCGAGGCACCACCGCCCGGCGCAGGATTGCTCACCACCACCGCATAGGTTCCCGCCGCGGCCTGGTCGCTTTTGCTCAGAGTGATCTTCAACTGCGTCGAACTTGCCGAGGTCGGGATGTGCGCTACCCCGTGGTAGGTGACCGTCGAAGTTGAGAGAAACTTCGTCCCGTTGATGGTCAGGGTCTGGGCCGCTGCTCCCGCCGTGGCCGAGGCTGGGGATAGGCTTGAGATGCTCGGCGCGCCGTTGTTCACGTTGAGGTTCACCGAGTTCGAGACCCCGCCGCCCGGCGCAGGATTCGTCACCACTACGGCGTAGCTTCCCGCCGTGGCCTGGTCGCTCGTGCTCAAGGTAACCTTGAGCTGCGTCGAGCCCACAAAGGTGGGGGTGTGCGCCGCCCCGTGATAGGTGACGGTCGAAGTAGAGACGAAATTTGTTCCACTGATGGTCAGGGTCTGGGCCGCTGCTCCCGCCGTGGCCGAGGCTGGGGATAGGCCGGTGAGGCTCGGCGCGCCGTTGTTCACCGTGAAGTTCGCCGCGTTCGAGGCACCACCTCCCGGCGCAGCGTTCGTCACCACTACCGCATACATTCCTGCCGTGGCTTGGTCGCTGGTGCCCAGAGTGATCTTCAACTGCGTCGAGCTTACCAAGGTTGGGGTGTGCGCCACCCCATGATAGGTGACCGTTGAGGCGGAGAGGAAATTCGTTCCGTTGATGGTCAGGGTCTGGGCCGCAGCTCCCGCCGTGGCCGAGGCTGGGGCTAGGCTGCCGAGGCTCGGCGCGCCGTTGTTCACGTTGAAGTTCACCGCGTTCGAGGCGCCGCCGCCCGGCGCAGGATTGCTCACCACCACCGCATCGGTTCCTGCCGTGGCCAGGTCGTTCGCGCTCAGGGTAATCTTGAGCTGCGTCGCGCTCACTAGGGTCGGATTATGGGTCACCCCATGGTAGGTGACCGTCGAGGTTGAGAGAAACTTCGTTCCGTTGATGGTCAGGGTCTGGGCCGCAGCTCCCGTTGTGGCCGAGGCTGGGGCTAGGCTGCTGAGGCTCGGCGCGGCATTGTTCACCGCGAAGTTCACGGAGTTCGAGGCGCTGCCTCCGGCATTGGTCACCACCACCGCATCGGTTCCTGCGGCGGCCTGGTCGCTCGTGCTCAGAGTGATCTTCAACTGCGTCGAGCTTATTAGGGTCGGATTATGAGTCACCCCATGGTAAGTGACCGTCGAAGTTGAGAGAAAATTGGTACCGTTGATGGTCAGGGTCTGGGCCGCTGCTCCCGCCGTGGTTGAGGCGGGGGATAGGCTGGTGATAGTGGGAGCGGGATTGCTCCCCGTCCCCGTCAGACTTGCGGTCTGGGTGCTGCTTGCCGCCTGATTGCTGTTGTCGGTGATGGTCAGTGTGCCGGTTCGTGCGCCGGCCGCCGTGGGGCCAAACGTCACGCCGACGGTGCATGTCCCACTGGGCACCACCGTGGCTCCCGTACAAGTGTCGGCGCTTTTGGCAAAGTCGCTCGCGTTCGCACCGCCGATCCCGACCGTCAAAATGCTGAGCCTGGAGGCGCCGGTGTTGGTCAACGTCACGCTTGCGGCGGCACTGGTGGTGGAAAGGGGCTGGGATGAAAATGTGAGGCTGAGAGGGGATAAAGTGGCCGCGCTCGATCCGAAGCTGGCCACCAGGTTCGAGACATTGACCGTCCCGATTCCCGTGGCGAAGTCCCACCCGGTCGTCGTGCCGAATGCCGGCTGATAGGCGTCGCTGCTGTTAACCGCCAGAGCCGCGCACGTTCCGCCCGATCCCCCGCCTCCGCCCAGCGTGCAAGGGGGCATAGTGGTGTAGCCGCTGCCGGCAGCGGTAAGGCTGGTGGAGATTCCCCGCGCCTCGGTGGCGGTACAGGTTGCGCCCGTCCCCCCGCCGCCCGTGAGCGTGCAGGTCGGGTTGGAGGTGTAGCCGCTTCCGAAGGTGGTGAGATCCACCACGCAGACCTCATTGTTCGTACAGATGTAGGCCTCGCAACTCGCCCCTGTTCCTCCCCCGCCCGCGAGGGTGCAGGAGACAGGATAGGTGGTATAACCCGAACCGCCGTTGGTGAGGGAAACCGAAGTAACCACCCCGGTCAAGCTGGCGCTGCACGCCGCGCCCGATCCGCCGCCCCCGCTCAGGGTGCAGGAGGGAGCGGTGGTATACCCGTATCCCATGCCCGTGACCGACACGGAGCTGAGGCCTTGGGGGCTGGTGGAAAGCACTCCATAGGTTCCCGAGGGCGCATAGCAATTCACCCCGAGGCAAGGCACGTCGATATCGCCACCGCTGCCTGTGCCGGCATAGAGAAGCGGAAGCGGAGTGACGTCGTAGAAAATACAATGGGCGCCCACCGCGCGGCCCAGGGCGGAACTGCAAGACGCACTGCCGCCGGAGCCGTACTTCGTCTGCGCCAGCGAGTAATAGGAGGGATTGGGATTACCCCACCGCGTGCCGGAGGCCTGATTGACCAGCGATTGAACCCCGGCCATGATGGGCGCGGCAAACGACGTTCCACCCGCCCCGGCCCACGTGTCGGGAGCGCCGGTGCAAGTGTAGCCCGCACTCGGGTCGGAAAAGCAAAACGCGTAGTAGTGCCCCCAGGCTCCGTTGGCAGCGAAAAGCGAGACATCGGGAATGTCGCGCACGCCATCGCTCGGGTTGCCGATCAAACCCGACTGCCACGCGGGCTTGGGATATCCGGCGCAGGTGCCGCTCACCACCCCCGGGGTATCCGGCGCGCCGGAGCCACAGCCGCTGGGGCCGCCGCTCCCCGAGGCGGTGGTCAGGTTGTAGCCCTGGCCGCACAACCCCCCGGAGCCATAGACCGGCAACGTGCGGTTATAGTCGCCGATCAGCACACTGGCGCAGGAGTCGTTCCAGGGAATCTCCGGAATGTAGGAAAGGGCCGACCCGTAGGTGGCCGTGTTGGCGGAGTTCCAATAGGTGGCCTGGGCGCCCTGGTAGGTATCCCCAAAGTCGGTTCCACCCACGGAAACGTTGTAAGGCGTGGAGGTGAATCCGCTGACGGTGATGCCGCTCACGGCGTAAGGTTCATCGGCGTCGGAACTGGCCGCACCCTCGTCACCCGAGGAAACAAAAATGGAGACCCCTTCCGTCACTCCCTGCGCATACAAAGAGCTGATGTAGGCGTTGTAGGAAGCCCCCTGGTAGGACTCGGATTCGCCGTAACTGATGCTGACAATCGCCGGCGGTGTGCCGCTGGCGTTCAGGAGGTTCTGGAGGGCAATGAAGCCGCCGAAGTTGGTATACGTGTCCGCGCAGGACGCCAGTTGGATGGCCGCGCTGGGAGCCGCCGCGCTCGCCCATTCCACATCCAGGGCGGCTTCGATATCGTCGCCGTTGTAGCCTGGATCCGTGCAGTTATTTCTGGC
>Ga0326727_10026917_pt1 | contig 10609 bp, 10 predicted proteins | sample MB2enrmetagenome_FD_207643 | JGI IMG/M metagenome (GOLD analysis project Ga0326727, IMG submission 207643) | Lab enriched peat soil microbial communities from McLean, Ithaca, NY, United States - MB29MY | ecosystem: Environmental > Terrestrial > Soil > Wetlands > Peat | place: USA: New York... | reverse complement strand
GCAGTTGTGGGGCATGCTTCAGCTTGCCACGCCGGGCGATAGCCCGGCCGGTCCCGCACTGAGGAAAGCTGCATCCATATCCCAGCATCCGCTAATCTCCGTGGTCTCCGTGTCTCTGTGTGGTGAACTCAGGTTTTCATGCGCATTAAATTAGCCAATCTCATTTCCACCTGGTTCGGATGCGGCTACGCGCCCAAAGCACCCGGCACCGTTGGATCGATTGCCGCGCTCGCCATCGGCATACTCCTCCACCAATACGCGCACTTCGGCCAATGGCAATTCGCCATTCTCGCGGCCCTCACGCTCTTCCCCGCCGTCTGGGCCGCCGGCGTGACCGCCACCACCGCCAAAATGAAGGATCCCCAATTCGTGGTCATCGACGAGGTCATCGGCACTTGGATCGCTCTCGCCGGCGCGCTCGCCTACAACTGGAAGAGCTACCTGGCGGCCCTCGCGCTCTTCCGCCTGTTCGACATCTGGAAGCCGCCTCCCGTGCGCCAGCTCGAAGCTCTGCCCGGCGGCTGGGGCATCAATCTGGACGACGTGATGGCGGGCGTCTATGCCGCACTTGTATTATTCCTGGCAGGACGCTTTAATCTATATTAGATGCCCCTGCGCAAATCGCCTGACAATAAGCCCCACATCGCCCAAGTAACACCTCCTGCAGCCATTGCCGGCGGCGAATTGCAGATTCGCGGGAAGGGCTTCGCCCGTTCGGAACGGCCGCTCGTGACTATTGGCGAAATCGGCGCGCCACTGGTGATCAGCTCGGATTCCTTCGTCATCGCCCGCGTCCCCGACGGCGCTTCCGCCGGCGATCTCGTCGTCCGCAGCGCCGGACAAACCAGCGAGGCGTGGGCCTGCGACATCGGCGTCCTCATCGCCGAAAACCTCCACCCGGTGGCCAACCCGGCGGTCGATAACTTCGGCAACATCTACACCACCTTCAGCGGGTCGCGCGGCCAAAAAGTCCCGGTGGCGGTTTACAAGATCGATCTCAACCTCGCTATGAAGCCGTTCATCGCCGAGCTGATGAACGCCACCGCATTGGCGTTCGACGATCGCGGCATGCTCTATATCAGCAGCCGCTACGATGGCTTCGTCTACCAGGTATCGCCCACCGGCAATATGTCGGTCTACGTGGAGGGCATGGGTGTGGCCACCGGCCTGGCATTCGACGGCCAGCACAATCTCTACGTCGGCGACCGCAGCGGCACTATTTTCAAGATCGGTCCCGACCGCCAGATCTTCGTCTTCGCCACGCTCGAACCCTCCATGGCGGCCTATCACCTGGCCTTCGGTCCCGATGGCTACCTGTACGTCACCGGCCCTACGACTTCCAGCTTCGATTGCGTCCACCGCATCTCCGACCACGGCGAAGTGGAGGTGTTCTACCGCGGGCTGGGGCGGCCGCAGGGAATGGCTTTCGACGAAGACAGCAACCTGTATATCGCCTCTTCCATCGGCGGACGCCGCGGGGTCGTACGTATCGGGCAGGATCGCCAGGCCGAGCTGTTCCTCTCCGGCCCCGGCATCGTGGGGCTGGCATTCACGCCATCGCGCGCCATGATCGTGGCCACCACCAACGCGCTTCACCGCGTGGACGTCGGAATCAAGGGCCGGCCGCTTTTCTAATGGACGCCGAAATCATCGCGGTCGGCTCGGAGCTGCTCACTCCCGAGCGCCTGGACACCAATTCGCTCTATCTCACCGCGGAATTAAACAAGCTGGGCGTGGAAGTGGTCGCCAAGTGCGTCGTCGGCGACGATCGCGGCCGCCTGGCGGATGCCATCGCGCGCGCTTTGGGCCGCTCCGCCATCGTGATTCTTTCCGGTGGCTTGGGACCCACCGAGGACGACCTCACCCGCGAAGCGGCCGCGCAGGCGACCGGCCGCGAATTGGTCTTCCATCCCGAGATCGCCGAGGCCCTCGAGCGGCGCTTCGCCGCCATGAAGCGCAGGATGTCGGAGATCAATAAGCGCCAGGCCTTGGTGATCGCGGGCGCCGAAATCCTGCCCAATGATCGCGGCACCGCCCCCGGCCAATGGCTAAGCTCGAATGGCGCCGTGGCCCTGCTGCTGCCCGGACCGCCCCACGAACTGAAAGCCATGTTCGAGCAGCAGTGCCTGCCGCGCCTCGCACGCATCGTTCCCAAGCAGGCCATCCGCACCGCCTGTCTGCGCGTCACCGGCCTGCCCGAATCCGACCTCGACGCGCTGATTGCGCCGGTGTACAAGAAATACCCCAACATCGCCACCACGATTCTCGCGGCCAATGGAGACTTACAGGTCCACCTGCGCGCCCGCTGCGCTACCGAACCGGAAGCTGAGGCGCTTCTGGCTGAAGTCGTGCCGCCCATCGAGAGCCTGCTCGGCGACCGTCTCTATTCGCGCAACGGCGATCCGCTGGAGGTCGTAGTAGGTGGCATCTTGCGCCAGCGCAATGCCACGCTCGCCGTCGCCGAGAGCTGTACCGGGGGAATGCTAGGGGCCCGATTGACTGCCGTTCCCGGTAGCTCGCAGTACTTTGCGGGCGGCGTCATCGCCTATAGCAACGCGCTCAAGCGCAACCTGCTGGGCGTGCCGGCCGAGACGCTGGAGAGCTTCGGCGCGGTCAGTGCTGAGACCGCCGCGGCCATGGCGGCCGGCGCCCGCGAGCGAGCCGGGTCCACCTACGCGGTTTCCATCACCGGAGTGGCCGGACCGGATGGCGGCACCGCCGAAAAGCCCGTCGGGCTCGTGTACCTCGGGATTGCCGGACCGGAGGGTGACGCCGTCACTCACCGCCGATTCATCGGAGACCGCGAGCGAATCCGCGTGTTCACCACGCAAGCCGCGCTCGATCTGCTGCGGCGCAGACTGTTGGGCCTCGCCTGACGTGGTGCCAGTACACTTGCCCTGCAACTGCAAAATCAAAATTGGTGTTCCGCTTCGTCTAGAAACCGCCGATTCATCGGAGACCGCAAGCGAATCCGCGTGTTCACCACGCAAGCCGCGCTCGATCTGCTGCGGCGCAGACTGTTGGGCCTCGCCTGACGTGGTGCCGGCACACTTGCCCTGCAACTGCAAAACAAAGATCTCTCGCAGAGACGCAGAGACCGCGGAGAAGAGAATTCGGAGTTCTCCGCGCGCTCTGCGCCTCTGCGAGAGAATTGGTTTTCCGCCTTATCTGCCGCCAAGCTTGGCCAGCATATCCTGGATTTCCTGCTGTTCCTCGCGCGCAGGACTATGCTTCAGGGCTTCCCGCAACTCACCGGATGCCTTGGCATTTTCGCCCTTTTGCGCATACGCCTTGGCGAGATGATAGCGGTAACTGGCATTGGTAGGAACGCGGCTGACCAGATCCTGAAAAACCGGAAGCGCCTGCTCCGTCAGACCCTTCTTGAGCAGAATCCATCCATAGGTATCGGAGATCTCGCCCAATCCCGGATTGAGCCCCCTGGCCTTCTGCGCGTAGCTCAGAGCCTGGTCCAGGTCGGCGTTGGTTTCGGCCATCAGGTAAGCCAGATTATTCAAAATTTCGGCATTGTTGGGGTTCACCCGCAGACAGGCTTCATAGGCTTGCCGCGCCTCCGTCCGGCGGCCGGCCATATCCATGACCTTGCCGATGTCGGACAGCACGATTTCGCTGTCGGGCAGAATCTCTCGCGCCTTCTGAAAGTTGGCGATGGCGGTATCGCGATCGCCGGCCAGGCGGTAGCAGTCGCCGATTTGCAGATACAGATCGGCCCGCGTTTTGGATTTCTTGTCGAGACCGTTGAGCACTCGCGTGAAGTAGCCTTCCGCGTCCTGGAATTTGCCCTCCCGTTTTGCCGTAGTTCCCATCAGGAATGCGATATCGATCCGATTCGGGGCTTTTTTGGCTTCGTTCTGCAGGGTAGCCATCGCCTTCTCCGGCTGGCCCTGCTGAATCTCCGATTCCACCACGCCCAGCAGACTCTGGGAATTCGTGGGATTCAATTCGTAGGCGCGCTGGAAAGCCGCTTCAGCCTCTTTGGGGTGGTTCTCGGCGAGCTCGGTCCTTCCCACCTGGTAATAGACCTGAGGCGAACTGGGATTGGTCTTCAACACCCCTGCCAGCAGCTTGTCCGAGTCTTCGTACTTCTTCTGTCCCAGGAGCGCCTGCGATTGAATCATCCTGGCGTTGAGATTCCCCGGATCTCTCTGCAAAATCGTCTGCACGGTGTCCAGGGCGGCTTCGTATTCGCCATGCATCGCCTGTAATTCCGCCAGCCCGATGCGCGGCTGCAGCAGATTCGGCTGGAGCTGGATCGCTCGCTCGAACTGCTGCCGCGCCGCTTCCCGCCCATCCTGCCGGCCGCTCGCCAGGTAAGCCCGGCCGAGCTGAAAATGCGCCACGGCATTATCCGGCGCGCTGGTCACCACCGCCTGCAACTGAGTCAGCGCGGCATTCGCGTCGCCCTGATCGAGCAGGAAACTCGCAGACAGGCTCTTGGCGTCGGGATCCTTGGGATTCTCTTTCAGAACTTCGTTGTTCAGTTCGGCGGCTTCGGCGCGCTTCCCCTGGCGCAGCAGCACCTGGATGATGTCGTGCTGATAGGTGGATTTGCGCTTGGGGTCCTTTTGGATGCCTTCGCGATATTCGCGGATGGCCGAGTCGGCGTCGCCGGTTCGATAATAGAAGTCGCCCACCACCTGATAAACGGCCTCGAAATCCTTGGCGTGGGCTTTGATTTCCCCCAGAACGTTCAACATGTCGTCGCGGCGGCCGAGAGCGCCGTAGTGAAACGCCAGCCGCTCCCGGTATTCGGGATTCTTGGGATTGTTCTGAATGGCTTCTTTCAGCAGTTGCTCGGCAAGGCCGGTCTTCTGTTGCCTCATGTAGAGCTTGTACAGTTCGACGATCGCGCGTGAGGAAGCTTTTTCCTTATCGATCGTTTTGCGAAAATACGGCTCCGCTTCCGCATCCCGGTGCTGCTGCATCAGAATCATGCCGATCTGCATGGAAATCCCAGCATCGTTGGGCTTGATTTTATCGGCTTTCTGGTAATTCTCCATCGCCGCTTCCAGGAACTGATTGGCCACGGTCGGGCCAGCGACTTTGATCGTCTGTAGGTATTGAGCGAAATTGAGATCGCCCGTCAAGCGAAATCCGTCGAACGAGTTGGGATCCTTTTTGAACAGCTTTTCGCAAATATCCGGCACTTCGTGGTCGAAGACCGTCTTGTCATTCTTCACGTAAGTAAGATCGAGCTCCGCCAGGCGCACCATGGCGTCGCGGTATTCCTCCTGGTACGCCTGATTTCCTTCCAACAGTTCTTTTGCCCGGCGAAACTGGCTGATGGCTGCGCCATACTGCGGCGGACTCAACTTCAGGTAGACTTGGCCGAGCTTGTAATAGGCAGGACCGTATTTGCGATCGTTCTTGATGGCATTCTGATACTGGATCGCGGCGTTGCGGTAGCGGCCGTGATCGAAGTACTTGTTGCCGCTCTCCAGGTACTGTTTCTTGGCGACGTTGGGATCGCGGCGGCAGGATGCCAGTGTCAGGCAAATCAACAAAACGACCGATGCTCGGAGAAAAGATGGCATTACTTCCTCACAGGATTGATTCTCTTACACTTTAAGCCACGCGGGGTGTATCCCGCCACCCCTGGAGGGCGTGCCACGGCAGCCAAGCAGCTCACCGGGGTCTTCCGCCCCTGCGATTCCCCCGGCAGCCAGATGTACAACGGAGCGTGCGGACCGGGCCCGGAGCAGGTCCTGATCGCGTGCCACTAGCGAAGGCAGCTTGCCTTCGAACAATCGAAGGCTGGGAGGCGAAGGCGAAGGCGATCGTCGCTGCCATCGCTCTAGAGACAGATCGCACAGGCATGCGACCGCGCGGGAGTGCATCACGACCCCCAAGGACCAGAGCGAACTCCGCTCGCTTGGACAAGCTGAAGCTTATCCCACGAAAACGGCCAAACTCCAGAGCCGGGCGGCAGCCGGCGACAGCCCGGCCTGCGCCGCAGGCCCCCTAAAACTCGCGCCCGCGATGATTCACCAGCGCCAGAAATTCGTCGCGCGTCTTTTTGCGATCGCGGAAAATTCCCAGCATGGCGCTGGTCATGGCTCCCGAGTGCTGCTTCTCCACGCCGCGCATCATCATGCAGAAGTGGCGCGCCTCGCAGATGACGCCGACTCCCACCGGGTCGATCATCTCCTGAATGGTCTGCGCCACCTGCTGGGTCAATCGCTCCTGAATCTGCAAACGGCGCGCAAAAACGTCCACAATGCGCGGAATCTTGCTCAATCCGATGACTTTGCTCTTGGGCAGATACGCCACGTGCATCTTGCCGAAAAACGGCAGCATGTGGTGTTCGCAGAGGCTGAAAAACTCGATATCGCGCACCACCACCATCTCGTCGTATTTCACTTCGTAGAGCGCGCCGTTGACCAGCTTGCGGATATCGGCGGCGTAGCCGCTGGTCAGGAATTTCAACGCCTTGTCCACACGGGCCGGGGTGCCGGCCAGACCCTCGCGCGTGGGATCTTCCCCCAGCTTGGCCAACATCTCGCGCACCAGCGGGGCGATATTCGGTTCTTCCGGCTTCGCGGGAATCACTTTTACCAATGCTTTAGTCGATTTCATGAGCCTTCACTTCAAAGATGTTGCGCGCGGTCTCGGCGATGCGGACACGGTCGAGTTGGGGCCACTCTCCGGGGAATACCGCGGCCCAGTTCTCCTTCAATCTACGGCAGATCTCCACCGCCAGGTTCTCCGACGTGGGCACCTTCCCCGCGAAAGAATTAACATCCACATTGAGATTGCTGTGGGAAAAAGGCGTGAGCACCTGCCGCTCCACCAAATCGTCCAACCGGACAGGGTCGAGGGTGCGGCCGGAATCGTCCGCGGGTCCGCGAGCGGTCACCTCCAGGACATAGTTGTGGCCGTGCCCAAAAGGATTATTGCACTTGCCGTAAATGGCTTCGTTTTCCTCTTCGCTCAACTGCGGCGCGTGCAGGCGATGCGAAGCCGCGAAGCGGTAGCTGCGGGTTACACGGAACACGGCTGCTCTCCGCAATAGTCCACATACAGGTCGGGCGTTTCGTAAACCCGCACGGTTCGCAGGCGTCCCCGGCCGTTATTCAGAAGCGGTTCGAGCCGCTGCCAGATATCGCGCGCGATGTTCTCGGGCGTGGGCACCACGCGGTCGAACGGCGGGACCTCGTAATTCAGGAAACGGTGATCGTACACGTCCACCACGTGGCGGGTGAGGATCTGCTTGAGCTCCTTCAGATCGAGCACCATGCCGGTCACCGGGTCGGGATCGCCCTCGAGGCTTACTTCCAGAACATAATTGTGTCCGTGACCGTGCGGATTGGCCGCCAAGCCGTAAATCCGGCGATTTTCCTCCTCCGAAAGCTCGGGACGGCGGCACATATGGGAGGACGAGAACTCTACTTTGCGGGTAATGAGCATTCTTAGGCCTCTTCTTGGACGCCGGCGGCCGGGGCGGGGATACAATACGATTATAGATTTCAGTTATGCAAAGCGTCAAAATCGATCGATTTCTACGGCTGGGTATCGGCGTTCTCGCGGTAGTCCTGGTCTACGTGATTTACGCCGGCATCCATCAACGCGTCGTCGAAGCGGGTGACACGGCTCCCGATTTCTCCATCACCGCCGACAACGGCCGTACCGTTTCGCTCTCCAATTTCGGCGGCAAACTGCTGATTTTGAATTATTGGGCATCGTGGTGCCAGCCGTGCGCGGAAGAAACGCCTTCGCTCAGCAGATTCGCGCAGGATTATGCCTCCAAAGGCGTGGTGGTGCTAGGCGTCAGCGTCGATAAGGACCCGCAGGCCTACGAGAGATTCCTGCGTAGGTATACGCCCGCTTTCCTGACGGCCCGCGAACTGAAAACTCACGAGGAATTCGGCACCTACATGTACCCCGAAACGTACATTATCAACCCCCAGGGACGGGTACTTCTGAAGATCGCCGAACCGGCCGACTGGACCAGTCCCGCCGTGACGCAAATCATCGACAGGCTGCTGTAATCCGTACGCATGGTGCCCGCCCTATTCCTGTACTTCGCCTTGGCGAACGACGTCCGGGACCTAATTGCGCGCAATGACCTGGCGGCAGCCGAGCGCGCGGTACAGGCATCGCGGACGCAATCGGGCAACACCCCGGAATTCGCGGCGGCGCTCTCCTGGCTGGCGCGCGGGGAGCTTCTTACGAAGCACCTCGACCGCGCGGAGGCCTACGCCGTGGAAACCCGCAAGCTGGCCGACCAGCTTCTCCGTACGCGCAAGCTGGATTCCGATGAGTGGCTGCCGACCGCCGTCGGCGCGGCCGTCGAAGTTCACGCCCAGGTGCTGGCGGCCCGCGGCGCACGCAGCGATGCCGTCACATTTCTGAACGAGCAATTGGCTTTGTTCGGCAACACGTCCATCGGCGAGCGGCTGCACAAGAATCTCAATCTGCTGAGTCTGGAAGGCAAGCTGGCGCCAGAGCTCGATGAGACCGACTGGCTGGGCGCCAAACCCGCACCGCTGTCGGCTTTGCGCGGGCATCCCATCCTACTCTTCTTCTGGGCGCACTGGTGCGCCGACTGCAAGGCTGAAATCCCTATTTTGGCCGAGATCGAGAGGATTTACGGTCCCAAAGGGTTGGTGCTGGTCGCGCCGACGCGCTACTACGGGTATGCGGCGGAAGGGCAGGACGCCGCGCCGGCGGTGGAAAGGAAGTACATCGAAGCAGTGCGCCAGCGATTCTATGCTCCGCTGGGAAACGTGGCGGCGCCGCTCAGCGATGCCAATTTCCTGAAATACGGAGCCAGTACTACGCCAACTCTGGTGCTGATCGACAGCGCCGGGGTTGTTCGCCTATACCATCCGGGGAATCTCTCCGGTCCCGATCTGGCTGCCCGCATTCAAGCTGTTTTACCCAAATGACTCAGGCCGTCTTGCTTTCCCTGGATTCCGTCCTTTGGGCCCGAAAACGCTGATAATCCTCCAGAGACCGTATCAATGTCTCGACGGCGGAACGGCGAGCGTACAAGCTCTCCAATTGCCTGCCGAATCCTCGAATGGGGATGACTTTCGAGCGATGGGGGGAGGCGCTGGGTGACTTTTTGGGCAGGAGCATATCACTTTTGTACCAGAACTACTAGGGCTACACAATAGGAAATACAGGAATAGCCTGATGCTAAATTGCGGGTTTACTTTCGCCCACGTTTGGGGGTGAAGGATAGTTATCGGGTCGGTATCCACCTAAGATAGGATTTATGCTGGCCGTCCATCTGGAGAATGGCGCCGTCTCGGTGCGTGAGATTGCGGTCCCCGAGCGGCCTGAGGGCTGCGCGCTTCTGCGCCTCTTGACAGCCGGGATCTGTAACACAGACTTGGAGTTACAGCGCGGCTACTACGGTTTCGCGGGCATTCCGGGACACGAATTCGTGGCCGAAGTCGCGGCCGCCGACAGCCCCTCGCTGGTGGGACGGCGGGTGGTGGGCGAAATCAACCTGGCGTGCCACGCCTGCGAATGGTGCGCGCGCGATCTCGCCCGGCACTGCCCCCACCGGACGGTGCTCGGCATCGTCAATCACCCCGGCGCTTTCCAGGAGTATTTCGTCCTGACGGAGCGCAATCTGCACATCGTTCCCGAGGGGATCGACAACCAGCGCGCCGTTTTCACCGAGCCTCTGGCGGCAGCCTGCGAGATCCTCGACCAGGTGTCCATTCCGCGCGGCGAAACGGTCGCGGTGTTGGGCGACGGCAAATTGGGACTGCTGATCGCCATGGTGCTGCGCGCGCACGGCTACCGCGTCCGCCAGTTCGGGCGCCATGCGGAGAAGCTACGGATCGCCGCAGCGGTGGGCGTCGAGGTGGAGCTTGCGGGAAATCGACCGCCCGCGGCGCAGTATAGCTGGGTGGTCGATGCCACCGGAAGTGCCGAGGGTCTGCGAACTGCCGCGGCGATGGTGGTGCCGCGCGGGACGGTGATTTTGAAATCGACGGTGCATGGGACCGTCGCAGTGGATACCGCGCCGCTCATCGTCAACGAGATCACCCTGGTTGGCTCGCGATGCGGGCGGTTCGAAGCGGCGCTGCCGCTGCTCGATCGTCCCGGCATCCCGGTGGAACAGATGATCGCCGCGCGCTATGCTCTGCGGGAGGCTCCGGAAGCGTTCGCGCGGGCTGCCACGAGCGGCACATTGAAGGTGCTGCTCACAGGTTGAAAGGGGGTTGGCATGAGGAGAACAGTTCTTTCATTACTGCCGGCATTACTGCTGGCGGTTGGTTGGGTAATACCGTCGTTCGGCCAGGCGAGCGGCGGATTTGTCGGCGTCTCGAACGGCGCGCTGACGCTCAATCAAACGCCGTTCCGATTCGGAGGCACCAATTCTTATGCACTCATGATGGAATCCCAGGCGGTTGTGGATCAGGTGCTCGAAACCGCCGCGGCCAACCACTTCACCGGTCTCCGCATGTGGTGCTTTGACGACGTGTCCAGCACATCGGGGGTGTCCTTTTACCTGCAGAGTTTCTCCGGCGGGACCCCGCAGTATAACGACGTCGCCCTGGCGAACGTGGACTACGCCATTAACAAGGCCGGCCAACTCGGCCTCAAGCTGATCGTGACGCTGGCCAACAAC
>Ga0326727_10026916_pt1 | contig 10609 bp, 8 predicted proteins | sample MB2enrmetagenome_FD_207643 | JGI IMG/M metagenome (GOLD analysis project Ga0326727, IMG submission 207643) | Lab enriched peat soil microbial communities from McLean, Ithaca, NY, United States - MB29MY | ecosystem: Environmental > Terrestrial > Soil > Wetlands > Peat | place: USA: New York... | reverse complement strand
TTTGCCACAAACCGGCCGCGGCGGCCTGCTGGGACGACGTGGAGCCCGGGCCCGAGGCTCGTTTCGCCCGGTATTTTGCGGGCCGCGAGGGGCGCGCGAGGCGCGCAGAAACGGGAATGCACCCCCAAGTACCCCCCCGAACACCTGGGGTATTCCGGTCCGGATCGGCCTGCCCCACCGTTGGGCGGCACTGCGATGGACCGCTGCCTTTGGATGCCGTTGCCGCCTCAGCAGAAAAAGCGGCGACAAGTCGCCGCACTCCAGAGGTAAGCCCCTCGACGAACTCTGCGGCCGGGTTACAATCTATGGGTTCTGGCAAGACCCAGAGCACCCTCACCCCCTGCCCCTCTCCCGGAGGGAGAGGGGCAGGGGGTGTTAGGACCGCCGATAAACCGTTCAGCCCCGCCCCACACGGCATGTCCCCCAAGCTCCGCTGGCACTCATCAAGCCGGCCGCCGACGCAACGGACCACTGACAACTGACCACTGACAACTCCCCCGAGCACCGAGTGCGCTGATGAAACAGGCGGCTGAGGACCAGCCACGGTCCCCCGAAATCCTGCCCCCCCTCTATGCCCCGGTCCGGGAGGAACTCGACGAGGTCGAGCAGATCCTCCGCCAGGAGCTCCGCAACGACCACCCGTTCGTCGACGCCCTGGTGCAGTACGGGTTCCGCATGGGGGGCAAACGGCTGCGGCCCGCGCTGGTGCTGCTTTCCGCGCGGGCCTCCGGCCAACTGCGGCGGGAGCACATGGTCCTGGCGGCGGCCATCGAGATGATCCACACCGCCACCTTGATCCACGACGACGTGCTGGACGAGGCCACCATGCGCCGCCACCTGGACACGGTCAACGTCCGCTGGAACAACGAGACCAGCGTGCTCTTGGGCGATTACCTGTTCACCCGCTCGCTCTGCCTGGCCAGCTCGCTGGGGGACGTGTTCGCCTGCCAGGCGATCGGGGACGCCAGCCGCGCGATGTGCGAAGGCGAGCTGCGGCAGATTGAGAGCCGCGGCCACTACGGCCTGAGCGAGCCGCAGTACCTGGAGATCGTCACCGGCAAGACGGCGGCCCTGACCGCCTGCTGCTGCCGCCTGGGGGCGCATTACGCCGGGGCCGATCTGCCGCGGGCCGAGGCCCTGGCCCGCTACGGCCTCGAATTGGGCGTCGCCTTCCAGATCGCCGACGACCTGCTGGACGTGCTGGGGGACGAGGCCACGGTGGGCAAGTCGCTGGGCACCGACCTCTTGAAGCAGAAATCCACGCTGCCCTTGATCCGGCTCTTGGAACGGGTCAGCCCGGACGAGCGGGCGGAGCTGGTCGGGCAGCTTTCCGCCTCGGGCAATCACCACCGCGAGATTCTCCACAACTGGTGGGGCCGCTCGGACGCCCTGGCCTACGCCCGCGGCAAGGCCCGCGAGCGGAGCCGCCGCGCGGCCCAGGCGCTGGCCGCGGTCGAGCCCAGCCCTGCGCGCGACGCCCTGGCCGGCCTGGCCGAGTTCGTCGTCCAGCGGCAGCATTAGCGCGGATTATTCACCCTCCAGCTTCACTTCCGGCCGTCGGGCGGCAACGTGGCCACCACCAGCCAGAAACTTCCGATGGAGCGGACCACTTCCATCAGGCCGGCAAAATCGACCGGCTTGACGATGTAGCAGTTCGCGTGCAGGTCGTAGCTCTTGACCACGTCCTGCTCGGCGCTGGAGCTGGTCAGGACCACAACCGGGATCGCGCGGAGTTCCGGGTCGGGCTTGATCTCAGAGAGCACCTGCCGGCCGTCCTTGCCCGGCAGGTTCAGGTCCAACAGGATGAGGTCGGGGCGGGGGGCCGCGGCGAACTTGCCCTGGCGGCGGAGGAACTCCAGGGCCTCCACGCCGTCGCGGACGACGTGGACGCTGTTGGCGATCTTGGCCGATTTCAGGGCCTCGGTGGTCAGGAAGACGTCGCCCTCGTTGTCTTCCACCATCAGGATTTCAATGGGTCTGGCGTTCATGGGACAGGCTCACGCGGGGAAAGTGAAGTAGAAGGTGGCGCCTTGGCCGGCTTGTGACTCGACCCAAATCCGCCCGCCGTGGCGGTCTACGATCTTCTTGCAGATCGCCAGGCCGATGCCGGTGCCCGGGTAGTGCTCGCGCGTGTGCAGCCGCTGGAAGATCAGGAAGATGCGCTGCTGGAACTGCGGATCGATGCCGATGCCGTTGTCGCTCACGGAGAACTGCCAGCGGTCGTCCTGCCGCGTGGCGTCGACGTGGATCTTGGGCGGCGACTGGCCGTGAAATTTCAGCGCGTTGCCGAGCAGATTCTGGAATAGTTGTGCCAACTGCGCCGGGTCGGCGCGCACGGCCGGCAACGCGCCGCGCGTGATCTGGGCCGCCGTCTCGTCGATGCTCGATTGCAAGTTGGCCAGGGCGCGATCCAGCGCGGCAGCGGAGTCGGTGGGGGCCGGTTCCTGCCCGCGCGTGCCGACCCGCGCATAGGCCAACAGGTCGTTGATCAGCGTCTGCATCCGCTTGGCGCCGTCCACGGTGAAGTCGATGTACTTATCCGCGTCGGCATCCAGCCGGCCGGCATATTGCCGCTGCAGGAGCTGCACGAAGCCGGCCACCATCCGCAACGGCTCTTGCAGATCGTGGGAGGCAACGTAGGCGAACTGCTCCAGGTCGCTGTTGGACCTTGTGAGCTCCGCGGCCGTTCGCTGCAACGACTCCTCCGCCCGCTTGCGAGCGGTGATGTCGTTGCTGACTTCGAGAATGGCCGACGGTCGCCCTTTCGCGTCCCGGCGCAGGGTCCAGAGGACGGCCACGACGATCTCGGCCCCGTCCTTGCGGCGGCGCGTCAGCTCCCCTTCCCAATACCCCTGCTGCAGGCGAACGCGGCGGACCTCCTCCAACGGCTGCGGAAAGTGGGTCTGGAACAAGTCCTGGGCCAGCCGGCCCAAGGCCTCGCCGGCCTCGTAGCCGTAAAGGCGGCCGCACCCCTGGCTCCAATGGATGATGCGATACTCCGGGTCGAGAAACAGCAAGTTGCCCAGGTCCAACAGCGCCAAGTCTTCTTTCTGTGCGGCGCTGACGGCGGCCGCCCAGCGCGTCCGCCGCAGGCGTTCCGCCAGGATGCACAGAAAGACGTTGAAGACCGTGAAGATCAGCACCGCCACAGCCTCGTTGGGGGCCTTGCCGGAGAACTGCCCGACGGGCGGAAAGTACCAGCGGGCGGCCACGATCGCCGAGAGCAGCGTGGCCAGCACCCCCGGCCCCCCGCCGGCAATGCTCGCCACCAACAGAATAGCCGGATAGAACACGACGAACGTGGGCAGCGGACCGACGGCCGCTACCAGCCACCACTTCAACAGCACGGCCACGGTCACCGCCGCCGGCGCGGAAAGGTAGCGCGCCGCCACCGTCATTCGGCGATTGCCGGGCGGGCCGGCGGCCCCCCCCGTCGCTGCGATGCTCATAGGAACAGCCCCGCGCCGCCAGGGCCGGGGCGATGCCCAAACGAACAGTCCCCGGCGTTACCTCCAAGAGTAGCATTGCCGGCCTGGGCCGGCAACCGGGGCCGCCCCGTAGAAGCCGGCCGCGGCGCGGGCGGCGTACCGCAGCGGCCAGGGTCCAACGATGCCGGGAGGTGCCCGGGGCTTGAAAGGCGGCCGCAGCTCGCTCTCACGCCGTCGTGCGTTGCGCCAGCTTGCCAATACCAGGCGCGTCCCCCTGCCAGCCCCCGCCGATCGGCATCACCCGTGCGCGGCCAGCGCGCCGGCCCACTCGTCGGGCGTGATCACCTTCCTCTTGACAAGCAGCTCGACGAGCGCCTGAAGCCCTGCAGCCGTGCCGGCGATAGGCAGATCCTCCTTGCCCTCACATACTGCCATGAGCTCGCGGGCCTCGGGGATTTCGTCAACGACCTGCTCCAGGGCGCGCATCGCCTGGCGATACTGCTTTGCGCGCAGGAAACATGAGCCCGCACTGAAAAGGCTGACCGGGCGATGGCGCGCGCTTCTCAGAGCGGCAAGTTGCAACTCCATCTCGCCGGCCTTGACGAACAACTCCATCGCAGCGGCGTCCGAGCCCCGCGCCATCGAGGCATCCGCTTCGAGGATATAGGCCGACTTCAGGGCCTTCAGGCGCTCGACCTTAGGATCAATCGGTTTTTTCGGCATGCTCGACCACCAGCCCTTAACGATGTCACTTGTTGTAGTAACTGAATATCGCCTTCTTACGGCCGAAGGCGACGACGAACACGTAGCCCGATTTTATCTTCTTGAACAATGAGCCTCCCTTCAGTTGGCTCGTCCTATCTTTGTGCCGTTTTTTCAGCTCGGCGTCATCGCCTTTCTCAATGCCGCTGATCTCGAGCACGGCGCGCTGGTCATCCACCCAGTAATCAACGCCGGTGCCGTGGGCCGTAACCTCGTCGATTGTGCCCTCCTTGAGGGCCGTGAATGCGACGGCGCACACGCCGATGGCCGCATCTTCCGTTAGCCGTTTGGGCTGGTATGTCTTCCTGGCCTTGTCCGCACACGTCTTGGACGACGCTTGCCAGGTCAGTTCGCAGGTCTCGGGACCCACAGTGCCGGCCGGGCGCTTTGTAAGGTCGTGCCACTCGATCTCTAGCGGCCAGGGCGAGGCCCCCCCGGAGCAAAGAGCAACAGCGCACGCCTCGAAGTTACCGGTCAGCAGTGCCGGGTGGTCCTTCCCGATGTTCTCGATATCGTACTTGAGCACGCGCGAACGGCCTTTTCTGCTTACGCATTTCCGGAGGGGACACAGCAGCCACTATCGCGGCCATTGTACGCTGTATTTGCTGCCACCGCAACCCAGCCGAAACTCGCGCGATGAGGCATCAGAAGCCCGCCATGACCGGCGCGGCGGCGTGCCCCAGCGGGGCAGGGTCCAAGGGGAGCGGGAGGTGCTCGACAAAATCGGCCAACTTGCGCGACGGCCCGGGATCCTGCAGCTTGCGGATCGCTTCCGCCTCGATCTGGCGGACCCGCTCGCGGGTCACGGAGAAGATGCGGCCAATCTCCTGGAGGGTGTAGGCGTAGCCGTCGGCCAGCCCGTAACGCAGCCGCAGGATCTCCCGCTCGCGGTAATCCAGCGTCTGCAACACGTCGGCGATGCGGGTCTTGAGCATGGCCAGGTTCATGCCGGCCAGCGGGTCTTGCTGGCGGTGGTCGTGGACCAGGTCGCCCAGGTAGTTCTCCTCCTGGTGCCCGACCGGCTGGTCGAGCGACAGCGGCTGGTGGCTCATCTTTAGCGCCCGCTGAGTATCGGCGATCGAGAGCCCGGTCTGCGAGGCCATTTCTTCCACGGTGGGCTCGCGCCCCTGGAAGTGCACGAGACTCCGCGACACATCGCGGACCTTGCCCATCTTCTCGATCATGTGCACCGGGACACGGATGGTGCGGCTTTGATCGGCAATTGCGCGGCTGATGGCCTGGCGGATCCACCAGGTGGCGTAGGTCGAGAAGCGGAAGCCGCGGGCGTGCTCGAACTTATCCACCGCCCGCATCAGGCCGGTGTTGCCCTCCTGGATCAGGTCGAGGAAGCTCAGGCCGCGGTTGCGGTAGCGCTTGGCGATGGAGACGACCAGGCGGAGATTGCCGGCCACGAGCTCCCGCCGGGTGGCCTCGTGCGCAGAGCGGAGGGTGGCGATGCGGGCGAGCCGGCGGCGGAGGCTTTTGAGCGTGTCCAGCACCTGCGCCGAACGCCGCCGGGACTGCTTCAAGACGGCCTGGAGTTCTTGCTGGCCCTCAGGCAGGCCGCGGAGCTGCCCAGCCCGGTGGGCGTCGGCTTCCATCCGCTCGAAGAGCTGCACCAAGGCCGCATGGCCCGCCTGCAGCCGCTCGATGCGCGGCCCGATTTCCTCGACCAGCCGACCGGCACTGCGGCGCCGCGCGATCAACCGCCGCCAGGCCTGACGCCGCAGGGCGAGCGGCACTTTCCGGCTCTTCGATAGGCGGAAATCCTCGCGGTTCCGCGCCAGCAGGTACCGCAGCGTGCGGCAGTTGACAGCCAGTCGCCGCAAGCGCCGCCGCTTCTGGACGGGGGTCATGAGCGGGGCTGCTACCAACTGGTCGATCCGCAGCCGGCCGCCGAGCACCGCCCGAAACGCGGCCACCGCCGCCTGCAAGATGTAATCCGAGCTGAGTAGTCCTTGCCGGAAACGGCGCCGCGCGGTCTCGATCCGCTGAGCAGTAGACAGTTCATCCCCTCGTGAAAGGAGAGGAATATCCCCCATTTGCATCAGATAGGTGCGGATTGAGCCCGGCTCGTATTCTTCCATTGCCCGCCTCCTCGTCCCAGCAGACCCGACCCGCCGACGCGCACAAACCGCAACCGCAGGTGCCCTATGAGTTCTACGCGAAAGCTCGGGCACCCGTTCAGTCCAGTGCCGTCACAATAGCACCGACAAGCCCGTCCGCCCGGCACAATGGGCTCCCCCGGACGCCGTGCGAGGGTCTTTGCACCCGGCAACCGAACTCGGACCGCAACTCGCGTGCGTCCTCCGGCGCATATTGCCTGGGAACATTGTAATTATTTCAAGCGGCCCGTCCAGAGGCCACCCCGCCGATGCCGGTCCAAGCAGACCGTCAAGGGTCATTCTTGGGCCCGGATGACCACGAAGCGAGAGCCCTGGGCTGACTGCAAGAGGAGCAGAATGCCCTTTTCGAGGGGCTGTTCCTCCAGGATCTTCCGCAGGTCCTCGACCGATCGGACGGGCTTCCGATTGGCCTGGGTGACGACCATTCCAGGCGCCACGCCGGCCTGACTGGCGAGGCTGCCGGGCCGGACCTCGGTGACAACCACCCCGTGGTCGGCTTGCACGCCCAGCGCCTTGGCCCGCTCGGGCGTCAGGCTCTCGCCCTGGATGCCGAGGCGGTCGAAGCGGGAGCTTGGCGGGCGGCCGAGGGGCGCGCGGCTGGCCGTCCGCAACCCGTAGTCGGCCGGCTGCTCGGCCGGCACCACGTCGAGCACGAGCGGCCGCTGGTCGCGGACCACGGTGACCCGTTGGGCCTGGCCGATCTTGGCCTCCTCGACGACCCCTTGGAGCTGTTGCGGGTTGGAGATCTTCTTGCCGGCGAACTCGACGATGATGTCGCCGGGCCGCAGGCCGGCCTTGTCGGCGGGGGTCGCGTGGGGGACCTGGGTCACGATGGCCCCCTGCTGGACTTTCGCGCCAAATTGCTCGGCCAACTGCGGTGTAACCGCCTCGATGCCGATCCCCAGGTAAGCCCGCAGCACCTTCCCCTGTTGGATCAACTGGCGGCTGACGAATTTTGCCAGGTTGGCGGGGATCGCGAAGCCCACGCCCTGGTAGCCGCCGCTCTGGGTGGAAATGGCCGTGTTGATGCCGATCACCTCGCCGTCCAGATTCACCAGCGGTCCACCGCTATTGCCCGGGTTGATGGCCGCGTCGGTCTGCAGGAAGCTCTCGCGCGGGGTAATACCCAGACCGCGGCCCTTGGCACTGATGATCCCGGCCGTGACCGTCCCTTCCAGGCCGAAGGGCTGGCCGAGGGCCAACACCCAGTCACCGACCTCCAGTGCGTCGCTGTCGCCGAGCTTGCCCGCCTTCAGCGTCCCCGCACCTTCGATCCGCAGGATGGCCAGGTCCGTCTTGGGATCGGTCTTGATATTCTTGGCGTGGAACTCGCGACCGTCGGGCAGCCGGACGGTCACCTTGCCGCCCGAGGCCACCACGTGGTTGTTGGTGAGGATGATTCCGGAGGGGTCGATGATAATCCCCGATCCCGATTCCACCACCTGATGCTGCGGCAGGGCCGGCATCCCGTGGAAGAAACGGCGGAGATCGGGGTTGCTGCGGAACAAGTCGCCGAAGGGCGTAATGTCCAGTTCATCGTTTCCCTGCTCATCGTCCGCGGCCGCCTTCTCCTTCTCGGGGCCCGCGGAAGTGCTGATCGTTACCACCGAGGGCAACACTTTTTCGGCTGCCGAGTGGAATGCGCTGGACAGGGCCTTGGCGAAACTCGTGCCGTGTTGGGTGGTCGCATCGGCAGCCGGTTGGCCGCCGGACGGCTCCTGGGCGGGGCCCGCCAATCTGGCGGGATCGACCTGAGCCACGCCGTCCTGGGCATTGCCCGCGCTGGCGAGCCAATGGCCAACGCCGTAGTCCGCCACTCCGCCAGCCACAAGCAGCCCGGCCACCGCCAAGAACGCCACCACCCCCCTCCAGCGGCGGGTCTGCCTCTGGTGCCTCGCTTCAACCATTTGTGCTCTCCTTTCGATGCGACGCCCCCTTGACCACTATAGGGTTTCAGTCTGAAGAAGTGAACAGCCCGGCGGCAGAATGGCCCCGGCAAGGGTTGGTTGCCGCCCGAGCGGGAATCTTGTGCAATCTGGTCCTGATACGCGGTGGGCGTGGAGTTGGTTCGACCGGCATGTCCGACATATCTTCTTTCCTGTCAAAGGGATGGAAGTCGACGAGTGTGTCCGACCGATCCCATGGTGAGTCGGTTTTCTGACGCTACAGGAAATGCTCCAGCAGGCGGCGGCTGGCGGCATTCAAGCGGCGGATGTCCGGAATCCAGTAGCGGATGCCGTGGGAATCGACGACCGATACCTGGGCGGGTTCGAGCCGCCGCACGTCGCCCGCGCTGTTGACCTGGAAAGAGGTCGGCCCGCGATCGGTCTCAACCCGCCATTCAGACGGTTCCCGGGGTGTCGCCGAATAAATCTTCAGAACGATGGGCACGAACTCCCGCTGGGCCAAGGCATCCTGCAGCACGCGCCGCACGTCGCCGGGCACCTCCGCCAGGTCCGGGAGCGCCAGGATCTCGTGCCCTTCGGCGTTGCACAAGGACACCCAGTGGTCCGGATCGGAGACGGGGAAGGCCCGGGAAGGCACCACGCCGACCTCGCGGCCCCCGTCGGGATCGATCAGGACGAACTGTCCCCAGGCGTCCCATTCCAGACGGAAGTTGCGGGGCGTCAACGGCTGTCGGCTCATCGGAGACCCCTTGCGGATGGCATGGACCAACCCATCCCGGGCTTGAACCCCGGCGGCGTGGATGCGTTGAATTCTAACGTCGGGCAGAGGCCCGTAGTACCCTTGCCTGGGAATATAGTAGCATTGTTGTATCGGGTTCTTTCGTGCCGGCGGGCTCTGGCCTGTGCGTGGCACGATTTTGTCAGGGATACGGTTTGTGCAGGGGGGCGATGGGGGAGCATGTCGCCTTAGAAATTCCGGGAATTTCCTGTCATTGGGCAGCCTTTACCCAGGAGGAAACTTTTGAGAATTCCTGGGTCTGCCTATTGCTTTTCCCTTTCCGCGAGGATTGAATCATAGGGATAAGAAGTGCCCCCGCGGCGGATGTGCGCAGGCACGGCGGGGACGCCTTCCTCCCTCCAGGAACCCCTCCCGTCCCGTATCTAAGCCCACATCTTCACGGCTGAGTCGGCTTGCACGGAATCCGCGTGCCGTGGGCTCCAACGTGGTAAGGCATTCTTCCTTGGCGCATTGGCGGCGTGTCGACGCCAAGGTACCGGGCGGGCCGCATGAAGCAAGCAAACGAGTGACTCAGGGGCCCCGGCCGGCAACAGACTTTCGAGAGATCGCCACTTCGTCGACAAACCAGGGATCGGCTCCGGACAAGCCGGAGCGCGCATGAACGCGACAGGGCGCGGTGGCGGACTCGCCGCCGCCCCCTTGCGGTGGGACCAACAACTATGGAATTCCGAAGAGTGCTGGCGCTGCGTGGTCCGAACGTCTGGGCGAATTACCCCGTGCTGGAGGCCTGGGTGGCCCTCGGGGAGCTCGACCGCCCCTCGACCGAGTTTCCGGGCATGGCCGAGCGCCTCATGGCGTGGCTGCCCAGCATGATCGAGCACCGTTGCAGCATCGGCCGGCGCGGCGGCTTTTTCCAGCGACTTTGCGACGGCACCTATCCCTGCCACGTCCTCGAGCATGTCGCCTTGGAATTGCAGACCCTGCTCGGCATGGACGTGGGTTACGGCCGCACCCGGGAAATCTCGGAAAAAGGCGTGTACCGCGTGGTCGTCGAATACAAGGAGGAGACGGTGGCGCGGGCCTGCCTGGCCACGGCGCGGGAGCTGGTGCTGGCGGCCATCCACGATCGGCCTTTCGACGTGAAGGCCGAGATCGAGCGGCTCCGCGACCTGGCGCAGCGGTGCTGCCTGGGGCCGAGCACCCAAGCCATCATCGACGCCGCTCTGGCCCGCGGCATCCCCGCCCGCCGGCTGAACGACGAGAGCCTCGTGCAGCTCGGCCACGGCGCCCGCCAGCGGCGTATCCGGGCCGCGGAGACCGATCACACCAGCTCCATTGCCGAAGCCATCGCGCAGGACAAGGAATTGACCCGCATGTTGCTGCGGTCGATGGGGGTGCCCGTGCCCGAGGGCCGGCCGGTCGCCGGCCTCGAGGACGCCTGGGAAGCAGCCGGCGACATCGGCGTCCCGGTGGTCGTCAAGCCGCGGGACGGCAACCAGGGGCGCGGCGTGGCCACCAACCTCAGCAGCAGGGAGCAAGTGGCCAAGGCCTACGAGGCGGCCTTGGCGGAGAGCCGCGACGTGATCGTCGAGAAGTTCGCGCTGGGGCACGATTATCGCCTGCTGGTGGTGGGTGGGCGGCTGGTGG
>Ga0326727_10026915_pt1 | contig 10609 bp, 4 predicted proteins | sample MB2enrmetagenome_FD_207643 | JGI IMG/M metagenome (GOLD analysis project Ga0326727, IMG submission 207643) | Lab enriched peat soil microbial communities from McLean, Ithaca, NY, United States - MB29MY | ecosystem: Environmental > Terrestrial > Soil > Wetlands > Peat | place: USA: New York... | reverse complement strand
GCTCTCGCAGCACTATTTTTTTGAGGTCGAGATATCTGCCGGTCGGTTTTCTGCGCGAATGACCGTGGATACTGCCGATCAGCATCATCCCGTCTCTTTTTTACCCACAAATTTCGCTGAAGACCCGATAAATGAAGTTGCTCCGGTCAACCGGGACATAGCCGGTTCTTCATCTGCAATTTCCAGCAGGCATGAATCGAGTCTGACCAAGAACCACGTCAAGTCGACCGAAGGGTCACTTAGAGTCCGTAGACGGATCGTCGACAGGGCTCCGGCCTTGCCGGGTGAAGCGCGGGGCCGGCCAGGACATTCGGATTCGATTCGGGATTGCTGTGGGAAAGCGAAGGTCGGAACTTTGAATTTCTCAAAAGGAGCTGACCGATTGTGCCGGGCCGCGCTGGGCCTCTGTCGCTGATATTGAGAGAGGGGCTCGAAACGTCTGACTGATCAGCATTCGAAAGATTGCCACAGGCCCGGACGCTTCAATGGCCAATCTTTTTGCGAACTGCGGAGTCGATATACAAATTTGGTCCGGCAGGAAGCCTGGATAATCATGAAGCGGCCGATGGGTGGATACTGCCCTTCACCAAAATCCGAACCACATTGAAAACGTTTTGGTCCTCGGGGCGGCAGCCTAACAATCATGATGGGATTTTTCTTTTGACGGATTGCCCCTCCAAGGTCCGCGTTCAGGGATCGACGCGAATTGTCCCTCGAAAACCTTGGCGCTGCGACAGCCGCTTGCCATTGTTCGATCAACGCCACAATCGGGCCAATGAAAAAAGCAACAGAGCGATGTAAAATGAAATTCTTCCGAGTTTTTGGGGAAGGCCGCAGAGCCCGAATCCGGCTTACTGCGGAATATATGCTTGCGCCGAGGTTCGGAGCGTATCTCGGCCATTACGGCAATTCTGGAGGGAACTGCAGGCAATGAAAGCCAAGCCGATAACCATTCTGGGGATTTCGGGAAGTCCCAGGAGCATGGCAACTGATTTTCTGGTCCGGGAAGCGCTGCGGATTGCCAAAGAAAAGTATGAGGCAGACACGGATTATTTTTCCGCCAACGGGAAGAAACTGGAATTCTGCATACACTGCGACTTCTGCATAAGAACCAAAGAAGGCTGCGTTCATCAGGATGATATTTCGGCCGAACTGTACGGCAAAATGATCTGGGCAGATGCCTGGATTATAGGGACTCCCGTCTACCAGGGAACCGTCAGCGCTCAGACAAAGACAATCATGGACCGCTGCAGGGCGGTTGTAGCAAGAGACCGGAAGGCATTTCTGAATAAGGTGGGAATGGGAATTGCCGACGGCGGAGACCGGATAGGCGGCCAGGAGCCGTCAATCCAGACTATCCTTAACTTCTACGTGATCAATGAAATGATCCCTGTCGGAGGGGGCTCTTTCGGAGCTAATCTCGGGGGGACTTTCTGGTCAAAAGACAATGGGGCGGAAGGAACTTCTGAAGATTCGGAAGGAATGAGAAGCCTTAACAAAACTCTGAAAAGGCTCGTCGAGACTGCACAAATGTTAAAAAGGCACGGGGATTAGATGAACCGTGCCTTACGAGACTCCGGGGCCAGAAGATCCACCCAAGGACCCTCTGTCAAGGGGTTTGACCCTATCGATCTCCACTTTCCCGTGCATTCGAGCCTGAGTTGACTGCATTGGGCTCGAGTGGACGCTGGGCACAGTGTCGGTGGAATATGAAGCCAGTCGTCGTTCGGTTCGAAGGCAACGATCTGGAAAGGGTGCTGGCCTATCACCAAAGCAGCAAGCATCATTTCGGACGGTATGCACCGAGTCCGGGTTTTATGGATTGGGCGACACAACCGGACCCCTTCCGCCGGTTCGAAGGTGCCCCGAACACTCCTCTGTCTTTGGCGGCGAACCGGCGAAAGGTTGGGTATGCCGATTTATTCGAACCGGGCGCGATCACACCTGCGCCGCTGGATTTGGACGGAGTGAGCGTGCTGCTGGAGCTTTCCTTTGGATTGTCGGCCTGGAAGCAATACGGCGGCAACCGCTGGGCTCTGCGCTGCAATCCTTCCAGTGGCAACCTGCATCCCACAGAAGCCTACGTGATTGTCTCGGGCGCGCACGGAATTGAAAACGGCATCCATCACTATGCGAGTTATGACCATTCATTGGAATTGCGCTGCCGGTTCGATCCCGGGGTTCGAAGCCTGCTGTTGGGATTGAGCTCCGTTTTCTGGCGGGAAGCTTGGAAATACGGCGAGCGGGCCTTTCGCTACTGCCAGCACGACATCGGGCACGCCTTGGGCGCATTGCGTTATGCCGCAGCCCTATTGGGCTGGCGCATCCGGTTGCTGGACTCTTTGGGCGATGATGACATTGCCGCCCTGCTCGGCCTCGACAGGCCGGACGATTTCATCGAAGCCGAGGCGGAGACGCCCGATTTGCTTTGCCTGATCGAATTCGGAGAAAACGCGGCCAATCCGGACATAAACGAATGGTTGCGAGGAGTTGGAAAGGCGAAATGGATGGGCAGGGCGAACAAGCTCAGTCCACACCACAAATTCGATTGGCCGCTCATCGAAGAGGTCCATAAAGCAACCCGCAAACCCGTCGCCCCTGCGAGCGGGAACGGGTATGCCCCGAAACTGCCTGCCGTCCTTCCCTTGTCCTGCAAACTCCCCGCCGCGGAGTTGATCAGGCAGCGCCGAAGTGCCCAAGCATTCGACGGCGATAGCTTCATGCCCGCAACGACCCTATACCGCATCCTGGACGCCACCCTGCCGCGCCAAGGAATCCCGCCATTGGACGCCTGGGCCCCGCCGCCTCGAGTGCATTTGGTACTGTTTGTCCACCGCGTCAACGGCTTGACGCCGGGCCTGTATGTCTTCTGCCGCCACGAAAAATCTGAGTCATTGCTGCGGAAAGCGATGAAGGCCGAATTCGCCTGGGAGCGGGCTGAGGGATGTCCCGAACATCATCGCCTGTTTCGGCTGCTCTTGGCCGATACCCGGCAGGCGGCCGAGACGATATCTTGCCATCAGGACATTGCCGGCGAAAGCGCCTTCAGTCTGGCCATGCTGGCCGAGTTCAACCATGGGCTTGCGGAAGGCCCATGGTTTTATCGGCGGCTATTCTGGGAATGCGGGCTGATCGGCCAAGCGCTCTATCTAGAGGCTGAAGCCGCCGGATTCCGAGGAACCGGCATCGGCTGTTTCTTCGACGATCCGATGCATGAATTGCTGGGACTGAAAGGCACTGAATTTCAAAGCCTCTACCATTTCACCATCGGCGGACCTCTGGCGGATAACCGCCTGCAGACGCTGCCGGGTTATTGGCATTTGGATCCGGAGAGATTGCCGGCATCGCCTGCAGGCCAAGGCATAGGATGAGTGTCCGCAAAGGGGTCCATCCGGTTGAGCAACAGACCATCGGCATTGATCGTCGGGGTTTCCGCAGACTTTGGCCTTGGCACAAATTTGCGCGTCGTGCCCGGTTCATGTCTTAAAGGCAGCCGGCAAGCGGCAATTCTCCACGAATTTCGCCGGCTCCGCGAGCCTGCGGCCGCCGGGCGGCCGCGCCGCAAAAGGCTGCCGAATGGCAAGTCAAGGGCAGTGCGCCGGCACCCGCTGATTCAGCTGCGCAAACGCTGCCGGTGTCTGCGCTTGGCTCACCCTGCACAGCAGCGCCCTGGCCGGCCAACTCCCGGTCAGTTGATCGCAGGTGTCCGGGTCATCCGTCGTCAGGACATTCACATTCGATTGCCACAAACCGTGCAAGGACGGCTCTGGGCCAGGTTGCTCCGGGAACCACCAGTTGTGCTCAGCGTGGACGACCCGGGGATCGATGCCGGTGGTGAGTTTCGCCTTCATCCGGATGGCCCCCCGGCGGGTCTCGATGAGTGCCCAATCGCCTTCCTGGATTCCCAAGGCTCGAGCTGTATCCGGATGAATCTGCAGGAGCGGGTCCGGGTGCTGCTCGCGCAATCCCATGCCCAGCTGGCGATGCTCCGACTGGAACTGGGGCAGGAACCTTCCACCATCGATCAGAATCAGGGGATAGTCCGCCGCAACTTCCGGCGTTCGCACCGGGCTTTCCGGGGGTTCCTCGTAAAACGGAAGCGGGTCGTATCCGAGTTCTTTGAAGATGTTCGAGTACAACTCGAACTTGCCGCTACGGGTGGCGAAACCGGTGGCCTTGCCGGTGCGCGGATTGATCTTGTCGTAGGTCCAGGGCTCGGCACTGGCAATGACGTACTTCTTGGTGGCCGCTTCCTCAAAAGTGATTCCCAGCGGTTGCAGACGATAGTCGTACAGCTCCTCTTCTGTTTTCCAGGGAAAATACTCCCCGAAGCCCAGCCGGATGCCGAGTTCGCGGAAAAAATAATAATCGGACTTGCGCTCACCGAGGGGTTGTATGGCTCTCTCGGCGGCGACAAATACGGAAGTAAAGTCCTCCATAGTGGACAAAGCCGGCCGCTCCAATTTGCTGGCCGCCGGCAGGACATAATCCGCCAGCATGGCTGTGGGCGTCATGAAATGCTCCAGCACCACATGAAGATCGAGGTTGGGACTCTTCAGGGCCTGGTATACCCGTTTCGTGTTGGCGGCGTTCAGCAGCGGATTGCTGCCCCAGGTGATCAGGGCCTTGGTCGGATACGGCGCGCCCTCGATGACACTGCGCCAGATGGCGGGCTCAGGAGCGGAAAAGTTGTGTCCGCTCATGGCGATGGGCACGCCATAGGTTTGCTCGTACATCTCGTTCATGAGCTCGTAGGCGGGCCAGGTCATCAGCTTGAAGCGATCGCTGCCGAGCTGCTTGGCCCGTTGTTCCGGGGAGCAGCGGTCCGCCATTTGCAGCATCGAATCGCGCATCGCCATCACCCCGCCCACGATGGGTCCGGGGCCTTCGGGAGCCAGCCCGGCGGCTTCACCCTTCATGTTTCCGGTAACGGCATGCAGACAGAGCCGTGCCTGTTCCACACGTATGGCGTTGAGCCCGAACTGGTCGGGGGCCAGGCCGGTGTTGATGCAGCCCGGCTTGTTGCCGGCGTAGGCAAGGGCGGAAGCAACGATTTGCTCCGCCGGTATCCAGGTGATCTCGGCTACTCGCTCCGGGGTGTATTCGGCGGCGCGCTCTCTGAGCTGCTCAAAACCGAAGGTCCACCGCTCGACAAATTCGCGGTCGTACAGTCCGCGATCGATGATGACGTTGATCCAAGCCATCAGCAGGGCCGCGTCCGTTCCTGGGCGAATTTGCAGCCAGAAGTCGGCAACTTTGGCCAGTTCGGTTTGCCGCGGATCGATCACGATGAGCTTTGCCTCGGGCTTTTGGGTGCGCCACTTCTGCATGGGGCGCCGCCGCACCGGGTTGGCTTCGGAATAATCCCTGCCCAGCAACACCAGGCAGTTGAGCTGCTTGATGGGAGGGGCCAGGGTGCACGGGATGTTGGCTCCGGCCAAGGCCAGCGCCAGGGCGACCTTATTGCAGGCACAGGCGGTGCCGGGAGCACCGACATTCGCCGGATTGCCAAAGAGGTTCGTGAAGCGCGCGCGGATGGCATAGAAGTCGCTGCGGTAGGTTCCCTCGATGAAGGAGAGGCTTTCGGCGCCATGCTGCGCCTTGATCGCCTGCAAGCGCTCGGCGATCTCATCCAGCGCCTGTTCCCAGGAGATTCGCTCCCACTTGTCTTCCCCGCGCTCGCCAAGGCGTTTGAGGGGATACATGAGCTGGTCGGGGTGGTCCAGCCACTGCCGGAAGTGGGGCATTCGTTCGGCGCATACCGAGCCCCGATTGTAGGGAAATTCCGGGTTTCCTTTAATGCCCAGGATCTTGTTGTCCTTGACTTTGACCAGCAGGCCGCAATTGCAGTGGCAGCCCGGAGACGGCCAGCAGATCGTCTTTCTAACCTCGACTTCCTCCTCCTCGATCATAGCGTCGCTCATGGGTCCCCCTGTTCCGGAACACAGCTTAGCGGCGTTTCGCAGAGGGGTCAACCACGAGTCGCCCGGCATCAAGAGTACGGGGCGAGGCAGCGTGGCGGAGAAATCAAGCCTGACGACAATCCTACTGCCGGCGTCCTCGCCTAACGTCACTTGCCAAGTGCCTCCGCCTCTATGAGCCGGGCTGCGGATGATGTTCTCTGCGCCGTGAAATTGACCGTCGCACGAAAGGAGTCAGGATCCGCTTGCGGGTTCGCATTTCTGACATGGGTTTGTTCATTGAAGCCAGCGCCCCATCGACGGATTAAGACTCCCCGCTTAGGCCGGGCCGGGATCCATGGGATCCAGCCAGAGGCCGGTTTAAGGTTGCGCTCCTGGACCGGAGTCAAGCGCAGCAACGAGGTTGTCCGTCCCCGGTGTGCATGGTCCGAAGTCCGGGCAGCTGCGTATAGGGAAAAAACCGTGTTTCGAGGTCTCCCAGCCTCTTTTTCGCTGGTGCACACTATTTGAGGTCAGTTCCCTGATATGGTATTGGAAGAAAACCCCATGCCTTAGGCTTCAATCCTGGGGTGAATTCCACAAGAATCGGTTCCGGAGGAAGAGTTTCGCAAAGGGATCGGGATTCGGTGCTTTCGCTAAACTGAGAGCCTGCCGCTTCCGTGATCAAATCCTCCTCCTCCTTGGCGAAGACCGGCAATCTCTCCTCTGGATTGTGCCCCTTGTATCCATTCCCCAAGCCACCGGGCCACAGCGTGTTGGTGGAGCCCCAAATTTGATTTGTTCCCTTTTGGGATTGAGTGCTACCATCGCCACGACTCAAAGTCTGGACTCATTTCGAAGGAAAGCACGATGGAGACCATAAAGGATCTGCAGGCGAAACTGCCATCAATGCATAATTGGCGAACCACGGACATGGACGAAATCGCGAAACGGCGCTACCGCGCTCAAACTGAATCGCTGCGGGTTCAAAACCTGGACCCACGCTTTCCGGTTTATTCCAATTTCGCCGTAAAGTCGGAAAGCGGGCTGACCTATTCGGTTGAGATCCGCAGCGTATCGCAACGGCGGTTTTCGTGCAACTGCGTCGATTTTCGCATCAACGCCCTCGGCACCTGCAAACACATCGAAGCCACGCTCTTTTATCTGGAGGCGCGCCATCGCCGGCTCTTCCGTCTGGCTCAGAACAATGGCGGGGGACGCATGGACGTGGTGCCCGATTTCACTCGCGAAAAGCTGCGGATTGAAGGGCTTCCGGATAAACTGCCACGGGCGCTTGCGGGCATGATTGACCGCCGTGGCGTCATCCGCTTCGAGGATCCTGAAGAGGCTTTGACGGCGCTGCAGAAAGCCGGCCTATCCTCGCTGCGTATTTCGCAGGAAGTGACTTCATGGCTCGAAGCGCGCCGTCGCGCGCAGGAACGGAGGCAGGCGGTTCGGGAGTACGAAAGGAAAGTGCAGTCCGGTGAATGGCCGGCACAGGAAACGCTGGTGCCGCTCTATCCTTATCAGCGCGAAGGCATGCTGCATCTTGCGTTCAATGAAAGAGCCTTATTGGCCGATGAAATGGGACTGGGCAAGACCATACAGGCAATCGCCGCGTGCGCACTGCTGCATCGGCTGGGCAAAGCGGCACGCGCGCTGGTGGTTGCTCCCGCTTCTTTGAAGACGGAGTGGGAGGAGCAGATCCAGCGTTTCACCGATCTGCCCTACCAATTGGTTTACGGTCAGCGCGGAAAGCGTTTGCGTCTGTACGCTTCCGCCCCTTTTTTTACCATTGTCAATTATGAGCAGATGCTGGCGGATGCGCTTGACGTCAACAAGCAGCTTCAGCCGGACATAATCATCCTGGACGAAGCGCAGCGAATCAAAAACTGGAATACCAAGACGGCCCAGGCCATCAAGCGCCTGCAGAGCCGTTATGCCTTCGTTCTTACGGGCACCCCGATAGAAAACCGCATCGACGACATTCATTCGCTGATGTCGTTTCTAGACCCGTCTGTTCTCGGACCTCTCTTTCGCTTCAACCGCGAGTTTTACGAGTTGGACGAGCGCGGGCGTCCTGTCGGCTATCGAAATCTGGAGCAGCTGCACGGGCTCATCAAACCTTTCCTGCTGCGCCGTCGCAAGGCTGAAGTCGAGGCGGAACTGCCGGACCGCACCGACCAGCAATATTTCGTGCCGCTCAGTCCGGAGCAGGCAGGCAGTTACGCCGGTCACGAGGCCGAGGTGGCGCGCCTCGTGAATATCGCCAGGAAGCGTCCCTTGAGTCAGCAGGAATCGGAGAAACTGCAGCGCGAACTGGCCATGATGCGCATGATCTGCGACACGAACTATATCCTCGATCCTGAGGACCGGGCCTGTCCCAAGCTGGCGGAGCTTGAGAAGATTCTGGACGAATGCCGCAACAACGGGGATGTGAAGGTTCTCGTCTTTTCGGAATGGGCTCGCATGCTGGATCTCGTCAAGGGGTTGTGCGAGAAGCTGCACATTGGGTACGCTTTGCACACCGGCTCGGTGCCGCAGCGGCGCCGCCGGGCTGAAATCCAATTGTTCAAGAATGATCCCAATTGCCGCGTGTTCCTCAGTACGGATTCAGGCAGCACCGGCCTAAACCTGCAAAATGCAAGCGTCGTGGTGAACTGCGATCTGCCGTGGAATCCTGCGCGCCTCGAACAGCGGATTGCGCGTGCCTGGCGCAAGCACCAGACAAAACCGGTAACGGTGATTCACCTTGTCTCCCAAAACACAATTGAGCAGCGGATGCTCGATACCCTCTCCATCAAGCAGGCTCTTGCCGACGGCATCCTGGATCTGCGCGGCGACCTGAATGCCATTCGGTTCCGCGGCGGAAAGCAGGCCTTCCTTGCACGGCTGGAACAGTTGATCTCGCCCGCACACAAGGCTGCGGTCCCGGCTCCCCCAAAGAAGGTTTTGCCCGTGGACCGCGCGCTGGGGTTCAGTCAAATTGCTCTCAAAATCCTTGGGCCGGCTTGCCTTCGCTGCGAAGAGCGTTATCCTGCCGAAGGGCGGCATTCGGTGATAGTGATTGTGGTGGACCGCGATGCGCCCCTGTGCCGGGAAAAGCTGCTGGCGCCCTTCGAGGAATTTTTCGGCAGGGAGGTCTCGGATCCTTTGGCGCCGGTAACGCTCGAAGTGATCGATCGCTCCGCCGACGAAACCATGACGCGCCTTGTCGCAGCGGGGCTGATCACACTGAACACTCGTGCCGTTCGCGAACTCGATGCATCCGGCGGCGGCGCCGCGCCTGAGATTACAGAAGCCGAACGCCAAATGGCTCAGGAGCACAGGCGCCAGGCAAACCGCAAACTGAGAATGGCGGCCTTGCTGGGCGGCGGTGGACTGCTGGAGGAAGAGCGCGAGGCTTTGCTTCAGGCTGGCTTATGGGTGGGCAAGGCGCTCGGAGTGGAACATCGTGTTGCCGAACCCGGTTCGCTGGAGGATGCCTTGCGCCCTCCGCATGCGTTGTTCTGGGGCAGCAGCCTGCCGATTGTCCGGGACTACGCAGCAGATCCGTCTGTAGCGGCTGCACCGGCAGCCGCCGCGCTGCGGGCTTTGGCTGGGCAGCCATGAGCCGCCATCGGTGAATTTTGTGCTCGTAATTCAACGCCCGTTGGCAAAGCCCGCCTCGGAGGACAGTCTGTCGGGAGCGTGAGGTGAGCAATAAGAAACCTTTGGATTTGCGGGAAAGGGTGGAGCGGGCTGCCAATGCTGTTCTGGAGGCGAACGGGTCCGTGGGGCCTTTGGAGTTGCTGCTGCAAATGGGATGGCTGGCGCCCTCCCATTTGTTGATTTGGCGTAAAGGGATCCTTCCGACGCTGGCGGAGGTCATGCAGGGAAGTCCCGAAAAGAGGGGGCAAGCGTTTCGCCATTTCGGGCAGTGGGCACAGAATCGCGGGATGAAGCCCGTCAGGCTCCCTTACGTCAGGAATGCACCTGGTGGTGAAATCCCTCTGCGAGTGACGGAAGGGGATGATCAAGCCGCGGAGGAGTTTTTTTGCACACACTACGTCCCGGGCGATCTCCCTGCCGGGAGGATCGAGCGAAAAGTCGCCAAGCTGAGCAAACCGCCGGATATTGTGGTATTTCAGACCGTAAGCCAGTCCGTGATCTGCACCCAGTGTAAAACGGAACTTCTCAAAGACGATTTTCTGTGCATGGAAAAAGGACAGCCTCTCTGCCTGAGTTGCGCCGACCTCGACCACCTGGAATTCCTGCCGAGCGGTGATGCAGCCCTCACCCGGCGTGCCCGCCGGCACAGCGGTCTATCGGCCGTGGTTGTCCGGTTCGCCAGAGCGCGCGGGCGCTACGAACGCCAGGGAATTCTTGTGACACCGGAGGCAGTGGAAAAAGCGGAACAAGAGTGCCTCAGCGACGAGGAGCAGAGGCAGGCACGGCGCAGACGCGAGGCAGCGCGTCGCGCAGCGCAGGACGAGGAGCTGGTCGCTGAAATGACTCAGGCCATCCGGCGTATGTACCCGGCGTGTCCGGTAGACGAAGCGGAAAGGATTGCCCGCCACACGGCCGAGCGGGGAAGCAGGCGTGTGGGGCGTTCCGCTGCTGGGCAGGACCTGGAGGAGCAGGCGCTCGAGTTGGCTGTGGGCGCGTGGGTGCGGCACTGGAAGACGGATTATGACGAGCTTCTCGGCGGCGGCTGCGAACGGTTCGAG
>Ga0326727_10026914_pt1 | contig 10609 bp, 10 predicted proteins | sample MB2enrmetagenome_FD_207643 | JGI IMG/M metagenome (GOLD analysis project Ga0326727, IMG submission 207643) | Lab enriched peat soil microbial communities from McLean, Ithaca, NY, United States - MB29MY | ecosystem: Environmental > Terrestrial > Soil > Wetlands > Peat | place: USA: New York... | reverse complement strand
ATATCGCATGCTGAGGAAATCCTACCGAAACGTTAGGAATTCCTCAAGGGCAAAGAAAATAGGTCAAATGCGCGTCAACAGAGGCTTCTCTGGCATTCGAGAGGCCCCGAATGCGCCGGATTTAGGTCCCAAAGTGTGCGAGGGACGGTGGTTTCCTTCTGTCCACTGAACGCACCAGCTTCCGTCTTTAATGCGGAGGCTGCCTTGCCGATCTCGGCGTCGAGTCATTCTCACTCCTCCTCGAATCGCCGAGTCCAACTTAGGAACTGTACCCCTTTCCTGCGGTGCGAGCAACTCGTCAACGATCCGACTGTCAAACCGAATGTCGGTAGGCGTAAGACGCTGACATGGAATGTACTGACTGTGAGTCGGTTTAACTCTTCTGTAAATATAGCTGCGGCTACATTTGAGGCGTGCCGCTAGTTCGCCAACGGTGAGCAGTTCGTTCTCTTGCAAAGTTCATAGGTCCTCCTGATGAGCTGAGCGCTTCTGCCTTGCGCTGTAGCCGCTCCCCGCAATGTTGCCAGCCGGCAGAGTGCTGATTTACGGGGTTCGGTGCTATGTAATACCCCAATGAAAGGGGTCGCATCGTTTGCTCTGGAAGCAGCGAGAGCATGACACGAAGGGCAGGGAGCGGGTTGGCCGCTCCCTGCTACGTCCGCCTGCAAACCCACCCAACCTGGCCCCCCATCTTGAGAGCCGGTTCAGCAGGGCAGGAAGATTTGATCTGCTATATGTGGATCTTTGCGTGATGGGCGCCTGATATTAGGCGCCGGTCATAATTACGCAACCTCCTGGTTTGTTCTCTGACTTCGGCACCAGTGGCGGAATCTCGTTATAAATGACTCCGTCAAGGTGACGGTCAGGATATCGGGGTCGACCGGCGACATGCCCAAAGCGGAACGGAATTCCCTTCTCTTTGCACAAGTCACGGACGTTCCTGCCCCATTGCAAATTGAATGGCCGTGGTTCAACTAGGCCGCAGCCCGTTTCACCACCGGCGTTCACCCAACCGAACCCGTCGATATGCTCAGACAGTTCCGGCATTAGGTCCTCTAACATTGGTCCGAGGTCCAGCCATCTTAAAACGCACGGAATCTTGCGCAGTGCGTCCAGCCGTGGTAGATACTTCTTTAATTCAGCCCCAGTCCCGAGCCAGACGTTCTTGTAACCGTCGCCCCAGTCTGCCGGTAGACGATCAGCAATCAGGTCCGTCCGTTTGCTTGCGAGCTGCCAGATGAGGTTAGGGGTCTTACGGATCAGAGCCCAAGCCTCGTCTCTCCATTCGTCAGCTTCTGGAAGGAAGAAATCCGAATATGAGCACGCGAAGACGCTCTTGTACTCGCCGGCTTTCGCCGCCTCCTTCTGCCAGGTGCGTGGTTTCGCCCACGTTGATATGCACCGTTTTACTTCGTTGGGATTCGTCCAAGGCCGCCTGCTCTGCGCCAGAAACATGTAACAGTTTTTGCAGCCCTCACTCAACCGATGGCAACCGATCCAGAAATTGAAACTGTAATCGTGTTGCGTAGCGTTTCGTTTATTGCACTTCATGCTTAGATCTCCTTCTGACCGGCCCTGTCGTAGCCCGGTTTTTCCGGGTCCCACGGAGTCGGGACTTGCGTACTTCTTGTTTTCTTAGCACGCGACTTCAAGTCGCATGCTCTCAAATTGTCCTGATGTGATGTTTACCTGGCGTTGCTTGGGCAAATGCCAAGCTCTGCAGCAGGTGCTGTATAGATCGCCCGTCCTGGTCGCCACTCTCGTGGCCGGAACGGATAGGCGATGGTGGCGCCGTCGCTTCCGGTTTCACTTCCTCGACGGCTATCGCCCGGCTATAACAGCCGGGGTATGAGTAGCGGTTGCTGCTCTGCGGTCGCTACTATCGGCTCCTTCCGGGAAGGAACTCTATCCGGCCCACCTCTCTGTTCCCTGTGGGCCAATCGTTTGCGGCCACCCTCTACGCAAATAGGGTGCCCACCTCATTATTATCTTACAGAATATTCGCTCCTGTCAAGCCTATTAGCTGTGTGTTAACTGCGCCGCATCAGGACGCCCTTTTCCAGCACGAATCACGGCAGCGTCCTCACTCGGGTGAACGACGGTTTTAAGTTCCTCGATCAGTTTATTCAGGATGTCGCCATGACATGGCCTGGGTTTGCAGTAGCAGACCAATTCATGCCCATCCAGTTTCAATATTTTCTGCCGAAGCCCCGGCTCCTTCGCCAGCCTCTCCCGGAACCAGGCCTCATAGCGGATCATTGACTCTTCCTCGGTCGCGACCTGAAACTGAGCCTTCGTCCGGCTCAGCGGCAAGTGGGTAAAGGGATTCCCCCAAGGGGAACCCCTGCCGATGTAAATCTGGTTATTGTTTCTAATGAACGCTTTAGATCTTTTGTTAATTACTGTGGTTGACATAAGTACTCCTTTGGGTCCAACACGGAAAGCTGTGGACCGTTGCGTCTTTGAAGCAAGGATTCCAGCAGAAGACCCAATTTCCAATTACTCGTCCGGTCATCCCTGCCGGAGTTTGCAAGCTCTGATCCTTCATTATCGAGCCTCCGCACGGAGTGGGCGCCGAATGTTTGCACGCCCACGCCACGCACAACCTTACTTATCGACTCGGTCCATTACACCTTGAACTGCTTTCGGTAGACTGCCAGATGCTTCGGCTCAGATTCGTACTTAACACCGTCTATCAGGGCACCTCTCGTGTGTCTGCCCCCAGATCCGCCAAACGTAAACGGGATGTAGTGCTCGCTACATGCGTCTCGGAGGTTCCGGGCCCACTGCATATCAAACGGGCGGCAGTTGGGACCGTTTTCCCCTCCTGTCCATACATAGTCGAGACCGTTCACATGGTCTGCGAATTCGGGTGTTAAATCTTCCAGCAACGGCTCCGCGTTTAACAAGTGAACGACTGCTGGAATGCTGCATATAGTGTCCAGACGGGGCAGATATTTTTTCATTTCAACCGTCACACCCAACCAGACGTTGGGATAACCGTTGCCCCAATCCTTAGGTAGCCGCGCCGCGATTAATTCTGGCCGTTTCGTCTGGAATCGCCAAAGGAGATTTGGCGTGTTCCTTACGATATCCCATACTTCATCCCTCCATTTGTCTGCTTGGGGGTGCCAGAACTCACTCAACGAGTTGCCATAAACAAGAGCAACCGCGCCGGTTTTGGCCGCCTGTTTTTGCCACTTGAATGGCTTCTTCCATGCTTCCTTCGCCCTGGTGATCTTCCTGAAATCAGGAATCCAGCCATAGGCCTTGTTCATCGCCTCGGCATAACAATGGTCACAACCTTCACTATGTTTTGTACAACCAATCCAGAAATTCACCGAATGGTCATAACCGCCGATTTTCGTTTTATCGCCCATCTACTTGCTCTCCTTCACCCGTTTCAAATTTGTCATCTCTATAGTTTTAATTGCTGTAATGCTCACTTCAACACTCCTTCGGCAAAATGGTAATTGCCATTATTAAAATGGTTTCCTGGTGCACACTTTCGTGTGCAGGTTCAATATGAAAGATCTGCAGTATGGTATTTGCCCGCGCGTTGCTTGGGCTTGCCAAGCTCAGCAGCAGGCGATGTATCCCCGGTCTGGGTCTTCTACCGGAACAAACCGGAGATAATGGTGGCCGCCGTTTCCGGTCTATCTCCCCTGGCGGCACGGTGCACGGCTCTATAAGCCGATATACTTCGTAGCTCCGTTATATGCTTACCACGGCCGCTATTCGATGTCCCTTTCTTCGAATCAAGGGACCATGTGCAGGCCCAATCGCTCATTTCGATGAGCCGGTCACTCTCTGCTAACCTCTTCGGTCAGAGGAAGTGTACGAGAATATTGTATTGCAGCGCCGATCGTTCTGTCAAGGCGTAGCTGCCCGCTCGTAAGGACGTTGCAACACGCACTCTTCTTCGTCCGCGTGCCGGCGGAGAGCTAGCCAATTGGGGGACCTCCCGGCTCTGCCGGGGAAGCAGGAAAAGTTTGACAAATACGGGAGTCCATCGCGGAGACTCCTTAACGTGAGCCGCCAAAGCACACGAAAAAGGAGATCCACGATGGACGAACCAGAAAGCCTATCGCATACGAAGTGGGAGTGCAAATACCATGTTGTTTTCATCCCAAAAGGCCGCGAGAAGACTTTTTACAAGGAATTGTGGCGGCACTTGAGGGAAGTCTTCCGGCGGCTGGCCGAGCAGAAGGAGAGCCAGATTGGAGAAGGGCATCTGCGTCCGTACGATGTGCACATGATGATCGCGATACAACCCAAGCGTGAAGTATCTCAGGTGATTGGAGAATCAATGCCAAGTGCTGGCCTACGAACTCCCGCTTCCTCCCTGCGTACACCCGCGCCAGATGGGTCGCGGTAGCTAACTAGCCTAGCCACTTTGAGCAGCTCACAAACTAAAGCCCCCGGCTTCGCGGGGGGAACTTACTGCTTTGCTTTTTCGTCGCTCAGGTTAAAATAGGGGTACCCACACGTTCGGGAGGTTGAGGGATCAATGGCTGAGGACATCGGAGGTCATGACATTTACAGCTTCGGTCCGTTCCGCCTCGACGCTGCAAGGCAACCACAGTCACTTACGAAGCGAGGAGTGGACGTCCCGCTGGACTTAGCGATGCTAAGGTTACTTACGGCTCTGGTGAGACGTAGGGGGAACGTTGTCAGTACCGAGGATTTGATTGAGGAGGTTCGGGCCGCCAAGATGGATGTCCAGCCGAATGACCTCGATCAGCGGATTAGTTTGCTACGACGGGCACTCGGCGAAAGTGCGGAAAACAGGAATTACATTGTGGAGATTCCTGGTGCTGGCTACAAGTTCGTCGCCGAGGTGGAAACGGTCAGACCGAGAAATTGGTCGCAACCCCGCGCAGGAGACAAGATCAGAGTGTCTGCGGTGGACGAGGCCGGCAACCCAATCGATTATGAGTGCACTTTGGTCCCTTCGCCTGACGACTACAATAAGTTGCTTGCCGTTCACGCTGACGGACTTATCGACGGGGTCTACATGGGAGACGGGAATGGGAATTTCTTCATCCAGCTTCCCGCCTGGGCCACCGCCTGCGACACCGACTATGCGGAGTACTATGATTTCAAAACGAAGCGGGTGGTCGGCGGCACCAGCGGACCCGATCCGTTCGTCGCCCAAGACGACATTATTATTGTTAATCCGTTCGTCGAGGATGATGGTACGTCCGTGGGTCCGCCGGAAACCACCACCGGCGTCGGTATTCGCAGGCTTTTGGGGGACGTGAAGGAAAAGGAAGACGTTGTTGAAGGTCTAGAGAAATGGACCGAATCTCTACCATTTCCAATGGCGTCAATTTTGCGAGCCTGGCAAGCGACCACCGCCGATGACTTTAGGGTGAAGCATGAACACCTGCTGCATTTCTTCGAAGCGTCCGCGGAATTCCTCGGTATCATCCTCCTAAGTGGTTTCAGATCCCGTGAAGAGATATTTAGAAGCACCGTCGAGGACCTGTCAAAAGTGCTGCAGAACCAGAAGCTAGGTTTCAAGCGCGCCACCTTTGGGACGTGGAAGTTGGTAATAGAATATTTGGGGAAGCGGATTCGCGAAAGAATGTCGAAGGCTCAAGAAAGACAGATTTGCATTGACATGTTCGCCGATCCAGATGGACAGTTACCAGAGATGTTGGGACGAATTGAACTTGCCCAGGTCATTTCACGTGCGATCGAGATGCGCAACGATGCGAGTCATGGGGGCGTTCTGGGCCAGCAAGAGGCCCAGGCTCTTAACGAACAATTGGTGAAGCTCGTCCATAATTTCAGAGAAGCTATAGGAGATGTTTGGCTCGGTTTGCAACTCATACAGCCTCTAAAGAATTGCCGTCATGGGGACCTGTATGAAAATGAGGTTGCACTCCTAGTAGGGAGTAATAGCGAGTTTCTGCAAGACATGCGTTGGATGCCCGACGCACTAGACGCCGAGCGGCTGTACATTGTTCGCAAGGAGGCTCAGAATGCGTTAAAACTCTTGCCTCTCTTGCAGCTTGGCCCCTCCCCTTCATCAAGGAGAAATGCTTGCTATTTCTTCAATCGGATCGAGAAGGCTGGCCTCCGATACGTGTCGTATCATTTCGTTGAACAGCCCTCACGGCATTGGAGCCTAGACGCCGTAACGGAGATCGGTCAGCTGCTGGAGATTTGACCGCGGCGAAGGCAAACATAGTGCTCCGCCAGGAAATCCGCTGCGAGACGGGTGTTCGGGGCGACGAAAGTCGGCTGCAGAGCGATGCGCGTGAGCCGTAGCTGCTTGCGACTTCGTGGGCATACTCCGCTGTGTCCGCTATGTCCTGCAATGCATCCTCGTCGCACTTACGCCGAGTACGCAAGCTGAGACAACCTCGCAGCCGACGGGGAACTCGCTGCTGGGCAGAAGTATTGGCAAGCAGGGTTAGTAGTGACTCCGTTGCAAGTGGCCGAGCATCACATCATCCTGTGGCAAGCGTAGGGAACTGCCACTTGCGCTACCGGGAGAGCAAGGGTAGTCCGTTACCACCTGAAAACAAATAACATAGGAATGAACAGACCGAATAGGACCGCGATACTATTGCTCACGGCAATTCTTTGACGGGTAGACTTCCATGTAATCTGAACAAAATAGGGAAGTTAATAGCTAGTGAGGAGACACTTTCTCCGGCTTCGAGACAAATGAAAGAGGTTGGTTCGGCTAGAAATTAGTTAACATAACACAATTTAATCCTAGATGCCCTCGCAATCGCGTGGGAATGCCCCTAGCACGCCCGATGGCTCCGAAGACGATAAATTGCCTTATGAGTTGTCAGTATACGTAGAATTGGCGTTAAACGCGAAATTCGACATTCTGCGGCCAAGCTTCTTGAATGTCTGATAATCTATTATAAGGATGTATTCTAGGGCCTCGGATGACCCGGTATCCGCTTGCCATTCAGGCAGCATCGAGCTAAGTCCTTGTATGTCAATGTGTTAGGTTTCTTGATCACTTGTAGCGAATCGACTCCGTTCCATGTAACATATTGAAAATAAGGCCGATAGTCATTGCTTGTGAAGTTTCAGCACGGCAGGACGGGTTCAGTCACCCGGTATAGATGATAATGATGCGCCCGCCATGGCACTACTATCGGCAGGACCGCCTGACAGCCGGATTACCTCTGCAAGGATGGGAAAAAGCGCCGTGCCACGGAAAGAAAAGGCGAGGAAGACCCACAAAACACTATTCTAATATTGAAACGCAACTTCCGACCGTCCATGGGTATGTACAAAGTGTGCATGAAACTTGAGAGAATGCGTGGCTTGAACCTGGTACACGCATATTCGTGGACCTGCTCTTTCGCGCGGCCGTGGTGCCCGTGGAACGAATCGCTACCGGCTCCTGCAGGCACGGGTGCGTCAGAGAGAGGCCACATACTGGTCATAAAAGTAATCACGCTTCTCGAAATAGAGCCTGCAGGGATCTGTAGAGCCCCCTCCTTCGCCACGGGAAAGCTGGTAGATAGCCGTGAGCGTATGCCCCCACGTGTGGGTTCCGATCCACTGCCGCAGGGTGTCCTCCTCATCCCTGGTGAGGGTGTTCTCGAAGCGCACGCCGCATCGTTGGCCAATCTTGGCTGCCTCATCGAACCAATCGAGTAGCTGACCCCGCCTGATCGCGTTCGGCAGCTCTGGCCCCGGCTCTTCGGCCGGGGGGATGGGAGACTCCTGCGCCAGCTTCAGGTAGCGATTGCGGGCGAGAACGAACCGGCGGCAGACCTCATAGATGCCCTTGGACCTTTCGGTACGGGCGAAGATGCGAACGGCCTGGAGCGTCAGATCCCTCGGCTTGCCAGCGAGCCATCGGCGAAGAGTCTCAAGCTCAGGTTTCTTTTGCAGGGACCAGTGGAACTCAGGTGGCCAGGAATAGAAGTCTTTCATCACCCGGTCGGCGGCAGCACACCAACTTTCCAACTCCTCAGCTGAAACAGAATCCCCAGACCCCTTAGAACATAGACCTACCGTACCGGTATTCTGTCCGGGATTCCCGGACGCTGGGTCACTGGGTTTTCCGGTCTCCAGCCACCTCTTGAAGGCAGGGTCCAAGGGTGTCGCCCTGAAAGTAGTCCGTTTGTTTCCGTGCTTCTGGACAGCTAGGATTCCGATACGCTCGAGTTCGTCGATAGCTCCCTTGATTGGCTCGCTGTCTTTATAACCGGCCATCTCCGCCAGCTCTCTTTGTGAGAACTTGACGACAGGGTCATCCTCCGGCATCTGCGCCAGGAGCATCAAGCCTACTTTCACTGTGGCCGGCTTTAAATCACGATAGCCGGGGGAAGCTATGATCTGCTCGATGATCGTGGGCTTCCTTTTCCGCTTTGTATCGACGATCCTACGGTTCATGCTGAAACGAGAAGTGCCTTTGCCCTTGAAGCTGATCCGACTCTCTTTCTCCGGCAGGTGGAAGGTCTCGCCCAACCATTTGATGGCCTCGCCGTTCGACACTCCCTTCAACGCCATCACCAGGTCAATGGTGGACCATGACTCCCCGGACACGAAGCAATGGAGCTTGTTCTTTGCCAGAAAGATGCCGGCGCTTGGGTGCGCATCTCGATGTTTGTGGTGGTCAGGAAAGGGGCACCTCATGCGTCCGCGCTTGGCGGGCTTCATGCCCAGGGCATCCAGCAAGCTGCGCATCGGAATCGCCCGCGCGTCATTGGCGTCGTAGAGGGTCACTTTGCGTTGGGTCTTCTTCATTTCTAGGTCCGCTTCCGCAGTCTACCCATTAGGTACCATTTCAGCCCCAGGTCCATAGTAACCGCGGAACGGCAGGAGCACAACCACATCAGGTCGTCGCCGTAGCCAACAGCGCGGTGGGTGGGCATTAGTCCTGTGTTTTCAATGAGATAATATCTCTGAGTGTGAATCATTCCCGGCTATCAAAAACACGCCGGATACGGCCCTGCCGCGCATGGAAACGGAAAACATGATGTATTGCCTTGGGGAAAGAAGGGAGAAAACTGTACTTAATGCCAAGAGCACCGTAACCCATTGAAAGAACAGGAGTTACTCCAACACACGTCATCCGCCATAGACCTAGGACCTCAATTGCCACACCCACTTAAATCGCCTTCCGGCTCACCAAACACATGTGCGAATGGGCCCAGTTGAGCCATTACCACATGTTATAATGTACGTAATACCAGCAGAGGCTGTCGTGCTGATAAGGTGCAATCTCTTGCGGTATAAGGCCAGTCTTCCTGGTACCCGGTCAGGTGGCTGTCCAGGACCCCTTAGCAGGATGCTCGTGGGATAACTTGAAGGGGCGGGAAGGGTTCTCATCTCCCGGGGCAGTAAGGAGAGGGGAGCCAGAAGTCGGGGGAACCCGGCAGATTCCCGTCAGGTGATCTGGAGTTGAGAACTCAGGCAGGATATTAGTGTACCCAGAAACGAAGTGATTAACCTGAAGTAACTTCGCTAACTCTACCCCGATATATCCACCTATAACGTAGTCTTCCCTACTCCATGCCCTGATCTACCCGATATGGAGCAATCATGCATACAGTTGATCAATCTTCCTTGGTCTCGGCCTATGGCGACTTCTTCGGTGCCTGGCCCTGGGATCATTACGCTACCCTTACCTTTGCCAGGAAGCTGTCTGATTCGACTTGCCTCCGGCACTGGGATGAGTTCATTGACTCACTCGGTCGAGTTACCCATGGCCGGGTGGCATGGGTCCGGGCAAATGACAGCCGATGGTCAGGCTATGCCAGCCCCGAGATACCGCTGCACTACCATGCATTGATCAAATACCGGAATGTTCCTGCTGCTGGAGATGTGGCCGGCCTGTGGAAGGCCAGGGCAGGAGATGCCAAGGTTGAGATTTATGATGCCGGCTGCGGTGCAGCATATTACATTGCAAAGATGTTTCCGTACGGGGATGCCAGATACGACATGGGTGGGCTGGAGCACTTTGGACGGTCCAAGGACCCTGATCGTCGATTGGTCCAGTAGCGATGGCCTCGACTTGCGGCATATGCTTCGTGTCGTACAGCTACTGACTGACGTTCAGCGTGACCGTAGTCGTGCGGCTTAGGTTGGCTTGGGTGTCCGTTGCGGTGAGCGTAATGGTGTATGAGCCCGCCGGCGTGCCGGATGATTGCTGCGTGCTTGAACTGCCACCACCACTGCCACCTCCACAAGCTGCCCAAGCAACTATCATAGAGAGCGCCAAGACCAGCGGGAATATCCCAGCCAGACGGTGCACATTGCCCTCGCTGTAACGGCGCCACACCGAAGGCATGGACAGCCTTATCCGTGCCAGCCTCGGGAGTGCGAGGATTCCAACTATACGTCCGCGCATAAATAAGGGGACGTGAGGGTTAGCAAAAAGACAGCAGGCTGGGTCGAATCAGTTCGGGATAGGATTGCATGTCTGTAAAGATGCGGGTTAAGGTGGCGACCAACTGCTGCCGGCTGGCGAAGTAGCGGTCATGGGTTGCATTTTTGCGGGTGTATTGCCATAGCCGCTCGGTGGGATTGAGTTCGGGCGAGTAGGGCGGGAGTTGGTGGACTTCCAGCCAGTGGCGGTTGGACTTGAACCAGCTCCACACCTCCGCGTCCTTATGAT